>JAEEGI010011167.1_pt1 | contig 19428 bp, 19 predicted proteins | sample 8958751 | NCBI WGS metagenome assembly JAEEGI01 (sample SAMN16246545, study PRJNA631951) | gut metagenome | biome: gut microbiome; feature: rumen; material: KS-attached | host: Bos | place: Iran: Karaj | collected 2018-10 | reverse complement strand
GGATTCTTGGAGATGTGGTAGAGAAAGTATATACAAGAGATTTGTACTGCAGAGATTAACAGCGTTTAAATAATTAGATTTGATTATAGAAGAAGTCATAGAGTTATATCTCACTTAACACAGCGTTATGATGATTATCGCAGAACACATAGTTTGTATCGGATATATTCGATTAAAAGCATAGATTCATTCATAATCAAACAAGAATAATACTGTTCGTGTTGATAGAACGCAAATAATAAACTATTTTTATCCAGAGCATATATATATGAAGTGATTCCTGGTGAAACAATTAAAAAGTAAAATTGGGATATTAAGAGCATTACTAGAAATGCTCTAATCAAAAAAAGAGCATTTCTAGTATATAGCATCTAAATGTTCAATCAAACACCTTGCTCTTGTGTTTCTTTATTGCGTAAAGGAAGATAAGCCCAAGGATCCCGCAGGATATAAGTTCTCCGATAAATACGGTCAGATAAAGGAACGGCATAGAGTCCGTTACTTCGTATACAAGCTTGAGTATCGGAGGGATGATCAGTGTATTGGCAAGTATTGGGGGAACAGGAGCAAGCTTTTCATTCTTTTTCCTTAACAGATAGGTGAATACGGCTCCGATAAGGGTGGCAAGACTGCCGAATATGATATCCCATACAGCTGCTCCGGTGAGGAAGTTGGCAAGCAGACATCCAATATAAAGACCGGGAATGGCTACAGACGTGAAGTAGGGGAGTATCGTAAGCGCCTCCGAGAAGCGTACCTGGATGACACCGCTTGCGATCCCAAGAAGGTTGGCCAAATATGTGAGTACCACATATAAAGCCGCGATCATGGCACTGTGTGCCACGAAGCGAATCTTTTCTTTCATAATATTAATCTCCGTAGTTTTGTTTTAAGTGAGGATGGTTTCGAACTCACTAGTTTGGAATTATGTCATGTTTTATCTGTTTTATCAAGCCTTTCCCAAGACAGAAGGCAAGCAATATGTACATCATGATATAATAAAAAAAAGAGAGGTGATCATATATGACTGAAAATGAAGTAAGAGAATTGTTAAATGAGATCCTCATAAGGGATGAAGACGGGAAATACGATCTTCTTCCGGTATATGCAAACAGAGAGCTCTTCAGCTCCATCGTGGACATACTGTCGGAAGGGTTCGAAGGCAAAGTGGATTATGTCATTGCTCCTGAGGCCATGGGATGGGTGCTTGGAGTGGCAGTAGCTTCCAGGCTGAATGCCGGTTTTGCAGGTGTCAGAAAACTGGAAAACAGCTCATATCTCAATCAGGACATCTGTCGCGTGATCTTCATGGATCACAAGAAAGAGAGGAGGAGCTTTGGGGTGCCGCTCACATGGGAGGCAAAGAAAAAACGCGTTCTCATCATAGATGACTGGATAAAGACCGGAAGCCAGATACAGGCTCTGATAAGCCTTTGTGAGAGGTTCGACTGCAGGATACAGGGCATAGGAGTTATCGGAGCAGACAGGAAGGATCTAATAAGCGAGTGGCTTAACAGCAAACTTCTGAGATGCATAGACATAGGTGAATGAATCCAGGGACCTGCATATTAAAAGCAGGTCCTCTCCTTTTTTTGATATGATAAAGAACATCATTTTCGATCTGTATGGGACTCTTGTGGACATACGTACTGATGAGACTTTGCCCAGCCTGTGGAAAGCTATTGCCGGATACTATACCGATCACGGAGCAAAGTATGATCCTTTTCTCATTAGGGAACGGTATCACTTTTACGTAGAGAAAGAGTACTCTGAAGCAAGGAGGCTGCTTCCATTTGTCAGCCATCATGACATAGACATAAGGGAAGTGTTTGGGAAAATGTATGAAGAGAAGGGAACGATCCCTTCAGAACAGCTCCTTTCCGATACGGCAGGGTATTTCAGGCATGAGTCCACGGTCTTCATACGTCTGTATGAAGGGGCCCATGAGCTTCTCGGAAGACTCAGAGAAGAAGGAAGGAAGACGATTCTCCTTTCAAATGCACAAAGTTCTTTCACTATTCCGGAATTAAGAGAACTTGGGATAATAGACATGTTCGATGCCATATACATCAGCAGTGATTACAGAATGTCCAAACCGGAGAGATTATTCTTTGAAAAAGCGATAGAAGAGCAGGGACTGGAACGTGCAGAGACTGTAATGGTGGGGAACGACGACATATCGGATATAAAAGGAGCGAAGGAGGCCGGGCTGAACACTGTGTATATAAGACAGGACATCTCACCGGAACCATTGCAGTCCATAGAGGCTGACAGGATGATTATGGACGGGGATGTTAGAAGGGTATACGGAGCCATAAAGAGCCTGGAAGGATGACATATGAAGGAAATAAGGACTGACGGAATAACATTCATTTCACCGGTACCCGAGGGGACAGAGGAATGGTATTACGGATTGAACTATGATCACGGGGATCTGTACGAGGCCGAAGAACTATATAAGCAGGGATTCGAGATAGATGGAAGGGATCTCATATTGATCAGATATCCCGAAGGTAAGATGTTTAGGCCGGTCCCAAAAAGGAAGGGAACATATGTGGAATCACCGGTGTACCTTGAAAACGGTATATATATCCTCATGGTGGATTTCGAGGATGGAAAGATCATCATATACCGTTTCGACTGTGAGGACCTTGAGACTTCTGTCGTCAAGGTCCTTCCGATGGACATGATCGCCGACTGTTACAACCTAAAACTGCACACGGCTCCCCTATGCCTCACAAGACAGGGAGCAGAAGACGGGCGTTTTGACATCTACTGGCCTGAACGGACCGGCTTTAAGATGGGTGAGCACGAAACGTTTTTCCTTAGAGACGATAACAGACTGTATTTCAACAAATGGCATGAAGAGGGTGATGGTCCGGACTACAGGTTCTGGGAGGAGACAGTGGTAAGAGATCTTAACGGGAAGGTCACGGATATACTGGAGGGAGACGTCAAGGTGATGCCGAACGGAGAAACATGGCATCTGAGCTGATCAGTATAAAGGAGAAGGTACATGGCTTTTGATTTCAGAAAAGAATACAGGGAATACTATATGCCGAAGACGAAACCGGAGATAGTGGAAGTTCCGGCAATGAAATACATAGCCGTAAGGGGCAAAGGAGATCCGAACGAGGAGGACGGGGAATACAAGAAGGCAATAGGAGTCCTGTATGCGATCGCCTATACAATAAAGATGAGCAAGAAGGGCGATCACAGGATGGAAGGGTATTTCGACTTCGTGGTCCCGCCCCTGGAAGGATTTTGGTGGCAGGAGGACAGGACGGGCATCGATTATTCAAGAAAAGACCTGTTCCAGTGGATCTCCGTCATACGGGTGCCCGATTTCGTGACTCGGGAAGAATTCGACTGGGCTGTTTCGGAGGCAGAAAGGAAAAAGCATTTGGACTGCTCCAAAGCAGAGCTCATGGAGATAGAGGAGGGATCTTGTGTCCAGATCATGCACGAAGGCTCGTTTGATTCTGAAGGGGATAGTATTCGTGTTATGGACGGATTTGCTGCCAATCAGGGATATGATATAGATATCAGTAATACACGGCACCATCATGAGATCTATCATTCTGATGCGAGACGAGTTGCTCCTGAAAAATGGAAGACAGTGATACGTCATCCGATAAAGAAAGTATAAAAATGGGCGAAACAAAAAAAGGGCGGGATAAACCGCCCTTTCGTTGTTTTGTTTATCTTATTCATTCCGTGATTCTGGAGTAATCCACGAACTCGGTCTTCAACACATTCTTTATGAAGATAAAGCTTAGGGTGTAGAGAACGGATACGATCAACATCATGATTCCGCTTATGAGGTAATAGTTCCTTATTCCGGAAGCCTCTATTATGAGACCGCCTATAAGGTTACCTGCTATACCTGCTATTGCAGATACGGATGCTGCAAGAGTTTGGGCTGTTGCCTGAAGCTCGTTCGGAGCAAGGCTCATCACGAATCTGATCGAACCGGCCTGGGTGAATCCGCTTGCTATACCGGAAAGAGTGGTCACTGCGATCAGCATCCAGAAAGAGGTTATGAAACTCATCGTTAGCCCTTGGAGCGCCCAGAACAGAGCAGAGAGTATCACCATCGTCCTGTAACTTATCTTCTTTACAAGCTTATTGGACAAGAGAAGCATAGGGATCTCAAAGGCAGCTCTGTATGCCTGGATATATCCGACGTATCCCATGCTGTTACCCATCTCCTTAAGCAGATAGGGCTGGAACGTACCGATAGAGTTCTGAGGTATGTGCTGGAATATCACGAAGATTATGTATGCAATGTAATATGGGTTTTTGAACAGTTTATCAAAGGGCATCTCGGAGAATTTCAGAGGTACCACGTTCTTTCCGCCTTTATCTGATACTTCTCGTAGTGAACTTGCAAAGTACAGACATGGGATGAAGAGTATCGCAAGGAGATAGAATGTGATGTATGCGTTTTCCTCCACTATCACTGCGCCGAGGATCAGGCAGGTTATGACCCAGGATAAAGATCCCCAGGATCTTACGAATCCGAAGAACGTTCCCGTGTTGTGTGCTCCGTTTATGACCGTTGTTTCCATGAGAGTGGAAGTCGGTGCCAAAAAGAATATGGACAGAAGAAGGAACAGCACGAAAAGAGGGAATCCGAATATCTTTACATTGCTCGTCAAAGGTACAAGGGCTGAGGTAATAATGGCTCCGAGAAGAAATAGGTTATGGGCTTTTGCAGTGGATCTCAGCTTGTCTCCGAAAGCACCTCCGATAGGTGTGGAGACGATGGAGATGGCTGATCCAATGGAGTTGATCAGGCTCACTTCACTGACCGAGTATCCGAGGTTCTCGAGGAACACGGTCCGGAACATGGCTGCAGAGTATGCTGCCCAGTAAGAAGCCTCAAATCCTCCCAGCCTGAAGATCCATTTGTTCTGTTTATTTCTGACTCTTTCCTTTTTCATTTTTCAAATCTCTTTTTTCAAAATCTCTATGTGTTGATTATACCCCTGTAAGGTCGAATTTGGGAATCATCTCTTCCGTTGCGGATGAGAGATCCTGAAGGAATCCGTTCTCCAGAGAAGATCCAAGAAGATACTGCTCGCAGATCCCGTATTCCTCTTCGGAGACCGGTCTTGACAGTTCTGCAGGAACGCCTTCCATGGGGGTGTACTGGCTCATGAGGCTGAACATGATGGTAGAGGGATCAAAATTCTCTTCTATGATATCCATTACCCTTAATGTATTGAACACATTGTTCGGAAGGATCAGATGCCGTATGAGGACGCCTTTTTTCAAAATTCCTTCGTCATCTATTTCTACGGGGCCGACCTGGTCGTACATCTCCTTTATGGCTGCAAGAGCGACCTTCGGATAGTCGGGAGCGGAGGAATACTTTTCAGCAACGGAAGAGAGGGCATATTTGAAGTCGGGAAGATAAACATCCACCTTTCCTCTCAACAGCCGGAGAGATTCAGGCTTCTCATATCCGCTTGAATTGTATACCACGGGTATCCCCGGATCCTTTTCAAGAGCTTTGGTGATCGCAGTGATATAGTGGGCACCTGTCACGAGATTGATGTTGTGGGCACCCTGTTCCCTGAGCTCTGAGAAGATCTTTCTTAACCGTTCGATGCTTACCGTTTTTCCTGCATCCGATCCTTCTCTGCTGATCTCTTTGTTCTGGCAGTATACGCAGTGCAGGTTGCAGCCTGTGAAAAACACTGTTCCGCTACCTCTTGTGCCGGATATACAAGGTTCCTCTCCGAAATGAAGGGCAGCTCTTGCTATCCTTGGAAGGGTACCGGAAGAACAGACTCCGTCTCCGGTATCAGAAGATCTTAATGCCCTGCAGTTCCTGGGGCATAGAGAACATATATACTCACTCATCTTTTTTTCCGTAGAAGAAAGATATTCCGTTATGACTCCATAGCATGGTAGGAAGATCAAACGGAGCAGGTTTAACAGTACCTCTGCCCTCGAGTATGGCTTTGGCAGCCTTTATTACTTCATCAATCAATTCTTTCCCGAGTCCGTATTCATGATGGCACGGATAGATCGCTTTGATCGGAAGATCCATCTTCTTAAGGTCTTCGAGGGTGAATATAAGCGCCTCCATAGACCGTCCTTCACCGAACATGTACATAGGTCCCTTCATGAGAGAGTCTCCTGAGAGGAGAATGCCCCTTTCTTCCTCAAAGAGCATAATGTGTCCGGGAGTATGACCGGGAGTCAGGATGACTCTCCATTTCATGTTTCCCAGTTCTATCACATCTCCATCGAACAAAGGACGGACAAGGGGTTTCATCTCGGGATCATTATATCTGTACATCTCTGCTACGTGCATGAATATCCTGCTGAACAGCCTGTTTGATCCGGTATGATCGCGATCAGCATGGGTATTCACCACAAAGACAGGCTTTTCAGTTATGTTCTTTCTGATGTATGAGGCTACATCGGCATCTCCGAAGCCTGTGTCAGCAAGCATCGCCTCACTGTCTCCTACTGCGAGGAACATCCTCACTCCGCCGTCCTCTATAAGGTATATATCCTTATCTATAAGCACATGGGTAAGTTCTGCCATTATTACGCTCCGTTTCAAAAATATTTCAAGGTGATTATACCCGTATATGTGTTCTCTGAAAAGGGAAGTGCAGGCAAACCCGTTGAAGGGGTCCCTGATTATGGTTTATGATATGAATAATAAATAAGGGGAAGGACTTGTAAATATGGAAAAGGGACTTTTCAGACTGCCGATCATGATAATGAGAGGAGGTACCAGCAGAGGAGCATATATCCTCGAGAAAGACATGCCTGAAGACAGAAACGACTGGGATAAGGTGCTATTAAGGCTAATGGGCAGTCCGGACAAGAAACAGATAGACGGGCTTGGAGGAGCTCAGTCCGTCACCAGCAAGGTGGCCATTCTGAAAAGATCGGAAAGGGAAGATGCGGATGTGGATTATACCTTTGCCCAGGTCTCCATAGACAAGCCCATCGTGAGCTATAAGGGGAACTGCGGAAACATCTCTTCCGGAGTCGGACCATTTGCAATAGAGAAAGGGCTCGTGCCGATAACCGGGGAAATGACGAGCGTAAGGATCTATAACACCAATACCGACAAGATAATAGTATCTGACGTGAACACCAGGGGCGGTAAGGTGAACTATGAGGGAGATTACCATATAGCTGGTGTCCCCGGAACTGCTTCGCCTGTGAGACTGAAGTTCAGGGAGCCCGCAGGGACCCTCGGAAGGGGGCTGCTTCCTACAGGAAACGTGAAGGACGTACTTGATGTTCCTGGCTTAGGAAAGATCGAGGTCTCGATAGTCGATGCTGCTAATCCCCTCGTCTTTGCAAGGGCAAAGGATCTAGGGCTCACATGTCTTGAATCTCCGGATGATATCAACTCGGATGAAAAGGCTCTTGAGCTTTTGGAGACCGTGAGAGGCCTCGCTGCTGTTAAGATAGGACTCATAGATGACTATAAGGTGTCTGCTTGGGAGACACCGGGCATACCGAAGATGACATATGTTGCAGAGAGCAGGGATTATACCACTTTTGACGGCAAGGAGATAAAAAAAGAAGAAGTGGACCTTCTTTCACGCATGATGTCCATGCAGAAGGCACATCAGAGCTATGCGATGACAGGTGCCATGTGTACCGCTGCTGCGGCAGTGATCAAGGGTAGCATAGTGGAGGAAGTACTGAACACTGAAACCGATCTGAAGAATATAAGAATCGGGCACCCAGGGGGCATACTGGAATGCGGAGTCGATCATGTCGAGACGGATGGACTTCCCGATATAGAAGACACTTTCGGATACAGAACGGCAAACCTTCTTATGGAAGGAACGGCATATATAAGACTTTAATGAGCTAAACACATAAAAAAGCCCGGCATTTGCCGAGCTTTTGTCATTTCGGGGTAATCACTCTTCTGCAGATTCATCTTCCTCTTCGGACCTGTCTATGAGTGAGACCTTCGTCCACTCGATGTGGCGATCCTCGATATCTGTGACTTCTATATGCATGTCATATATATCTATCTCGAAGGTAGTGTTGTCTTCCGGAATGGCACTCAGTCTGTCTATTATCAGACCGCCAAGAGTATCGTAATCCGGGCTTTCGGGGATCTCGGTATTCAGTTCTTCCGCAATCTCGTCAAGAGGTGCGGCACCTGAGATCTTCCAAAGATTTTCATCCAGTTTCTCGATCTCCTTTTCCTCCACGGGATCGAATTCATCATAGATGTTTCCGACTATGCATTCAAGGAGGTCTTCCATTGTTACGAGACCGCTAGTGCCGCCGTATTCATCCACCACTATTGCTATATGAGTCTTCTTCGTCTGCATCTGGCGGAAAAGGACATCTGTATGGATAGTCTCCGGAACAAAGAATGGTTCTCTGATGAGTTCTTCGAGATCCTTCTTTTCTGTAGCATTGAGGTTAAGGAGAAAGTCTCTTGTTGCCAGTATTCCTATAACATCATCTGCATCTTCTCCGCATACGGGGAATCTTGAAAGACCGGAATCCGTGATGGTCTTAAGGATCTCATCTTCCGTATCGTCCTTCCAGACAATCTTCATGTCGGTCCTGTGTATCATGACTTCCTCTGCGGTCTGGTTGTTGAATTCGAAGATGTTCTCGATCATCTCTTTCTCTTCCGTCTCGATATTGTCTGTCTCTTCTGCGATATCCACCATCATACGGATCTCCTCCTCAGAAACTTCCTCAGTCTCCTTATTGGGATCTATGCCCAGTAAACGCAGTACGGCATTAGTGGATTTGGATAAAAGCCAGGTTATAGGGCGAAGTATCTTCTTTAACACGGTTACCGTTCCAAGGGTAAGTTTAATAACACCATTGGTCTTCTGCATGGCTATACGCTTTGGTACCAGTTCTCCTAAAACGAGCGTGAAGAATGAAAGGATGAGGGTTATGATCACGACGCTCACGGAATTTATGAAGCTGCGGGAAAAGGCGGTGACTCCGACCTTGTTCACGAGCCAGTCGGTGAGCATGCTCGCAAAGTTATCGGCTGCGAATGCAGAACCGAGGAATCCTGCGAGAGTGATCCCCACCTGTATGGTGGATAGGAAAGTCGTCGGCTCTTCCACTACCTTGAGGAGCTTCTGGGCTCTTTTGTCTCCCTCCTCGGCGGAATGCCTTACGACGTTTTCATTTACTGAAAGTATTGCGATCTCTGCTGCTGCAAAGAAAGCGTTGACAAGTATGAGGGCTGCCTGAAGCAGCAATTGTCGCCATATAGGACTACTGTCCAAGAAATACTCACCTCCAATGAGTCACATAATGAGGAAATGATATCAAACTTTAAGGTGTTTTGCAAACGATAAAAGGAGGAAAAAAGAGAAAAAAAGAGGAAAACGGAGAAAAAATGAGAATATACAGTGATATCCATGACTGTTTTTTGACTCTTTTTGGCAGAATTCGGCGAACTGTGGCGAAAATGAAAAGGCCCGCTTCATGCGGGCCCTAATTTATCAGTAGTTGATGTCAAAGGGATAGAGGTCTGAGAGGTCATAGTACTGTGCGACTATGAGATCCTTCAGGAGCTTCTCGTCCTTATCCTCGTCCCTGAGTCCGGAGAACTCGGTAACAGCCTTCTCTATGCCGTTCTCTTTTATATAATCCCTGACCTTGATGGTGGTAGGATCGTTCTCGTTGAAGAAGTGGTATGCATATGCGGCACCTCTTGAAAGGAAGTAAGGGAGTTTTCCATGTTTCACGCATGCAAGAGCAGGTCCTATGAGCCTGTCGCCCTTGGCAATTTTTCTCGTCAGGTCTCCGCACACTCTGTCAATCGTATCCTTGTCGACGGAGTTTGCCTTATGGTTCAGGTATCCTGCCTTCTGTCTTTCGATCGGGTCATGCTCTTCCATGACTTCGTAGCTCATGCCCCATTCCTCGTGCATGGCAAACACTGATTCTTTTTTTGCAAGGAACAGGTGCTTCATAATGCCGGCATCATCCCTGCACTCTCCGATATATGTATATCCCCTGTATTTTCCGATGTATCCGCCGAGACTGTGCGACATGTTGGCGACCCAGATCTTATGGATCATCCAAGCCGGGACGTTGTCCAGAGGTTTCAGACCGACGTTTTCCGGGAATCCGTTCTTTAAGATGTTGTCAACGGTCATGAAAGGGGTGTCGCCGGAATTGCATGAAAGGGGATCTTCTTTCAGCATCTCTTCGGTCGGGAAAGCTCCGTTCCTGTGAACGAGACACTCTGCAAGAGCCACATTCTTATTGAAGAAGTCCCTGCCGTTTTCAGTCTTCAGATATTTGTTGATTCCCTCACTGAAGAGCCTTGATCCGTAGAGAAAGTTCACTCCGATGAGTATATCCATGGGTTCATCAGGGTCTTCGACAGCCCTTATCTCTATAGCATCGGCCAGCATATGGGATATGGAATCTACTGCTCCCGGGAATATGTTCGTGGAAATGTAGGAAGCCTCAGAGATCTCCTTCACGCACATGTCATATTCGGTCTCGGTGCAGAAAACCTTGTAGCCTTTGATGATCTGCTTCGTATATGTACCGTCAGAGTGATGCTTGAAGTTCGTGTAATATCCCTGTGTACGCAGAGCGTCTACGAGCTTATCGGAATAATCAAGGAATGTGATGGTGAACCCGCCTTCGGTGAACAGATCGGCGATATATCCGCGGCCTATCTTGCCGGCACCGATCTGAACGAGGTTCTTCTTGTTTACCATAAATGGTATCCTCCTTCATAATTTAAAAATCTCATATGTAATTATAGACCAGATGATATGAAAATACACTCACGGAGAGAAGAACAGAGGCGCCTTCTTTGTAATAACAGACTCAGATTCTCTTCTCGGACTTGGTGATCACTGCATCGATAAAGGATCGGAAGATCAGTCTTGAATTCTCATCAGTGGTATGCATCAATTCAGGATGCCATTGAACCCCTACGACATATGTGTAATCTTTGTGTTCTATTCCTTCTATGAGGCCATCTTCTGAAACAGCATCTACTGTAAGACCTGGAGCGAGATCCTTTATTGCTTGATGGTGAAGGCTATTGACACCTATCTCACCCGAATGAAGTATATCAGCTAATCTGGTCCCTTCTTCTATGATTACGGTGTGTACGAACCGGTCATAAGGTCTATCCATATCATGGTTGTTTTCAGTTTCAAACTGGCTCGGGATATCCTGATACAGAGTGCCTCCGAAATACACGTTAAGGAACTGCAAGCCTCTGCATATCCCAAGAATGGGTTTGTCCAATTTCAGAAATGCATCGGTGAGTTTTGTCTCCATTTTATCTCTTAATATGGAGAGACTTCCCAGTTTTTCATGAGGTTCTTCGCCATACAGGGCGGGATTAACGTCTTGACCTCCGGTTATCAGAAGGCCATCCAACTTTTCCGCAAGAGGAGAGAGATCCTCTTCATCATCTGATATGCTCAGCATTACGGGAACGGCTCCAGCCTCGTAAAGAGCATCAAAATAATCATTCAGCATCCAAAGGCTGTTCAGTTTCGTATCGTCAAGGGGGACCAATCCTATAACAGGTCTCATATATATTTCTCCAGTATCCTTTCAAAAAAGGCCTTACTTTCGTAAGACCTTTTCAAACATTATTCAGCGATATACGGTAATAATGCCATGACTCTTGCTCTCTTGATTGCAACAGCCAGCTCTCTCTGATGCTTTGCACAGCATCCGGTAGCTCTTCTGGGAGCTATCTTGCCGCTTTCAGCGATGTATTTTCTGAGAGTGCCGATATCCTTGTAATCTATATATGTGCTGTTCTCAGCACAGAAAGCACAGAATTTCTTCTTAACACGTCTGATTCTCGGACGTCTCTGATTGTTTCTTTCTTCCATAGCTTTTCTCCTCTTATTAATTGATCAGAACGGCAGATCTTCGTCATCTATGAGCACATCGCCCATCTCCTGGGAGAATATGTCATCCACGTTATCCTGGGATGAGCTTCCGCCCTGGGGATTTGCCTGATATGAACTGCCGCTTCCGTACTGGGAATTGCCTGTGCCCGTCGGACGGTCGAGGAATTCCACGTCGTCTGCCTGGACTTCGGTAACGTATCTCTTGATGCCGTCCTTACCTTCGTAGTTTCTGGTACGAAGTTCACCGACGACTGCGACTCTCTGTCCCTGTACGAGATACTTTCCACAGATGTCTGCCAGGCCTCTCCAAGCCACGACATTTATGAAGTCTGTCTCTTCACGGTTCTGTCTTCTGTTGACAGCGACCGAGAATGTGGTGACGCTGACTCCGGTAGGGGTCGTTCTGGCTTCAGGAGCTCTTGTTAATCTTCCTACGATAAATACCTTATTCATGGTGTTACCTCTAAAAATCAGTCTCTTTTGATGATCATGTAACGAACAGTATTCTCGTTGATCCTGAAGTTTCTGCCAAGCTCTTCAATGAAATCAGCAGGAGCTTTGAAATTAACAAGAACGTAATATCCCTCATTTTTGTAGTTGATAGGATATGCAAACTTTCTCTTACCCCACTCTTCAGCGGATTCAATCTCGCCGCCATTGGACGTTATAAGATCTGCATATCTCTGGATGAGAGCAGCTCTGGCTTCGTCTTCCATCTCAGCTTCGAGGATGTAAAGTAATTCATAGCTATTCATAGTATGGACCTCCTTATGGACTTTCCGGCACCGTATGGTGCAAGGATGCGTTTGATATTATACAACAGGCAGATTTCCAAGTGCAATCTTTTTTTACCCGTTACATCCGTTACGATCTTTATTTGCTCTTTATTATCTCTTCTATTACGTCTGCGCAGTGATCAAGATTGTTTTCTGCATATCCCTCGATGTTCTCTTTCTCTGTGAGCTCAGCTATGGTCTCATCAAGGGGGAGCTCTCCTAAGAGAGGAAGTCCGAACTTCTCGGATATGGAAGTGGTCTGATTACCGAAGAGGTTGATCCTTTTTCCGCAGTCAGGGCAATTGAGATAGCTCATATTCTGAACGACTCCCAGTACGGGGATGTTCATCATTTTTGCCATGTTAACGGATTTGGTGACTATGAGGTTCACGAGATCCTGTGGGATGGTGACCATCACGATGCCGTCAAGCGGTATGGACTGGAAAACGGTAAGGGAAACATCTCCAGTCCCCGGAGGCATGTCTATAAGGATGATATCCATGTCTTCCCATAATGTATTTGACCAGAACTGTGTTATGACGTTTGATATTATCGGGCCTCTCCAAACGACAGGGGCATCCTCTTCTTCCAACAGAAGGTTTATCGAGATCATCTCTATCCCGCTATCGGTCCTTACCGGGAGTATGGTCTCTCCGTCATAGCTCGTTGCAAGGGAATGAACACCAAATAGTTTAGGGATCGATGGCCCTGTCAGGTCTGCGTCTATTATTCCAGTCTTATATCCTCTGCGGTTAAGAAGCGTTGCCAGTATAGCAGTGATAGAGGATTTACCTACTCCGCCTTTTCCACTACATACTCCTACTACTGCCTTAACCTTGCTGTTTTCGTTGAGAGGTGCTTTCAGATTCGGAGCCTTTCTGCTGGGACAGTCGAGTCCGCAGCTTGAACAATCTGTTTCGTTACAATTCTGACTCATCAAATAATCTCCTTATATCAAATATGGTAGAATATAACCGAATTAATTATACCAACAGCGTCAACAATTACAAAATAGGAGACGGATATGTGTGATTTCTGCGAGATAGTGAAAGGGGAGAAAGAGATCGATCTGATTTATCAGGACGAACTGATAACAGCATTTCTTGACTACGAACCCATAAACGAAGGACATGTACTCATAGTTCCGAACACTCATGTCGGTTCTCTTATTGATGTGCCTGATGAGACTATTGTCAGGATGATGTGGCTTGCCCGGAAACTCATAAAAAGATATGAAGAAATCTATGGTACGGATGGCTATACGCTCATGAATAACGGTGGAAGCGCCGGAGATCTGGATCATTTCCATTTTCACATTTTCCCAAGGTCGGAGGATGACGGATTTGGATGGATGGATTCGGGGATCGAGCACGATCATTCTAAGAGGATAGTCGATCTGCTGCGCGAGGGGCTATAAGATATTTACTGTGTCAGTTTGGTAATTGCTGTAATTGACACTCTTTTCAAAAGGTGATACATTTACATAGCGGTTGTGTCTGTAGCTCAGTTGGATAGAGTGCTTGACTACGAATCAAGAGGTCGGGGGTTCGAGCCCCTCCAGGCACGCCATGAAAAAGGAGAGGCCCTTAGGACTTTTTGTCCATAGGGCCTTTTAAAGTTTTAGCATCCTGTCGTTCTTTGTGTTCTCTCTTCTGTCTTTCTTCCTGCTGCTGCCATCATCGTTTCTGCTGCGAATACTGCTCCCATGAGGACTGTCCATCTATCAACGATCCCCATATCTCCTCCCATGTTCTGGGTGAGGATGAAGACTACTGCCGATGCTGCTGCCATTATGATAGCCATGTACTTTCTGTTCCTGATTCCAAATCCTGCTGCTGCGCTCTTCTCTACATAGCGGATACCGTTGTGGATTATCACAAGTCCTGTAAGGTCATATCCTGCTATCCTGTATTCGTCCTTATTGAAATTGTATCTCTTGTTTCCGTTCTCCTTATGGAACTCTTCTGCGCTCTTGTGTGTCTTTATCCCGTTCTCCTGGGTCTCAAGGCTTATGTATGTCCTTCCGTTGTCAAGGGATATGTAATTGTACAGTGTGTATGAGTTCCAGGTCTCTTCTTCTGCCTGTTCTGCCATTGCGCTGAAGGGCATCATCATCACCATCATCATTATTGCTGTTATGATCGCTAAAACTTTTTTCATTGTTCTGTCTCCTTTGAGGTGTTTTTTGTTTCTGGTTATATGATACGGTGGAAAGCGTCATAAGAACCGTCACAAATCAGACCGTCAACTCGGAAAACCGTCATTAAACCCGTCACATACAGTGCTTTCGTTGTGTTTTAACATTCTTTTTCAAAAAAGAAATATAAATGACCCTGATATAGCATATTTGATCCCGAAATAATGAACGACTGGCAGGATAATTGATACTATTTCAGATAATTGTAATACTCCCTCAGGGATTCATTTATGCTATCATAATCAGGTAAGGCTATATGAGGATCCAAGTCTTCAATAGCCTATTCATATCTACAGATTACAAATGGAGTCGTACACAAAACATGCTTAAAAGAATCGTCGCAGCAGTCACATTAATTGTCTTTCTTATTGCAGCAACAGGGTTCAGTGTTTTTGCTGAGGAGAGTGACATATTAACTGATCTTGAGAAGCATCCGGAAACAGAAGCTGAATACGAAGATCAACAAGTTGTGCCCAATATAACGGGAGCAGAGGTTCTTATAAGAGAAAAAACCGAAGAACAGGAAGAGCCTGAACCCGTAGAAAAGACTATGGCAAAAGGTTCGCTTATGTCAAAAGGCGGCGAACTTGTTGAAAGCGGTATCTGCGGAGAAGGTGTGACATATGAATTATATAGTGACGGCAGTCTTATCATTGGCGGGACTGGAAGCATGTATGATTACTCTTCTCAGGATCAGGTTCCCTGGTATCAGTATCAGGAGGATATCACAAGTGTCCTGATCGGGGATGGCGTCACAGGTATAGGCAGCTATGCATTCTGTGGATGTTCTTCTTTGGAGTCGATCGATCTTCCCTCCGGGATAGACTATATAGGACGGAATGCATTTGAAAGATGTGGCGCATTATCGAGCATCGATATACCAACCGGTGTCGAAACACTGCAGTACGACACTTTCCGTGATTGCATCGGATTGACGGAGATCAGTATCCCATCTACGGTGAGATATATTGAAGGGATGGTTTTTTACAACTGCACATCTTTAAGGGATATCACTATTCCAGAAGGGGTCATAGATATCGGCGGAAGTGCATTCTATGGATGCACCTCTCTCAGGGAGATAGAGATCCCTTCAACGGCGACCTCACTGGAAGGAGGCCTTTTTACTAATTGCACTTCTCTTGTCAGAGTTTCTCTTCCTGAGAATCTTTCCGAAATAAAGCAATCCATGTTTTTTGGATGTTCATCTCTTACGGGCATTGTCATACCTTCAACGGTCACGAAGATCGGAGAAAGCGCTTTCAGTGACTGCATATCCATCTCTTACTTAACAATTCCTGAAGGGGTCAAGACGATAGAAGGTTATGCATTCAGCGGATCGGGTATTACAGGAATCTCACTTCCGGGAACGCTGACAAGTCTGCAGTATTCCGTATTTGAGGACTGTACATCCCTCAAAACCGTGTCATTGCCCGACAGCATTCGCACCCTTAAACAGAGTCTTTTCTATGGCTGCACTTCTCTCGAGTCCGTTGTACTGCCCAACAGCATCACAACGATACCGAATGCCGCATTCAGAAGATGTACTTCACTTACCACCATCGAACTCCCTGAAACGGTCACCACGATATCGGAATATGCGTTCACTGAATGCTCGTCCTTAAAGGAAATAAATCTTCCCTCAGGTCTGACGACAATACAAGATATGGCATTTTATGATTGTACTGCACTTGAGAGCATAGAGATACCTGCCGGAGTCACAGGACTTGGGGCATCTGTTTTCTATAACTGCAGATCTCTTAAGACCGTGCTTCTGCCTGAGACTTTGACCAGAGTTTCATACATGGCATTTTCCGGTTGTTCCGCAATGGAAAAACTCAGATGCCATTATGACTGTTTGACAAATGTTACACAGAATGCGATGGCGAGCCTCAAGGAACTGGAGATTCTCGGAAGTCCGACATCATTCACCGGACTTAGGAACTTTAATACTCTGGAGAAAGTCAACATACCGGACAGCGTGATTTCCATAGGAGCAAATGCCTTTAATAATTGCTGGTCACTTGAGAGTGTCGATCTTCCTGAGGGTCTCGTAAATATCTATAACAACGCATTCTATAACTGCTATGGTCTTAAGAGAATCACAATCCCGGAAGGGGTTACTACCGTGGGGCAAAATGCCTTTTATAACTGCAACAGTCTGGAGTATATCAAAGCCCCTTACAGATATAAGGCAACCATTCTTGACCAGATATCACACAGTAATTTGAAAACAGTGATATTTACAGGAGAATTTGACGGGACCATTGGGTTCTCAAAAGGTGAATTCAAAGACTGCACACTCCTGGAAAGTTTCACCATCCCTTCCGGGATCGAAAAGATAGAAGAGGAGCTGTTCAGCGGATGTGTCTCACTTCATGAGATATCCGGGTTTGAGAATGTGGTATACATCGGCAAAGACGCATTCAAGGGAACGAAGATAACAAGTTTTCCGTATGGCAGTGACATTTACTTTGTTTCCGGATCTGCATTTTTGGAAGATGATTCGTTTGACGGCATATATCCGTCATACCTAAACCATGAAAATGATGGAGACGGGGACGGGATCATTGACTATCACCTGTCTTCAGGAATAACTCTTGATTACTCGGAGATCCAGCTTGAACCATATAAGACCCAGAAACTGGTAGCAGAGGTGACACCCGCTGCCGCAGGCGGCAACATAGTATGGAGCAGCAGCAATCCTTCCGTGGCATCTGTAAGCCAGAATGGATTGGTGAATGCCATCAGAGAGGGAACTACGATTATTACTGCAACGACAAAAGACGGGGCACATAAAGCAACATGTATCGTCAGGGTAGGCGTTGTAGTCAGGATAATCCTTAACCAGCCCGAGCTGACTCTGCAACCGGGACTGGAGACAACTGTATCAGCATCGATCATTCCGGATACCCTTCCGGATAAAACCCTCATATGGACAAGCAGTGATGAAACCGTTGCCACTGTAGATGAAAACGGGCATATCACGGCCGTGTCCGGAGGCGTCGCCGTAATAACGGCTACTCTGAGGAGCGGAGAAGCATCTGCCACCTGTACTGTCAGAGTACAGGTAGGAAGCACTTTTATTAAAAATGCTTCAAATACGGGCGAAGGAGTAGCGCTTGAATGGTATCCGGTGTACCATGTAAACAAATATGCAGTAAAGAGAAAAACGGGTACCGGAGAGTGGAACCTTATCGGGTTGACGGAGGAAATTTCATTTACGGATACCACTGTGAAGGCCGGAGAGGAATACTCATATATAGTAGTATGCACAAACAGTGATGGAACTGTTGAGATCAGTCCGGAATCGATGGAAAAGACCATTGTCTTCAATCCGTTCAGAGATGTGGCTACAACTGAGAGTTATTTTAAGTATGTAATGTGGGCATACAATAACGGAGTGGTAGCAGGGACCAGCAACACAACTTTTGCTCCAAACGGTGAATGTACCAGGGGACAGCTGGCCGTCATGCTTTACAGAATGTTCGGAAAGCCCAGTGTATCAGGGAAAACGATTCCGTTCACAGACGTGAAGGAGAACGCATACTATTATAAAGCTATAGTATGGGCGTATAACAAGGGATACATCAAGGGAATTTCAGGTACTTCCAGATTTAACCCCGACGGCTCGATCACAAGAGGGGATATGGTGGTGATCCTATACAGGATCTGCAAAGACATAAGACCGGAGGAGTGTGATTATGACATTGCCAATCCGTTCAAAGATGTAAAGGAAAGTGACTATTATTTCAAGGCAGTCATGTGGGCATATAAGAAGGGAATCACAAAGGGAACGACGGCTACCACATTCTCGCCGAAGAAGAACTGCCTGAGATCACAGCTGGCGGTATTCCTAAATAAATTCAATAACATAACCCATATTATTGAATAATGTAAACACAAATGAAAAAGCCCCTTATGACGCGCTGTCATAAGGGGCTTTTTGCTCAGAAACACTTCTTTTTCCTCTGCTTCCTGCAGCTTTCGATATTACCGCAGTGATAACAGAGCTCATTGTCACAACACCAGTCATTGTCAAAACTTGTGATGATATTGTTCACGGTAGTTTCAGCAATATTGTTCAGGGCTTCTTTCGTAAGGAAGGCCTGATGAGATGTCAGTATCACATTGGGCATGGATATGAGCCTGGAGAGCAGATCATCATTCAGAATGTGTCCAGATCTGTCCTCAAAGAATATATCCGCTTCTTCCTCATATACATCAAGGCATGCGGCACCTATCTTTCTGTCCAGGATCCCATGTAACAGGGCCTCTGCATCTATGAGAGCACCTCTGGAAGTATTGAGAATTACGACACCCTTCTTCATCTGATCTATGGATGAAGCGTTTATTATGTGTTTCGTTTCATCAGTCAGGGGACAATGAAGAGAGATGATGTCACTATCTCTGAATAATCTGTCCAGTTCAACATATTCGATATTTGCGTCTTTGGCGGGGAACTTATCGTATGCAAGTACATTCATACCGAATCCCCTGCAGATATTGATGAAGAGCCTGCCTATCTTTCCGGTACCTATTACACCAACGGTCTTTCCGAAAAGATCGAAGC
>JAEEGI010011162.1_pt1 | contig 19430 bp, 13 predicted proteins | sample 8958751 | NCBI WGS metagenome assembly JAEEGI01 (sample SAMN16246545, study PRJNA631951) | gut metagenome | biome: gut microbiome; feature: rumen; material: KS-attached | host: Bos | place: Iran: Karaj | collected 2018-10 | reverse complement strand
TTCCGGTGAGTCTGAGCCTTTTAGCTTCAAGATGTACTGTAATAAAAATCCCAAAGAAGTAGAGGATAGCAGGAAGCACTGCCTTACCAATTACATCTGAATACGGAACTCCAATAAAATCAGCCATAAGAAATGCTGCAGCGCCCATGATAGGAGGCATTATCTGTCCACCTGTTGATGAGGCAGCTTCTACAGCTGCAGCAAATTCATTGCGATAGCCTGTTTTTTTCATCATAGGAATTGTTACAGAACCAGTTGTAACAGTGTTACCTACAGATGATCCTGACACCATACCGCAAAGAGCAGAAGAGATAACCGCAACTTTGGCAGGTCCACCTGCAAAGCGGCCGGCTATACTGTTTGCAAGCTGGATAAAAAAGCTTGAGATTCCGGTTCTTTCAAGGAATGCGCCAAATATGATAAATACTACTATATATTTAGAACATACGTTAACCGGTGTTGACAGGATTCCTCCTTTGGTATAAAAGAGGTTTCGTACCAGATATTTGATCCTGCCTGCAAAGCTGGGATTAGTAAGTCCCAGTGTAAGAGCATATATTACAAAGAATGCTGCTACGATGAGAATAGGCATACCTACACATCTTCTGGTAACTTCGATAAGAGCTGCAACACCTACTATACCGATTATGATCTGATACCATTCAAATCTTGTACCCTGATTGATAATATCATTTGCATTAAATGTAAAGTAAAGGTATGAAGCTGTTCCGAGGATCATGAATATGATATCGCCTATCGGAATGTAGTTGGGCCTTGTAAGTCCCTTCTTATGAGGATAGATAAGGAAGCCCATAAGGACGATGAGCGCCATGAAAGATGTAAGCCTTATCTCTTCAAGGAATGTTGCAAATAGTGTTACGTAGATACACCAGAGTGAAAAAAGAGCCAGAACAACTGTAACTACAATCTTTGGAATACCTGTCCATACTCTGGTGTTTGACTCTCTGTCATATTTTCTCATAACAGAGTCGATCTCAGCGCTTGATGCGGCTTTGGATGAACTATCATTATTTAAACCGGAGGCGCTTGTATTATTTATATTTTTATCTATATCTTTAGTATTATTGTTGCTCAATCTGTCTCCTCCGTTCTTACTGTGATACCGTGCTCAGCATAATATCTTGCTGCGCCTTCATGATAAGGAACATCAGTTACGCTTGTGGCACTTTCTATATTAAGCTCGCTTCCTTTTGCATTCTCTAAAGTGATATCGTCAATGTGATCGAAGATAGCTGCTGTCAGATCATAAACAGTATCATCATCAAGAGAAGCGGAGACGATAACAGTCGCCTTGACCGTGATAGTCTCTATATCATCGTCCTGACCGGGATATGTGCCGGCAGGAATGGTATAAGCTGAGTAATAAGGACATTTTGCAATGATGCTGTCTCGAAGATCGCCGTCAATTCCAAGGAGTCTGACTCCATTGGTCGTAGCAAGCTCAGTTATAGCAGTAGTAGGAGCTCCTGCTACGATAAATGCTGCATCTATTTTGCCATCTTTTAAGGACTCTTTGGAATCTTCAAAAGACTGATACTGAGGCTTTATATCATCAAGTGAGATACCGGCGCCTTCAAGGACATCCAGTGCATTAAAATATACGCCGGATCCGGCTTCTCCTATAGAGATACTCTTACCTTTAAGATCTGAAACGGACTTGATATCAGGATCCATTGTGATAAGCTGAACTGTTTCTGCATAAAGACATCCAAGGACTCTGAAATCGTGGGTTGCGCCGTCTGCTTCAAACGCTCTGGTTCCTGACCATGCATAAGACATGACGTCTGACTGAGTGAATCCCAGCTGGAAATCGCCATCCTGAATACTTTGAATATTAGCTTTAGAACCGCCGGTTGATACGGCAGTAACACGAACACCTGCATACTGTTTCATATACTGTGCGAGAACTCCGCCATATGCATAATATGTTCCTGCAGTTCCGCCGGTTCCGAACATAAAACGCTGAGAACCACCGCAGGCACAAAGACATGTGCACATAACGATCATCAGGATCGTACTTATCATCCTGAAAATGCGTGTTTTCTTCATATTTTTTACCTCTTTTTTATTTTTTCCATCCTATATCTTAACACATATCAAAAATCTATGCTAAATAGAAGCGAAGGTTGTGCTATCGTTAAGATATAAAGAGGAAGGTATCAAAAGGTCATATAAAAGATTTATATTTTATTTTTTTTAAGTTATTATATTGATGTAAATATTTTTTCTAAATGTATTATCAATAACGGAGATTATGACTATGAAAAATGTGACATTAGGACGCACCGGCATATGCGTTCCACAAAATGGTTTTGGTGCACTTCCTGTACAGAGAGTTTCTATCCAGGAATCTGCAAGACTTCTAAGAAAAGCTTATGATGGCGGCATGAGATTCTTTGACACAGCAAGAGCTTATAGTGACAGTGAGGAAAAGCTCGGAGAAGCTTTTGGCGATGGCAAGGTCAAAAGAGATGAGATCATAATCACTACAAAGACAGCTGCCAAGACGCCGGAAGATTTCTGGAAGGATCTTGAGACATCTCTTAAGATGTTAAAAACAGATTATATCGATGTATACCAATTTCATCTAATGGGACAGTGTTATAAGCCAGGTGATGGTACTGGCATGTATGAGTGTATGCTTGAAGCCAAGTCAAAAGGACTTATCAAGCATATAGGTGGTACCGCTCATAAACTTGGAATTGCCAAAGAGCTGATAGAATCTGATCTGTACGAGACAGTTCAGTATCCTATGAGCTATCTGGCATCTGATAAGGAGATAGAGCTCATACATATGTGCAATGAGCATAATGTAGGTTTTATCGGTATGAAAGGTCTTGCAGGAGGACTTATTACTAATTCTAAAGCTGCCATGGCTTTTATATCACAGTTTGAAGGCGCTGTACCTATCTGGGGCATCCAGAGAGACAATGAGCTTGACGAGTGGCTTTCCTATATGGATGAAACCCCTTCTATGGACGATGAGATCAGGGCTTTCATAGAAAGTGAGAGAGCAGAGCTCATGGGTGATTTCTGCAGAGGCTGCGGATATTGTATGCCTTGTACTATGGGAATTCAGATCAATCAGTGCAATAGAATGTCACTGATGCTAAGACGAGCACCCAGCGATTCATGGCTTTCTGATTATTGGCAGAGCGAGATGGCCAAGATTGATACCTGCGTTAACTGCGGCGCATGTCTTCCAAAATGCCCATATGAGCTTAATATTCCTGTGCTTCTTAAAAAGAATCTGGAAGACTACCGACTGGTTCTGGCAGGAGAGCGCAAGGTAAAGTGATTGATACTATTTAATGAGCAAGCTCGAATCGAAATAACTTTTGACCCTTACATCATGTAATAGCAATATCTGATACTTGTATCCATTATTATATTAGGATATACTTTAAGCGCTACAAAAAATATAGTTTATGGGAGGAACTAATAATGGGTTTCGAAAATGTATGTAAATCACTAAAAAATTACTTTAGTAACAACAAAATACTTGCACCTTTACAGATGTACGCACTTCCTGTCACTTTAGCATGTGGTGCTCTTATGGTATTACAGCTGATCATTCCGGGTTTTAGTTTGGGCTGGTTTTATACTTTAGTAAAAATAGCTTTCTATCTTTTCTTCTTTATGCTTCTTGGAACAGAGAACTTTTTAATGATTGCTATAGCACTTGGCTTAAGAGCAGTTTACTTCCTTATTGATGAGATTCAGGCTCTTGTAGGTGAATATTCTTATTTTAGCATGGCATCTCTAATATACGTTATTGTATTTGGTTTCTTAACATATCTTGCTTATATGAAATCTATCAAAAAGTAATTCTTTTATACATTTCTAAACAGGACTGCAGTTGTGGTCCTGTTTTTTATTAAGTGCATTTACTATAAACATATAAAGATTTTTTGCATCAAAAAAGAGGCGAATATCGCCTCTAAATTATAATCTTTTGTTTTGTATTAGGTTTCTTACCTTCTTGATTTATTCTTTATAGCATTTTTATCTCTACGGATCTGAACATGACCGTAGCCCTTCATTTTCTCAGACATCATGCTGTACACATCATCATAGTACTCAAGCTGTTTTTCTGAAAGGTATTCGTATTCTTCAAGTTCTTTGAAACGTCTTTTGAATTTCTGGAATTCTTCCTGAGCGGCATCTTTATAATTGTTATCCATATACATTTCACAGGAAGCCAGATAGCTTTCTAATTCTTTATTTTTCTTTGGTCCCCCGAAAAGTCCCATATGTCCTCCCCTAACATCTAGCAATTATATTGAAACCGTATATGGTACGGCTCTGTAAGTTCTTTAGAACAAAACATACTTTCACATTATAGCGTGTAGAGCTGATTAATTCAATAATTTGATTTAGTTTTCACAAAATTGTTAGAAATTGCAGAATAAAAAGAGCTCCTATCAATTGATCAGTTTTGCAACGCATAGCACAGAATATGAGAGTACTATATATGAGTCATCGGTATAAATCCTAATAATAGTCATAATACGCACCTAATAAAGGAGGTTCATTTAATAGAGTTTTAGCGCTTAAATGAAATCGTAATCGCAACTAAATAATCAGTAAATTACAAATTTTCCCGTCGATGCAGCAGTGACGGGATTTTTTGCATCTCCTGTAATCCAGTATTCATGCGCTTTTGCAAAAAAACACAGAATTACAAGCGCACTATTAACAAAGCTGTGGTCACTTTTGTGAAAAAGTAATCGCAACTAGAATCGACCACAAAATATGCTGTTAAAAATCTGGGAATGGCTTGCCGACTGCAGCTTTGTAATCATTGCATTAAAGTATTATGTATATGATGTTACATGTTTTAAAGCAAATCAGACTCAAAAAGAAAACCTACACCATGCTTCAAACTGTGCTGTAAGCCCCTGTGCCTCAATAAAGCTTTTGTACATCTCATTTACTGCATTCAGGTCTCTTGCCTTGTTGTCGAGCCAGCAGAGCTTCTCTGATTTTGTTTTTAGATAAGGCATTCCAAGGGGATTACGTTCAGGGATCATCTCGTCAAGGAACTTGGATTTTTCGGCAGCTGAAAGTCCCTTAAGAGAATCATCGATATCCTTATCCATACGGTAAGTATCAATAAAATCAGGTTCTGGATAAAACATATCGCAGAAATACTTTGAACCAGGGCTTTCATAGACACTATGTCCCGTTGATACCCATTTGTTAAGCTGACGTTTTTCATTAGAAGTGAGAGAATCGCCGTACTTGTCCATATATTCGTCATACTCATCTGTCAGAATACTTTTAAGATTTTCTGGTATATTGGAATCAAATCTAATCATGACGTCTACCTGCCTTTCTTATCAATCTCGGAACAGGGGATATGAGCTGAGGTGTAAGGCATATATCTTCAGGCATAATCTCTTCCATATTAAGCAATTTCATAAGCTTGTGCATATCTTCATCGTCATCAGGAATGACATCGTAAGGCGAGCGATTATTGAGGCTTTCCCTGATGGTACTGTTGATGTGATTCATCAGAAGAGTTATATCTGCAGAAGAGTAGCCGGTAAAGCTTTTGCCCTTGGGTATGACATATCTGATATACTCGTGGTTTTTTTCTAGGCGTCCTTTCTGGCCAGAAGCCATGGGATCGCAGTAGAATACCATTGATCTTTTGATTCCTTCTTGCGTAAGCTCTATACCTTCTGCATCTTTGAACTCTGCGCCGTTATCTGTAAGGAGCACGCCAAAAAGTCTTTTATATACTTCAAGCCCAAGGCCCACCTCAAGAAAATCAAGGCACTTAAGGATAGAATCCTGCGTACCGTCTTCCATGATAAAAATAATCATGACCGAGTTCCTTCTGAGGAACAGAGTAAAAAGACAAGCTTTACTTCCTTTCTTGCCTTTTACTGTATCCATCTCCGTAACAATGGAATCGGATTTGCCTTTCATAAAAGCAGTAAAATCCAAATAGGTTCTACCTTTGCGGAATGACTGCTTTGCAATACCGTTAGGATGCTTCTTGTGACGCTTCTTATATCTCGCCTTTCTGCGAAGATCGATGTTACGTACACGGAGAAGTTTCTCATCTATATAGTTGTATATTGTTCTTTTGCATACTGGGATTTCGTCGGAATGGACGCTCATGATATGAGAGAGAGGCTGACCTTTCTTGATACCGTCGTAGATAACCTTATCGACCATTTGCAGGTCTTCATCACTGATCTTTGCACCTTCATGAGCCTGTGAACGGCGTTTTTTAGAATACTGATCAGCTTTTATGGCACTATAGAAATAACGGTCGCTCTGACAGTATTTACGCTTGTGACAAGCATTACAAACGTAAGGAGGCTTCTGAGGAATAGGACACTTTAAAGATATATATTCAGAACAGTAATTATGACAGTCGTTAGAACAAGTCGCACAATACATATGACAGGATAAATCACCACACAAGTGAGATTTTTTGCAGTATTCAGCATCTCGGCAATCATTATCGCAATAATAGTCGCCCCTAAGAAAAGTCCTCCCAGCTTTTATTTCCCTGGCGATAGAAGAGCGATCATGCCTGGTAATCACGCTTATCTCTTTGATAGACTCCTTCCTGCAGAGACCAAGTTCTATAGCGGTCCTGTCTTTTAGATCAATCTTGTTGTAGGTTGCTTTATTATGATTATTACCATTGTTCATGTCTGCATCCTTTCTGTGCAGACGGCAGCCAGCTATAGAATAACATACTAGAACAATAAAAACATTTTATTTACGATATTATATATAAAACTAATAAAGATGCACCAGATATTCCTTCTGATACATCTTTATTCTTTGATTGTAAAAATCTAATTATCTGTATCATCTAGCTGTGCAATAGTAAACGCAACAAAAAGTGGTTTACATAAACATTTTAGTTGCGTTTACAATTTCATTTAAGATAGCCGGGGGTAGAGCGCGATTTTCATCTCTTCGCAAAACGCGAGTTTTACGAAGAGATGTACCTAAAAAACGCCACCTGACGAAATTTTCCCTCCTTTACCGTTATTTCCATGTTTTGGCCCCATCGTCCTTGCTTCTAACATCATAATCACTTTCAGATAATGATTTCTGATTATTCTTCCGATATATAGAAAGCACTATATTTTTTAATCGATATCTAATATCCATTTACTAACGTATACATCGATTCTTAATTAAACAGGTATATTATGGTGGATATATTCAATAAAATAAAACAATTGCTACTTCCAAAGAACAAGGATGAAATCAACGACATAATCGATCTGAGCAATATGTCATCTGTTAAGATGATATGCATAATTACAGCTATTGTCGAAAGTCTTTCCATGCTCAGATATTTTATACTTTATTACAATAATCTATACGTTAATATAACAACAATCGCTACTATAGCTGTCATATTGTTAAGTCTTATCATAGCCGGGCTCTCAGAACTATTTCTAAAAGGCAAGATCCATGGGCATAATGTGTCTGTATGTATTGTATATCTATGTATTATAGTAATATCTGCGTTCTGCTTATATACTTCATATTCTAATTACAAGCTTGACAGGCAGATCCTGGTCTTATTTATAGCTAATATAAGTATAATATCTTTTATCCTTATCACACCTTTATACCATGTATTATTACTGATTGTTGAGAATCTGTTCTTCTACGCTCTTTTATATTACTACGATGGAGCCAAGGATATAGTATTTATCAATGCTCTTCTATATCTGGTTGTAATTGTTATAGTATGTATCATCAGTTATCATCGAATGATCGATTCAATCATCGCGACCTATGAAGCCAGACAGCTTGCTGAGGATTTTTATATAAAGTCTTCTATAGACCAGCTAACCGGGCTTTTGAACAGATATGCTCTGGAATCTATCAAGATCAAAAAAGGCGTAACTACGCATGTTGCTATGACAGATATAGACCTTTTTAAAACATTCAATGATACTTTCGGGCATTTAAAAGGTGATGAAGTTATCAAAATGGCAGCATATAATCTTTTCATAGTATTCAGGCGCAAAGACTGCTTCCGATATGGCGGCGATGAATTCCTTATCATGACTACAAAGCTTTCTGAAGATACTTTTAAAAGCAGGTTATCAACCTGGGCCAAAAGAGTCTATAGTTCCAAAGTTGAAGGAATAGATACTCCAATAAACGTTAGCTATGGCGTTGCTTCAGGTGTTATCAATACTAAGGAAGATCTAATGGAACTTATTGAAAAAGCTGATAACGAACTATATAAGATAAAGTCAATAAAGCATAACAACACTTGATCTGCTACGTTTTATTCAAATATAAAAAAGAGGATATATAGCTATAACGTAGCTATATATCCTCTTTTTATATTAGAAATTAGGCTCAATTAGAAAGTGAGTTTAATTAGAAAGTGATCTTATCTTCTAACGCTTTTCCTAAGTTCTTCTCTCTTCTTGGCTTTATCAAGAAGCCTTTTTCCAAGCTCGCCTTTTACAAATACCTGACTGTCTTCTTTGACAAGAAAATACATATAAGAATCAACCACAACCGACTGCGGAAGACCTCTTCCAACAAGTTTGAAATTCCTAAAGCCTCTGTTTATATAGTCATGCATCTGATTTCTTGATATAAATGCAGGTTTATTCATACAGTCTGCGAAGGTTTTCTTTTCCTGTCTGTTAGGACAAGGGAAAGGCTTGGCGACTTCGTATTGAAGTTGTTTCATGGCTTCATCGCGATAATGCTTAAGGCGATTAGGACAATTAGGAAAACAGATTTCATCTACAAGTATCTCGACTCTGTCTGCCATAGGTTCAAGTCCTTTTAAAACTTCTTCGTTATGATTCATGTCATAGTCCAGTACTACCATGAAGTAATCCTTTTTCAGCTCATCATGAAGCTTATCGGGATCTGTTATTCTTTTGGTTGTTGATGAGATAAATTTGAAATTTGGATAATTTTTTCTAAGGTACTTCTCCAGGATATCTGTGTTGACTAATACCTGATTTTGGCCATTATCGGCCATTTGCATTATTAGATTGCAAAAAGTGTCATCAAGGTGCCTTTCCTCTATTAAAGGATTGGTCCATGTGAAGCGCATTGGTACATTTTTGGAATTATAAAGCTGAATAGTTCGTTCGATCTCGTTTTTAGGACAAAAGCCAAGGACTGTTCTACCCCCATTCCAAATGGCTCCCGGGAACGTTCCATAAACGCTTCCGACACGGTAATTGTCATAAAAACAATTTGGATATTCCTGCATAACATCAATAAGAGTGCTATTCAGGTCTCGAAAAACACTAAAGCCCGGCAAATGCCAGTAGATATAATCTTCCATCCCCCATATCTTCCCTTCTGCTTTTTCGTCTATTATACTACATTTTGACATGTTTTCCATTGGGAAATATGGAGAAATGGGTAATTAAGCACAATCAAAGTCCCAAAACCCGCACCACGTCCAGCATTGTGCACATATGATATATTACATTCACCTAAGTATCAAAGCCAATACCATGCAAATGTCACAGATTCATTATGCAATATTAACACAAATTGATCTATCAAAACGTCCTGACTGCAATTAAAGATGCATGATCCTTCTTGGCAGATACGAGTATGTCATCAGCAAGGCTCTTTACTATAAATTGTTCAAGATCATCTTTTTCTTTTTGATCATCAGGAAGAGTCTCTACGTACTGGTTAAGCGACCAGCTTTTAAGTGCCAGTTCACCTGCATCTATGCCAAGTCCCATGATCTCGATCCTTCGTTGCATGATAGGATCATTTAATATAACGCTCTGAGTATCAACATAATCCTTCCATACATTTATTATAGTTTTAAAAAATCCCTTCTTCTTTTGCTCCTCTTCACTTGTCTTGGAGGCATCCAAAAGGCTCTCTCTTTGAAGGAATGATACCTGCGTATCAGCAGTTACATGAACTTCGAATTTATGATTTCTTGTCTCAATCCAGTAGCTTCCATCGAATTCACCGACTATGGATTTCATAAGATTCATCAGTTCTTCTCCAAGAAGTCGAAGCTTTAAAACCTGTGTATCACCCAGATTGTTGTATCGTCCGCATTTTTCGGTTTCATCAAGTGCATCTTCCCAGCTGCTTATATCACTGCTAAGCTTTATGATATCTGTCTTCATAGGTATCCTCCTGATGTTTTAGTTATTTATTATATTTACTATTATAACCAATATTAAAATAATATATATACTCTTTTTGGTAAATGTCTTGTTCAGGCTTTTTGTATCGCAGTAGATAGATTTATAGACAAGATCTGATCAAATATGAACGAGACATTATACCAGCATTTTTATTTTGAGCTTTTTAATCTTTGTATTTCTGGAATTTAAAACTCAGCATTGTGATATCATCAAACTGAGGCGCATTCTTTACAAAATCATCGATATCCTTCCGGACTGCAGGAAGAAGCTTTTCAGGATCAAGGTCCATGTGGCTGTTAAGAAACCTAGTCAGTCGATCCATACCGTAGAGATTATTGTCCTTATCAGTTGCTTCTGTAACGCCGTCAGTATACTGATACAAACAATCCCCGGGTTCCATGGTAAAAGTACCGGTCTTATAAACCATATCTTCCATGCCGGCAAGTACTATACCTGCCTTTATCTTCATTTCTTCATACTTGTATGTTCCATCTTCAGCCTTGTGCATAAGGAATGGATGCTCATGGCCGGCATTCACATATCTTACTTCACCACTTCGAAGATCTACAACCGCTTCATACGCTGTGATGAAAAGACCACCCTCATTGGATTCGCACAGAATATTGTTGACTTCTTCAAATATGGTGCCGGGTTCTATACCTGGCTGTGTGTGATCTTTGATAAGGGTCTTCCCTATAACCATGAACAGAGCAGCCGGTACGCCCTTGCCGGATACGTCAGCAACTACCATAGCAAGATGATCCTCATCTACATAGAAAAAGTCATAGAAGTCGCCGCCAACTTCCTTGGCAGGAGCCATGGTAGCATAGATCTTATACTCTTTTTTCTCAGAATATTTTGGAAAAATAGACGGAAGCATGCTTGACTGTATCTGAGTTGCCACACTTAGCTCGGTACTGATTCTCTCTTTTTCTGCTGTTGCAGTCTTTACATCTTCCATATAGGTCTTAAGATCATCCTGCATCTCATTAAATCTTTGAGCCAGACTTCCGACTTCATCACCGCTTTCTACAGGTATCTTATGGTCGAAGTTACCTTTGCCGATTCCTTGTACATTCTTGGCAAGGACCTGCATCGGACGTGTTATGGTACCGGATACTGCAAAGGATACAAGGATGAGGATAATACCTACAACTGCAAAATATATAACAAAAAGCTTATTGATATTAAAAATCCTGGCCTGCATAAGTTCCTGAGACTGCTGCGTCATTAAGTCGCTTTGCGCTTTGGCATTGTCAGCAGGACTTGTAACTTCGGATGTACTGATGCTGGCGCAAAAAATCCAGCCAGTTTCTTCAAGTTTTGAAAAGGCTATATAACTGTTGATCCCTTCATATACTGTTTCTATTATTCCTTTATTAGAAGTAGACAGCATATTTATAAAATCATCATTGTCAAAATGGGCATAGATATCTGAATTGAAAGAATCGCTATCCATATCATAATGAGCTATGAAGTTATAATCTGCATCTAAGATAAAACAAGTACCTGTATCTCCGATCTTCATAGACATAACATCATCTATAAGATCCTGAAGAGCTACATCAGAAGCTACTACGCCTTTGATATTGCCGCCTGAGTCTTTATAATCAATAGCCGCAGTGATGCAGGTATTACCATAAGTATCAAGATAAGTCGGAAGCCATACCAGGTTTCCATCATTAGAAACTGCTTCTATATACCAGTCGCGTACTCTGGGATCATAGTCAGGATTGAACTGGTTGGATCTGGAGTATCTGTAGGATATCCCGCTTTCTGTTCCTATGTATATATTGTTGAGCATACTGTTGCATTCAAGATATGGAGCAAACATGTATTCGGAATTGGATAAAATGCTGACTTCATCTTGAATCTTCTGCGTATTCTCAACTCCTTTTACAAGGAAATACTTGGAAGAAGCAACTCCCATAACTGTCTCATCAGGTGCAGGGATTGCCTTGCCCTTAAAATTGTCACTATCTGTATACAGACTGTGTATATACATCGAAGACTGCGTTACTATCTTATTTACAGAATAGAACTTCTCATTGGCTGCCTGAGCCTGCTTATCAACGATTTTGACAAGATAATCTTCGGCCTGATCAAGGAGCGAGTCTTTGGCTATTGTCGAGGAATTAAGCCCAAGTGTGATATTGGTGTGCTCGAATTCCTCTACCATAGAGTTCATAAAATAATAAGACGCCCCGAAGATGATAAGAAGTGAGCCAAGGGACATTATCATGATAACAAGAAGGATCTTAATACTGATTTTCATATTTCTAAACATATTTAACCTCATGTCGCGAGCAAAGTAAGTGGCTTATAGAGTTCAAATTGATGGAGCTCGCGGCATCAATCTGTTTTTTGAAAATGGAACAATCTCAAAATTAAGCCTACGGTTAAATTGTATATTGATTAAGCGCAGTCAAAAGAATATCTTCTATAAAATCTTCATATGCTATACCCATAAGCTGCGCTTCCCTGGGCATTAGAGAATTCCTTTTCAGCCCCGGAACGGCGTTGATCTCAAGTACATATGGCTCATTACCTGTATCAGAAACCATAAAATCAACTCTGGCAAGGCCTCTTGCATAAGTGATATTCCAGACTTTCCTTGCTATTTTTAATATTTCATCTTCAAGCTCTTTTTCCAATGAGCTTTTTGCTATGTCATAGTTACCTGTAAATACGATAAGCTGTGGGTCATCAGGCCTGTTCGAAGAAAAAAGGTCAAGATCTCTTCCCTCTACAACAGGAAGAGACACTATATCTCCTTTTCTTTCATATATACCTGCTGTATAGAATTTCCCATTAATATATCGTTCCAAAAGGATCGGATCATCATATTTAAAGATGTCTTCAATCTTTGGAAGATCGTCAGGTCCTTGGATCAAGGTTATCCCATAACTTCCGCCCTGAGTCGGCGCCTTGGCTACAAAAGGATATCCTAAGGCATCAAAATCAAAATCGCCCTGCATGAATCTTGACTTATACAGAATCTCCCACTTTGGAGTTCTGATATTATATTTGTCAAAAAGAGATTTGCACAATATCTTGTCATTTATAAGGCTTGCAGCCCTCATTCCGCTTCCTGTATAAGGAATCTTCTCATGCTCCAGCATTCCTTGAAGAGTACCGTCTCCGTACCCCTTGCCCTGAGTACAGACAAAGACAACATCCGTACCTGCTGCCTTGATCGTAGCCATAATATCCATGCCAAATTCTATGAGTTTTGTCTTGTAGCCTTTTGAATTCAGGGCATCGGCTATATCGTGAGCATTTTGTGAAGATGCATATCTTTCTTCAGAAGTTCCGCCATAAACTATACTGATATTCATAAGCTATGGTCTCCTATTATGATGCAGTTCGTTTTTCTTTTTTTCCAAGTATTATGAATAAAATAGCCATCAAGCCGAATATAACCGCCAGAAGCCTTATACCGGCCTGGTATCCTATTATGATAGCTGCGGCAAATACAAAGGGGCCTATCATCTCTAACATCTTCTTGGTAAAAGACAGGACCGACAGCGATCTGGAAGCGCCCAAATGCTCTATAGCCGGAAGACTTAGATAATAATTGTTCTGAACGCCAAATCCAAAACTGTCCGCAAGCCCCAGTAATCCTGCACCAAGGAAAGGAAGCAATATGCCTGATCCAAATCCCGGTACAAAAAGACTTACAGCTATCATAAGACTATATACTATATTCATAGTCTTTAAAGACTTGTCTGCAGCTGTTATAAGGAACATAGATAGCATAGGCCCCGCATATACGATAATGATTCCATATATCAGCTGTGCACGTCCTACATCTGTTGTAGATGCTCCCATATTCTGAAAATACAAGGGCAGATAATATGTTAGATAAGATGCGGCGATGCTTGCGGGAGCTATCATAAGTATTACAAATATTATTGCCTGGATTTTCTGAGCAAAAGGAATAATATCACTTGATAAAACTTTGCCTTCTTTTGTATCTGTATGTAAAGAGTCAACGCCTTTCTTAGCATTATTCGTATTTTTACGAGGAAGGATGGAATTCTCAAGCTTTATTATAAAAAGTGAAGTCATGATCGTAAGAACTGCTGATATGACAAATACTGTCCTATATCCAAATATATCTGCAAGAATGGCTCCCAGAGCAGATCCACAGTTCATACCGGCATATATACCTGCGTTTAGAAGTGCAAATCCAAGGAGCTTTTCCTTTTCATCTTTGCCAAAAAGTGACAGATTCCGAAGAGTCATCCAACAAAGGCCATAGCCAAGCCCCACCACTGCTCTTGATAATATGAATACTGGCAGATTTGGTGATACTGCAGATATAAAGGTTCCTAGGGCAACAAGTATAAGGCCTGACATAAAAGGCAGTTTCCAGCCCTTTCGTTCAAGAATAATAGTTGTAATAAAAATAGCTGAACATGTAAGAAGCGTCTCAGCAGATTGCGGAAGACCTGCTGCCGTGTTGTCAGATATAAAAGAAAGCGGATTTATAAGCTCTTTGGCCATAGTAGGTATGAAAGCTGAAGACAGTCTTGATGCAAAGTAAAATACAAATGAAATCTGCCTTATATAATATAAAGCACTGATCATCTTACTATGATCATCTTCAACAGCAGCCGTGCCAAGTGAATCATCCGTAATAGATGCATAAGCAAAGCTGCCTTTTTCTATCTTCCTTTGGATGATCCTAAGCATCATAATAACAATCTCAACTGAAAAAAAGATCGAGGTTACAAGTACTGTCAATAAGTCAAGGATTTCATTTCTTAATTCATCGTGATTGTAAGTTCTATCTATTATGAATTTGATACGCCTTCCGTCTCCAAAAGGAAAAGTATAATTATCCTCTACGGACAACGTACCAATAAAATTTTGATCAGAAGAATGAATGACATTACCATCTTCATCTAAAACCATGATATCGGTTATAGAGAAACTTAGAAGGTGCGTAAGATCACGATCCAAGTCCTCATCAGTTGATCTTTCTGCAACTGTAGTAGCATATCTGATCTTGTCATAAACCTGATAATTAAGGATCTGGTTATGCACGGATATGATCTCAAAGAAAAAAGCTATCTGGATTATAACAAGTACTGTGATCAAAATAGCATTGATATTAACTGTTTCCAGCTTTCCATAAATATTGAACACAGGACCTCTGGCAAAAAAAGCTGCAAGGCAAATAATAGCTATAATAGTAAGTATGATCAAAATATTGAAAGGCTCAGTAGTATACTCTGAAGGCTTACCAACATTCAGCACCCAGAGGAAAACTGCAACCAGTATTATCGTTAGCGTAGATCCGGCAAAAAGGTATGCTCTTATCTTATTCATACATAACCTCATTCGATGGTTGGAACTACAGTCTGATCCTTTACAAGTTCATAGAAAGCACCGCCAAGAGCCATAAGCTCGTCATAGGTGCCTTCTTCTTTTATATTACCATTTTCAAGAAGTATTATCCTGGAGCATTGTCTTATCGTTGAAAGCCTGTGTGCTATGATGATCCTGGTACACTTTAGTTTATCAAGAGCATCGCATACATGCTTTTGAGTTGTATTATCAAGAGAGCTGGTTGCTTCATCAAACATAAGTATTCTGGGATTACCTGCTATCGCTCTTGCAATAAGGATGCGCTGCTTCTGTCCTCCAGACATATTGCTTCCGTCTTCTGCAACAAGCGTAGCCATACCCATAGGCATCTTTCTTATATCATCAGCAAGACCTGCTTTCCTGGCTGCTTCCCAGGCATCATCAATTGATAATCCCGGAGCTGCAACAGCAATATTGGAATATATATCTCCTGTAAAAAGAGAACCATTCTGCATTACAGTTCCTATCTTCTGTCTTAAGGATTTTAGATCTATAGAGGATAAATCCTTGCCATCATAGAAGATTCCGCCTTTTTCAGGTTCTTCAAATCCTAGCAAAAGTCTAAGAAGTGTAGATTTGCCGCATCCTGTTTTGCCAACTATAGCCACATACTCTCCGGGCTTAATCTTTAGAGATAGCTTGTCTATGACAGGAGGCATCTCGCTGGAATATCTAAATGTAACATTATTAAGTTCAATAGACCCGGACAGTCTTTGAATAACCTGCTTGTCCTGACTGATCTCAGGTTCAGTTTCAAAAATAGGCTTTGCCATATCTATTACAGGACTAAGCTTTGCTATAGTGGCAACTGCAGTTGTCAACGAGCTAAGTGCTCCTGATACAAAGGCAAATCCGGTAGTAAAAGCAATATAGTCTGCGGCACTGATTCCGTTTTTATAAGAGATTACATATAATACTATGGTTCCTATAGTTGATACAGCTGTATTAAGAACCGGATATATCTTTAGAAATGTTGGCGGATTATAAGCATGGCGCAGCATCCTTGCATATATTTCTCCCCATTTGGCAAAAGCTCTTTTCTCTGCGCCGGATAACTTGATCTTATGTATGCCGCTTATCATGGCATAAGAAAGTCCCTGTTCCTTGGCGGAGGTCTCCATGTGCTCTTTGGTTATAGGAATCTGCATGTATACTGCCAGAAGAGTTATCCCTGATTTGATGAGCGTTATTATAAGTGCAGGAATAACTAAAAACGAAGCATAAAAACTAATCTGTATCAGGTAGGTCAATGATATGACTGCTGTAAATATCGCTGACAACCCCGAATTAAATATACTGTTGATGATCATGGCGATATATTCACTTCTTCCTGCCAATTCACCAGCACTGAACTTTCTGAAAAAGTCTGAAGGAAGTGATAATATACGCATCATGGTCGCAGCCTGAAGATTGATATCAAGCCTTGTGGATACTCTTACAAGAACTATCTCTTCGACAAGCTCGAACAATATCATACTGATCTGTACAAGAGTAAGAAATACACCTATCGCAAGTAGTGGTATGGTCTGTCCATAATCGATCACTTCACCAAATATTCTCTTTGTAAGTGAAGTTATGATCATACCGGTTATCGTGGTTAACACAAGCATGGTAACATATATAACCACGTCTGATCTATAAATGTTCTCAGCTGCATAGATCATAAGATCATGCATACCGATCTTGCGCATTGGAAGAGGCTTATAAAAAGCGATAGCCTTTTTTTCAATAAGATGTTCATTAAGTGTTGTGACTTTGACCCTTCTGCCTAGCTTATTGTCATAAAAAGTATATCCTCCAAGATGCCCTGGAATAAGAGCAATAACAGATCCATCATCTGATCTTACAGCCAGCATGGCACCTGTAGCATCATCAAACCACTCTCCTGTCAGCTCAACTTCCCTGTGCATGATGCCATGAGGACGAAGGAGGTATTCCATCTCGTCTTCGGGCTTTTCTATATTGTTTGGAACTTCCGAAGGAACGATATGATAGAAATACATGATCTCATGCAAAGCTTCCCTTGTGGCAAGCGAATCGTCGCCAAGGATTTCTGACAAGCGCTTACCGGTGACTGCACTTGCAATCCTAAGAAAAGCTTCGTCAAAAGCTTTCTGATCGGCCCTATTCCTTTCTTTTATCTGTTCATCAAACCATCCCATGTGATTCTCCGGATTCGTTTTTTCTTATGGATGTACTTCTATGACTCTACGCAAAACTCCGCATATTTGCCCTTCATAGCATAGAGCTGATCGTGGGTCCCCTGTTCTATAATGCGTCCATTATCAAGAACTACTATCTTGTCACAATCACGTACAGTAGATAGTCTGTGAGCTATCACTATACAAGTTATACCTCTGTTTTTTATTGCTTTTACAACTTCTTTTTCAGTCTTGGCATCAAGAGCACTGGTTGCCTCATCCATAATTATTATTGTTGGATCCTGAGCAAGTACTCTGGCTATTTCAATTCTTTGCTTTTCACCGCCTGAGAGATCTTTGCCACCTTCGCAGATCCTGTATTTATATCCTCCGAGACGTTTCATTATATCGTCGTGTATCTGAGCATCTCTTGCAGCAAGGATCATTTCAAAATCCTCAATAGAGCTGTCCCACATCTTGATATTAGAAGCTATCGTATCTTCAAAAAGAACAATATTTTGATCTACAACTGCAAGAGACCCTGTGAAAACACTTCTATCTATCTCTTGTATATTTTGGCCATCAAATAGTATCTGCCCGCTCCAGGGAAGATACAGACCTGATAGCAGTTTAGACAAAGTTGATTTGCCGCATCCGGAGGCTCCGACTATTGCTACACTTGAGCCTTTATCAATAGTAAGATTTAAGTTTTTGATCAAAGGTTCATCAAGCCTTGAATATCCGAAGGTCAGATCTTTTATGATAATATCGCCGGATAACTTATCATAACTGTGTCCGGCGTCTTCATTTAAGCTATAACTCACAGGGTCATCAGGATATAGAAGTACATCATTCATAAGATTTATATCTGTCTCCATCTCCTGAAATGTCTGCCCTGCAGATATCAAGGTTCTTGCGGGAGTCATAAAAGATGAAACGAAGCCTTGAAATGCAACCAGCATACCTTCTGTAAAAAGGCCATTGATAGTAAGCCATATGCCAAGAACCATGATGACAGAATTATTGATCGCACTGATAATAGCCGGAATAGTCCCCATCACATGCTCAAGCTCTATATAGTTTACGTTCTGCTTATTGGCAGCAGCCTGTATCCCTGACCACCTTTCAAAGAAACTGTTCTCGGCTCCGCTTCCTTTTATAGTCTCTATCATGCTGATCCCTGAGACTGTACTTTGATATAATCTTGCATTGTCCATAGCAAGAACTTTGGCAAGATCTACTCTTTTATGAGTTATGATCCTTGATACTGTAAGATTAATGATAACTGTGACTATGCCTATAGCCGATAATATATAGCTGTATCTGATCATTACAATAAGGTAAAAGATCATCATGCCGCATTGAAGGGCAAGCGGTGATATGACATTAATGAGTCTGGAAGCTATACCCTCATTGGTGTTTTTGCGCTGCTGTATATCACCTGCCATCCTCTGGGCGAAGAACTCCATAGGAAGATGCAGAACCTTCCACATGTATGTCGTGGCACCTATAGATGAAAACTTACCTTCGATCCTTAGGCTGTTGATAGCAGATATGAAACTTACTACGATTAAAACAATTGATATAACAGATAAAGAAGCAATAAAGGGAATGAACCATCGCGGATTATTGCCCGTTAAGATCTTGTCCAAAAAGATTCTTGAGTATCCTGACAGTATGATTCCCGATATGGCTATAATCACAGACGTGATCACAGAAAATGCGATTGCCTGCCCTG
>JAEEGI010011161.1_pt1 | contig 19431 bp, 18 predicted proteins | sample 8958751 | NCBI WGS metagenome assembly JAEEGI01 (sample SAMN16246545, study PRJNA631951) | gut metagenome | biome: gut microbiome; feature: rumen; material: KS-attached | host: Bos | place: Iran: Karaj | collected 2018-10 | reverse complement strand
GCTGCAGTTAAGGCTTTCATCGAAGTAGTTTCTGATGAGCTTCAGAACAAGGGCAAGGTTCAGCTCGTTGGTTTCGGTACATTCGAGACATCCGAGAGAGCTGCTAGAACAGGCCGCAATCCTCAGACAGGCGCTGCTACAAAGATCAAGGCTTGCACAGCTCCTAAGTTCAAGGCTGGTAAGGCACTCAAGGATAAGGTTAACACAAAGCCTTCCAAGAAGAGCAAGAAGTAATTCTTATCAACTGATTATTTCAAATAGAAGAGGTTGTCCGGAAGGGCAACCTCTTTTAATTTATTTAATACTCTTAAGAATCGCTTGTTTCACTCTTCGTCGCTATGTTCCAGTTCTCTTATGCGGTCAGCGCTCTTCACTTTAAATATGATGAAAAAGACAATCGAAAACAAAATAAGACAGATTACAAGGGTCAATATCAGACCGGAAAGATCAAAACTGATCCACTCTGAACCTGATACCGGATGATCAGGAGTCGACATAGGATATGTGCGGTTAAGAAGCAGCCCAAAGCCTGATTGTCCAATCCATTCACCTCCCTGTATCGTCATGGCCAGCAGAAAATCACCTGAAACCGCATAAGATATAAGATTAACTATTACGCCAACTATCTCAACTGCTAATGTTGCTATTAATGTGCTGATACATACTTTTTTCATCATAAACGTTCTCCCCCGTGTAATCCCCATAAGCAACCATTCAACCGGTTGCTTTGCTCTTTAGCTGAATAAATTCATTATAGCATGAGAGACCGGTACATAATTCTGAGTTTAGCGGTTGGAATCAGTTAAGATGGCGTTTTGAACGGCGGAATGAACGGCGGCGCCGTTCAAATCGCCGCTCATTAATAACTTCAGGCGGAATTCCAGGCGACGCCTATAGTTTTGCCTGTAGTTTGGGCGTTTTGGGCTGTTTTTCAGGCGGAATTCCAGGCGGCGCCTAGAGTTTAGCCTGAAGTTTGGGCGTTTTTGGGCTGTTTTCCAGGCGGAATTCCAGGCGGCGCCTGAAGTTTTGCCTGTAGTTTGGGCGTTTTTGGGCTGTTTTCCAGGCGGAATTCCAGGCGGCGCCTAGAGTTTAGCCTGAAGTTGGAACATAAACCAGGCCTTTTACCTCGTCCCGGGTGCTGCTAGATGGTGCAGCTATAGAGCGCAGCTACATTGTGCAGCTACATTGTGCAGCTATAGAGTGCAGCTATATCTGCTTATCTAAAAAAGAACGCCAGTATATCCGGCAGATACGTATTTACGAACAGGAGCAGTGCGAGAGCGAAGAACACCCACATAGTTACGCTGTGCGTCATGGTATGAAGGATCTTCTTTCTGGGGAGCTCCCCTACTATCGGCATAAGCTTAAGCGTCTTGCGTTTTACGATGAGAATTACAAAGCCTGCGATCTGGAATCCCGCAAGGATAATGATCCAGAGAAGGATGATCAGCATGAACGGCAGAACCGTCTTTATCACCGTATCATAATCAATATTAGTATTCATCGTCCCACTGTTCAGATCCATACCCATCCGCTTTAACATCTCAGAGATAAGTTCGACCGTAACCGAGGAAGTTATGACATTAAGGCTTGCGTGAAGGATCATTGTGTAGATGATCCTGCCGGTTCGGATATATACGAATGCGAAAAGCACGCCGAGGAAGAACGCAAAGAAGAACTGCTGGAAATTGCCGTGCCAGAGGCCGAACATGATTCCCGACATGGCGCAGCTGATAAACTCGCCGTGACGGAGCGTGCGGTCGATCATGAACTTTCTGAATAAGAGCTCCTCGAAGATCGCCGGCATGATGCCTATCGTAATGATCCTGATCCATGTATCAGATCCGACGATCAGGTTGCTCTTGAGATTGTTCAATGCATCTTCCGTAGAACTGTCACCAAATAAAGAAACTGAGGACAACGCTGTATGGATAGGCAGGCCCATAAGAGATCCTACATGAGCAAGGCCGTAAACCATCAGTATGAAAGTAAATATCTGTCCTACAGTAAGCTTCTTCTTCTCTATCTTTACGGAAGGCAGAGCTTTGAGAGAAAGGCCCAGAACAAGACAGCCTAATACGCTTACATTAAACGCATTCATGAAAAGATAGATCGTTGTAAAGTGAGCATTGTAGAAATCAGGGAAGAAAACAGTCAAAGCCGCAGAAGCAAATTTGATGGGGAAAATGAAGCACCAGCCCCATATTGCATATCTGGACGCTACAGAGGCCATTGTCTCTTCAATGGTATCAGTACTCTTGCATACACTGGCGAGGACTATCAGTACAACTAAAAGAGGAATAGCAAAAGCAGCAATAAAGGGAAGGCCGTATAACGTAACGCCTTCACCGTAAATAAGTCCGTTTGCACTGTTGAAGCTCATTATCAGTGCCAGGATCACGGTAAGTGTTATCGCAGTGACCGACAGGCCTTTGCGCAGTTTTATATCTTCCATACTATCCTCCTATATCTTCCCCGGATGTTTCCGAAAATAATTATACTTAAATAATACTGACATTTCATTAATAGCAACCAAACCGCACCTTAACGCTACCTTAATTATTTTAATATTTGTCATATGTATCTTTTAGGCAAAAAGCGTGTATACTGTCGTAGTATTACAAAACAAAAGAGGAATAACTATGTCAGATTCGAAAGTATACCGCATATTTGTGGTTAACCCCGGCAGTACTTCCACCAAAGTCGAGTTTTTCGAGAACGAGAAAAGCGTAGTCGAAGGCAACGTATTTCACGATTCCGCAATCCTAAAGAACTTCCCGACAATTAACGACCAGCTTGATTACCGTATGGAATACGTAAGAAAGTGGCTATCTGACAACAATATTGACCTTACAGGCGTTGATGCCATCGTCGGCAGAGGCGGCGCTTGCTATCCCATCGAGGGCGGCACATATGAAGTAGACGACAGACTCGTAAACGATATCCGCGAAGCAAAAGGCGGCGTTTACCACTCCAGCATGCTCGGCGTACAGATGGCAAAGCAGCTCCACGACGAGTTCGGCGGAAGACTTCTCATGGTAGACCCCATCGTAGTTGATGAGTATCAGGACGTTGCAAGGATCACAGGTGTTAAGGGCATTTACAGAACATCTGCCACACACGCCCTCAATCTCCGTGCAACAGCTCATAAATACGCAAAGAGTGTCGGCAAAAAGTATAACGAGATGAATCTTATCGTATGCCACATCGACGGCGGCATCACTATCACGGCCCACCAGCATGGCAGAATGATCGATGCCAATGACGGCAGCGGCGGTGACGGCCCGATGACTCCTACAAGAATGGGTACAATGGCAATCACTGACGTACTCACAAAGCTCATGGACCGTCCGAAGGAAGAGATCAGGAGCCTCTGCATGGCAACAGGCGGACTCTCTTCATGGTTCGGCACATCCAATTCCGATACTATCCACGAGCTTGTTGAGGCAGGCGACGCCAAGGCTACTCTCATCTGGAATGCAATGATCTATCAGATCACAAAGTGGATCGGCTCAATGGCATGCGTCCTTCACGGCGAAGTTGACGGAATCGTCTTAACTGGCGGCCTCATGCGTTTCCAGGACGTTTATGACGGCATCAAGGATGCCTGCGGCTGGATCGCACCTGTCGCATCCTACCCGGGCGAACTCGAGCACGAGGCTATGAGAGCTGCAGCGCTCAGAGTATTAAGGGGTGAAGAACAGGCTAAGATATATCCCGGCAAGCCGAGATTTGATGGATTCGATTATCTTTAAGGAGAAATTTATGAGTTTTATAGAGACGATCAAGCAGAGAGCAAGAAGTGACGTTAAGACTATCGTTCTTCCCGAATCAGAAGACGACAGAACAATACTTGCGGCAGCAAAGGTTTTGGCAGATAAGACCGCTCAGCCTGTCATCATCGGAACCGAAGAAGAAGTTATGGGTTCAGCAGCAAGACTTGGCGCTGACCTCACAGGCGTACAGATCCTCGATCACACTAAATCTTCTGAGATCGACAAGTATGCAGCACTTCTTGCAGAGATCAGAGCAAAGAAGGGCATGACTTTTGAAAAGGCAAAAGAACTTATCTCAGGCGACAAGCTCACTTTCGGCATTATGATGGTCAAAGCCGGTGATGCTGACGGCCTTGTATCCGGCGCATGCCACACTTCAGCAGATATGCTGAGACCCGCTCTCCAGATCATCAAGACAGCACCTGAGAGAAAGATCGCATCCATCGCTTTCATGTTCGAACTTCCCGACAAGTCCATCGGTGAAGACGGCATAATCCTCTGCGCCGACTGCGCTCTGATGCAGGATCCGAGCCCTGAAGAACTTGCTGAGATCGGCGCTGAATCCGCTGCATCTTTCGAAGCTCTCATCGGCAAAAAGGCTAAGGTCGCATTCCTCTGCCACTCCACAAAGGGTTCAGCTAACCACCCCTTCGTAGATAAGGTTGTTGAAGCAGTTAAGATCGCTAAGGAAAAGTATCCTGATGTTCTCCTTGACGGCGAACTCCAGCTCGATGCAGCAATCATTCCTGAAATCGGCGCTTCCAAGGCACCCGGCTCACCTGTTGCAGGCCAGGCTAACGTCCTCATCTTCCCTAACCTTGAAGCCGGAAACATCGGATATAAGCTCATTCAGAGAATCGGCAAGGCTGAGGCATACAGCTTCCTCCAGGGTCTTGCAGCACCTGTCAATGACCTCTCAAGAGGCTGCAGCGTAGACGAACTCGCAGGCGTTATCGTAATCACTGCGGTCCAGGCTCAGCAGATGGCAGCTGCAAAATAATAGATTTCGATAAAACTAATGTAAAATAAAAGAAGCGTTGATGATTCAGCGCTTCTTATTTTTTTGCAGAGGTTGATCTCTTATGTGGAACGGACTTAAGATTTCGGAAGTATTTTTCGAAGAGTATGGTCTTCCCATGCTCGAAAAGTATTTCCCTGAATATACTGATCAGATCGCAGCAGGCCTCGTCGGCCAGACGTCCGAAGCCTTCGGATACGATGACTATATCTCCAGAGATCACGACTATGCTCCGGGCTTCTGTCTCTGGCTTCCCGAAGAGCTCAAAAAGAAGATCGGCGACGATCTTGAGAAAGCATATGAAGAACTCCCTGTTGAGGACTTCATCTTAAATCACAGAAGCGATGTGGGAATGGCGGAACCGAGCAATATAATGACCGGTGCAAGACGCCACAGAGTGGGCGTTCACAGCATCGAGGAATTCTATTTTGAACATACGGGAATGACACATGCACCCGTTACGGTGCAGGACTGGCTCGCTACGCCGCAGATGCATCTGGCCGAAGCAGTCAACGGAAAGGTTTTCCGTGATCCTTCGGGCGAATTTACGAAAATAAGAAATGTATGGGCGGGATACTATCCCGAGGATATTTTAAAGAAGAAAGTCGCTGCAGACCTTGCCATGGCGGGTAAAACCGGGCAATTCAATTATTCCCGCTCCATTAAACGTGGTGACATCGGCGCCGCGTATTTCTGTGTTACAGAATTCATATATAAGATAACTGCGGCATTGTTCCTTCTAAATGGCCGATATATGCCATATTACAAATGGCGCTTCAGAGCGATGAATGAGTTTACCACCTTGAGTAGCGTGCAGAAGCCGCTTATTAAGCTTTCTCAAATGAGCGAAGAAGAAGAAAGTCTGGGTAAGGTCAACGTGATCGAAGAGATAAGCGGCGAAATTGTCAAGGAACTGGTTAAACGCGGTTGGTCTTCGGGCTACAGCGACTATCTTCTCGACAATGCAAAACTCGTTATGAAGACCATAAGTGATACAGAGATTGCATCTTGGAATGTATTTGTCGGTGAAGATTGATTACTTATTGAAGATCAGGAATCACTAATGATACACATCCTGAATCATCAATCGTTGATTCTATCTTAGGTTTATCGTTATTTACCATATATGATGCACTGTTCTTCATGCCATTATAACGTGCGAACACGATAACAAACACCATAGTGATTGCGAGCAAGAAGCCCGCAATCACAACAAATCCGCTCCCCATATTTGCGGCATAATTTCTAATCTTTAAAGTCAATTCAGGAAACATCAAATCTTCCTCCTTTGCTTAACTTCTGAGCTTATTATTGCAAAGGGAAAAATCAAAAAAGTACTAAATCGGCATCAAAACGGCATCAATTGCAAAAAATATGCGTAACACAACTACCGCATATCAGTCAGTTAGATTAATTGGAAATGCCGTTAACAGAGCCCTTTTTCACTTGGTGCTGCCAAGATCAATCCTCATTGAGACAATACCATTATCTTCTGATAACTTCTGACCTGATCACTTCTGTATATGATATCCGCCGTCAGCAAATAACATGGTTCCCGTAACATAATCAGACATGTCAGAAAGAAGGAACAATACAACTGATGCGATATCTTTAGGCATGCCAAGTCTTCCGTTCGGTATCAACGCTTCTGACTTTGTTCTCACATCGGGTATATCAAATGATGCAGCTGTCATTCCGGTGTAAATAAATCCCGGAGCAACACTGTTTACCTGAACATTATACGGAGCAAGATCCAATGCCATTGCAGATGTCATCGATGCAACTGCACCCTTTGATGCAGCATAATCTGCCATGTTGTTTTTATAAATCGTGGATCTTATGCAGCTTATATTAACAATCTTGCCCTGTTTCTGTCTGATCATTACCGGAGCTGCAGCTTTAGATACGATAAACGTTCCGGTGGCATTAACCGAGATTACTTTGTTCCATTCTTCGCTTGTTAATTCGTAGAAGGGCTTATTATTTCCAAATATACCGGCAGCATTGACCAATCCGTCTATATGTCCATATTTCGCATCAATTTCTGATATGCATTTTTGGATCTGATCTTCAGCCAGAACATCATTCTTACAGTGTGAATAATGATCATGTTCTATCGTGCTGTCATTTATATCAATGCCGGCTACAAAAGCATCATTTTCGAGCAGGAGTTCACAACAACTTTTTCCCATACCGGAACTTGCGCCGGTTACAATATACACTTTATCTTTGAATGTCATACCTATATCTCCTTAAATCACTTATCCTTACAGATAAGCACAGCTGTTCAGACTTCCCCGATAAAAGAACCATTCCACGTCGAGATTACAAAAACAGTATCATCTTTTACCATAGTGAAATCACAGATACACGGATACTCAAACTTACGCACCATCTTCATTGTTTCTAACTCATAAAGATACGATAATCCCGACACCCTCCTCAGATCGAAAAAAATGTATTTCTCACATGGAGAAACATAGAAATTGAGCAGCGGCTTGGCTTCAACTAATTCAGCCGGGAGGTCGATCTTGCCTATATCATTAAACTGCTTGTCGGTTACGGCAATTTGAGTTCCGATCCAGTAGAAATTCCTTTCTTTGCCAAGAGAAAAACACTTAAGACCCAGTGGAAGCAAATACAGATCCCGGGCCACCCTAAAAGATATCCTGTCCGGATCCGAGGGAGATAACTGCAATTCACCGGAATACTTGTTGTCAGTCTCTATTAATCTGTATATCTGTTTGCTGTATCTGTCGAGCCCTAACCGCCAAACGCGCGGATAAGAGCCGGCAACAGGCCTGATCTCGTCATCAAGATAAGTGACCAGACGGCTTTCAATATCTATGAGTTTTATCCGGCTGCTGCCCAGATCGAGAAATGACCGGCTATCCTCTGTAAAGCACATCTCATAGCCGTCCATTTCTTTTGTTTTGATCCGGAACATTTCCTCGCCGGATTCCAAAAAGAACACTGCGATCTCTCCGGTAGTACTCTTAGCGGCAAGAAGTTTCCTGTCAGGCGAGACTGCAACACCTTGAAGATGTCTGATTGTCCGGAGCTTGAATATCGGCTCTGCACTGTTGCTTGCCAGATCATAAACATAGGCAATATTCTGACCGCTAAACCCGGCAAGGATAGTCTCATCCTCGCTGACAAACAGTCTATTTCCGCCTCTCAGTTTCTTTATTTTCCCCATTTCTACACTCAGCCCGTTTCTTAACTGATCTATATCAGATTACCGCATTAACTTTCCAAAACACTTTTGCGAATCGATACGATCATTTTATCAATAAACGCCTCATCCGCATACTTGACCGTCGGAATATGGATAAAGACAGCCTGCCCTTCAAACCTTACAAGCGCATGCCAATACGCTTCATTGCAAAGGCATCTTACAGGAGCATCTGATATCACAGGATCTATTCCGGAAGATCTTAAGGATTCCGCGAATTTATTAAGTTCCGGTTTTGAATACAGCCTTTTGCCATCCATAGATGCGGACTTTTCGAGCCTCACAAAGGAAACAAGAGTTTTATCCACACCAAACATTACGGCAAGATCATAATCTTCCCTGATCGAATCAATCTCTTTCTTAAGTCCTGCAAAAGAATTGGTCAGCAGCAAGTGGTCTGGCGATATCAATTCCGCCAGTCTGCCGGAAGCGTTATTCTTTCCTTTAAAACCGATAAATAGAACCTTGCTCATCAACACTACCAATGACTTATTCTTCTGCTGTCCGCATCAGCAATTCGAACTGGTCTTCACCAACATTCTTTCTGATCTCAGACATCGCTTTCTCATACTCATTTACATAGTGTGAGAATGAGTCCGTCTTCTGCATTCTGAAGCCCAGCGAATGATACAGCAGAACTGCTTTCCAGCTCCAGGGCTGTGTATGGATATACACCGGGAATGCGTTCTTCTCTGCATAGATATTCATGACAGCAACACAAAGAGCTCTGCCAAGGCCGAGCCGCTGATATGATTCATCGACCACAAGCCAATGAAGCGAAGATACAGTTTCCCCGCCCTTCATATCCTTCCATGCAATGCATGAACCGACGACTTCATTCTTTTCGTTTAATGCGAAAAGAATATCCGGTATCAGTTCAGGATCCTTAAGATATGTTCCTGTAAAATATTCTTCAGCTTCATCTATCGAATCAAAATCACCAATTGAATATTCCAGTCTTGCCCATTCTTTCTCATATCCTGGCTGATATGCAGCTATCGAAAAGCCCTCCGGCAACACTGCCTCTTTATGTGAATAATCCGTGCATTTCATTATCGTATTGTAAAATGGAATAGTCCTATCAAGCATGACGTTCCTCCCTAACAATGTTCAGTTAAGTTGCGGGTGACTCAAAAGGCTATACGGCATCAATTGAAAGATTTATTCAGTTTCAATCCTGCCTTCATTGATGCTTGTTTTAATCGTAATCTGGAATGTATAGTTTTTTGCATCCCTGAATACAAGACGGTATCCGACGCTATTCTCGAGAGGGATATCCTGGATCTTACGGTAAGTTACGAGCTTTGCAGAAACCTGTTTCTGGTAATGATTATAAAGAGCATTACTTAATCTTTCTGTCAAAGACTTTGCCATATCAACATTCAAGCTTGCACCGCTGACAAGCTGATCCCAAGTTGCTCCGGACGAGCTGAAATTACAGCGGAGTATTGCACCGGTCTTGTCATCCACACAACATTCAAATGACCAGTCATTGGCGATCCAGCAGCTTACGAACCAGATAACTATCGTACCTCTGTTATTACTTAAGTTAACAAGCGTTGGCCTTACAAATATCGTATTCTTGATATCATGCTTGAAACCAGTGAAGTCATCCATAAAATCGGAAATGATACGTTCAATATCTTCCTTCGTGTTGAAAACACCTTTCTCAAGTTGGATGTTCTCGGAAATATTGATATCGTATTTAACCATGTTTATCTTCTGATTCATGGCAAGGTCTTCCCTGTAAGACAGGTTTATCTGTTCGATATCAAGAGCCGCCTGCTTTCCTTCGGACAGTCTGTCCTCAAAATTAAATGCAGCAACAGGAAGAAACCACCCGAGAGCAGCCGCCATTATGAAGATGATCGCTGAAATAACAAGACTTATCTTTTTCATCTTATGATCTCCTTCAGCGTAACTGTAACGCATGTTCCGTTTCCTTCACGCGAAGCAAATGCGATGTTTCCGTCGTGAAGTTTGATTACTTCTTTGCAGAGGGTAAGGCCTAATCCCGCACCGCCCTGGGCTCTTGATCTGGACTTATCGACACGGTAGAAAGCTTCGGTAATATGCTTGATCGCTTCTTCCGGCATACCTCTTCCGTTATCTACAACACGTATACGGTAATAACCTTTTATGCTCTCGCCAAGGATCATGATATTGCCGCCGTTGTCGATAGCCTTTCTGGCATTATCGATAAGGTTCGTAAGCACAGAACAAAAGAGGTCAGGCTCCGTCATGCAGATACCGGGTTCACACCGGCACTCGAGCATGATGTTTTTCTTCGTATAAACAGGCTGAAGATGCAGGGTAAGATTATCTATCATCTGCTTCATATCAGTCGGGATAAGCTTTATGCTCTCCTTCTTCATCATAAGAAGATCCAGGAGCTTTAATGAGAGCGCTTCAAGTCTCTTTCCTTCGGAGAAGATATAGTTTGCTGCTTCCTGAGCTTCCTCGCCTGTTAAGGACTGGCTTCTTAAGAGATCCGCATAACCGATGATCGAAGTCATAGGTGTCTTCAATTCATGGGCAAAGCTTCCCATAAACTGATCCTGGTGTTCCATCGTCCACTTAAGTTCATTAATGTTGTCCGACAGCTGGTCAGCCATGTTATCGAAGTCAGAACCGAGCTGGCCGATCTCATCATGTCTTTTAGGGTTGACTCTGGCATCAAGATCACCGGAAGCCAGAGCTCTCGCGGTTTTCGAGACGTTCGCAAGAGGCTTGGTCATGAGATAAGATGTGATCCACGCGGTAAAGCCTCCGATAATGATGAGAACGAAGAATACCTGGTGGTAGGTATTCATCTGCATTTCGCGCGCCTGGTAAACAGGTGTGATGTCATAAAGAACGATAAGCTGAAGCGGCTGGTTATCAGCCTTAACAGTGCCTTTTATCTCATAGAAGTATTTCCCGTTGTTCGAGAACATCAGAGATTCGAATTCGGACTGGACGTTAAAGTCTGACACTGTATCACCGTTCTGATAAAGAACAGTATCGCCCTTCATCAGCTTCATTCCAATAATACTTTCTGACGTATTCATTCGGTCGAGCGCATTACTGATACTCGAAAAGTCCTGCTGGATATCAATGAAGTTAACGAGCTGAACCGTCTGCAGGATCATCTCATAAGATTCTTCATGGTTTTTCTTGATCTGCGCAAGAGAGCTCTTGAAATTCTGTCTGATCAGAAGAACGCCTCCCACACCGTAACTGAGTGTGAGAAGCCATACCATTACCAGGAGCATCTTCTGACGGAACCGCACTGTTAAGCCTCCAGTCTGTAACCTACCTTAGGCACAGCATGAATGACTTCCTCCCATCCGAGTTTTTTACGGAGTCTCTGAATATGGAGATCTACGGTCTTACTTCCGTAAGGGAAAGGTTCATTCCAGACACGCTCGTAGATCGTCTCTCTGTACATGGCAATTCCAGGATTCCTCGCGAAAAGAAGCAGAAGTTCATACTCCTTCGGCGTCAGCGGAATCTGATAGCCGTCCTTGTAAACGATCATGGCCTTTGTATCGATAGTAAGACCGGCGATATTGATCTCTGTATCTGTTTTGTTATAGCGGCGCAGAACCACATTGACTCTCGCAAGAAGCTCGATGATCTCGAAAGGCTTTGCAAGATAATCTTCCGCACCAAGTTCAAGGCCTCTTACTCTGTCCTCGACCATATTCTTTGCAGTAAGGAATATGACCGGAAGCTTCATCGGCCTGATATATTGCATCAAAGAAAATCCGTCTATCTTCGGAATCATTACATCAAGAAGAATAAGGTCAAAAACATTATTCTTGATCATGTCCAGAGCCTGTTCGCCGTCAAATGCGCACATGCAGTTATAACCGGCCTTTGTAAGGCTCATACGGATAAGATTTGAGATCGGTTTCTCGTCTTCAACTACAAGTATATGTATCATGGTTCCCATCACCTCGCATTTTATAATTATACATTATGAAGAGACGCATAACTTATAATTATTTTTGAGGATCACCCTATTCCCGTAACCTTAAAATCCTTGTCCTCTACGGCCTTTGTAAGAACGTCGTCTGCAACGTCTTTTTCGAGTGCTACAACGGCCGTGCCCTTATCGTGGGATACATCAGCTGAAATAACGCCGTCTAATGCTTCCAGAGCCTTCTTAACGGTTGCTTCGCAGTGTCCGCACATCATGCCTTCGATCTTGATTGTCTTTTCCATAGTGTTTATCTCCTTTTCATTTTCGATCTCTAATTCTTTAAGTCTGTTCCTGATATCGCTCTTAGCCTTGTCATGCTTTGTGTCATACGGCCTTACAAGATTTAACCTCAGCGCATTCATGCATACCGTAAAGCTCGACAGGCTCATTGCAGCAGCGCCGAACATCGGTGTCATTGTAATGCCCAAAGCCGCATACGCACCAGCAGCAACAGGGATCAGCGCGACATTATAGATGAATGCCCAGAAGAGATTCTCGTGGATATTCCTTATCGTTCTTCTGGATATCCTTATTGCTGCCGCAGCATCTTTTAAGCTCGATTTCATGAGCACTACATCAGCTGCATCAACAGCAATATCAGTTCCCGCGCCTATCGCAATTCCAATATCGGCAGAAGTCAGCGCAGGCGCATCATTTATGCCGTCACCGACCATTATTACCTTGCCATATTCTTTGAGCTTATTTACGATCTTTTCCTTGTCTCCGGGAAGGACGTCAGCAACAGTCATATCAACGCCTGACAGCTTTCCAATGGTGTCTGCAGTCATTTTGTTATCACCCGTCAGCATGACTGTATAAAGGCCGAGCTTCTTAAGCTCATTTATCGCCTCGGTTGAATCTTCTCTTATCGTATCTGCAACAGCGATAATACCCAAAAGATTTCCATCAGACTCAAAGAACAGCGGTGTCTTGCCCTTTGCTGCAAGTTCTTTTGCTTTTTCTTCGAAAACAGCATCGACGGATCTTATAAACTTTATGTTTCCGCCTCTGATATTCTTTCCGTTTACTGTTCCTTCAAGACCGTTACCTGCACTGATGCGGAAGTTCGCGGCATCGTCAAGCTCTACGCCGTGTTCATTGCAATATTCTGCAACAGCCTTTCCGAGAGGATGTTCGCTCTTATTCTCGAGCGCATAAGCTGACTTCAGAAGTAATACTTCATCAGACACGGGAATGATGTCTGTGACCTGCGGAACGCCGCTAGTGATAGTACCGGTCTTATCAAGGACGATTATCTCCGCCTTGCCCGTTTGCTCCAGTGATGTGGAAGTCTTAAAGAGGATCCCGTTCTTTGCTGCTACGCCGTTGCCAACCATTATCGCAACAGGTGTTGCAAGACCCAGAGCGCAAGGACAGCTTACTACGAGCACCGAGATGGCTCTCGTAAGCGAATAACCGGTACCAGCGCCCGTGACAAGCCAGATTACGAAAACAACAGCTGCAATAACGAGCACACAGGGAACGAATATTCCTGATACCTTATCCGCGATCCTCGCGATAGGCGCCTTCGTAGCCGAAGAATCGCTCACCATCCTGATGATCTGCGCTAGCGTCGTATCTTCACCGACCTTCTCGGCACGGCACCTGATATACCCTGAACTGTTAATGGTACCCGCAGATACCCTGTCACCTGCACTCTTATCTACAGGCACTGATTCACCCGTAAGAGCAGACTCGTCAACGGCGCATTCGCCTTCCACGATCCTTCCGTCCACAGGAACAGCTCCGCCCGGCCTTACGGCGTAGATATCTCCGACCATAACTTCTTCAACAGGAACGGTTATTTCCTCACCGTTTCTGATCAGAACGGCAGTCTTGGGCTGGAGGTTAAGAAGTCCCTTAAGAGCATTCGTGGTCCTTCCTTTCGAGATGGCCTCAAGGAGTTTTCCTATCGTTATCAGGGTCACGATCATGGCTGCGGACTCGAAATAAAGCTCGTCCATCAAAGCCATCTGAGCCTCGTGAGTGCCCGCCGTTGTCATGTGTAACAATGTTACAAAACTATAAATGAATGAAACGCCCGACCCCATGGCGACCAGCGTATCCATATTCGTACTCTTGTGGATGAGCGCCTTAAATCCGTTCACGAAGAACTTCTTATTGATCACCATGACGATGCCCGCCAGAAGCATCTCGATGATGCCTGTACCGATCATGTTGTGTTCAAGGAACTTCGGCGCTGGCCAGTTCCACATGGAGACGCCCATGGAAAAATACATCAGTATGAGCAGGAATATAACCGAACTGATAAGCCTGTTTCTTAAGACCGGAATCTCTTTATTCCCGAGCTGTTCTTCCATGCTCTCGAAAAGGTGCCCCTCAGCTTTCCCGCCGCCTTCAAGCGATGCACCATAGCCGGCATCTTCCACAGCCTTGATAACTGCTGCCGGATCAGCCGTACCTGAGACGCTCATCGAATTGGTGAGCAGCGACACACTGCATGAGCTTACGCCCTCAACGCCGTTCACAGCCTTCTCGACATGTGACTGGCAGGCGGCACAGCTCATGCCTGTAACCAGGTACTTATCCGTTCTTACTTCATTGTTTTCCATAAGGAATACGCATTCTAAGGTTGATATTTATTTCATAAGTTTCTGCAAGAGCTCAACCAGCTCTTCAGTCTTCTCTTCTGAACCGTTTCTGATATCTTCAGCTACGCACGTTCTTATGTGGCTTCCGAGGAGGACCTTAGAGAAGCTGTTCAAAGAACATTTCGCAGCGCTGACCTGAGTTAAAACATCAACGCAGTAAGCATCTTCTTCGACCATCTTCCTGATGCCTCTGATCTGGCCCTCAATACGGTTTAAGCGCGTAATGAGATCCTTGATCTCCTCTTCGGATCTTTCCTTGGTCCTGCAGTGCGGACATTTTTTCTCAGCCATCGTAATACCTCCGGTCATATACCCCCTTAGGGTATCTTTATCTGGATTAACTATATACCCCCACAGGGTATGCGTCAAGTTCAACTTGCAAAACCAACCGAGTTAATATATATTTCTTTTGCTTAAATAAAAGGAGCTAAAATGCGCAAGACCAAGCCACAGGGAGTCATACTGCTTCTTATCACCGCCATCATCTGGGGTTCATCTTTTGTTGCCCAGTCGATCGGCATGCAGAGCATCGACGCATTCACTTTCACGGGAATCAGAACAGCTCTCGGTATGCTTTTCCTTCTTCCCTTCACGCTCATAATCAACAAGGGATTTGACTTAACCAAAACAACTCTCAAAAAAGGCCTGATCCTGGGTATCGTCTTCTCATTCGCACAGAATTTCCAGCAGTTCGCTTTTTACTATTCGACATCAGGTAAGATCGCATTCATCACAGCTTTCTACATGTTCTTTGTGCCGCTCTTCTCAGTCGTGTTCTTAAAGAAAAAGATCGCTGCACTTACTTGGATATCGATCCTCATAGGTCTTATCGGACTGTTCTTTCTCTGCATCAATCCTTCCGAACTTACAAACATCAATCTCGGCGATATCCTTGCGCTTATCTGCGCAGTCTTCTACGCTGTCCAGATAATGCTTATAGATAAGTTCGTCGAAGACGGAAAGACAAGCGGCGTGCAGCTGTCATTCATGCAGTTCTTCGTTGCCGCGATATTATCGATCATCGCGATGTTTATTTTCGAGCACCCTGTAATCGCAGATATAAAAACCGCAGCCCCTTCCCTTCTTTATTCGGGAATAATGAGCTGCGGCATTGCATATACTTTTCAGATACTGGGACAGAAAAAAGCAAGTCCCGTTGTTGCCTCTCTTTTAATGTGCCTCGAGTCGGTTTTCGCAGTAATCACTGCTGCAATCATCCTTCACGAGAGCATGCTGCCCAGAGAGCTGGCAGGCTGCCTTATCATGTTCGGCGCGATCATCCTTTCTCAGGTTTCTGAGTCTCTTTCTGCGAAGAAGCAGAATCAGGAGTCTTAAGAACCCATCTGAGGAAGAAGATCATACCGATCATCATGCCGATTCCACATAACAGGGATACTGCTGCATTCAGAGCAAAACCTGCAATGAGATATGTCAGGAATGATATGCCTGCAGCTGTAAGTGCGTAAGGCAGCTGTGTGGATACGTGCGCGATGTGGTTGCACTGTGCACCTGCAGAACTCATGATCGTCGTATCAGAGATCGGTGAGCAGTGGTCTCCGCAAACAGCGCCGGCCATGCAGGCAGATACGCAGATAATAGCGAGAGTAGCCTTAGCAGGATCAGCATCCGTAAGAGAGAAAGCCCTTAATGTGATCGGGATAAGGATACCGAATGTACCCCAAGATGTACCGGTTGCAAAAGACAAAAGGCAGGCAATCAGGAAGATAACTGCGGGCATGATACCGATAAATGAACCCTTTGATCTGTCAACGATCTCAGCAACATATTCAGCAGCACCTAAGGAATCCGTCATAGCCTTCAAAGACCATGCGAGCGTGAGGATAAGGATCGGGGGAACCATGGCCTTAAAGCCTTCTTCGATACTGGACATGCAGTCCTTGAAATTAAGGATCTTTCTAACCAGATAGAAGATAACCGTGAAAACGATTCCGCCAAACGAACCATAAGCGAGTCCTACAGAAGCATCGCTGTTTGCAAATGCATTAACAAACGATTCGCCACTGAAGAAACCACCTGTATAAAGCATTCCAATTACACAGCAGAGGATGAGTACAACTACAGGAATCACAAGGTCGATTACCTTGCCTTTTTTATCGGTCTTCTCGTCATCTTCCTTCTTTACAGGTGGCTCAACCGTAAAAATATCACCCTTCTTGGCATTTTCTTCATGACGTGCCATAGGGCCAAATTCGATCTTAAGCACGACCATCGTGACCATCATTACAATGGTAAGGAGCGCGTAAAAGTTATAAGGGATCGCGCGGATAAAAAGCATAAGACCGTTAGTGTCTTTAGGAGCAAATCCTGAAACAGCTGCGGCCCATGAAGAAATAGGAGCAATGATGCAGACAGGTGCTGCCGTAGCATCAATAAGGTATGCAAGCTTTGCTCTTGAGATTTTCTGTCTGTCAGTAACAGGTCTCATAACAGAGCCTACTGTAAGGCAGTTGAAATAGTCATCGATGAAGATCAGCACGCCCAATCCGATCGTTGCAAGCTGTGAGCCGACTCTCGAATGTACATGCTCCGAAGCCCAGTTACCGAAAGCAGCCGAGCCTCCGGCCTTGTTCATCAAGGCAACGATTATTCCAAGGAAAACAAGGAAAACAAGTATGCCTACATTGTACGGATCAGAAAGCGAAGCAATGATCCCGTCTTTGAAAACGTGCTCCAAAGCACCGACACCAACTTGCTCTACCGGACCATTAATAGCGGCATAGATAACACCACCGGTCACAATACCGACAAAAAGTGAGCTGTACACTTCTTTGGTAAGGAGTGCCAGCACGATAGCAACTATGGCAGGTAAGAGCGCTCTTAAGGCAAGCTTTATCAGTTCAGCAGTTACCAATTCATCCATAACAAACCTCCGAATTGTAAGATGCCTTAATCTTAACACTGCGTTTATACCGCCTCAAATTGCAAAAGCAATAAAATAAGGCCTCATAAAAAGGCATTCTGACATTTGACGGCCTTTGAAAATGAAAAGCCCCCGGAGAAAAACTCCGGGGGCAATATCATCAAATGATTATTCGTTAGATCAGAACTTGCCTGCCTTAGCAGCTTCCTCAACGGATACTGCTGTGGAAACAGTCATACCAACCATCGGGTTGTTGCCTGCACCGATGAGACCCATCATCTCAACGTGAGCCGGAACTGAAGAAGAACCAGCGAACTGAGCGTCAGAGTGCATACGGCCCATAGTATCTGTCATACCATAGGAAGCAGGACCTGCAGCCATGTTATCAGGGTGAAGTGTACGGCCTGTACCACCGCCGGAAGCAACGGAGAAGTACTTCTTGCCTGCCTCGAGGCGCTCCTTCTTGTATGTACCTGCAACAGGGTGCTGGAATCTTGTAGGGTTGGTGGAGTTACCTGTGATGGAGACGTCAACGTTCTCCTTCCAGAGGATTGCAACACCTTCCTGAACATCGTCTGCACCATAGCAGTTAACCTTAGCTCTCGGAGAATCAGGATTCTTGGAGTAGCATGTTCTGGAGAGCTCCTTGAGCTCGCCTGTCTTGTAGTCATACTCTGTCTCAACATATGTGAAGCCGTTGATTCTGGAGATGATCTTAGCAGCGTCCTTTCCGAGACCGTCAAGGATAACTCTAAGAGGCTTCTGACGAACACGGTTAGCCTTCTCAGCGATACCGATAGCGCCCTCAGCAGCAGCGAAAGACTCGTGGCCTGCGAGGAATGCGAAGCACTCTGTATCCTCTTCGAGGAGCATCTTACCGAGGTTACCGTGACCAAGACCTACCTTACGTCTGTCAGCAACGGAACCGGGAATGCAGAATGCCTGGAGGCCTTCACCGATAGCTGCAGCAGCATCGGAAGCCTTGCGGCAGTTCTTCTTGATTGCGATAGCAGCGCCTACTGTGTAAGCCCACTTAGCATTTTCGAAGCAAATAGGCTGAATGCCTTCGATGAGGTGATAAACATCAAGACCTGCATCTTTTGTGATCTTCTCAGCTTCTTCGATGGAAGCGATTCCATATTCAGCAAGCTTAGCGTTGATCTGGGGGAGTCTTCTCTCGTATGATTCAAATAAATCTGCCATTTGTCATTCCTCCTTATTCCTTACGCGGGTCGATGAACTTAACAGCATCATCTACACGTCCATACTTGCCGGAAGCCTTCTGAAGAGCTGTAGCGGCATCGTCACCCTTCTTGATGAAATCCATCATCTTACCGAAGTTAACGAACTTGTAGCCGATGATCTCGTCATTCTCGTCGATAGCGAGGTCTGTGATATAACCGTCTGTGAGCTCAAGGTAACGGGGACCCTTAGCGAGTGTACCGTATGTTGTACCTACCATTGAACGTGCGCCCTTACCGAGGTCCTCAAGTCCGGCACCGATCTGGAGTCCGTCCTCAGAGAAAGCACTCTGTGTTCTGCCGTAAACGATCTGGAGGAAGAGCTCTCTCATTGCTGTGTTGATAGCATCGCAAACGAGGTCTGTGTTAAGAGCCTCAAGGATCGTGAGTCCGGGAAGGATCTCAGATGCCATAGCAGCGGAGTGTGTCATACCGGAGCAGCCGATTGTCTCAACCAATGCCTCCTGGATGATACCGTCCTTAACGTTGAGTGAGAGCTTGCAAGCGCCCTGCTGAGGTGCACACCAGCCGATACCGTGTGTGTATCCGGAGATGTCCTTGATCTCCTTGGAGCTTACCCACTTTGCTTCCTCAGGGATCGGTGCAGCACCGTGATGAACACCCTGATGAACAGAGCACATGTTCTTGATCTCTGTTGAATAAATCATGTCTATTTCTCCTTTCCTTTCAAGGAATTTGTT
>JAEEGI010011154.1_pt1 | contig 19436 bp, 15 predicted proteins | sample 8958751 | NCBI WGS metagenome assembly JAEEGI01 (sample SAMN16246545, study PRJNA631951) | gut metagenome | biome: gut microbiome; feature: rumen; material: KS-attached | host: Bos | place: Iran: Karaj | collected 2018-10 | reverse complement strand
GTAAGAAGGGTTGTATGTAACCTTGGGGGGCTGAACAGCATTGAGCAGCGGATCGAATACAGGAATGTCTGGACGGCCTTCAGTGTCGAAGTCAATGGTAGGAACCTCGCAGAAACGGCCGATGGCATCCTTCACAGCTGCGATGAGAATCTGCCACACGGGCTGTTCATTCTCAAACTTAATCTCGGTCTTCGTGGGGTGGATATTGACATCGATGTCAGCCGGAGCCACCTCGAAGTAGACGAAATACGGAGGTTGCGTACCCTCGGGTATCAATCGTTCGTAAGCCGACAGCACAGCCTTGTGGAAGTAGGCATGCTTCATGTAACGCCCATTGACGAAAAGATACTGGTGAGCGCCCTTCCTCTTGGCTGACTCCGGTTTGCCGACAAAGCCCATAATATTACCCATAGCCGTATTGACCTCCATCGGCAGCAAATCCTGACTGAACCGTTTGCCAAAGACATCGGTGATACGCTGAAGCAGCGAACCTGCCCGCAGGTTCAACAGTTCAGTGCCGTTGCTGTGAAGGGTGAAGGCGATGTCGGGATAGACCAGGATGATGCGCTCGAAAGCCGTCAAGATGTTATTCAACTCCGTCGCATTCGACTTGAGGAATTTACGACGGACTGGCACATTATAAAATAGGTTACTAACCTTGAAATTACTACCTACAGGACACGACGTTGGTTCTTGTGAAACTACCTTGGAAGCTGCAATACAGAGACGGGTACCGATTTCCTCATCAGCCATACGCGTGGTGAGTTCCACTTGCGCCACTGCAGCTATCGACGGCAGGGCCTCACCGCGGAACCCCATCGTATGGAGAGCGAACAGGTCGTCAGCCTTACGGATTTTCGACGTAGCATGACGCTCGAAAGCCAGACGGGCATCCGTCTCCGACATGCCACGTCCATCGTCGATGACCTGAATAGACGTCCGGCCAGCATCGAGCACGATGACATGAATGTTTTTGGCTCCCGCATCCACTGCATTCTCGACCAACTCCTTAATGACGGAAGCCGGACGCTGAATCACTTCACCAGCCGCAATTTGGTTGGCGACGGTATCAGGAAGCAGTTGGATAATGTCGGTCATTTCTTCGGATAGTTTTTGGGACGAGTGGGTTTGAGGGCAGTTCCCTCCTTCTTACCACGCCAGACAAAGATGTCCTGTTTAGAAAGCGGGCGGATGTAGTCGAACCAGGCAAAACCTGGCAGATGCTTCTTTTCGGGTGGTATCTGCGACATCGGATAGAGCGTACCCTCGGCCTTCGGCATCCAAATCTTCTTCATCTTACGATCCTCCATGAACATCCGTAGTTCGGTGGTCTCCGTATAATTCAGACCGACAAGTGAACTGTCGGCATTGTCCACAGGATAATAAATGATATAGACATTATCCTTGGCCTGAGCCTCATGAATATTCCCGTTCTCAAAGAAAGCAAACATTTCCTTCGAGGAAACCTGGTTATAATATGCAGTATCACGCAACTGTTCGATAGAAAAAGCCTGATTGATGACGTGGGCATGGTCAACAACCGAATCCTTCATAAACACTTGGATGAGCTCGCCCACCAATTGCTGACTGTTGTTCCACACAATGGGATCATGATACATCGTCATGCAGGAGTCGAGGGAGTTGTATACCAGCGAGTCGCACACAGCCTGAACATCAACTCGATACGCGCGTACCTTATTATACGCGTGTATCTTACGGTAAACCGAGTCAGTATTGATATTAAAAGTGAAGATCTTGAACGTATCAGCATGCATATACAGGGTGTCACGCTGCGAAAAATCCATCACTACAGCACTATCGGTACACATGGCATAGCCCGTCACGTCGTTGTATTCTCCGAAATTGCCCGTCAGCTTGTTCTTATTGACAGTGTCGGTATAGATAACATTATAAAAGGCCTTGCTGATACCTGTCTTTTCATCGTGTATCACACTGTCGCCCACCAGCGTCTTGCCCTGATTGGTCAACACCGAGCGATCGAGTAGTCTTGAACGGTCGTTCTTGGTGTCATAAAATCCACGTTCAGAATATATATGACTTTTGCCCGAGGTGATGTCGGTCGGACCAACAATCTCTGCCGTCGAAGTGCGGGTATCGTAATAGAGTGTATCAGTGGTAAGGAACATGTCCTTTTTACGCATCTTCACATTGAAGTTAAAGACGGCCAGCTTCGACTTCGTATTGTACTCACCCCAATCGGAGACCAGCGTCGTCTTACCGTCCACCATCTTGCCACCCTCAAAGAAGTAGGCATTATCGTAAATACGGTCGAAGTTCAAGCTATCAGTGTAAAGCGTGGTCTTCCGATTCTTCAACTGCACGTTATATCGGGCCATCGCCAATTCGTCGTTACCATCGTAATAGGCATAATCGCTGAAAAGTGACAGCGTATCGCCCTGATACATCTTCACATGGCCAAAAGCCTCAAAAGAATTGCTGGCTTCGTAGAAATAGGCACTGTCGCAGTGCAACGTGGCACCACTATGGCGGAACTGCACCTTACCGTTAAGGATTTGCGCGTCAGGATTCTTATACTGGTCGTAGTGAAGCACATCAGCATGAACCAGATATACCCGCTTGTCCTCCGTTTTTGGTTTTGCGGCACGTCGGGCTTTCCTTTTTGCAGCATAGACAGAAGGGCCAGCGTAATACACCAGCATACCGAACAAGAGAACGGCAAACGACAGGTAACCTTTCTTGGTCATCGAATCCAGCCTTGATACTCGAAATCGCAGTCGCGATAGTTATCGTTGAGACGGACGTAGGTAGCTTTGATTTTACCAACCACCCAATTATGAATCTTCTCTTCACGCAGTTTGTTGAGCACCACGTTCTTCATCACTTGGAAATCCTCAGTGATGGTGGCCTTGTGGCCTTCCGTGCGGCTCTTCAGCTTGACAAAGGCGCAAACAGTTTTTCCCTTTTCGTTGATCATCTTAAAAGCCTTCGAAATCTCGCCTACCTTCATGGTATCCACCACACGGGCAACATCCTGTGGCAAGTCCTGCATACGAAACTTCGATGTACTGGTCTGCATATCAGGACGATTGGTCATCAAACCACGGTTGCTTCGGGTATCCTTATCATCTGAGAAGAAAACCACAGCATCCTCGAAAGTCCATTTATCTGTGAACTGGGCACGTATGGCTTTCGGCGGAATACCGGCACGAACATCGGCAGCAATAGAGTCGAGTCGGGCCAATGAAGCCGTGATGGAGGAATCGCTAACCACCGGTTTACGCAGGATGTGGCGCACATTGACTTTATCACCACGTTTGTCGATAAGCTGAATGATATGGAAACCAAACTCTGTCTCCACAATCTTTGACACCTTCTTCGGGTCTGTCAGGTTAAAAGCCACGTTTGCAAACTCAGGCACCCACTGGCCACGTCCCGTATAGCCCAGCTCACCGCCATTACGGGCAGAGCCATCCTCGGAATAAAGACGGGCCAGTGTCGAGAACGATGTCTCGCCCCTGTTAATGCGGTCGGTATATTCACGCAGTTCATCTTTCACGCGGTTGATCTCTTCCATCTCAATGCGTGGTGTCTGAGTGATAATCTGCACTTCCACTTCGGTAGGCACGAATGGCAGACTGTCCTGCGGAATATCCTTGAAATAGCGGCGCACCTCGGCTGGCGTCACCTTGATGTCCTCAACCAGCTTCTTCTGCATATTCTGCACCATCAGACGGTCGCGGTAGTCATCGTGAAGCTGTGCCCTCATCTGACTGATGGTCTGGCGCTTATACTCCTCGAGTTTCTCCCGGGAACCTGCCATTTGTGTCCAAGCTTCTATCTGCTGATCGATACCCATGGAGATTTCCGACTCAGTGACTTCAATACTGTCGATGGCTGCCTGGTGAAGGAACAGTTTCTGAACGGCAATCTGTTCGGGAATGGCACAATCGGGATTACCCTTGAAACGTAGACCTTCCTGAGCAGCTTGCAGCCGCATCTGCTCAATATCACTTTTCAAGATAGCCTCATCGCCGACCACCCATACCACTTCGTCAACTACGCTTTGTGCAAACGAAGAACCAACGAATAATGAACAAACTATCAACAATAAAGTCCGGTGCATGATATTCTGCATTTTCTTTGTCGTTTATGAGCTATGTGCATCAATGGTTATTGACTGTTTTGAGCACGTCCTGATTGACAGAGAATGAGTATCGACGACGCAAATCGGCCACCCATTCACGCTCCAACAAATCCTGATAGTCAGAGACCACCAAACCACGGACATCGGTATAGTCCTCAGGACCTTTCTTCAGGATCTTGCCATAGACTGCATCAATGGGATAGTCCTTCAGCTTGGCCACTAGCGTATCCTTTTTGAACACGGCACTATCGACAAGGGCATTGTCACCACGTTTGAAGATGCCCTTTTCAACACGGATGCGGATGATAGAATCGCTGTTGAATGTCTTACGCAAAGCCTCAGCCCAATCATTGAACTTCAGGTTCTTGACGCAATTCTTCACACCGTCTACATCGGCCTGTTCCTTCACATGGTAAGCAATACCCTTAAAACGAGGCTCTTCCCAATCGTACTTTTTCTTGTTCGACTTGAAATACTGAGCCAATCCTTCTTCGTCCTTGGCAGCCTTATCCCATACGAACTTGTTACTGATTTCATAGAGTAACAGACCTTCGTAGTACTCACGGATCAGGTTCTTCAAGTCTGAATCAGCTGCAGACATCTCATCAGCCTTCTGGCGCATGACATCATCCGACGTCAACTTACCTGCCGACTGGCTGACCAGCGTATCAACCTTAGCATGTGCCAGACGTTCACGGATGCCGCGCTGCTCCATGAATTTCAAGATGTTTTCACGATGTTCCTCGAAAGGTTCCAACATCTTATGACCTTTCCTCAGAATGATGTGATAGCCATAAGGTGTCTCGACGATACCCGACATCTCACCATCCTTCAGCGAGAAAGCCACGTCCTCGAACTCCTTGACCAACTGACCACGCTGCACAAACGGCAACAGTCCACCCTGACGGGCAGAGCCAGGATCCTGGCTGACCTTTTGAGCCATTTCTGCAAAGTCGGCTCCCTGCTTCAAAGCATTATAGATAGAATCAATGCGGACTTTGGCTGCCTTATGTTCATCCTCGGAAGCTTTCTGGTCAATGCGCAACAGGATATGGGCCGTCTGCACCAATCCGTCAGGACCAATCTGCTTGACAGTATTGTCATAGATGTTGTGAGCCTCCTGCAGCATATCGTCATCGGTCACCATGGCCGGTAATACCTGTTGGTCACGATACTGGGCAAACTCATTCTTGAACGAAGTGAGTGTATCATATTTAGCATCGAGGGCAGCAGCCACCTTCAGTTTGTAATTGATGAAGAGATCGACATACTCGTCGACGGTTTTCTTGTCAATGACACCTTCGGAATTATTCTTGTTATACGAATACTCGAACTCTGAACGGAGAACGGGTTGACCATTGACGGTCATGATGACGGGGTCGTCAGATTGAGGCTGCAACGGCGTGGCAGCACACAAAAAAGGAGTAGCGGCGAAAAGAACCGCAATCAATGATGTCTTTTTCATTTCAACTTTAATCGTTAGGACGGCTATAATTGGGTGCTTCGCTGGTGATGGTGATGTCATGGGGATGACTCTCGTTCACACCAGCATTGGTGATACGTGTAAACTTGGCTTCGTGCAAAGCCTCAATAGTGGAAGCTCCGCAGTAACCCATACCTGAGCGCAGGCCACCTACCATCTGGTAGATCACTTCCTGGACTGTGCCCTTATATGGAACCCGACCGGCAATGCCTTCGGGCACTAACTTCTTAACATCCTTGGTGTCAGCCTGGAAGTAGCGATCCTTTGAACCACGCTCCATGGCTTCAAGGGAACCCATGCCACGATAAGACTTGAACTTACGGCCGTTGTAGATGATGGTGTCGCCAGGACTTTCCTCAGTACCAGCAACAAGTGAACCCATCATGACGCTTGAGCCACCTGCAGCCAAAGCCTTGACAATATCACCCGAATAGCGCAGACCACCATCGGCAATCAAGGGCACACCCGTACCTTTCAGTACACTATAAACGTCGTAGATGGCAGAAAGCTGGGGAACACCTACACCAGCAACAACACGAGTGGTGCAGATGGAACCCGGTCCAATACCCACCTTCACGGCATCAGCACCATTTTCAACCAGCATCTTGGCAGCTTCGCCCGTAGCAATATTACCCACGACAATATCGATACCGGGGAACGATGCCTTAGCCTCACGCAGCTTTTCAACAACACCCCTGGAGTGTCCGTGGGCAGTATCGATAACAATGGCATCAGCTCCAGCATTGACCAAAGCCTGCATACGGTCGAGCGTATCAGAAGTCACGCCAACACCTGCTGCCACACGCAGACGACCTTTGTCGTCCTTGCAGGCCATAGGCTTATCCTTCGCCTTGGTGATATCCTTATACGTGATGAGTCCGACAAGGCGGTTATCCTTGTCGACCACGGGCAGTTTCTCAATCTTGTTCTTCTGCAGAATGTCGGCAGCAGCCATCAAGTCGGTCTGCTGATGAGTCGTAACAAGGTTCTCCTTCGACATAATCTCATCAACAGGACGATCCAGACGACGCTCGAAGCGCAGGTCGCGATTAGTGACGATGCCGACGAGACGTCTTTCGTCATCAACGACGGGAATACCGCCGATATGATATTCTGACATAATGTCAAGAGCCTGAGCTACGGTTGAGCCCAGTGGAATAGTGATGGGGTCATAAATCATACCGTTCTCAGCACGCTTGACGATAGCCACCTCACGGGCCTGGTTCTCTATCGACATATTCTTGTGGATAACGCCGATACCTCCTTCGCGGGCTATCGCAATGGCCATTTGGCTCTCGGTCACCGTGTCCATAGCGGCCGTTACGAAGGGCACGTTCAACTCGATGTTGCGTGAGAAGCGGGTTTTCAACTCTACCGTCTTAGGCAGTACTTCCGAATAAGCGGGAATGAGAAGGACGTCATCAAATGTCAGGCCGTCCATCACAATCTTGTCTGCAATAAATGAAGCCATAAATTTATACCTTTCTTTAAATATTGCGTGCAAAGGTACAAAAAATAAGGTAAAAATAGAGAGTGAAAAGTGAAAAATTTTCTGCTGCCGTCTCTTTTTTAACCACTCTTCACTATGGCGGCAGCAAATTTTTCACTTTTCACTCTTCAATTTTCACTTTCTTAGTTCGCCATTTCACTGATGAACTTGATGCGCACGAGTCGGATTTCATCTTCGTCTCCACCCAATTCCTGAATAGCGGTCTCCAGGTCGTCGGTGTCCGATTCAGCGAAGTAGTCGTAGATTTCATCTACCCGTTCCTCGTCCATAACTTCCTCCAAGAAATAGTCAATGTTAAGCTTGGTACCACTATAGACGATGGCCTCCACCTCGTCGAGCAGTTCATCAAAATCGATGTTCTGTGCCGTAGCAATGTCATCAAGTGCTATCTGACGGTCGATGTTTTGGATAATCTTCACTTTCAGCAGCGACTTCTTGGCCACAGTGCGTACACGGAGATCAGCTTGTCGGGTGATGTTGTTTTCCTCACAATAACGCTTGATAAGATCGACAAACTCCTTGGCGTACGGCTGTTTCACCTTGCCCTCACCAACACCCTGAATACTCTTCAACTCTTCGAGCGAGACTGGATATTCCGTGGCCATCTGCTCGAGCGAAACGTCCTGGAAGATGACATACGGCGGACGCTCCATGCGCTTCGACACCTTTTTGCGGAGGTCAGTCAGCATACGGCTCAGGACGGGGTCCAGTGCGCTGGTACCGCCGTCGGGAGCATCAGGAGCATCAGGGTCCTCGCTGTACTCATGGTCTTTGACTATCATGAACGACTGAGGCGACTTCAGATACTTCTTGCCAGCCGATGTCAGCTTCAGCAGTCCATAGTTCTCCACGTCCTTCTTCAAATAGCCGGCGATAAGCGCCTGGCGTATCACAGGACTCCAAAGTTTCTCATCAGTACCCTCACCCGCACCGAACAAATCATGATCCTGATGCTTATGGGCTATGATTTCCTCCGTCTCGCGACCGACAATAAAGTCTTCCACATAGTCGGAACGGAAGTTCTCCTTAATGGCCATGATAACCTGCAGCGTGAGAACCAACTGGTCTCGGGCTTCAATCTTGATCTTGGGATGCAGGCAGTTGTCGCAGTTATGGCAGTTGTCCTTGTCGTAGACTTCACCGAAATAGTGGAGCAACATCTTCCTTCGGCAAACACTGGTCTCGGCATAGGCTGCCGTCTCCTGCAACAGCTGACGGCCTATATCCTGCTCAGCTACAGGCTTGCCCTCCATAAACTTGTCGAGTTTACGCAAGTCCTTATAGGAATAAAAAGCTAAACAGATGCCCTCCCTGCCGTCACGACCGGCACGTCCCGTCTCCTGGTAATAGCCTTCCAGCGACTTAGGTATGTCGTAGTGTATAACGAAGCGCACATCGGGTTTGTCGATTCCCATGCCAAAGGCTATCGTAGCCACGATGACATCTATCTCCTGCATCAAGAAATCATCCTGAGTCTGGGCACGGGTTCCCGAGTCGAGTCCTGCATGGTATGCCAGAGCTTTAATCTCATTAGCACGCAGTATTTCAGCCAGTTCCTCTACTTTCTTTCGCGACAGACAGTAGATGATGCCACTCTTGCCGGGATGCTGCTTGATGAACTTGATAATATCCTTGTCAATATCCTTCGTCTTCGGCCGCACCTCATAATAGAGATTCGGACGATTGAACGATGACTTGAACTCTGTGGCATCAACGATGCCTAAGTTCTTCTTGATGTCAGTCCGTACTTTATCGGTGGCCGTAGCCGTCAAAGCGATAATGGGCGCAACACCTATCTCATTGACTATCGGACGAATACGACGATATTCCGGGCGGAAGTCGTGTCCCCACTCCGAGATACAATGCGCCTCATCAATGGCATAGAATGATATCTTCACCGATTTCAGGAACTCCACATTGTCTTCCTTCGTCAACGACTCTGGCGCCACATAGAGCAACTTGGTGATGCCTGCCTTGACATCGGCCTTCACCTGATCTATGGCTGCCTTGTTCAGCGATGAGTTCAGATAGTGAGCAGTTCCTTCATGCTCACTCATCTGCGAGATGACATCTACCTGGTTTTTCATAAGCGCGATCAAGGGTGAGATGACAATGGCCACACCATCCATCAGCAGCGAGGGCAACTGATAGCAGAGCGACTTGCCGCCACCGGTAGGCATCAGCACAAATGTGTCCTTACCGTCAAGCACATTCTGCACGATGGCCTTCTGGTCTCCCTTGAACGTATCGAAGCCGAAGTATTTCTTCAGGGCTTCTGTAAGATTAGTTTTTTTGGTCATATAGGCTTCCTTCTTTCAATTTTCCTCCTTATTAGCTCACTTGCAGATGGGATTTCTCCAGTTGTTTCTCTGCATATTCACGTGTAACTTCAAATTTCTTGACACTCTTTGACGGTGCCTCAAACATGGCGTCCATCATGATATTCTCAACGATAGAACGCAGTCCACGGGCTCCGAGTTTATACTCCACCGCTTTATCCACCATCAGTTCCAGCGCATCATCAGCAAACGTAAGCGTGATACCATCCATCTCAAACAGTTTCTTGTATTGTTTGATAATAGAGTTCTTCGGCTCTGTCAGGATGCGCTCCAGTGCGGCATGGTCAAGCGGATTCAGATAGGTGAGCACCGGCAGTCGGCCAATAATCTCGGGTATCAGTCCGAATGACTTCAAGTCCTGTGGAGATACATATTTCATTAAATCCTGCTTGTCAATTTTCCGTACATTCTGAACCGAGTTATAACCTACGACATGCGTATTCAGGCGCTGTGCTATCTTACGCTCTATACCATCGAAGGCACCACCGCATATAAACAGGATGTTTCGGGTATCGACAGCAATATACTCCTGGTCAGGATGCTTACGTCCTCCCTTCGGTGGTACGTTGACAGTAGTACCCTCCAGCAATTTGAGCAGTCCCTGCTGCACACCCTCACCACTGACGTCACGGGTAATCGAGGGATTGTCGCTCTTACGGGCTATCTTGTCTATCTCGTCAATGAAGACGATGCCTCGCTGGGTTGCCTCCACGTTATAGTCGGCCACTTGCAACAGGCGCGTCAGGATGCTTTCCACATCCTCACCCACATAACCGGCTTCAGTAAACACCGTGGCATCGACAATAGTGAAAGGCACATCCAACAATCGGGCAATGGTACGGGCCAGCAGCGTCTTACCAGTACCCGTGGAGCCAACCATGATAATGTTTGACTTCTCAATCTCCACCCCACCACTGTCGTCAGGCTGCTGTAGCCGCTTATAGTGGTTATAGACAGCCACCGCCAGATAGCGTTTCGCCTCATCTTGGCCAATGACATACTGGTCAAGGTATTCCTTGATCTCGCGGGGTTTGGGAATCGACTTCAACTGGCTTTTGCCTTTCGGCGATGCAGCTTTTTTGAGCAGGCTCTCCTGCACAATCTGATAGGCCTGCTGAGCGCAGTCTTCACAGATATAGCCGCTAATACCTGATATCAGTAGTTTTACCTCACGGTCGCTTCTTCCGCAGAAGCTACATACTTTCTTCATTCCCTTACTTCTTCCTTTCCAGCACCTGGTCAATCATTCCATACTCTTTGGCCTCCTCAGCTGTCATCCAGTAGTTGCGGTCGGAGTCGGCATACACCTTCTCATAAGGTGTGTGCGAGTGATTGGATATGATAGTATACAGTTCCTTCTTGAACTTCAATATCTCCTTGGCCTCAATCTCAATATCCGAGGCCTGACCCTGCACACCACCTAAGGGCTGGTGAATCATCACCCGGCTATGGGGAAGTGCCGAGCGCTTACCTTCCTGACCAGCCACCAGCAGCACAGCGCCCATCGAGGCAGCCATGCCAGTACAGATAGTGGCGACGTCGCTGGAGATGAATTGCATCGTATCATAGATACCCAGTCCAGCCGTCACACTGCCGCCCGGCGAGTTGATATAGATGTTGATATCCTTGCCTGAGTCAACAGAGTCGAGGTAGAGCAACTGGGCCTGCAGCGTATTGGCAGTGTAATCGTCAATCTGTGTGCCAAGGAAAATGATGCGGTCCATCATCAACCGGCTGAAGACATCCATCTGCGTTACATTGAGCTGGCGTTCCTCCAGGATATAGGGGTTCAAATACTGGGACTGGACCTTCATCACGTCGTCGAGGACAAGGCCGTCCATACCTAAATGCTTGGTTGCATATTTTCTGAAATCGTTCATAGTCTTGTTTTGTCTTTGGACAGAAAAAAGGTTATCGACCCTTCTCCTACCATTGTGAGTTACAAAGATACGGAAAAAAGTCGATAACCCGATAACAAATTTGCTAAAAAAGCAAAAAAGGCTTATTTTTCTTGCATCATCTTATTGAATTCATCCAACGTGACGCTCTTTTCGTTCAGCTTGACGACAGTTTTGAGCTTCTCAACGAGCTTCTGGTCAACGGCACGGTCCACATAGTTGTCGAGGTTCTCGCGCTTCTTCAACTGCTCCTCAGCATAGTTTTCCAGCACGTCGTCGGGCACGTTGCTCATACCGTACTGGGCAAACTGCTGACGGACGGCAGCCATGGCGATAGCCTTCAAGTCGGCATCCTCCACCTTAATATCATTGGCAGCCACAAGCTGCTCCTTGATGAGATGCCACTTCAACTCACGGATGCTACCCTCGAAGTTCTTCTCCACAAAGTCGGCACCCTTATCCTTGTTGTTGTTGATCATCACCTTCTTCAGCAGAGCCTCGGGGAACTGCAGGTCACCCACTTTCTTCTCCACATAGGCACGCAGGTCGAACAAGAACTTATAGTCACTGTTCTGGGCGAGCTGAACCTGTATAGAGTCGGCTATCTTCTGGCGGAACTCCTTCTCGCTGCTCACCGTACCTTCACCGAACACCCTGTCAAACAGGCTCTGGTTCACCTCGGCGGGCTGGAAGTGACGAATCTCAGTCACCTGATAGCTGAAGTCAGCCGTCAAGTCTTTCACCTGCTCCTTGTCAATCTTCAGCAGGGCAGCTATCTCGGCGTCGTTGTCGGGATAGGCCTTCTTGGGGTTGAAGGTAATGATATCGCCCGGCTTGCAGCCATCGAACAGTTTCTTCTGGTCTTCAGCCTTGATATAGGCAGGCATAATCATACCGCTGTCAGTGGTAATACCACCTTCCTTGGTATTTCCATCGGCATCCAGCTCACGCAGGTCACCGGTCAGGGTGTCACTGCCGCTAAAGGTGTCGGCCTTGACAAATTCGCCAGCCTGAGAGGCATACATCTGCACCTGGTCGTCAATCAGCTTGTTGTCCACCTTGATGACATAGTAGTCAATCTTGTCCTTGCCGCTCAGCTCAGCAGTAAACTCGGGAGCTACGGCAATGTCGAACACGAAAGTGAACGGGCCGTCCTGCTCCAAGTCCTGAGGCTCCTGCTTCTCACTGGGCAGAGGCTCTCCCAACATCTGGATATTGTTCTCGCGGATATATTCCATCAGCTTGTCACCGAGCAAACGGTTGATCTCGTCCACCTTGACAGCTGTTCCATACTGCTTCTTAACCATACCCATAGGCACCATGCCAGGACGGAAGCCGGGCACCTGTGCACGCTTACGATAATTCTTCAAGGTCTTTTCTACCTTCTCCTGATAGTCTTCTTTCTCGACAGTGATGGTCAGTAGGCCATTGATCTTGTCGGGGTTTTCAAACGTAATCTTCATTTCTTCTATACCTTATTTATATATAATGTTCTAAAATTGAGGTGCAAAGGTACACAATTATTATCAATAAACCATTATCAGTTATGAATTATTAACGTCTTCTTCGGCCTCACGGCGGCGCTTCTCCTCATCCAGCAATTGGAAGTCTTTCTTCTGGAGCACAAAGTTCGAGCCGAGATACTTTTCCTTGACAATGGGATTCTGTGCCAGTTCCTCGGGTTTGCCCTTAAACAGGATGCGCCCCTCAAACAACAGATAGGCACGGTCAGTGATGTTCAGCGTCTCATGTACGTTATGGTCGGTAATGAGAATGCCGATGTTGCGGTACTTCAGGCGCCAGACGATGTGCTGGATATCTTCCACGGCAATGGGGTCCACACCGGCAAACGGTTCGTCGAGCATGATGAACTTCGGTTCGATGGCCAGACAGCGGGCAATCTCCGTACGGCGGCGCTCACCACCCGAGAGCTGGTCACCCTTGTTCTTGCGCACCTTCTGCAGACGGAACTCCTTGATAAGCTCTTCCAACTTCTGAAGCTGATAGTCACGCGGCTTGCCCGTCATCTCCAAGACGCTGAGGATATTATCCTCTACCGACATCTTTCTGAACACGGATGCCTCCTGGGCCAAATAGCCGATACCGGCACGGGCACGCTTATAAACGGGGAAGTCGGTCACCTCCTGGTCACCCAAGAAGATATGGCCGCCATTGGGCACAATCAGTCCCGTAGTCATGTAGAACGAGGTGGTCTTTCCGGCACCGTTAGGTCCTAACAGTCCGACAATCTCTCCCTGGCGGACGTCGAAGTTGACGTCATTCACCACCGTTCGTTTTCCATAACGCTTGACAAGCCCTTCGGCACGAAGTACAATGCTTTCTTCTTCCATCATTCTGCAATTTGCGTGCAAAGGTACAAAATAATTCATAATTCATAATTCATAATTCATAATTTTTAGTAACTTTGCACCCAAATTAGGCAAAAAGATGTTTTTACAGAAATGGTTGACCACCTTCGGTCGCTACGTCATGCTGATGGGCCGGACATTCTCCGTTCCCGAACGCTTCCGTATGTTCTGGAAACAATACGTGAAGGAAATGGCACAACTCGGTGTCAACTCCATTGGTATCGTGCTGCTCATATCGTTCTTTATCGGTGCCGTCATCTGTATCCAGATGAAGGTGAACATTGAGTCGCCTTGGATGCCCCGCTGGGTAGCCGGTTATACAACGCGTGAAATCATGCTGTTGGAGTTCTCGTCGAGCATCATGTGTCTGATACTGGCTGGTAAGGTCGGGTCGAACATTGCCTCGGAGTTAGGCACCATGCGCGTCACCCAGCAGATTGACGCCCTCGAGATCATGGGCGTCAATTCGGCCTGTTACCTCATTCTGCCGAAGATTCTCGGACTGCTGACCATCATGCCTTTCCTTGTCATCTTCTCGTCGGCTATGGGCATTGTCGGTGCCTATTTCACGGCTTTCGGCATGCACATCATCACCCCCGACGATCTGACCTTAGGACTCCAACATTCGTTCATCCCCTGGTTCATGTGGATGTCTATCATCAAAAGCCAATTCTTTGCATTCATCATCTCAAGCGTCCCCGCCTATTGCGGCTATTCGGTTGACGGTGGTTCCGTCGAGGTGGGCAAGGCGTCAACCGATGCCGTTGTCACCTCCAGTGTGCTGATTCTGTTCAGCGATGTATTCCTAACCCAGCTGTTGTCATGATTGAAGTAAGGAACCTCTGTAAGAGCTTTGAAGGCAGGGAAGTCCTGAAGGACATTTCCACCATGTTCGAGGATGGAAAGACCAACCTCATCATCGGCCAAAGCGGAAGCGGAAAGACCGTGCTGATGAAGAACCTCGTGGGTCTGCTGGAGCCTACCAGCGGCCAAGTACTCTACGACAACCGCGACTTCGTCGCCATGTCGAAGCAGGAGAAGATTATGATGCGTCGCGAAATGGGCATGATTTTCCAGTCGGCAGCCCTCTTCGACTCGCTCAACGTGTTGGAGAATGTCATGTTTCCGCTCGACATGTTCTCAAGCATGAACCTGCGCGAACGCGAGAAACGGGCCATGGAGTGTCTGGAACGTGTGAATCTGGTGGGTGCCGAGCATAAGTTCCCGGGCGAAATATCCGGCGGTATGCAGAAACGCGTGGCCATTGCCCGAGCCATCGTGATGAACCCGAAGTATCTGTTCTGCGACGAGCCCAACTCCGGCCTCGACCCGAAGACGTCACTCGTCATCGACGACTTGCTGCACGGCATCACCCAGGAATACAAGATGACCACCATCATCAACACCCACGATATGAACTCCGTGATGGGCATTGGCGAGAACATCATCTTCATCTATGAAGGTCATAAGGAGTGGCAGGGTGTCAGCCACCAGATTATGGAGTCACCCAACAAGCGACTTACCGACTTCATCTTCGCCAGCAATCTGCAGAAGAAGATGCGCGAGGCCGTACTGGCCAACGGTATCAAGATTTAGCTATTTCATCTGCCAACGGCCGTTGCGTTCGACCATAGGCACCACAATCTCCTCGTCAACGGAATCACCGTAGCATAATATCAGGAATACATTCGTATAGCCCGCCAAGGTATCAGTCTTGGCATTCGAGACGCGCACCTCACGGATGCCATGGTGGGCTGTCTGCTGCTGAGCCATGAACTGCCGGCAACCTGCCAGCAACTGCTCACGGTAGTCATCGGGCAGGCTGTCGTTCCCTACCCTGCCCTCTAAGAATTGGTCGTACTCTCCTTCCACCAAATGGGTATAATAGCCCTTGGCTGCCAGCGAAGCCTGCTCCTCAGGCGACAGCCGCGAGCATCCAATAAGACTCATGAGCCCCATAAGGCCCATGAGTCCCATAAGTTTCATCCTTCCCATTCCCCCTTTCCGCTTCATCACTTCTGTCGGATAAACACGTTGATGGGGGAACCTGTCAACGTCCAGTTCTCGCGGATTTTATTCTCAAGGAATCGCTTGTAGGTTTCCTTGACATACTGGGGCAGGTTGGCATAGAACACAAAGGTGGGAATCTGCGTGTCGGGCACCTGCGAGACGTACTTGATCTTGATGTACTTACCCTTGACCGAGGGCGGCGGCGTTGCCTCGATGAGGGGCAGCATCACCTCGTTCAGCTTGGTGGTACCGATACGTGCCTTGCGGTTCAGATAGACCTCCTTGGCCGTCTCCAGCACTTTGAAGATACGCTGCTTCGTCAGTGCCGAGGCAAAGATGATGGGAAAGTCCACAAACGGAGCCATGCGCTCACGGATAGCCGTCTCGAAGGTCTTGATGACTACCTGCGACTTGTCTTCCACCAGGTCCCACTTGTTGACCACAACCACCAGCGACTTGTTGTTCTTCTGAATGAGTTGGAAGATGTTCATGTCCTGTGCCTCGATGCCGCGGGTAGCATCAATCATCAGGATGCAGACGTCGCTGTTCTCGATGGCACGGATGCTACGCATCACAGAGTAGAACTCCAAGTCTTCCGAAACCTTGTTCTTTCGGCGGATACCGGCAGTATCGACCAGGTAGAAGTCGAAGCCGAACTTATCGTAGCGGGTATAGATGGAGTCACGGGTAGTACCGGCTATCTCGGTCACGATATGGCGGTCTTCGCCGATGAAGGCATTGATGAGACTCGACTTGCCGGCATTGGGACGTCCCACGACGGCAAAGCGGGGAATGCCATCCTCCACATCGTCCTTTCCCTTCTCGGGCAGCATCTCCATCACTTTGTCGAGCAGGTCGCCCGTCCCACTGCCTGTGGCGGCACTGACGCAGTAGGGGTCGCCCAGTCCTAACTTGTAGAAGTCGTACTGTCCATAGAGGTCCTTGCCATCGTCGGCCTTATTGGCCACAAGCAGCACGGGCAGCTTGGCACGGCGCAGAATCTGGGCCACATCCATGTCCCAGTCGGTGACACCGTTCTTGATGTCGCAGAGAAAGAGCACCAGGTCGGCCTCCTCGGTGGCAATGATGACCTGCTTGCGGATTTCCTCCTCAAAGATGTCGTCAGAGTTGACCACCCAACCGCCGGTATCGACCACCGAGAACTCACGGCCGCACCATTCGCACTTGCCATACTGGCGGTCACGGGTAGTACCCGCCTCGTCGCTGACAATGGCCTGCCTGGAGTTGGTCAGTCTGTTAAACAGGGTGGACTTGCCCACGTTCGGGCGTCCCACGATGGCTACTAAATTACCCATATATATGTTCCTCCTTTAATTTCCTAACTCTAATTTATAGCCCAACGACAGCATGAAACACCGGTTATAGAAGGCATCGCCCACATTCATGACCTTGATGAGCCCCCAGTTATAGCGTGCGTCAACGACGATGTTCTTGTATTCGTAGGAAATACCTACAGGGATAGAGAGGTCAAACTTGCTGACCTTGATATCCTCGTCAAGCACATAGCTTGAGACCTTGTAAAGTTCGTCCAAATCAACGGTGCGGTCGTCAATTTTTGCCTTGGCCCGCATTTTGAAGCCAGGCTGCACACCGGCCTTCACGGCCAGTCCTGGCAGCACATAGTAGCTGGCAAGGATGGGCACATGAACATAGTCCAAGTCAACCGTGTACTTATTTCTACTATCCTCACCATTGGCATTAAGCTCGTAATAGTCGTACTTGGCGCCCTGGTTCGACAGAATGGCACCAAGCCCCAGACTGAAGTTATCAGTAACCATATACTCAGCCTCGATGCCGAAATGCAGGTCAGTAATGGCCTTGTCGGCATCGCTGAGCGTAGCGATGTTCAAACCTACCTTGGGCTGCACCATAAAGTCGCCCTCCTCGTGTTGTGCCTTGGCAACGACGGCCATCGTCAGGATAGCCGTAAGAATCATAAGTCTTTTCATAAGCTCTAATGTTGTTTATTCTGGGTTATAACCGAAATTGTCTAATTCCTTCTTCGACGAGCGCCAGTCCTTGTCGACCTTGACGAACACCTCCAGGAAGATGTGCTTGTCGAAGAACTTCTCCAACGCCTTGCGGGCCTCGGTCGACACCTTCTTCAGGGCCACGCCCTGATGGCCGATGATGATGCCCTTCTGCGAGTCGCGCTCCACATAGATGACGGCATTGATGTGAATCTTATTGTCATCCTCCTTGAAACGCTCCACCACCACCTCTACCGAGTAGGGTATCTCCTTGTCGTAGTAGAGCAATATCTTCTCACGGATAATCTCCGACACGAAGAAGCGGGCGGGTTTGTCCGTCAGCTGGTCCTTGTCGAAGAACGCCGGACTCTCGGGCAGCAGCTCCTGAATGCGCTTCAGCAGCATGTCCACCCCAAACTTGTTCTTTGCCGAAATAGGCAGTATCTCAGCATTAGGCAGGAGGGCATGCCAGTGCTCGACAATATCGCCGAGAGTCTCCCCAGGCTTCTTATGTGACTCAACATCCCCTCCTTCGGAGGGGCTTGGGGAGGCTTTCAGCTCATCAATCTTATTGATCAACAATATCACCGGCACCTGCATCTTCTGCACCTTCTCCAGGAACCCCATGTTCTTCTCGGGGTTCTCCACCACGTCGGTGACGTAGAGCAGCACGTCGGCATCCTGCAGCGCCGACTCCGAGAAGGCGAGCATCGACTCCTGCAGCTTGTAGTTGGGCTTCAGCACGCCGGGCGTGTCGCTGAACACAATCTGCATCTCGGGTGTGTTGACGATACCCATGATGCGATGCCGGGTGGTCTGAGCCTTGAACGTCGCAATTGAAATACGCTCACCAACCAATTGGTTCATGAGCGTACTTTTACCTACATTGGGATTTCCAACGATATTTACGAATCCTGCTTTATGCATATCTGAGCGTTAGAAATAATTCACTTTTCACCTCCATCGTATGCCCACTTATAGTAACTTGCACCATGGACGAAGCCGGCACCGAAGGCGGTGAATATCATATTGTCACCCTTCCTCAGTATGTGCTCGTTGTCCCAGAGTGCCAAGGGGATAGTGGCTGCCGACGTATTACCGTAGTGCTCAATGTTCACCATCACCTGATCCATCGACAGTTCCAGACGCTTGGCGACAGCCTCGATGATGCGCAGGTTTGCCTGATGGGGGACTATCCAGCGGATATTGTCCTTGTTCAGATGGTTACGCTCGGCTATCAGCGCACAGTCATCGCTCATGTTGGTCACCGCATAGCGGAACACCGTGCGTCCCTCCTGATAGAGGTAGTGCAGGCGGTGGTCGACCGTGAAGTGACTGGGCGGACTTACCGAGCCGCCGGCCTTCAGATGCAAGAAAGGCAGGCCCTTGCCGTCACAGCGGAAGTAGGAGTCTATCACGCCGATGTTTTCCTCCTCGGTGGCTTCCACCAGAACGGCGGCAGCGCCATCGCCGAAGAGCGGACATGTCTGACGGTCCTTATAGTCTGTTACCGACGACATCTTGTCGGCGCCGATGACAATGACCTTCTTCACCCGACCGCTCTGGATCATCATGGCCGCATGGTCAAGTGCATAGAGGAAACCGCAGCAGGCACCCCAGAAGTCGAATGCATAGGCATTCTTCAGTCCGAGTTTGCCTAACACGATACTCGCCGTCGATGGAAATTTGTAATCGGCGGTTGAGGTCGCC
>JAEEGI010011153.1_pt1 | contig 19436 bp, 16 predicted proteins | sample 8958751 | NCBI WGS metagenome assembly JAEEGI01 (sample SAMN16246545, study PRJNA631951) | gut metagenome | biome: gut microbiome; feature: rumen; material: KS-attached | host: Bos | place: Iran: Karaj | collected 2018-10 | reverse complement strand
TTGAAAAAAGCTTTGCCGAAGTAACGCGGCAAGTCGGAGGCGATGAGCGAGGCCGGGTGGTTGTCTTGTGCGTAGAGGTCGCCGGCGAGACCGTGGATGTAAACGCCGAGGATTGCGGTGGCTGCCGGCGAATAGTCTTGGGCCAGCAGGGCTAGCAGCAGACCGGTGAGCACGTCGCCAGAACCAGCGGTGGCCATGCCCTCATTGCCTGTGGTGTTGTAGAATTGATGACCATCGGGCATGCTGATGAGGGTGTGGTGACCTTTCAAGATCAGGATGATGTTGTATCTCTGGGCAAATGTTTTAGCTTTTTCTGCCCGGTCAAAGCTGTCGGTGGATGGTCCCGCCAGCCGCTCAAACTCTTTGAGGTGCGGTGTCAGGATGCTGTTGGCCGGAAGGAAGGGTAGCCAGGCTTTGTTCTCGGCTATGATGTTCAGCGCATCTGCGTCAATGATGAGTGGAGATTGGATGCGGTCCATGATGTCTTTGAGGACGGAACCCGTCTGTGCGTCGCGGCCCAGTCCAGGCCCGATGGCTACGGTGCGGATGTCCGTTTGCAGTGTGTCCCATTGGATGTTGCTGACGTGATGATTGTTGATGTCCCTGTGTAGGATGGCTTCCGGAAGTGCGGCGGGGAATGTTTGTGTGGCAAGGGCGGCGGTGTGGACCGTCACTTTGCCGATGCCTCCGCGAAGGGCGGCTGTGGCAGCCAAGATGGCAGCCCCGGGCATATCGGCACTGCCGGCAATTAAAAGACCATGGCCGAAAGTCCCCTTGTGGGCGTATGGATTTCCGGGACGGAACAGCATTTGTGCCGTGTCATGCGAGATGTGTTCCTTGTCCCATGAAAGGTCTGGTGGCACGCGCATGCCAATATCCATGATTTCGACGTTCCCGCAGAATGGGTACGCCTCCGGATGGAAAAACACTTCTTTGGGGAACTGCATGGTCAGGGTGGTCTGGGCCATGACGATGTTGTCGAAGGCCGGCACGGCATGGTCTGCATAGAGCCCGGAAGGGATGTCGATGGCGATGGTGTGGGCGTGTGATGCGTTGATGGCGCGGATGGCTTCAGCATAAAGCCCGCCGACGGGCTTGTTCAGCCCGATGCCGAAAAGAGCGTCCACAATAAGGGCTTCTTCCGGAATCTCTATGGGTTTATGAGGGTCGAAGATGCTTGAATGGGCGTGCTGGTTACTTAGTACAAGGGCATCCCAACGCTGCTGGTTGATGCGCATGTCACTGGTGGTGCGGGAGTTATCCTCAAAACATAGAATGACATGGATGTTGCAAGTTTGCAGACTGGCATATAGTAATTGCCGGGCAATCACAAGCCCGTCTCCGCCATTGTTCCCCGGTCCGCAGAAGATGTAGATGTCCGGAATGTGGGTGGCAGGAAATGTGGCAAGGATATGCTTGGCACATGCCGTGCCCGCCCGTTCCATCAGGTCGGTGGACGAGATTGGCTCGTGGAGCATCGTGTATTGCTCGCATTGGCGTATAGCTGCCGCTGTCAGGATACAGGGCGGCTGTTGCAGTTGTTTTTCTCTCATATCCATAAAGCCTGCAAAAGTACATTTTTTATAATAAATTGTTCTCCACAAAACTGAAGTATCTGCTTTTATGAATAATGACATGATCCATCAGCTGGATGTTGAAGATGTTGGCCGCTTGTTGGATCTGTCTGGTCAGTTGAAGGTCGGCCTGACTGGGTTTGACGGAACCCGATGGGTGGTTGTGGCATAAGATGATGGCGGTGGCATCCTGCATGATGGCCTGTTGGAGGATGACGCGGACATCGACGAGCGTACTCGTCACCCCACCTTTCCCGATTTGGCACACGTTTAGGATGCGGGAGGCGGCGTTGAGAAGGACAATCCAGAACTCTTCGTGTTTCAGGTGTGCGTTTCGTGTCTGCATGATTTTCACGATGTCGGAAGAGTCGCGGACCCGTTGCCGTTCTCCCACATTCTCCGCCTGCATCCGCCTTCCGATTTCAAAGGCGGTGAGGATGGAAATGGCCTTGGCCTTCCCGATGCCTTTGATGCCGGTGAGCTGTTGCAGGGACATGTCCGACATGTTGTTGAGTTTGTTGTCGCAAGTGTTGAGCAAGCGCTTGGCCAAGTCCACGGCGTTGTCTGTGGCATTGCCCGTGCGGAGCAGGATGGCAATCAGCTCGGCGTCAGAGAGTGCGGAAGCGCCGTTAGCAGCGAACTTTTCGCGAGGACGGTCTTGTTCGCACCAATCCGGAATGGTGAGCCGGTCGGCAGATTCACTCGCTTTCATCAAACCGTGTGTGAACGCTTCAGCAGGTAGGGTAGGAGGATCTGATCGAACCCTTGGGTGATGTCGGCCGGTATGACATCAATCTGATATTGTCCGCATTTGACTTTGATTTCGTGGAAGAAATCGTGAATGGTGTTCTGGTAGAACTCGCGGATGTTGTTGGCATGGACCTTTATTTCATGTCCGGTCTCCATGTCCACGAATTTGTACAGCCGGTTCTCGAAGGCGAAGTCGTATTCGAGGCTTTTGTCAAAAGTGTGGAACAGCAGAACCTCGTGTTTGTTGTGGCGAAGATGTCCCAACGCCAGCATCATTTCGTCCAAATCGCGCTGGCTTTCCAGCATGTCGCTGAAGATGATCACCAAGGAACGGCGGTGGATCTGTTCGGCAATTTGATGGAGCGTGTCGGTGACCAGTGAATTCCGATGGACATCTTGACCGATGGGCTGGAGAATCTTCTCCAATTCGCGGTAGATCATCTTCTGATGTGCATCCCCGCCCCGTGCATGGGTGTGAAGCTCCAGCTTGTCGGAGAACACGCTTAACCCCACTGCGTCCCGCTGACTCTTGAATATCTGCATCAACACAGCCGCCGCATAGACGGCGAAGAAAATCTTGTTGGGTGAGGCCAAAGAGTATTTCTCCCGAATGGGAAAGTACATGGACGAGGAATTGTCGATGATGAGGTGGCATCGGAGGTTGGTCTCCTCCTCATAGCGTTTCACGAACAACTTGTCCGTGCGGGCGTACAACTTCCAGTCAATATGGCGTATGGGTTCCCCCGTGTTGTATTGGCGGTGCTCGGCGAACTCCACCGAGAAACCGTGCATGGGGCTCCTGTGCAGTCCGGTGATGAAACCTTCCACCACTTGTTTGGCAACAAATTCAACGTGGTCGTATTGGGTGATTTTCGTCAGATCTATCGTATAAGCCATGTCCTCTTCATTTTGGCGGCAAAGGTACACATTTTTTTGTTGGCACTCACCATACTATTGATTTTGAGTGAAACGCAACCATTCCTGTTCGAAGTCTGCCCTGAAACGGAAACTGTAAGGGTCGTCTTCAAAAATGTGGTCAAGGTCGTAGAAAATGGGAGCCTTACCCTTCTCGTATAAAAGAATGCCTGCATCATCGGAGAATCCGACTGATAAGATGTTGGAGCGTGGATTCCGGACGCTCCGACTGCAGGCCAGGAAGTAAAGCCCGAAGGGCCTTTCCAGATACTGCCTGATGTTCTTTGCCATCTCCCGCTGTTGCAAGGCTCCCGGTATGTAGTCATGAAGTATGCCGATGTGAATGAGATTCGAATCCGTTGAGTTGAGCATTCCGAGCAGGCTTTTCATGCAGGCGGAACAGGATAATGCTTTGGTGACCAGAAAAACGTTCTTCTGCGCAGGTAACTCCTGAAGCGATAGAAGATTCCGTTCCCCATCGTGGAGAATGGCTCGTGTTTCCAGTCGGCTGTTTTTGTGACGCATTGTTCTGATCTTGATGATAGGCTCGTTCCGCTTGAAGAACTCCTCCTGTCGGAGCCGGTACTCCGCCGGTGTAAGACCCGTCCAGCTTACGGCGCTCTCAGCACAAATCTCTATTAACATGTCGTTCCAGCTGATACGGGCCTTGTCCACGTCGGATTCAAATAGGAAGAAAGGAAACCGCTCCCCGCCGTACACATCCCGACAGGTGTCTTTTTTTTGGAACAGATAGGTGTTCCCAGATGGATCAAGATAGGCGTATTGCAGGTGCGATTTCCTTGTTGCCGTGTCGTATTGTGTGTAGTATAGCAGATGTCCCCCACCAATGGGAAAGTCATACTTCGGATAGGAATACCGCCAGATTTCATTCATGGTGGCACGAATCCGTTCGATGCCGTATGGTACGGAAAGGGATTTGCGAATGTATTCCTCTTCAAAAGGATGCCATTCGGGAATGTCGAAGACAAAGTCTTGGATCCAGCTGCCATCCAGCCCGTATTGGTGGAGTAGGGGGAATCGTGTGCTTAGGAAGAAAACATGTTGTTGATCGTGGAAAAAATAACGGTTTGGACTCGCTTGGACGACATGAGGCGCTTCGTAGGATAGTACTCGCACTAGTTCCTCTTGTCCCCCGCGGAGCGGACGACGAAACCATTTGTACCCCGTATCATGCTCTTCTTCAAAATAATGAAGCGTGTCATGGAAAATGTATGCTGCCTTAATGTTGGTGTGTTGGAACATGGTGTCGAATGTCACAGTGTCTGAATCTCCCCGATGGTAGAGGATAATTTGGTCTTGTGTCGAAACCACGACTCTGTTCGGGTAAATGCTGAAATCGTGAATCCAATACCTGCCGGCAGCCTCTTCCTTCTTTTTAACCGTTGGGGGTAAGGGAATATGGATGGAAGATGCCACAAAATTGTCCAAGCGAACGCTATGGATGACGGCTGTGTAATTGCGCGATGCTTGTTGGTACGATGTCATGTCCGTGTAGTAGAACGTGCCGTCGCTTACCCTGCATTTCAGATGCGAGAGGTCGGAAGGAAATGTTCCAGCCCCCAAGACTACAGCCGTGTCCCAGTCAAAGAGGGTGCCAATCCATGGCTGGCATCGGACGGTTGCACAAACCAGGATGCCGATTGTCGTAAGGATAATTTTGTGCGGTTTCATCGTCATATCACTTTGGAATTATGGGATTCGAAAACTTAAGGGTGTCACATAGATGTACATGGTACATCCTCCGCGCGAATCATACTGCCAAGTGCCTTTCACCGCGTAAGTCTCCATTCCGCGATTGCCGGTGATGGCAATCTTCTTGGATTGCGTTCCATTCACCACCCCTCTTTCCGCATTGCGCTCGCTTGCCTCGATGATTTGATTGATGGCATCGGCAAAAACGGGACTGACGGTGGGATTGCCAATAATGTTTGATGTGTACATGGACAAGGCATTGTTCCTGGGAACACGGCAAGCACTGTAACCCGATCCGGTGCAATCCAGCGTGGCAGGATGCGTCTCGTCTTGCGCCGGTGTGTACAAAATATCGTTGTAGAGGTTGAGGAATGCCCATGGGCCTCCGTCGCTCTTGTGGATGATGATGGTGGGCAGGTCTCCCTTTGCCCATACGGAGCATGCTAAAAACAAGGCTCCGAAAAGTAAAAGTACTCGTTTCATTTTTTTTCTGTTTTTTTCGTTTTTGATTCTTTTAATAATTGTTCCTCCTGTTTCGTGGATGCGGCTTCCGCCTTTTACGCCCCGATTCTTGCCCCTTGGACTTGTTTCGGAGTGGTTCGATCTCTGTAGGCTTCCTTTCTTTTTCCTGTCATGCTCTCGTCCTACTCGGGATTGCCAGCCCTTCGTCATCTCTCTTGAACACACGGCAAATATACAACCACCCCGTGCCCCTTGTCAAGAGCGAAATGAAATTTTTTTCATTGTGATTTACAATAAGTTAAAAATTAGCTATTTCAAAATTAACAATCAATTGTTAAGATTGTAATTTGATTTCGGAGAAATTTGCCCTTTGTGCGTCATATTTGAACAAGGCGGATAACGGATTATTCCGTATCTTTGCCGCCGTAATCCGATGGATGAATTATACAATAAAACATTATATAATATGAAACGAAACTTGTGTATTATGACCGCTCTTATTGCCACGAGCATCCTGGCATCCTCCTGCAAGTCGAAGGAGGATCAGTCGAATTTGAAAGACAACCCCTTCATGCAGGAATGGAACACGCCGTATGGTGTTCCTCCGTTTTCTGAAATCAAGACGGAACACTATCTTCCAGCTTTTGAGGAGGGAATGCGTCAGCAGAAAGAGTGGGTGGAAACCATCGTCAACAATAGTGAAGATCCTACTTTCGGCAATACCATTATCCCATTGGAATACAGCGATGAATTGCTGAACAAGGTTAGCATGGTTTTCTTAAACCTGATGGAATGTTGCAATAGTGACGAAATGGAGCACTTGGCTGACACCATTCTTCCTATGTTGTCCGCGCACGGTGATGATATCATGTTGAATGACAAACTGTTCAAACGAGTGAAATATGTATATGAACATAAGGACAAGGAGAAACTCAATGCGGAGCAACTGCGTCTTCTGGAAGAAACTTATAAAGGGTTTGTACGTGGCGGTGCCAATGTGCCGGCCGACAAACAACCCCGTTTTCGGGAGATTAATGAAAAGTTGGCGACGCTGACGCAGAAATTCGGCAATAATGTGCTGAAAGCCACGAACAAATACAAGTTGGTGGTTTCTGATTCCTTGCGTTTGAAAGGCCTGACGGCGGAACAGTTGGTTAATGCCCGCGAAGTGGCCGACGCTGATGCGAAAACCAAGGGCAAGTATGCTTTCACATTAGATATGCCTACCTTGGAGCCCTTCTTGATGAACTGTGCGGATCGTGAACTACGGAAGGAGATATGGACGGCCTATTCTACGCGTTGCCTCGGTGGCGAACTTGATAATTCAGCCATTATCAATGAAATAGTTAACTTGCGAATTGAGCGGGCCCACATCCTCGGTTACAACCATTACGCCGATTATGTGTTGGATGACTGTATGGCCAAGAATGCCGAGAATGTCTATCAGCTGCTCAATCAGGTTTGGCAACCCGCGTTGGCCAAAGCCAAGGAGGAGGCCTCTCAGTATCAGGCAATGATTCGCAAGGAGGGTGGGCATTTCGCGCTGGAACCATACGATTGGCGCTATTATGCCGAGAAAGTCCGCCGCGAGAAATACGACTTGGATGACCAGCTGATCCGTCCATATTTTTCATTGGATACCGCTCAAAAGGGCTTGTTCATGGTTTGCAACAAACTCTATGGCTTGACCTTCAAGGAAAATAAGGATATTCCTGTTTATCAGGAGGATGTGAAAGTTTATGAGGTGATTGACAACAATGAGGTGATCGCCATTGTGTATATGGACTTCTTTCCGAGAGAATCCAAGCGTAGTGGCGCTTGGATGACCAATTTCCGCGAGCAGTACTGGACCCGTGACGGTCAGAATGTCATACCGATAGTCTCTCTGGTGTTCAACTTCACGAAACCTTCCGGAGACAAGCCTTCCATGCTCAACGTGGATGAGTTGCAAACTTTGTTTCATGAGTTCGGTCATGCGCTGCACAGCATCCTGTCGCGCTGCCACTATCGCTCTCTTTCTGGTACGAACGTTCCGCGCGATTATGTGGAGATGCCCTCTCAGTTCATGGAGCATTTTGCCACGGAGCCGGAAATCCTCAAGATGTATGCGCATCATTACCAGACAGGTGAGGCTATCCCTGATGAACTGATCCGCAAGATGGAGGCTTCGGCCACTTTCGGGCAGGGCTTCATTAACACGGAACTCTTGGCGGCTTCCTTGTTGGATATGGATTATCACACGCTGACAGAGAAGACGGATATCCGTCAGCCGGATTTCGAGAACCAGCAGATGGCGAAGATCGGTTTGATTTCGTCCATCATTTCCCGATATCGCAGTCCTTATTTCCAGCATGTCTTTTCCGGTGGTTATGGGGCTGGCTACTACAGCTATACGTGGGCGGCGGTACTGGATAATGATGCTTTCGAGGCCTTCCGTGAGCATGGCGTTTTCGATCAAGCTACGGCTACGGCCTTCCGCACCCATATTCTGGAGCGGGGCAACACCGACGACCCGATGAACTTGTACGTGGCGTTCCGCGGTCGCAAACCTTCCATTGAACCGTTGCTGAAGAATCGCGGCCTCATGTAGTCCGTCATACAATAAATTATATTAATGGCCGCCATGTCCGATATATTGTCCCGCATCAACCACCTTACGGAGGAGATTAATCGTCACAACTATTATTATTATATGTTGGACGATCCGAAGATTAGTGATTATGATTTTGACCAGCTGCTTCAGGAACTGATTGATTTGGAGAAACAATACCCGGAGTATGCGCGGCCGGACAGTCCCACGCAGCGGGTGGGTGGTACTGTTACCAAACAGTTTGAGACAGCCACGCATCTGTATCCGATGCTGTCGTTGGGAAACACCTATTCCGAGGAAGACTTGCAGGAATTTGATTCGCGGATTCGGGGCCTGCTTCATGCTTCGCCGGAGTATGTGTGCGAGCTGAAATATGACGGCGTGGCTATCAGTTTGATATACGAGAAAGGCGTGCTGGTGCGTGCGGTCACGCGCGGCGACGGCGTCCGGGGCGATGTGGTGACGGCCAATGTTCGTACCATCAACTCCGTGCCACTGGCGCTGCAGGGCGACTACCCGGACCTCTTGGAGGCACGAGGCGAAATCCTGATGCCCTTCGATAGCTTCGAGGCACTCAACGCCCAACGCGAAGAGACAGGCGACCCTTTGTTTGCCAATCCTCGGAATGCCGCCTCGGGAAGCCTCAAACTCCGCGATTCGTCCGAGGTGGCCAAGCGCGGCCTCTGCTTCAAACTCTATTATGCTCTGGGTGAGAATTTTACGTAACACAACCATTACAACCACTTGCGAAAATTGCACGAGTGGGGCTTCCGTTTTCCCGATGTGATGGAAAAGGTGTCAGGCTTGGAAGGTGTTCACGAATTTATCCGCCAATGGGATGTGAAAAGGCGCGATTTGCCGTATCCGATTGACGGCATTGTTATAAAAATCAACGATTTTGCCCAACAGCAACAGGTGGGCTCCACGGCGAAAAGCCCTCGGTGGGCCATCGCCTACAAGTTCAAGGCCGAGCGCGTCTCCACGCCTCTGCTGAGTGTGGATTTTCAGGTGGGACGCACAGGCATTGTGACACCTGTGGCCAATCTGAAACCCGTTTGTTTGGCCGGAACTGTGGTGAAAAGGGCCACCTTGAATAACCGCGACTTCATGCGCGAGCTGGATATCCGTACCGGTGATTGTCTTTGGGTGGAGAAAGGCGGCGAGATTATTCCCAAAATCGTGGGCGTGGACTTTGACCGCCGGCAGCCGGAGGCACAACCCGTACCCTTTGTGACCCTTTGTCCTGTGTGCGGCACTCCGTTGCAGCAGAACGAGGGCGAGGCGGGCGTCTTCTGCCCGAACGAGAACCATTGCCCTCCGCAAATCAAAGGCCGCTTGCAGCATTTCATCTCGCGCAAGGCGATGAATATCGACTCCCTCGGCGAGGGTAAAATAGAACTTCTTTACAACCAAGGTCTTGTGCGCAATGCCTCCGACTTGTATCACCTGAACTACGACCAGCTTTTTGGTTTGGAAAAGGTGATGGAGGATGAGGATGGCAGAAGCCGGATGATCAGCTTTAAGGAAAAAACGGTGCAGAACATCCTGAACGGCATCGAACAATCGAAGGGTGTGCCCTTTGAACGTGTGTTGTATGCCGTGGGCATCCGTTTTGTGGGCGAGGTGACGGCCAAGAAGCTGGCGCGCCATTTCCGGACGGTGGATGCCCTGGCCAATGCGTCGCGGGAGGAACTGATGGAGGTGGAAGATGTGGGAGAACGGGTGGCCGACAGCATCATCCTGTTTTTCAATCGGACGGAGAACTTGCAGCAGATTATGGATTTGCGCGCTGCCGGCTTGCACATGGAAGTGGAAGAGACGGCGTCGGATTCGGAAAACGCGCAGACCTTGGCTGGGAAAACCGTGGTGGTGAGCGGCGTGTTCTCCGTGTCGCGCGATGAAATCAAGCAGATGGTGGAACGGCATGGTGGCAAAAACACGTCGTCCATCTCAAAAAATACATCTTTTGTACTTGCTGGAGAAAAAATGGGGCCCGAAAAGCGCCGCAAGGCGGAAACGTTGGGCGTGCCCATCATTTCGGAAGAGGAGTTTAGGAAGATGCTGGAAGCAGGGGAATAGGAACTCTCACCACCCGTTAAACCCTCTTGTTTTTTTTGTATTTTTGCAGCCCAAAATTTTTTGTTATGGATATGGATAAAATCAACGAGGTCTTCGACCAGTTCCGCAACACGAACGTGTTGGTTATCGGCGATGTGATGATTGACTGCTACATCACCGGCAAGGTGACGCGCATCAGCCCCGAGGCGCCGGTTCCCATCGTCAATGCGCAAAGCCGTACCTACCGGCTTGGCGGTGCTGCCAACGTGGCCCTCAACCTCAAATCGCTCGGTGCCCACCCGATTCTATGTTCGGTGATCGGCAGCGATAATAAAGCCAAGGTATTCTATGACCTGATGGAGGATTGTGATCTGGATTCCGTGGGGCTGGTTCCCATGTACGGCCGTCGCACGACGGTGAAATACCGTATCATCGGTAATAATGCCCATATTGTTCGCGTGGATGACGAGCGCGATGAACAGTTGAAGGAACGGGAAAAACGCCAGCTGATCACCACGGTGGAGCAACTTATAGACCATCATTCCATTGATGCGTTGATTTTTGAGGACTATGATAAAGGTCTTTTCTCCAAAGACCTGATCCAGGAGATCATCAATTTTGCCCATAAGAAGAATATCTTCATTGCTGTGGATCCCAAGAAACGGAATTTCAATAACTATTCCAATGTGGATTTGTTCAAACCTAACTTGAAGGAATTGACCACTGGATTGAATCTTGAGGATAATGTGGAACTTACGTTGGATGATATTCATGACATCGCGAAGAAATTCGCCGCTGAAAAGAAAATCGGCAAGGTGATGATTACCATGTCGGCCAAGGGCATCGCATTCTACGACAACAGCAATGGACATTTCCATCATCAGAAGGCTTTCAAACGCCGTGTGAGCGATGTGTCCGGCGCAGGCGATACGGTCATATCGGTGGCCACCCTTTTCCTGCTCAAGGGCGAATCGGTGGAACTTACGAGCCTGGCCTCCAATTTGGCCGGCGGACTCGTGTGCGAATATGTGGGCGTGGTCCCCGTCAATGTGGCCCAGTTGAAAAACGAGATTCTGAAGAACCAGCCCGTTGAATAATAAAATGCACACATTTCCGTTAGGCTGTTGTGTTGATAATTATTAAGATTAGATGAAATCCTTGCAAAAATTCCTGCTGTTGGCGATGTTGGTGTGTGTCACATCGGCATCTTGCGCGCAGTCGAGGGTCTTCGGCGTGCCCAATTTGCAGAAATATGACACCCGGCGCTTCCATTTCGGAATCCTGTTGGGAGGTTCCAGTCTGAACTACTATTCCAAAGTCAATCCCGACTTGACAGACTACTCCTACAGCATTGTGGAAACGAAAGGCGGTCTGGCCTTTAATATCGGCATTGTCACGGATATGCGGATGGGCAAGTATTTCGACTTGCGCCTGATTCCGGCTATTACCGTTGGAGACCCGGTGGTGGTTTATTATAAAGCTAATTACGAACTTATTGACCAACCCCGCACACAACATGTCTTTTTGGATATCCCTCTGCTGTTGAAATTCAAATCCTCCCGTATGGCCAACAATATCCGCGCCTACGTCATCGGCGGTGCCCAATACAGCCTCGATATGACTTCCAACGCAAAATACAATAAGGAAAATCACATGCATGCGAAAGCTGCACCTATGCTGAAGGCTAGTCATGATGAGGATAAAATATACCTGAACACCAAATTCCATGACTTTCTCGGTGTGGCTGGTGTCGGCTTCGACTTCTATTGCACCTACTTCAAACTCGCGGTGGAGCTTAAGATGTCGTTCGGGCTCCGCAACCTGCTGATCACGGACCCATCGCGGTATCCCTCGTATGTGGATCTCCAATATGTGGAATCGTTACAATATCTGAAATCCAGAAATTTCCAATTATCTATTACTTTTGAATAAAAATGGCAAATAACGAAGAACTTTTCAAACAGATTGTCGCCCATGCCAAGGAGTATGGCTTTATTTTCCCTTCCAGTGAAATATATGACGGCTTGAGTGCCGTTTACGATTATGGTCAGAACGGTGTTGAACTGAAGAACAATATCAAACAATATTGGTGGAAGGCTATGGTACAGTATCACGACAATATTGTCGGGTTGGACAGTGCCATCTTCATGCACCCCACCATCTGGAAGGCTTCCGGTCATGTGGATGCATTCAACGATCCGCTCATTGATAACAAGGATTCCAAGAAACGCTACCGCGCCGACGTGTTGATCGAGGATCATATCGCCAAAATCGAGGACAAGATCAACAAGGAGGTGGAAAAGGCCCGCAAACGTTTCGAGAATTTCGATGAGAAGATGTTCCGCGAGACCAATGGCCGGGTGCTGCAATACCAGAAGCAGATTGACGACATCACGGCCCGCTTTGCGGAGATGATGAACGCCAACGACCTGGCCGGCCTGAAGGCGCTGATTGAGGAACTCGGCATCGCCTGCCCGATTTCCGGCACGCGCAACTGGACCGACGTGCGCCAGTTCAACCTCATGTTTGCCACGAAGCTTGGTTCCGTTTCCGATGGCGCTGACACCATATATCTTCGCCCGGAAACCGCACAAGGTATATTTGTTAACTTCTTGAATATATACAAGACAGGTCGTATGAAGCTGCCGTTCGGAATCGCGCAGATTGGCAAGGCCTTCCGTAACGAGATTGTGGCCCGCCAGTTCATATTCCGTATGCGCGAGTTCGAGCAGATGGAGATGCAGTTCTTCGTGAAACCCGGCGAGGAACTCAAATGGTTCGACTATTGGAAGCAAACCCGTCTGCAATGGCATCAGGCTCTGGGAATTCCGGCGGAGAACTATCGTTTCCATGACCACGAGAAACTGGCTCACTATGCCAATGCCGCCACCGACATCGAATTTAAATTCCCGTTTGGCTTCAAGGAACTGGAGGGCATTCATTCCAGAACCAATTTCGACCTCTCGCAGCACGAGAAATTCTCCGGCAAGAAGTTGCGTTATTTCGATCCGGAACTCAATGAAAACTATGTGCCATATGTGATTGAGACTTCCATCGGGGTGGACCGCATGTTCCTGGCGGTGTTCAGCCATGCCTACACGGAGGAGACTTTGGAGGACGGCTCCACGCGCGTGGTGTTGCGCTTGCCGGTAAAACTGGCCCCGTACAAGGTGGCTGTGCTGCCGTTGGTGAAGAAAGACGGTCTGCCAGAAATTGGCCAGGAAATATTCAACACGTTGAAGAAGGATTTCATGGTTCAGTACGAAGACAAAGATGCTATCGGACGTCGCTATCGCCGTCAGGATGCCATCGGTACTCCCTTCTGTATCACGATTGACAACCAGACCAAGGAGGACAACACTGTCACCGTGCGCGAGCGCGATACCATGGCCCAGTACCGCCTGCCCATCGAGGGTCTGGCAGAGGAACTTTGGAAGAAGTTGCGCTAATTGTTATTGCAACTACCTTTATGATCAATACGTGGTATGATTCTCATCTTTCAACACCTCCAGTCTCTGATCGAGTTCTCTGAATGTTGAAAGCTCTTGGGGCTTGATGGGGCCTGAATAGAAATCGTTGAATTTTGGAGCGCTTTTCGGGTCTGCTACCTCCTGCTCTCGGGTGTTTGTGAATTCTATCACCTCTTGTTCCGGTATGTCGATGGCCGCCATGTTGCGAAGGTTGTGGTGGCGCATTGTGGCCGCCATATAGGAGAGCCAAGACCTCCAGTAGTGAATGCCTTTTAGCGTGTGCCGGATTTTCTCGCAACGAATGCATTTGGCAGGTATGGTGCTGCCTTCGTAGTTGTCGGGATGGTCTTTGATGTCGCGTATGGTACCTTCCACTTCGGTCACCCAGCCGTTCCAACGTTCCTCCACCATGTTCATCGCGGAAAAACATTGCCCTACGTGGTCAATAAACAGCACGTTCCCCATATTCTTCCAGGTTTCGATGTTGTTCGAAAATATGCTTTCTGCCGACTTGTCGTATGTCAAGAACAAAAGGTCTGAAGATTGCGTTATCAGTCCGTTCAGCACCTCTTCCGGCAGCAATTCCAGTTCCTCTACGGGTTTGCTGAGCAACCAAGTGGCGGCACTGTCAGCCGGGGCTATATATACTGCTATTTCCTCCAGATTCCGGGAAAACTTTTCAATATTGCTCATCACCATCATCGCCGAGAGGCGGCGGTCCTTGGCGCGATGGTGTCTGTCCAGCAGATAGGCGGACACAATGGTGAAAAACAGAGAGATAGAGGTGGCGAGGACAATCATTCCAAGCTGCTTCAAGAAACTGCCTTTTAGGGAGTTTACATTGATTTTGGGTGGTCTGATGGGGATTTTTGCCATATTTCAATAATAAAAAACGGGGCATAGATATAATATTTTCGGATGTTGTCGGGAAAAATGCTCATATGACTCTCATCTGTTGTTCTCCTGCAGAAGTCGCTGATTTGCGCAGGAAAAATGTGGAGACACAATGCATTGCGTCTCTACAATTGCAAATGCCATCAATAAGATAATCATTTTTCACTTTTAGAGAATTAAATTCGGGTGCAAAAATACAATAGTCATCGGGAAATGATTTTCATTTAATGAGACATATCTTTTTTTCAAAAAAATGAAACGAATCCCTTCGGTTTGTTTGATTTTGCCGCCCGAAATCCATTTAAAATGCAATTCTCACGAATACAGGATAATGATCGGATGGATTCTTCCGGATATATGTGTCAAATGTGATTTCTTGGGGCGCATCGGGCGACTTCAGCGATTTGCCAGAGACATGATCTTCCGTCCAATAGCTGTTTGTGAGTATTCCGTACGCTTCCACCGGTGTGGCAGGCGATACAAACACATGGTCAATGCGACTGTTGGTGAAATATTCTGTCTTAAATGCGTTGAAGGTGCCATTTTCGGCAAAACGGATACGAGCCGCCTCGTATGAGTCCTTCAGCAGTCCTGATTTCGTGAAGATAGAATATATCTCGTTGTTCTGATCTACATTGAAGTCGCCGGTCAGGATGACAGGGGCTTCATTGGCGATTTCGCGGATGCGGGCGACGACGAGTTTCGCCGCCTCCCTCCGCGCCACGATGCCCACATGGTCCATGTGTAGATTGAAGAAATAGAAAACCTTTGCGTTATTCTGGTCTGCGCTGTTCAGGCGGAACTTGCCCCATGTGCAGATGCGGATACAGGCGGCATCCCAGCCCAAACCTGGCTTGTCGGGATTCTCGCTAAGCCAGAAATTCCCATTGTCAAGGAGATCCAGTTTCTCTTTCTTGTAAAAAATCGCCTCATACTCGCCGCCTTTGTCACCATCGTCGCGGCCGATACCGATGTGATCATAGCCGTCCAGAGCTTTCCGCATATCCTGAAGTTGCGAATACAGAACCTCTTGTGTTCCAAAAATCAAGGGGTTCATGAAATTGATTTGATCGCAAATCACTTGGCATCGCTTGCTCCAAATATGACCGGAAACGCTATCGCTATTGTTTTTGTAACGTATGTTGTATGAGCCGACAAGATACTCTTGGGCTTCGATAGAAAGCATTAAAACTGTGAAAAACACAAAGAAGGCCAGTTTCCGCATAAGAAAATATTTAAAATGCAAAGATACAAAGTTTCTTGAAAAATTTTTCTCGACAAATGCTTGTGGAAGATTGCTGTTATATCAAAATTGCCTTTTTTATAGCCAAAGAAATACATCCGATTTCCAATACAATGTTCATTGTTGGTTGCCGTTGGACCGTTGTTTTTCATTCGAAAAATGATCATGTGCTTATGGATCGGATTATTTTTCGAAAATGATGGTTAAGTGATGGCAAAAACACAAAATAATTCTTACGATTTTGTTTTTATCATTGTTTTTTTAGAGCAGAAACGTGCGATACGTTGATATGATTTTTCGCCAAAATACATTTCGTCCCCGCATTTTACGTATTTTTGCCGCCGGAAATATCATTGATATGAGAAATAATGAACCCCAATCAAATTTTGGGAAAAATAATCTGCGATAATCAGCGAAATCTGCGGGGAGATAAAAATCAGATAGTATGCTCAAACTCGAAAAATTCCTGACATTATTCATTGCCATCGGCGCGGTGGCTGGCGCCGCGATGATGTGGATTGATCCCACGGGCGCAATGTGGGGCGGCGGGCCACTGTTAGAGATGTTGCGTGCGAAGATGCCCTGGCCGGATGTATTCTTCCGAAACTTCATCCTGTCGGGTTTCGTGCTACTGGCACTGAATGGCCTCACCCAATTCGCGGCGGCGTACCTGCTCTTCAAAAAGCACCCGCTCGCGCAATGGACTGTCTTTGCCTGCAGTGTCATTCTGATGCTCTGGATCGTTCTCGAATGGTGGATCTGGGGCTTCAACGCCATGAGCAACATCTACTTCGTGTTCGGACTCGTGGAAGCCGTGGCTGCAGTGGTGAATCTGAAAAATAAGAAAGAAGGCAAATAAGGACCTTGTTTTGAACAAGAGTCGCAGCACTACTGACCAACGACTGTTTTGTGCTTTTGTCGTTTTGAAATATTTTCAATAGGAGAAAAAACGTCTGCGTATGTCTGCGCAATCTGCAGGAATAAGCATTGAGAAAACAACTACTAACAATGAACTTGACCGTCATCATCATCGAAACCCTCGTCATGACCGCCGCGTTCACGGCCATGATTCTGATTCCGCTCGTGAAGAACCCCGTGTGGTGGATCCACGACTACCCGGAAGACATCCAAGAGGAGTACTTCAAGACACACGAGCGCGTGCCGTCGAAGTTCTTCACCAAGACCGTGCTGCTCAAGAAGGGATTTGCTTTGCTCATCACCTTTGCCGTGATGCTCGGTCTGATGAAGCTGGCCGGCGCCTACAACTTCTGGTCGGCGTTCGCGCTGAGCTACGGCATCTGGCTCGTCATTGACTGGTACGATTGCTTCTTCCTCGACTGGGTGCTCTTCGCCAACATGAAGTCCGTTCGCCTGCCCGGTACAGAACAGATGGACGCGGCCTACCACCAGAAAAAATACCACTTCGTGCAGTCGCTGTGGGGCATGCTCATCGGACTGATCCCGTGCCTGATTGGAGCGGGAATCTATGCGTGCCTGTTAACATAATATGACGGGACGTTCCGTATGTTGCGTTGCCAACGCAACCCTGTTCCGTATGTTGCGTTGTTAACGCAACCCTGTTCCGTATGTTGCGTTGCCAACGCAACCCTGTTCCGTATGTTGCGTTGTTAACGCAACCCTGTTCCGTATGTTGCGTTGTTAACGCAACCCTGTTCCGTATGTTGCGTTGTTAACGCAACCTTGTTCCGTATATTGCTTTGCCAACGCACCCTGTTCCGTATGTTGCGTTGCCAACGCAACTTTACCCCTCACAAATCCTCCTCGCAATCTCATTCAATTCAAGGCATTGCCCCCTACGAATAGCGATCTTCTCGTTATGATGCTCCCACGGGGAAAGGATAAGCAACTGTCCTTCGGCGCAAGCCTCCATACGGGATCCGCCGGGCTTGGCCAAGTTGCTGAAACCGTTTTCCTGCAAATATATCAATGGAAATCCTTCTTCGAATGCGGCTCTCATAACTGTTTTCTCTCCGGGCGAGATGGAAGGCGAAACCAGCACTGCTCCTTGCCGGGCAGCCGTCAAATATTTCGCCACTATGTCTTGAATCTCTTTTTCCGTAAGGCTGCGAGAACATTGTACCTGCACCTTCTCGGGTCGGCTGAGCAAAAAACGGTTTCCAATGGCTGAGAAAGAGAATCCTGCCGCCTCCACATTGCGCTGAACTCGAAACAAGTCAGGATGCTCACGCTTCATCAGTAACCGGCGCGGATTATCCTCGATATAACGAATCCACGCCTTAAGTTGTCCCGCACGCAACAGCAATTTGTCATTATAACCACGCTCAAAAAGAAGCCCTCGAGTGCGGTTTTCCCCTCGCCTATGTTCCGTATGTTGCGTTGCCAACGCAACCTGTTCCGTATGTCGCGTTGTTAACGCAACTTGTTCCGTATGTTGCGTTGTTAACATAACATCACCTCCAATCCCCAGCTCTCTGTAATGCTTGTTGCAACTCTGCTTGAACCCTCTCAGTGCCATCCCGAGTGGCTTCTCCATCTTCTTCCTGACAAAGAGGATGCCATGCAAATGGTCGGGCATCATCTGAATGGCAAGAACCTTTATCTCGGGATGGTGTTGCTCTGTCGCCCACCATTCGTCAACCACGCACTGTCCTAACTCCGACAAAATCATCCGCGGTTCCTCCTCGCTGCCTTTTGTCGCATCGCTTTTGCCTACCACCTGCCCCAAAAGTGGCCGATGCCCTTCCGTCACTATAGTGATCATATAAATCTGACGGTCAGTGTAGTCGTGCCCCACACAACGACGAAGCATAGAGGGCTTCTTCTCCCCTGCATAATCTTTCTGCCTTTCAAATGTCTTTTTTTTCATTGTTCATTTTTGTCCGTTGTTCCGTATGTTGCGTTGTTAACACAACTCGTTCAGTATGTTGCGTTGTTAACGCAACTCAGTCCCGTATGTTGCATTGTTAACGCAACTCGTTCAGTATGTTGCGTTGCCAACGCAACTAATATTCTCGCCGCAAAAATACAATTTTCTCACTAATTGTTAATGGTAAATTAATTTTCATCGGTTTTGCACCTGCAAATAAATGTAAACATCCGATTCTCCAGTGGTCCCTCCCCGCGACTGCAGGCAGCACACCTGCCAAACTTGCATCAACGAAACACAGTACCAAGACGCGGCAGTCACATCAAGGTGCTCTGGCCTGAATTATGATTTGTTTTTGTATAACTCGCTGATTAACATAGAAATAATTCTGCGTCATTCGGCGTAATCTGCGGGAGTTTATTATTTTCGCCATAAGAAAAACTCATTTTCGCACTTTTGTGTACCTTTGCCGCTGAAAACTTTTTAACAAATGAATGAAAAGTCTATGAACGAAGAACTTGGATGAACGATAAAACTGTTCCTGCTTTGGTGGCTTCTGTTTTTTGGTGCCGACAATTGTGGGTTATCTCGTGAGTGGCCTTTTCGCGAATAGTTTGGATCCTGGCATTATGGCCTGGTCAATGCTGGCAGGCAACGCGCTTATCGCCATTGTGTTTCTCGGCAAACGCTATGTCAAACTGTCATTTGGTCGCATCGAAAAGCGTTGGTTCTGGCCTTCGGTCGGCCTTTCTGTCGTGATTGCCGTGGCCTTTCTGCTATCTGTAATGTCCTTTTATGAACTGATTGATTTTGATCATCTTTTCCCGAATGCAACCGAACGGGCGGCTGAGCACGCTCGGTTTTTTAATTCGGGAATTGCCGCCATACTCTAGGGAAGCTTTTTCGGTCCGCTGGCGGA
>JAEEGI010011150.1_pt1 | contig 19438 bp, 18 predicted proteins | sample 8958751 | NCBI WGS metagenome assembly JAEEGI01 (sample SAMN16246545, study PRJNA631951) | gut metagenome | biome: gut microbiome; feature: rumen; material: KS-attached | host: Bos | place: Iran: Karaj | collected 2018-10 | reverse complement strand
TTGGGTCCGACCGCGGGGATGGGAACGCGCCGCATCCAGAGGCCGGCCTCCGGCTTTTCCTTCACCAGAGCCCACATCAGGCCGTCATCATACCTGTTCATTGCGAACCTCCTTACAATGATTCCGTTTTCGTTCTATTTTGACCCTTTTCGGCCCGCCAAGGAGCAGCGGCCGCCGAAAGAGCTTTATTCAGATCGTATACTGCCCCAGAAAATGCAGGACGTTTTTCGCGATCCACTGCAGCACGAGCAGGCCCAGAAACACGTACAGATGCCAGCTCTTAAAGCAGAGCGCGGGGACCCGGCCTTTCGTCAGGCGGTTTAAGCCCTGCGAAGCCAGATACACGATCAGGTACAGGGCGGCCGGCAGGATGGCCGGATGATAATAAAGGCTGGTCAGCAGCTCGCCGTGCAGCATGGCCTTGACGGCGCGCTGTCCGCCGCAGCCGGGGCAGTACAGGCCGGTCAGCGCCTGGATGGGGCAGGGGATCTTCCAGCGGAGCCATTCCACCGCCGCCGGAAACAGCTCGGCAAAAAGCCACATCAAAGCGGCGGCGCCGGTAAAAATACACGCCGCCGGAAACAAAGCTTTGTCTTCCTCGCCGATCTTACGGGACCACAAGGGATGCTTCCTCGCTTATATTTTTATGCTTCGTCGGGCTCCTTGCCCCAGCCGACGGCGAACGCGACCGCGATCCCCGCCTCGTGGGAGATGGACAGGAACACCCGCTCGATCTTTCTTTCCTTCTGCGCCTCGAGCGCGGAGCCGGAGATGCTGTAGTACGGCTGTCCTTCCACGCTGTGAAGGATCTCGACCTCTTTCAGCTCAAAGCCGCGCACGCCGCTGCCCAGCGTCTTCGCAAACGCCTCCTTGGCCGCGTACATGCCGGCCAGAGTCTGACGGAAGCTGACGCCCTTGTCCATCAGATAGCCCTTCTCATCCTCCGAAAAATAGCGCTCGACAAAACGGCTTTCCACCGTCATATTGTCCATGCGGGAAATCTCGCAGACGTCCACGCCGATACCCCGGATCATCATAGCTTTCTCCCTCCTTCTACCACCAAATGATCTGCCCGGTCTTTCTGGGCAGGGTATTTTTCCATAAATGATAACGGGTCATGGCCCGCAGTCTCCAGAGCTTCCCGTGGGAAGCCAGCCCGGTCATGGCCCGGCAGACCTTCCGCTGCTCTTCGCTCAGCTTGGCGCCGTACAGCTTCAGGAACGCCGCGGTCTGCACGATCGTGCCGTCCCGCATATCTTTGGCGTACTGTCCGTTCAGGCGGCTCTTCAGATACGCGAACGATCCGGCGTTTTTCGCGCCGACCTGGTTTTTCCCGTGCTGGCGGTAGTCGATGGTCGCCTCCGGCAGGAAAGCCGTCCTGCCGAGCGCTGAAGCGATCAGCGCCAGCCACCAGTCGTGCATCATCATCTGCGGCAGATCGCCGGCCCGGGCGGCCAGCTCCGCCAGCGCGTGATTGATCATCACCGTACAGCCGGTCACCACGTTCTGGACCAGAAGCTCGTGAAAAGCCAGGCGGGAGCCGTCCATCTTCGAAAAAGCCAGAAAGCTCGGGGCGATCTCCTTCAGGTCCCCGTCCACGACTTTCAGATCCGTATGCACCAGCACCGGAAGGGCCGGATCGGTCTCCGTTTCCTCCATCAGCGCCAGCGTCTTCCGGACCTTGTCCGGATGCCATACGTCGTCCTGGTCCGAAAACATCACGTAAGGCGTCTCCAGGCCGTAATGCTCCAGCAGATACATGAAGTGCTTCTGCGCGCTGCCGAAGCGCCGGCCGGAGCGGATATGGCGGATGCGCTCCGGATGCGCCGAAGCATAGCCGTCCAGCAGCGCCGCCGTATCCTCGCCGTCGTCGGACAGAACGAGCTGCCAGCACCCGCAGTCCTGCGCCAGGATCGACTCGATCTGCGCGCCCGCATATTCGCCGCCCTTATAGGCCGCCAGTAAGATCGTGACCTTTGCTTTCTCCACTCTCAGTCCTTCTTTTCCCTGCTGAAATAGGAAGCCGGGATATGGCAGTAGCCGCCCGGGTTCTTATCCAGATATTTCTGATGATATTCCTCAGCCGGGAAGAAATTGCCGAGCGGCAGGATCTCCACCGCTATCTTTGCTCCCAGCTTCTCTTCCAGCGCGGCGGCGTACGCAAGCGCCTCCGCCTTCTGGCTGTCGTTCGTATAATAGATCCCGGTCCGGTACTGGATCCCTTCGTCGTGTCCCTGACGGTTCACGGACAGAGGATCGATGACCAGAAAGTAATCGTCCAGCAGCTTCCCGAAAGGGATCTTCTCCGGATCGTAGACGATGCGCAGCGTTTCCGCATGGCCCGAATCCGCACAGACCTCTTTGTAAGTCGGCGCCTTGTCCGGCCCGTTGGCATAGCCGACCTCCGTCTCAAGAATGCCGTCGAACTGGTCAAAATATTTCTGCATGCCCCAGAAGCAGCCGCCGGCCAGATAGACCGTTTCCCTCGCGCCCATTCAGATCACCCCGCTTTCCTTTAGATAGCGGTGCAGCGCGTCCTTCCATTCGGGCAGCGGCGTGAAGCCGTTTTCCCGCAGCTTGGACTTGTCCAGCCGGCTGTTGAAAGGCCTGGCCGCCACGGACGCGCCGTATTCGGCCGTGCTCACCGGCGTCACGCGGACGTTCTTTCCCGCCTGCCGGAAGATCTCGCAGGCAAAGTCGTACCAGGAGATATAGCCGCCCTCGTTGGTAGCGTGATAGTAGCCGTATTTTTCGGTCCCGATCATGTCCACTATAAGACGCGCCAGATCGAAGGTATAGGTCGGCGTACCGATCTGATCGTTCACGACGCGGAGCGAATCGTGCGTTTCGGACAGGCGCAGCATGGTCTTGATGAAGTTCTGGCCGTTTTTGCCGAAGACCCAGGCGATGCGGACGATGAAAAACTTCTTCACGAGTTCGGCCACCGCCTGCTCGCCGGCCAGCTTGGTCTGCCCGTAGACGTTGAGCGGCGCATAGGCTTTGCAGTCCGGCTGCCAGGGCTCGGTGCCCTGCCCGTCGAAGACGTAGTCCGTGCTGAGGTAGAGCATCTTCGCGCCGGCCTTCGCACAGGCTTCCGCCAGGCTCCGCGTGGCTTCGGCGTTGACGGCCCAGACCTTGTCCTTCACGGCCGGATCCTCCGCCTTATCGACCGCCGTCCAGGCCGCGCAGTGCACCACCGCCTGCGGCCGGATCATGCGGATCACCCGCCGGACCGCCTTCGCGTCCGTTAAGTCCAGCTGGACGTAGGGCGCCTCGCAGACCGCGCTGCCGTCTGGCAGGCCGCCGTATTCTTCCGTGATATCGCTGCCGACGGCCACGTGGCCGCGCCGGTCCAGTTCATTCATGACGTCGTGCCCCAGCTGGCCGTTCACGCCGGTCACCAGGACGCGCATTGCTTCATCCTTCATGTTCATTGTCCTTATTTCAAACAGATTTCCCGTTTTTCCGCTCAGCGGTTGCCGTACATCTCCTGATAATACTTCTGGTACTCGCCGGAAATGATGGTCTCCCACCACTCCTTGTTGTCCAGATACCAGCGGATCGTCTTCTTGATGCCCTCCGCGAACATGGTCTCCGGCAGCCAGCCCAGCTCGGCGTGGATCTTGGCCGGATCGATCGCGTAGCGCATGTCGTGGCCCTTGCGGTCCTTCACGAAGGTGATCAGATCCTCGGACTTGCCGAGCTCCTTGATGATCAGCTTCACGATGTCGATGTTGCGCATTTCGTTGTGGCCGCCGATATTGTAGACCTCGCCCACGCGGCCCTTCCGCATGATCAGGTCGATGGCCTTGCAGTGATCCTCCACGTACAGCCAGTCGCGCACGTTGATGCCCTCGCCGTAGACCGGCAGCGGCTTGTCCGCCAGGCAGTTCGCGATCATTAAGGGGATGAGCTTCTCCGGGAACTGGTAGGGGCCGTAGTTGTTCGAGCAGCGTGAAATGGATACCGGCAGCCCGTAGGTCCGGTGGTACGCCTGGACCAGAAGGTCCGCCGCCGCCTTGGAGCTTGAATACGGGGAGCTGGTGTGGATCGGCGTCTCCTCCGTAAAGAACAGGTCCGGACGGTCGAGCGGCAGATCGCCGTAGACCTCGTCCGTGGAGACCTGATGATAGCGCTTGATGCCGTACCCCCGGCAGGCGTCCATCAGCACGGCCGTGCCCATGATATTGGTCTCCAGGAAGACGCCCGGATTCTCGATGGAACGGTCCACGTGGCTTTCCGCCGCGAAGTGCACCACGATATCGGGATGCTCCTCCTCAAAGAGCTGATAGACCGCTGCGCGGTCGCAGATATCCGCCTTCACGAAGCGGAAATTCGGGGCGTCCAGCACATTTTTTAAGGTGCTGAGGTTCCCCGCATAGGTCAGCTTGTCCAGACAGACGATCCGGTCCTCCGGGTGCTTTTCCAGCTCGTAGAAAATGAAATTGCTTCCGATAAACCCGGCGCCGCCGGTCACTAAAATGGTCATGTCTGCATCTCCTTATTTTCAGGCGGCCGGCCGGCCGCCGCGTTTTCTTTATTGCTGCGGCTGTTCTCCGCCGCCTTCCGCGGGAGGGACCGGGTTCCCGTTTTCATCCGTTTCCGGCGGGATCTCCTCCGTTTCCTCCGGCGTCGTTTCGGGCTCCGTCGTAGCCGCGCGGGAAGCCGCCTCCGCATCCAACTGCGGCAGCAGAGCGCCCCAGGCCTCGTACAGCGCCCGGTAGAGCGTATCCTCGGACAGGTCTTCCTTCAGGCCCTTATACAGGCCGTGGATCTGTTCCAGCTGCTCCGGCTCGGCGGGATCCAGGCGATACATCTCCAGGAATACGCCGTAGGCCGCCTTCAGTTCCTCGGATACGGTCAGGGAGGTCCTGACGGTCTCCAGCTCCTCGCTGTAGCGGGCGACCGCGTCGCTCACGGCCCGGCTCCTGCGCCGCTCCACGGTAGGGATCAGGATCCCGACCGTCACGCAGAGCAGGATCGCCGCCGTCAGCAGGATCCGCAGCAGGAAGGCCGGCCGGCCCTCCAGCGCCGTCCGCACCTTCTCCGTCTCCTCGCGGAGCAGCTTGCCGCTGGTCCTGACGTTGTCGGACAGCGTCTCCGTCCGCTTGACCTGCGGCGCCCGGATATCGGCCGCCATCTCTTTCTGCATGTTCAGGCAGAAAACGTTGCCGACGTCGGCCTTCAGGACCGTTCTGATCTCCTTTTCCGCCTTGGCGTAGCGGCCTTCCGAATAATAGAGCAGCGCCAGCAGACTGTGCGCCTTTATCATCTTCGGATGATGGGCCGTGACCCATTCCAGCTGGATGATCGCCAGATCCTCGCTGCCCTTGCGGGCGTAATCCAGGCCGAAGTTGAATTTCCGGATCCCCTGGTTGGCGTTCTCCAGCTCCGTCCGGTCCTCCTGCAGCTGTTTTACGTACTCGCTGGCCGGATTGTTCTCCGGCTGGTAATGCGTGCTGACCACCCATTCGCACAGCGCCTGGACGGTCTCGCCCATCTCATAATAAACCAGACCCAGCAGATTGCGGGCCGTAATATTCCTCTTATCGATCTCCAGCGCCCGGGACAGATCCTCGACGGCGCCGCTCAAATTCCGCACCTGGGCCTTCTCCAGCCCATGGTTGTAAAAGCGGTTCGACAGTCTGACGATCCGCCTGTACTGCGTGACGTCTGCTCCGCAGTGAAGACAGTAGCGGCCGGAGCCCAGCTTGTTTCCGCAGCGATAGCAGAGCATTTACGATTCCTTGTCCTTCATCAGTTCCATCAGCAGATCGGTCAGATCCGCGGTATCCGTGCGGATGATGTCCTCCGCCTTGTCGATTTCCGTGCTGGGCTGAAATTTCGCCAGTTCGTCCTTAAAGATCAGCATAGATTTTCCTCATATCAGTATAAAGTCAGCGCCTCCCGGCCGGCGCGTCTGCGCACGCCCGAGGGCAGCCAGGCCAGCAGGATCAGGCTTCCCGCCGCCGCCAGGCCGAAAGCCAGCCAGGCGGGCATGGACTGAAAACCGCTTTCCGCAGCGGAGAGCAGGGCCTGCAGCCGTCCCGCGGCAAACAGACCGGCCGCACCGCCGCCCAGCACGCCGGCCAGGACCGGCAGCAGCGCACGGCGTCCCAGATAGGCCGCGCAGGTCTCCGCACCCGTTCCGGCGGCCCGCATCAGATACAGAAGCTCGCGGGACTGGTCCGCCCGGAAGCGCTCCAGGGCCGGCAGCAGAATGCAGGCAAAAAGCAGGACGCAGAGCGTCAGCAGGATCAGAACGCCCGGCGCGCTTTTCAGGAAGACCGGCAGGACTTCGCCCAGCTCCGTCCGGCGGCGGAACAGTCCCCAGCCGAGCCAGAGAACCGCTCCGAAGACGAAGCAGCTTCCCGCCGCCAGCAGGAACAGCGCCGGCGCATGCAGAAGCGCGGCATTCTTGCCGGAGGCGGCTGCCAGTGCCAGCAGGGCGCCGAGCAAGAGCAGGAGCAGCGTGACCGCCAGCGGCAGACGGACCGTTTCCGCAAAAGCTGCTGCCGGCGCCGCCGTCAGGGAATAGGTCTCCAGCGAACCTTCCGTCAGCCGGGCGGCGATCTGCCGTCCCAGCAGGGTCCCGGCCGCCGCACCCGGCAGCAGGAAGACCAGCGCGGCCGCAGCCGTCTTCAGACTGAAATCGGTCATGCCGCGCCGGCGGATCAGCGGATGCGCCGCTTCGGCCGCCGAATCCCGGATCTGCCGGGAGATCAGGCAGTACAGGAAGCTGACGATCAGCAGCGCTGCGAGCACGCCGCTCCAGAGTGCCGTTTTATCCGCCAGGCGGACGTTTACGGCCAGGTCCTCCAGCATGCCCCCGCTCCGGGGCGCCGCCTGCGTCCAGACCGCCGATTTTTTCTCTTCCAGCAGGGCTTTTTTCTCAGCCAGCTGCTTTTCGGTCTCTTCCTTTTCCGCTTCCAGCATCAGGCGGGAGGCGATCAGGGACATCTCCTCTCCGTTCAGCTGCGTCCGGCTTTCCAGCTCCGCGTCGTCCAGCTTCTGCTGTGCCGTTTCATATTCCGTCTGTTTATCCTGAAGAGCCGTTTCCTTTTCGGAAAGCAGCAGAGCCTTCTCCTGGTACGACTGTTCCATCTCGGCGATCTCGTTCCTGAGCTGCGTGATCCGCGCCAGGATCGCATTCGACAGCGCGCCCGAGCCCCGCTCGTTCACGACCGTGCGGATCTCCTCCTGCAGGCCCGGATTCTGGGAACCCGCCAGCTGCAGCGTTCCGCCGTAGTCCCGCAGCTGATTGCTGATCTGCAGGCCGATAGAGACCAGCGAGCGGCCGGTGGAATGCTCGATGGTCCGGACGTCGTCCTCCGAAAGGCCGCTGCGGAAGCCGTCCCAGGCCGTATCCCACTGGTTCATGGCTTTTTCCACGGCCGTTTCCATCTCCGACGGATGAGTCAGATCCGCCTTCAGGAAGGCGCTCAGCACGCCCTCCGCACACTGCCGGAAGGTCGGCAGAACGTTTTTCAGCAGGGAGGTGTTCAGCAGCGCTTCCGCCTGCGCCAGTTCTCCCCGCACGATATTGTCGATCGACTGCAGCTGCTCCATCCGGGAGCGCGCATCCTCCAGATCCTTGCCGATCCCGTCAAGACCGGCTTTTTCGCTCTCCCATTCGGCGCGTGCGTCCTCCAGCGCCGTCCTGGCATCTTCCGCGCGCTCCTTTAAGCCCTGGACCAGCGTTTCCAGAACGGCCTTCTTTTCCGCGATCTCCGTTTCCTTCCGGGACAGCTGCTGCAGCTGCTGCTCGATCACGCCTAAAGAACTGCTTTCCTCTTTCAGATACTCGTTTTCCAGACTCCGGATCCGGTTGGAGGTAAAGCTCGCGGAATAACCGGCCAGGGCCTCTTCCAGCTTTTCCCGGGCTTCCCCGTAGGATGCCGTGAACAGAAGCGCTTCCCGGTCCTTGTCCATACGCACCCAGAGATGCGAGTAAGGGCCCCCGTCCGGATCGGAACCCAGCAGAGCCGGGCTTACCAGCACGAAATCCGCGTCCGTCTGCTTCAGGAAGTCCGGATGCCGCACCACACCCACGATCTTCAGCGTATCGGTCTGAAGGAGCGCCGCGTCTTCTTCCCGCGGTCCCACCAGGACCGTCTGTCCGATACCGACGCCGGCCAGTTCCGCAACCGCCGGCCCGACGGCGCATTCATCCGCAGCGGCCGGCAGGCGGCCGCTGATAAGCTCCGCCGTTTCAAGCGTTTCCGTCAGGCTGACGAGTTCCACCGCCCGTACCACCGTACTGGTCTCCAGGACGGCAGGCATGCGGAAAAAGCCCTCGGCGCCTCCGACGCCGGGGAATCGGCGGATCGAATCCACGTCCTCCTGCTTAAAATACAGGGAGGAGGAAACTTCGGCGTCGGCGGCACTGCGGGCCGCAAAGAAATCCGTGCCCGCCTGCCGGACGGAGTCCGCCCAGAGCCGGGGTGCCGTGAAGGCGGCCGTCCCGGCCGTTACGATCAGAAACAGTGCCAGGAAGGCAGAAAGATCTCTTTTTATGTAGGAAAAAATCCCTTTCATGACCGTCCTCTTATCCGTTCGGAAGGGATGCGCCGCTTCCGCTTCTCTACCATTCCAGCTCCGAAGCCGCCGCCGGCTCCGGATTCACGCGGACCTCGCTGATCTGTCCGCCCTTTAAATACAGGACCCGGTCCGCCGTTCTGGCAATCTCGGGATTGTGGGTCGTTAACACGACGGCGGCTCCCAGCTGCTTCGCGGCGGACAGAAGCACGCCCAGCACTTCCTTCGCCGCCGCAGCCGCAAGATTGCCGCCCGGTTCCTCCGCCAGGATCAGGTCCGGCTTTCTGGCCAGCGCGCGGGCCACGCCCACGAGCTGCCTCTGCCGGGGATCCAGTTTTTCCGGCAGCAGCCTGCCGCAGTCCTTCAGTCCCACCAGGAACAGGGCCTCCTCGGGGCTTAAGGGCTCCAGCGCGTTCTTTGCCGTCAGCGCGATATTGGCCTTCACCGTCATGGTGGGGACCAGCGGGCAGTCCGGATAAATATAACTGACAAAGCCGCGGCGGTAATCGTCCAGTTCTCCTTCGGCGGCGGAAAGCATATCCCGGCCGGCTGCCAGGAAGCGGCCCTCCCGGACCTCTTCGCCGCCCTCCGCCAGATGCAGCAGGCGCAGCAGCGTCCGGCTGCCGCAGCCGCTCTCGCCGAGGACCGCCAGCGTTTCATGCTCGTAAATATTCAGATTCAGATGCCGCAGCGCGCTGTCGTCCTCGCTTTTGCGGCAGGTCAGGTCCCGCAGCGCGATCAGCGCCTTCCGGCTCTCCGGCGTCCGAAGCGTAACGCCCCGTTCGCCCAGCGCGATGGCCAGCAGGGAGGCGACCAGCGTGCAGTAATAAACCTCCTCCTGGGTGAAGTCTGATTCCTTGCGTTCCGTCAGCTGCAGGCAGCCGATGCACTCATACTGGTTTTTCAGCGGGATGACCAGCAGGTTGCGGGGAATGTTCCCGCCTTTGATCTGGGCGAAGCGCGGATCCGAAGCGCAGTCCGCGATCAGCTCCGTCTTGCCGCTGCGCGTGACGGCGCCGGGGATCCCCCGGTCCAGATCCAGAGACGCGCCGGTCAGATCCTGCTTTCCGACGCAGGCCACTACGTACAGCCGGGAATCCTTCACGTTCAGCAGCCACAGCGCGCATTCCTCACAGCCCATGGCGGCGGTCAGACGCCGCAGCGTCTCGGACATCGCCTGTTCCAGGGAACCGCCTTTCTGAAGACTTTTTACCGTCTCCCAAATCAGTACCGAAGCATTCTGATCCATTGCATCTCCTTTTCCGGTCTTCCGCAAAGAAGGCCGAAGTGCAGATATAATCGCTAAGATTTTAGCACAGGCGCCTTCTTTTTTCAAGCCGAAGCTTGCTTTTTTCCCTTTTTGGACTTATCTTTAGAACAGAGAAGTGAAAGGAGGCCTCTATGTCCATACTCTCCCGCTTAAACAGTCCCGTCTTCTATCTGATCTGCGGCGGCATCATCGCTTTTGTCGCCGTCATCTGCGTGATCTTCGCGGTCCGCGCCTACCGGGCCGGCAAGGCTATCGGCATGGACGTCACCAAAATGAAGCGCACGGTCATCGCCAGCGCGACCTTCGCCGTGCTGCCCAGCGTCGGCATCCTGCTCGGCGTCATCGCCCTCTCCGGCTCGCTCGGCACGCCCTGGCCGTGGCTGCGGCTTTCCGTTATCGGCGCCCTGCACTATGAAACGCAGGTCGCGGAAGCGGCCGCCGAAGCCGTGGGGCTGGACGGCCTTTCTGCCAGCGGCATGACCGCCCAGGCCTTCTCCACCATCGCCCTCCTTATGAGCCTCTGCATCATGTGGGGCATGGTCTTCTGCACCATCAGCTGCAAGGCCTATTCCAAAAAGTTAAGCGCCCCGAAGCCGAAAAAGGAAGGTGCCGGCAAGGGCGCCGGGCTGATGGCCTTCGGCGATCAGGCCATGACCGCCATGTTCATCGGACTGGTCTCCACCTACATCGGCAGCTACATCGGGCGCTTCGTCTCCGGCGGGGAAGGCGGCGTCTTCTCCTTTACCGGTTCGCTCCTGCCGCTCTGCGTGGCCGTCGTCGGCGCGCTCGCCATGGCAGGCTTCATCTTCCTGAAGGAGCGGCACAAGGCCGAATGGATCGACTCCTTCTCCGTGGCCGGCAGCATGCTGATCGCCATGACCGCCGCCATCTTCTTAGGCAAGATCATGTAAGGAGGCTGCAAGATGGAAACGAAAAGCAATCTGAACGTCAATCCGGAACCCGCCGCTCCCAAGCTGAGCGACGAGGAAAAGCAGGCCCTTTACGAAAAATACATGCGCTCCACGCACGCCCTGGGCCGCATCTTCAGCATTACCGTGCTGATCCTGCTGCTCGGCGCCCCCTTCCTGATGGGAAGCATTCTGGGCGCCATGCCGAACCTCGGGGCCGCCGGCAAAGCCTTCCTGAGCATCGGCATCGTGTACCTCATCAGCTGCATCGCGGAATACATCATCTACGTGCCAATGCTCGGCGCGGGCGGCAGCTACCTGGCCTTCATCACCGGCAACCTGATCAACATGAAGGTCCCCTGCGCCATGACGGCCAAGGACATCGTGGGCGCCAAGAGCGGTACCACGGAGAACGAGATCATCTCCACCCTGTCCATCGCCACCAGCTCGCTGGTCACCATCCTGGTGCTGGCCGTCGGCGTGATGCTGCTCATCCCGCTGCAGCCCGTGCTCCAGTCGCCCGCCCTGCAGCCGGCCTTCGACTGCGTCGTCCCGGCGCTCTTCGGCGCCATGGCCTACAAGTACTACCGCGGCAATCTGAAGATCGCCGTCTGGCCGCTCGCCGTCATGTCCCTGCTCTTCATCCTGGTCCCCGGCCTCATCTCCTCCACCAGCATGATGATCATCCCCGGCGGCGCCATCGCGATAGGATTGGCGTACTGGTACTTTAGGAAGGGGAATAAATAATGAAATACATACTCTATGTCGTGCTTGCCGTGATCGGCCTGCTGCTTCTCCTCCTTCTGATCGCCCTCCTGAAGACCCTGCTCACGAAGCAGAAGGTCTCCGCCTACAAACCGAAGCCCGATCCCGAGCGCGAAAAGTTCTACGCCGAGAAGCTCTCGAAGGCCGTGCAGTGCGAGACCGTCTCGCATAAAGGCCAGATCCAGCGCGAAAAGTTCCTGAAATTCCACGAAGTGCTCGCCCGCCTCTTCCCGCTGGTGCATCAGCATCTCGAAAAGACAGAGATCGACGGCAGCCTGCTCTATCTCTGGCAGGGCGAAAAGCACGATAAGCCCGTCGTCCTGATGGCGCATCAGGACGTGGTCCCCGCCGAAGGCGAATGGATCCACGGGCATTTCTCCGGCGATATCGAGGACGGCAAGGTCTGGAGCCGCGGGGCGGCGGACGACAAGTCCTCCCTCATCACGATCTTTCAGGCCGTCGAAGAACTGCTGGCCGACGGCTACGCGCCGGCGCAGGACGTCTATATCAGCTCCTCCAACACCGAGGAAATCGGGGAGGAAGGCTGCCCGAAGCTGGTCGCGGAATTAAAGCGGCGCGGCGTGACGCCCTTCCTGGTCAACGACGAAGGCGGCACCATCGTGACCGAGCCCATGGCCGGCATCCCCGGCAACTTCGCCATGATCGGCATCCTGGAAAAAGGGATGGGCGACCTTCTGATCAAGGCAAAGTCGAACGGCGGCCACTCCTCCTATCCGCCCAAGAATTCTCCCATCGCGCGGCTCTCGAAACTTGTCTGCGACATCGAAAAGCACTATCCGATGAAGAGCCGCTTCAGCCCGCAGCTAAAGACCATGCTGAGCACGCTGGGCGCCTACGGCCCCTTCTACTACCGCCTGCTCTTCGGCAATCTCTGGCTGTTCAAGCCGCTTCTGACGAAACTCCTGCCCTCGCTCTCGCCACAGGCCGGCGCCCTCATGCGCACCACCATCGCGCCCACCATGCAGAGCGGCTCCAACGGCTGCAACGTGCTGCCGCAGGAAGCGACGCTCAACCTGAACCTGCGCTATATCCCGCACCAGGACATGGAGGAAAGCAACGAGATCATCCGGAAGCTCGCCGCCAAGTACGATCTGGAGGTCGAGATCCAGGACGCCTACGGCGCCTGCAAGCCCATCGACACGGAAAGCGAAGCCTTCCGGCTGGTGGTGGAGACCATCCGCGAGGTCTTCCCGGGCCTGCCCATCGTCCCGTACATCATGACCGGCGGCACCGACGCCAAGTATTACGAGGAGATCTGCCCCGCCTGCGTGCGCTTCGCGCCGCTTATCTACGGGCCCGAGCAGATGAAGGGCATGCACGGCCTCAACGAAACCATGGAGACCGTCAGCCTGCCCGGCGCCGTGGACTACTACAAGGCGCTGATAAAGAAGAACAAATAATCTTCCCTGCCCTCCCCTCTTCACGGGGGGGAGGGCAAGAAAATATTTGACAATCCTCCAAAGTCATGCTATATTGATAGGAAATTATGGCCCTTAAGGGGCATCAGGAGGTTTTGTCCGTAATGGACGCAGACAGTATTCCACGATCTATACTCTTCATCATTTTTCTTGTTCTTTTCTGTGCCTTCTTCTCCGGCACGGAGACCGCGTACACGAACCTAAGCCGCGTACGGCTGCTCTCCTGGGCTGATGACGGGAAGAAAAGCGCACGCCGGGCCCTTAAGATCCTGGACAAATTCGACAAGACATTAATCACCCTGCTGATCGGCAACAACGTCACGACGGTTATTGCCTCGGCTTTGGCTACCGTCGTAGCCATCTTCTGGGTGGGCACCGTATCCGGCCCCGTTCTGGCGACGGTCGTCATCACGCTGCTGATCTTCATCTTCAGCGAAACGATCCCGAAAAACATCGCCAAGGTCTGGCCGGACGAATGGGCCTGCCTCATGAGCGCGCCGCTGCAGCTTATCATCTGGATCCTCACGCCCGTCGCCTGGCTCTTCATGGGCTTTTCCGTCGTCATGCGCAAGCTTTTCAAAAACAGCGAAGAAGGCCCGAGCATGACAGAAGACGAATTCCAGACCATGATCGAGACCATCGAGGATGAAGGCGGTCTGGAGGCCGAGGAAAGCGAGCTGATCCAGAAGACCGTCGAGTTCACCGAGCGCACGGTCCGCGAGGTCTTAACGCCGCGCGTACACATGGTCGGCCTGGACCTGGAGGACGGCGAAGCCGCCTGCTACGTGCAGATCCTGGAGGAAAAGTACAGCCGCCTGCCGGTCTACGAAGGCGACCTGGACCACATCGTCGGGATCTTAAATACCAAGGTCTACCTGCAGCTGAAGCTGGCGAATCCGCAGAGCTTTCCGGATATCCGCGGGCTGATGGCGGATCCTTACTATATCAAGCCGGATATGAGCCTGCACGCGCTTGTGGAGGAGATGCGCCGCCGCAAGATGCACATCGCCATCGTGCAGGATGAATGGGGCGGCACCGAAGGCATGGTCACGATGGAGGACCTGCTGGAGGAGCTCGTCGGCGACATCTGGGATGAGGACGAAGAGAAGGAGGCTTTAATATGAACACGCTGATCCTTCTCGTCATATTGCTGATCCTCATCTCCGCCTTCTTCTCCGGCTCGGAGATCGCGTACGCGTCCGCCAGCAAGCCGCGCCTCATCAGCGAGGCGGAGGCGGGCGACAAGCGCGCGAAGCGCGCGACGGATATCGTCGATAATTACGTAAAAGCCATCGCCACCATTCTGGTCGGCAACAACCTGGTCAATATCGCGGCGACGTCCGTGATCACCCTGCTCTGTGTGGAGTATTATATCCCGCAGGATCCGAACAATACGCTGATCGCGGAGATCATCGCCACGGTCGTTCTTCTGATCTTCGGCGAGATCCTGCCCAAGATCTACTGCCAGGAGCACGCCAACCGCCTGGTGCTTTCCTTCAGCGGCCTGATGCAGGGCGCCATGCGCTTCTTCCTGCCCATCACCTTCCTGGTCTCCAAATTTGTGGAGAAGCTTTCCGTGCTCTGGGCGCGGGAAGAAAGCGAACAGGCCATGACCGACGAAGAACTCGCCATGGTCGTAGACACCATTCAGGAGGAAGGCGTCTTCACGGAGGCCGAGGGCGAGCTGATCAAGTCCGCCATCGAATTCGGCGACGTGACCGCCCACGAGATCCTGATCCCGCGCGTGGACGTGGCCGCCTACGATCTGGACTCCCCGCTGGAGGATCTGTTGGCTGACCCGGAGATCATGACCTACTCGCGCCTGCCGGCCTACCGGGAGAGCATCGACCATATCGTCGGCATCCTGCCCATGAAGCAGCTTACGAAGGCTGTCCTCACGCAGGGCATTGAAAACGTGGACGTCGAGAGCATGCTCGTGGAGCCGCTCTTCGTGCACATGACCAAGAACATCAACGAGATCCTGAAGGATTTCCGCCGCACCAAGACCAATATGGCCGTCGTGCTGGACGAATACGGCGGCACCATGGGCATCCTGACCATCGAGGATATCCTGGAGGAGATCGTCGGCGAGATCTACGATGAGACCGACGAGCCCGAGGAGGAAGAGGTGCAGGAAGTCTCCGCCGGCACGTATCTGCTGGACGGCAGCCTGAACATTTACGACGCCTTCGACGAGATCGGCTACGAGCCGAAGGATTTCGAGAGCGAATATACGACGCTGAGCGGCTGGATCACCGAGCTGCTGGATAAGTTCCCGGAGGCAGGCGATACCTTCACCTACGAACGGATCTCCGGCACGGTCCGGTCCGTGGACGGGCCGCTGGTGGACGAAGTGGAGATCACCGTCGCGCCCGCCGAGGAGGAAGAATAAACCATGACGTCCGAGGCCCTCTCCCGCACCCGCCTTCTTCTGGGCGATGCGGCGCTTGAAAAGCTCTCCGTAAGCCGCGTGGCCCTCTTCGGGCTGGGCGGTGTGGGCGGTTATGTCCTGGAAGCCTTGGTGCGCTCCGGCGTGGGCCATCTGGACCTGGTCGACCACGACGTCATCTCCGAAAGCAATCTGAACCGCCAGCTGCTCGCCACGCGGGAAAATATCGGCCGCTTAAAGGCTGAAGCCGCCCGAGAGCGCGTCCTTTCCATTAACCCGGACTGCGAGGTCCGCATCCATCCCCTCCTTTTCCTGCCCGACACGAAGGATCGGTTCGATTTTTCCGGCATCGATTACGTGATCGACGCCATCGATACCGTGACCGGCAAGCTTTGCCTGATCGAGGCGGCCCGCGCCGCTGGCGTGCCTGTCATCTCATGTCTGGGCACCGGCAACAAGACGGATCCAACGAAGCTGACCGTGGCCGATATTTACGAGACCTCCGTCTGCCCGCTGGCCCGCATCATGCGCAAAGAATGCAAAAAAAGAGGCGTCGCCTCTCTCAAAGTGGTGTATTCGACGGAGGAACCGATCATTCCGCCGCGTGCGCCCCGTCCGGCCGACGCCCCACGCACGCGCGACGTCCCCGGCTCCACCGCCTTCGTTCCTGCCGCCGCCGGCCTGCTGCTGGCCCGGGAAGCGGTGATGGCGCTGATCCGCACCTGATCCGACCGTTCCCCGAAAGCGTTTTCCCAACCATGCGAAACAATACTCAAATCACAAAAGCCGTACTGGCCACCGTCGTCTGCCACGTTCTGTGGGGCTTCAGTTTCATGGCCTCCCGTACGGCTTTAAATTACGGCACGGTCTTCCAGCTGCTGAGCCACCGCTTTCTGCTGGCTTTTCTGCTCATGAATCTGGCGCTCCTCACGCGCCGGGTCCGGCTGGATCTGAAAAATAAGCCGGTGGGCCTCCTGCTTCTTCTGGGCTTCATGGAGCCCGTCATCTATTTTATCGGCGAGCAGTACGGGATCCTGCATTCCAGCACCATCTTTTCCGGCGTCATGATCGCCATGATCCCCATCGCCGCCACGCTCGCGGCCGCCCCTTTTCTGGGAGAAAAACCCACGGCCGGGCAGTTTTTCTTCAGTCTGCTCTCCGTGGCCGGGGTGATCGGGATCGGTCTCTTAAGCCGCAGCAGCGGCACGCTGGACTGGATCGGCCTGACGGCGCTGGTCGTTGCCGTCGCGGCGGCGTCCGCCTATTCGCTTCTGACACGCTCTCTCTCCGACCGTTTTTCCCCTTTTGAACGGGCCTGGGCGATGCTGGGCCTCGGCGCGGCCGTGTTTACGGCGATCGCGCTCTTTCAGGCGCGGGGCAGCCTGTCCGGCTATCTGGCGCCGCTCGGCGAGCCCGCCTACGTGGGAGCGATCCTGTATCTCGCCCCTATGGCTTCCGTCGTCTGCTATTTCCTTTCCGGCTACGCCCTCACCTACCTGAGCGTCGCGCGGGAAAGCGTTTTCAGCAATCTGACCACCGCCGTCTCTGTTTTCGCCGGCGCCGTATTTCTGAAGGAACCGTTCTCCTGGCTGAGCCTGCTCTGCTGCGCCCTGATCCTTTTCGGCATCTGGGGCGTGCAGCGCACTTCTCCCGGGCAGGATGCCGAAAACTGACGTAACCGGCCGTTTCACCGTTTGATCCGTCCGCTTCTTTCCAGATCCATGCTACAATTCACAAAGACTTCACACTTCGGGCACTTTCCGTTCATTTTTTTTATTTACAGTAAGGGCACGGCATCAGAAAGCCGCAGCCGCAGCGCTTTGCGGAGCGGCCGGCCGGCGGTGCCGAATACCATAAGCGAATCCTGACGGAAAGGACAAAACCTATGCTGAAAACAAATTTATATAAGAAAGCTGCCGCGATCCTGCTGTCTCTCGCCATGATCGTCTCCGCGCTCTCCGGCTGTGCCGGAAAGACGGACGATACCTCGGCGGATACCGCCGTCGGAACGGAAGGCGCCGCGAACGGCTCTTCCGCTGCCGATACGGCTCCTTCGGAGAAGGCGTCTTCCGCTGCCGAAACGACAGAAGCCGTCGAAACGACCAAGGCTTCCGAGACACAGAAAGATAAAGAAAACAAAGATAAAGACAAAACGAAGACCGAGGTGGATTACGAATCCCGCCTCTTCGATACCTCTTACGTCCACACGATCGATATTCAGATCTCGGAGGAGGACTGGACCGATCTGAACACCAATCCGACGGAGAAGACCAAGTACAAAACGACCGTCACGGTGGACGGCGAAACTTTTGAGGCGGTCTCCTTCGCGACCAAGGGAAACACCAGCCTTTCTTCCATAGCAAGCGACCCCGACAGCAACCGTTACAGCTTCAAGCTGAATTTCGGGAAATACAACAAGGGCCAGACCTACTACGGCCTCAAAAAGCTCAATCTGAACAATCTGTACGCCGACGCGACATACATGAAGGATTACTTAAGCTATGAGATCTTCCGGGAGGCAGGCGTTGAGTCATCGCTGACCAGCTACGTCTGGCTGACCATTAACGGGGAAGACCAGGGGCTGTACATTGCGATCGAGGATATCAGCGAGTCGTATCTGGACCGCGTTGCGGACGGCGAAGGCGAGCTGTACAAGCCGGAGACCGAGATGCTCGGCAACATGGGGAAAGCCGGCGGACAGGGTGATTTCAATCCCGGCGGGCAGAGCGGGTTCCCGGGCGGTACGTTCCCCGGCGGACAGAGCGGCTTCCCCGGCGGTCAGGGCGGTGAATTCCCGGGCGGCCAGGGCGGGTTCCCGGGCGGTACGTTTCCCGGCAGACAGAGCGGCTTCCCCGGCGGTCAGGGCGGTGAATTTCCGGGCGGCCAGGGCGGCGATTTCAATCCCGGCGGCAACTTCCCCGGCGGCTTCAGCTTCGGCTCGAACGCGAACGGCGCCGATCTGGTCTACAAGGATGACGAGATCTCCAGCTACTCCGACATTTTCGACAATGCGGAGACCGACGTGGACGAAGAGGACGAACAGCGCGTCATCGCGGCGTTAAAGGCTCTCTCTCAGGGCGACGTCTCCGGGATCAACACCGACCAGGTCATCCGCTACTTCGCCGCTCACAATTTCGTTCTGAACTACGACAGCTACACCGGCAGCATGCTGCACAACTATTACCTCTATGAAAACGACGGACAGCTCTCCATGCTGCCCTGGGACTACAATCTCGCCTTCGGCGGCTTCTCCGGCGGCGACGCGACCTCGCTCATCAACACCGGCATCGATACACCGCTCTCCGGCTCAACGGAAAGCGCCCGCCCCATGTGGAGCTGGATCGCCTCCGACGAGACCTATCTGACGCAGTATCACGAAGTGTACGAGGCCCTGATCAGCGGCTATTTCGAGTCCGGCCGCTTTGAGCAGGAGATCGACGCACTGTACGAGATGCTGCTGCCCTATGTGGAAAAGGATCCCTCCGCCTTCTATACGGCTGAGGAGTTCACCAAAGCCGTTCAGACCTTAAAGGAGTTCTGCCTGCTGCGGGCGGAGAGCATCCGCCGTCAGCTGGACGGGACGCTTTCCACAAAGACCAGCGAGCAGGAAAAGTCTGCTCAGGTCAATGCCTCTTCTCTCCAGGTCCGTGACATGGGGACGCAGGGAGGCGGCGGCGATCAGCCCGGCGGCGGTTTTAACGGCGGCGGATTCAACGGAGGCGGCTTCAAGGGAGGAAACCCGCAGGGCGGCGGCTCACAGGGCGGCGGCTCCAAAGGCGGCTTCCCCGGCGGTCAGTCCGGCGGACAATCCGGCGGCGGCGCTTCCAAAGGGGGAGGTTCTCAGGGCGGCTTTAACGGCAGCCAGCCGGGAGGCGGCACACAGCCGAACAATCCCGGAATGCCGAATGACGGCACACAGCCGGGAAGCGGCGGGTCACAGCCCGGTGACAACGCCGAAAACCGTCCCTCTGTCTGAAAACATCATGGCTCAAGACATATAAAAAGGGCTCTGGCTTATGATATGCTACCCCCAAGTAGGACACTGAAATATAAAACCTACTTGGGGGTGTTTCTATGTCAAGGAAAGGCAGTATTGACGCGGCCCTAAAGGTCGAGCTGGTAGAAAGCT
>JAEEGI010011149.1_pt1 | contig 19439 bp, 11 predicted proteins | sample 8958751 | NCBI WGS metagenome assembly JAEEGI01 (sample SAMN16246545, study PRJNA631951) | gut metagenome | biome: gut microbiome; feature: rumen; material: KS-attached | host: Bos | place: Iran: Karaj | collected 2018-10 | reverse complement strand
TTGACGATACATCCGTTGTCCTCGAAGATCTTGATGCACTCGTCGTCGGACACCTGAACTCCGTAGTTCCAAAGAACGTCCCTTGTTGCACGGTCGATTGCGATGCACTCGTCCTCTGTGAACAGGTCGATGTGGAGACCGTTCAGTCCGAATTTTCCAGGATACTGGATCTGTTTCATTTTATTCCTCCTTCATGTGTTAAGTGGTTTTGGTAAAGCGTTTTGATGAACAGTTGACCTGAAGAGCGGATCTGCGATCCGCTCGTTTCAGGTCGGTTCAGCGCTTTGTCTTCTCGCGGAACTTCTCACAGCTGTTGATCTTGATGCCGAGGAGGTCCTCGATGTTCATCTTGGCTGCGATTCCGCGGGGTGCTCCGGGTACTCCGGTGACGATTCCGATTCCGAGCTCCTCACGGAGGTCCCTCATAACGAACTCGTCTGCCAGGTCGAGGACGTCGACACCGAGCTTCTTTGCAACGTATGCCTTTGCGTCCTTCACCCTCATGTTGCTGTCGAACTCCATCCTTGCGACGAGGTCTCCAGCGGACCTGATTCCTCCCATACCGGAAGTCATGAAGTGAGGGAGATCCATTCCTGCAGGATCTCCGACTCCGCACTAGATACCGTCGACGTGCGCGATCTCGACCATTGCCTTGCTGGCCCTGGAGACCGCATCGATCGGGGGCGTCTCGCACATGGGGATTCCTCCTACTCCCATTCCCATGTCTGCGTGGATGGGGATGTTGGAGGTCTTCACGGCTTCCTTGATGAATGTTACAGACCTTGCGATGTTGAATGCGAGCGACTTGCTGGTGTTGGTGTTGCAGACGGTACCGCAGACGTTGGCTCCTGCCTTCTCTGCGATCTTGACGTACTGGTGGGGGTACATTCCTGCGACGACCTGTCCCTCGAACTCGATCATTCCGTGGATACCCATGATGGACTCTCCTGCGAATCCGACCTGGATGTATGCCTCGGGGCACTGCTCCCTCAGGATCTTCACTCCATTGAGTGTTCCTACACAGTCCGCATCTCCTGCGGATCCGGTGGTGTCGAAGTTGAATCCGTCCGACCCGGCTGCCTGCAGCCTGGTCGTGACGTACTCGATATCCCTGGTGACGTGCTGGGATGCGAGCTCGGACTGCTGCATGGACTCCTCGATCTTGAACTCCCTCATGAGGTCTGCGGGGTTTCCGTAGGGTCCGTCAGGGGCGTAGTAGAGTCCCTGGTTGGGCATTGCACCGTAGAAGAAGGGTGCGATGATCTCTGCCTGGATCTCCTCCATGGTCTGCATCTCCATTGCGATGACAGGCTTGACGGGCTTGATCGAGTAGTCAGAGTGAGCAAGCTCGAATGTGTCGGCTCCCAGTGCCCTCTCGTGGAGGAGAGCGGCCTCGAGCCTTCCCATGTCGACTCCGTTTCCGGAGTTTCCGTTGTCACCGGTGAAGTCCAGCTGACCGATATCGTAGGAGAGAACGATCTCGTTTCCGGGCTCTACTCCGACGACCCTGTCCTGGCTCATGATGATCTCGGCGATGTGCTCGATGTCGTTGGCATCGAGCTGGGGGATGCTTGCCATGTCGGCTGCATCAGCGGTTCCGTTGTGGATGTCGTCGAGGATCTGCTCCTTTGTCATGGTAATTCTCTTACCATCACCCATTCTTGTGTAGTACTCAGTCATTTAATACACCATTTCAGTCAGACGCGATTGCCTGTGCTTTCTTTGTTGTCTCGGAAGCGGACTCTCCGTAGACATCCGCACCGATCTTGTCCGCGTATCCCTGTGTGACAGGGGCTCCGCCAACCATAACAACCACTTTGTCACGGACTCCCTCTTTTCCGAGGTTGTCGATGACGGTCTTCATTCCGACCATCGTTGTGGTCATCAGGGCTGACATTCCGCAGTAGTTGCATCCGCCCTTGACTTCCTCGATGAAGTTCTTGAGGGGTACATCTCTGCCGAGGTCGTGGACTTCGAAACCAGCGCACTGGAGCATGGTTGAGCAGATGGACTTTCCGATGTCGTGGACATCTCCCTCGACGGTTCCCATGACGACGGTTCCCTTGGCGGTAGCACTGCCTGCTCCGGCCTTGAGCTCGTCATCGAGGATCTCCATTGCCTTCTTCATTCCAGCGGCTGCACTGAGGACGTGGGGCAGGAAGAGCTTTCCCCTCTCGAAGAGGACTCCGACGTCGGACATGGCTGCACCGAGCGAGTTGATGATCTCGTCAGCGGGCATGCCTGCGGCATGCGCGTCTTCGACTGCCTTTGTGATGTCAGGAACCTTACAGGATACCAATGCATCCTTCAGGTTCTTCGTTTCTACCTCGTAAGCCAATTTTATTCCTCCAATAAAGTAAATTCCTTTACCTTACTCTCCCTACCTATTATTCGATTAATAAAAGTTTGTAGTTATACATATATAGAGGAGGTAATAGACTCGGATATGTGATTGTTCCCCCATCAATCATATATTTAAAATTTTCTTTTTAATTTGATTAGATGCAATCATTTTTGATTAAAATTCAAACTTTTATTACGCTTTTTTGGCCATATATTTAAACATACCGATGGATGTATCATATATCCACCCATTATTGCCTCCAACCAATGCAGATGGCGGATAAAAATCCCCAAAAACGGGCATAATTCCCATTTCATGGGGATCGTCCCAATCGAAGATTCTTCGCTCTTTTAGGCTCGAATGCGGAATAGTACTGAGTGGTTGTTATTTAATACATTAGGATGGATCAACGGCCACTCTTTCTCGGCTTAATAAACATCAGCGAATACTGTATAGCCGCACCGATAAGAATCAATCCTCCTGCTGCATAGGACAACCAGAAACCGGACGATACGAAGTGCACTATCCTCTCTCCGTCGATGGTCCACATCGAGAAGACGGTGGTCAGGACCAGCACCACGATACCGAGGATCATGCAGATGAATATCCCGTACCACAGCCTGCGGACCGTCATCGTGAGGACGGCCATAATAGCTGCCAGGACAGAGATTACACATATCACGATAGGGAGATACTTCTGGAATCCATCCAAATCCGAACCCATGAGGTCTATGCCCGTGAGGTCGGAAGACCACTCGAACCCCGCGACCCCGTGGATCCAGAGCTGGGTGATGGAGATCACTCCGACAATCGCACCTATAACGCATATGATCGGCACATACCTCAGATAATTCATGATATCAGTCGCTGTCCTGTAATTGTCAATATCTATTATTATACCTAAAGGGGCCCCGGCGGACCGGGGCCGTTTGTATCAGCAGGCTTCCGCCATCTGCTTCTTCTGAACAGAATACCAGATCGGTATGAAGAACAGCAGTATGGTGGCTCCGATGATGGCGGGTATGAAGCTGTTGCCGGATGCGACGTAGCTCCAGTAGACCAGACATACCAGCAGCACAAGCTGCAGCACGCACATTATCGCACCGACAGGCGTGTACCACTTGGGCGCCTTGAACGGCCTGGGGAGATCCTTGAAACGGGGATCCGTCCTGGACTTCACGAAAGCGTACAGCGCAACGAAGTTCGCTATGGCGTAACCCATCGCAGATGCGGAGAGCACGGTCATGACCGAAGTCTCTGCACCGAGTATGGGCAGCACGCTGAGCACGAGCATCAGCAGGCAGTTGATGATCGACACGAACAGGAAAGCGTTCGTGGGCATTCCGTTCGAGTTGAGCTTTCCGAACCACTTGGGAAGGTTTCCTTCCTTAGACATCGAATACAGGGACCTGGAGGATCCGAGGTATCCGGTCTGGATGATAAGGATCATAGCCACGACGAGTACAACCAGAGCGATCAATCCGCCCACGTCTCCGAACGCAGAGACTGCGACAGGGTACAGGGTGTGGTATCCGGCCTCGCTGACTCCCTCCTGACCGATCTCTCCGTAGATCAGGAACGGCACGAGGAAGTACATGATCAGACAGATGATTCCGCATCCGAAAAGGGCCTTGGGGGTATCCTTTCCAGGGTTCTTGTATTCCGGACCGTAGATGGCCGCGGTCTCCCATGCGCAGGATGACCACTGCCCGAGACCCATGCATCCGAGGATCAAGATGAGGGACATCATCGAATCGCTGCCAGACACAGGGAAGACCCATGATTCCGAGATCCTTCCGAACTCGAATGAACCGATGTTACCGAACAGGATGACGATGACGGGAACGAGAGATATGACGGCAAGAACCAGGGCGACCTTTCCTCCGCCCTCAAGACCGCGGGAACTCATAGCATACATCACTGTGACCATAGTTATTATGACGGCCATGCTGAGACCGACGGTCTCCCATGCTCCGAGCTGGAGTCCGAACATAACGCCGATGTACTCGACGATGAGTCCCGAGAAAATGTAAACGACAGGCGTCCATGCGAACCAATAGCACCAGGATGCGAACGCGCCGATGAACTTGCTCTTATCTATTTTCCCTTTAACCACCTTATCGGAATGGAAGACTGCCTGTGCGCAGCCGGGGATTCCGGTGGCCTGCGGGAATGTGGTCACCATCTCTGCATAAGCGATGTTCTGCACGAAACCCTGCACGACACCGATAGTCCATGTGAATATGCACAGCGCCCAGATCATGGACCCGACATCATACAGACTCGGGACGATCAGGAGCGGGACACCCAATGCGACGAACATCCCGTCCTTCCAACTCACTGTGCGTTTCAACTGATTATCCTCGCTACCTGCGTAGCTCCGATCTTCTCCCTGAAATACTTCAGATACCAGGGCCTCTCCGTTAGCCATTTGTTTCCTCCTTCTATTAGTATACAAGATTGTGAATCAAGCATACCATTCCTTTCAGATGCGCGATCCGACCCGGACACCGGCGACCCTCCTCCTTTCTTAGGGTCGCCGCAGTTGACGATCCGGCATTTCCTCCTTTGCCGACCGAGGACCGAACCCTCCTTTCTTTGAACGGTCCTTGGTGATCGCCATTGCATTCCTTTCGTACTCGGCCGCGATGGATTACGCATCTCAGCTGTATGAAAAATCAAAATGTACCCTATTTAAAAGTTTGGTTGTTAACAGTAATGAATAGGAATAAGTTTAAATAGTCATTTTATTGATTCAGTCAATATTTAGAATAGTTTAAATACTATTAACATCAATTAATCGGTTTGAACCAAAACCTTTTAAATAGTTGTAAAAAAATCTCAAATACATCCAATGGGAACATTGGCGGTGAAAACCAAAAAGGAGGAAAAACATGTCAAACGAAGCGATTCTCGCTGATCTTAAGACGTCAGTCGAGACATGGAACATCAAGCTTGCCCAGGAAGCAACCCAGAAAGCGATCGATGCTAAGATGGACATCGGAACCATCATCGGAGATGGACTCGGAAAGGGAATGGAGACGATCGGTGTCAGATTCGATAAGGCAGAGATCTACCTACCCCAGGTCGTCGCTGCTTCCAAGACAATGGAAGCTGCACTCAACATCCTCAAGCCTCTCATGGAATCCGGAGAAGGCAACCTCAAGGGAACTGTCGTTATGGGAACAGTCGAGGGAGACATCCATGAGATCGGTAAGAACGTCTGCTGTGCCATGCTCAGGGGAGCAGGCTACAACGTCATCGACCTCGGACCCGACGCATCCGCTATGGACTTCATGGATGCGGCAGAGGAGAACAACGCACAGGTGTGTGGTGGATCCGCACTCATGACAACGACCCTCGAGTCTCAGAGAGAGCTCGTGGAGACCATCAAGGAGATGGAGGCACCCTACAAAGCGATCTTCGGCGGAGCACCCTGCTCCAAGGAGTGGTGCGACGAGATCGGAGCAGACGGATACTCCGAGACCGCCAATGAGATCATCGGCCTTGTCGACCAGCTCACGGGAAACTGATTATCAATGAGAGGTGAAGAAGATGGCAGCAACAAGATTCTTGACCGTAACTGACGTCTACGAAAGATTCCTCAAGGGAAAGAAGGTCCCTGAGGAGGACTGGGATTACAAGATCATCCCCGAGACCGCTACGGCGATGAAAGAGAAGTACAACCTCAACTTCGAGGGCAAGTTCGTACCTGAGGACAACGAGACGAAGAACAACCTGTTCCAGGCCGGTCTCGACATGCTGTGCACCTGCGGATTCTACTGCCAGGACCTCGGCCGTGTCATGAAGTTCACGGAAGAGGAGATCTGGGAAGGAATCAGGAGGGCACCCAAGAAGCTGATCCTCGGAGAGGGAAGGGACATCGCAAGGTTCTACCCCCGCCACGGGAACGCGCCGATCAAGCCGGTCATCCAGGGCGGACCTACCGGTTCGCCCGTGTCCGAGGATGTCTTCGTCCAGCTGATGCAGTCCTACGCCCAGGAGGGTATCGTGGACGACCTCGTGAACGGAGTCATGACCACCGTCGAGGGAAAGCCTGCGAAATCCAAGACCCCCTACGAGATCCGTGCAACCATGCAGGAGCTCAGGGCCACCAAGGAAGCAAGGACCAGGGCCCAGAGGCCCGGCCTGGGTGTCTAGGGACCCGAGACGCCGCTGTCCGAAGCGGCAAGGCTCGTCGCCGACTGCCCCAACGCGGGACACAGGATCACCGACGCCCACGAGTGCTCCCAGCTCAACGAGCTGAAGATGGACATGACCGGACTGAACATGCTGGCCGGATGGACCATCAGCGGAGACACCATCATGATCGAGCAGATGCCGATCTTCGGCGGATACTGCGGACAGCTCGAGGAGACCGCTATCTGCGATGTCGCTACTACTCTCGCATCCTTCGGACTGTTCTCCGGTAACTTCCACCTGGACGGACCTATCCACATCAGGTGGGGAACCACCATGGCCAAGGAGACCCTGGCAGTCGCAGGACACGCATGCGCTGCAGTCGACAACAACACCGACCTGCTCCTTGCGAACCAGTACTACCCCATCGCAGGACCCTGCACCGAGATGGGACTGATCGAGACCGCCGCACAGGCAATCTGCGACACCGCTTCCGGAAGAGAGCTCCTCTCCGGATCCGCAGTCGCGAAGGGAGTCGTGCAGGACAAGATCACCGGAATGGAGGCAAGGATGATGGGAGAGGCAGCTGCCCAGACCGCCGGAATGAAGGTCGGAGAGGTCAACGAGCTCCTCAAGAAGTTCGTCGAGTGGTACGAGCCTCAGTACACCAACGCCGACCTCGGAAAGACCTTCCAGGAGTGCTACGACGTCAAGACCGTCAGGCCCACCAAGGAGTACCTCGAGGTCTACGACAAGGCAAAGGCCCGCATGGCCGACTGGGGATTCGAGATCACCCCCTACAACTCCGGTATCATGTACGGCGGCTACGACGACCCCAAGAACTACAGATACTGAAGATATCCTCACCGAGTAAGTCTACTCATTCTTCCAAAGAAACAGGCCCGGGAAACCGGGCCCCCTTACCTTCTCACACTTTTTGTATGATCCGATTCAACCTGTTGCAATACGTTGGAACGCACTTCTCCATAACCTCACAAAGGACGGTGAATCGCTACTGTCGCGCAGTGATAAGGAGCGCAGCTCCGCATCACAAGCCATCTAGTTGCCTATGAAACCCACATCTTCAGGCCACACATTAACGGATCTTCTGCAACCAGGAGCGACAAACAATTGCCGTTCTTTATTCCAATACATTGCTGGAGATCGAGGGTCAATTCACCCAAGGTGGAGTCATGACAGATTAACTTCCATCCGCTTTCAATCAATCTCATAGAACGTGAATTCGGCACATCTCGAATGAATTAATTTCTCGTGCAAAAACATCGATTTCTTCATGGCCCTGTGCAAAAATGTGTGCAGGATCCATCGTTCTCTTGGGATTTCTCAGAACCGGCGCATAGCTACCGCTATCGTAATAGAGCGTACCGATAAGTAGATGAGCCGCCGTCTATAAATATTTTTAGCGATATATATCGGGCAAAGCCCGATTATAATCGCTAATTTTCACTGACAGAGCGTACCGCGGTGAGGAGATCGGGTTTATCGGAAGAGAAGGGACCGCGGAACATGGCTCTGAGAAAGGGGATGAACAGGCAGACGACGAGACTTCAGGCAGCCTCGGCGTTAGCTATGGCCATGTTCGAGCAGAAAGGTCTGACGGAACTGATCGATTCAAAGTTCAAGCATGATCCCAGAATCAAATTGACACCTGGCAATGCTGTCAAGGCGATGATAGGTACGATGCTGAGCGCAGAAGGCAGAAGGCCGTTGTTCGGGATATCCAACTTCTATCTCAGCAGCCCCACAGAGCAATTGTTCGGCAGTGATGCTGATGTGAACGCATTGAACGCAAGGGCGTTCTCCAGGAATCTGGACAGGCTGTTCAAGATGGATCTGGGGGAGCTGACATTCGAATGCTATTCGATGCTGTGCAAAGAGTACGGTCTGAGCTCCAACACGTTCAACATCGACGAGACCAACTTCAGTGTAACGTCACTGGTCAAGGAACCGGATGTCATGGAGGCAGCGTTCCCGGAACGCTGCGGGCATGCCAAGGACGGGCATAATGAACGGTTGGTGTACTCGCTCCTGTCTGTAACAGACGGGAACGGAGCGATATGCTACGAGCGTCCGTACGACGGTGCGACAACCGATGGGGAGATGGACAGGGATGCGATCGAGTTCCTTTCGAAGAAGGTGGATCCCAATATCACGACCCTGGCAGCAGATTGCAAGATCGTCACAGGGCCGTTGGTTAAGCTGATGCTGGAGAAGGAATTCGGTTTCGTGGCAAAATGTCCGGACAACTTCGGCAAGAAGGTAAGGTCGAAGATAGCCGAATCCGTTCGCACAGGCACTATGGACCCGTCCCTGGTCAGGGACGGGTGGGAGCTGTACGACACAGATGCCGAAGTGGAAGGCAATATGCTGAGGTTCGTCGCCTTCAGAACGACCGATGACATTTCTGCAGGCATAGAGTACCTCAGGGACCAGGGTCTGAAGGAAGCTAGATCGAGATTCAGTAGGTTCGAGTCCAGGACGTACAACTGCGACGTCGATGCCAGAAGGGCATTGGACGAGGCCTTGTACTGTCACGTAGACTCGGCATATGATGTGATCTGGAGCATCGACGAGGTGGAGGTGTCCGTAGGTTACGGACATCGCGGGCGCCCGCGCAAGGATGAGAAGCCGATCACCAAAACGGAATACAAGGTCAACGTCGAGCTGGTGTTCAACGAGGAGAGGGCCAAGGCCCTCTCCCAGGACCGTGGGGTGAGAGTGCTGATCACAAACCTTCCAAGGTCGAATGCCGATGAAGAGAACATTAGGTTCGGTGCAACCGCCGATACCGTGCTGATGACCTATCTGGGGCAGTACAGGATAGAGCACGCGTTCAGGCTCATGAAGGACGGGATGGGTATCGACAGGGTGTATCTTCACAGGCCTTCCAGGGAGAATGCGATGATGTTCGTGATATCGTTGGGAACGATGCTGTCCGATATCATCACGCACGTGCTGAAGAGCAATGGCATCGATATGACCATGCAGAGCATATCCGGAACGATGTCCACGTTGGACATCGTCCAAGATGCTGAAGGGGAATATCTTGACGGCCCTGAGGGGCACATAGACCTGTTCTTGAGGATACTGGAAGCTCTCGAGATCGACCCGGATCATCTGCTGGGATGAGGCAACGGTCCGATAATTGGCAGCGGACGCTATGCAGAAATCGGAATAATTCAAGGAGATGTGCCGAATTCACGTATGAATTCGGAGAATACGTAACAACATAACCGCTAACATCAGTCCAATGGCAATCAACTATGACCGCCTGCTACAGGATCATCACTAGTTTCCTGCCCTTTATACGCAAGGATGTGAGCATACGAACCGTTTTGAACCCAGTATCAATGAGGAAGCCATGATCGCCCAAACTCCTTCAAATCCCGCGAATCCGCATCTGCAGAATGTCCATGATAGATGGTTCGGATGCCTTATCCAAGACATCAACTATATATATTGATGGCGACAAAGGAACGTACGGAATGGTGCATAATTTCCCCTCTCTATTCATTATACGACAAAAGCACTGTAAATCTTATATAGCCATGCTAACATCCAACAAGTTAGCGGTGACATTGAGGTAGATCCCTGCCCAATCCTTGCCGGGCCCGTGACCGTCCATATCGGTTCGACTCCATATGTCCCGCGACGCTAGGAAAGGAAGAATGAGAAGGTCTGTAACCATGGATCGTACGAAGGTGTACGTCATCATCGTAGCTGTCGTCGCGATAGCGCTGATCATCACCGGAGCCCTGATGGTGTTCAACAAATCCCCGGATCTACTGAACTCCGAGTTCTGCGTGGTGGTCACCAACTCCATGGACGGAGGACCGACCGAGTATGAGATATCGACCATCCCCGTGAACAGCCTGATCGAGGTGCACAAGCTGCACGGCGACGATACCAAGGGCATCAAGGTCGGGGACGTCATAGGGTTCAGATCGTCGCTGGTGGCAGGGAACATCTACCACCGTGTGATAGCAATCGACGAAGAGAACCATAAGTTCACCACCAAGGGCGACAACACCGCATCGACCGAGACCGTGGCCTTCGATTCGGCCAACGGGAAGGTCGTCAACGTCAGCAAGGAGGCGGGGGACGTCGTGGTCTTCGTCAAGCAGAACCAGTTATTCATCATATTCGCACTGATAATGGTCGTGATTATCGCGGAGGCCGTCTCATACCTTCTGAAGATCTGGAAGTAACTAAAGGAAAGGGCAACAGGCATCGACCTATGCAGCGCGACGGTCCGGTGCCTGGATCGCGGAGAATCGGAGATGAATGAATGAACGTTAAGAACATAGGCCTGATAACCGTCATCCTAGCTACGGCTGTAGCTCTGCTGCTCGTCATGTCCCTGCCAGCAGCCTCCGCATCCCCCCTGACCGACCATACACCCGGCATCGTCCTCGTCGACGAGGACGGGACGGGGCTGGGGAACAGACCGCTGCTGGATCCGATCGTCCACATGGATACGGAGACCACGCCCGGAGGCGTCGTATACCGTCTGGCCGCCAACACGGACGTGACCTACATAGACACCTACGTCAAGACCGTCAACAACATAGAGCCCTACAAGATCTCCGTAACGGTAACGGCCCCGTCGACCTCCGACTTCGATTTCTACTACGTCACCGGCATCCTGATAACGATAACCGACGGCAGCACAGTCTGCGAAGCCGTCCTGACCAGCGGCAACAATTTCACGGCCAACGTGACCGATTCCTACGGCTGGCATATCTTCCAGCCCAACGAGAGGTACCAGGTCAAGGCTTACACCTACCTCGCATACGACAGCACCGTCAAGCCCTTGGGTGCCAAGAACCTCACGTTCACTTTCACCGCCACGATGGACGACCTCCATGATGTGAAATTCTATTCGGAAGGGGAGGTCATCGAGACCAGGACCCTGCAGCCGACGGCCCCGCTTGGGCCGCTTCCGGAGCCTTCGAGGGGGGGATACCAGCTACTGGGCTGGAAGGACTCCAATGGGAACTACGTCAGCGCCACCACCAAGGTCAACGAGCTGCCTTCGGACGACATAACGGCGGAATGGCAGAAGATCGCGCCCGACACCCACACCATCGTCTTCAGGTCCGACGGCGGGACCGTCGCCACCAAGGAGCTGGCCGACGAGGACCCCCTGGGGAAGTTCCCGTCGGTATCCAAGAGCGGATACAGCCTGGTGGGATGGTTCGATTCAAACAACAAGCAGGTCTACGAGAGCACCCTCGTCGGAAGCCTGCCGTCCTACACAGTCACCGCCAAATGGCAGGAGGCGATGCACGAGATAACGTTCGTGTCCGACGGCGAAGTCGTCGGGCAAAGGTACAAGTACCCCTACCAGCCGGTCGGGACCCTCCCGACAGTGACCAAGGAGGGCTACGAGCTGGTGGGATGGTTCGATTCAAAGGATCATGAGGTGCATTCAAGCACGCTCGTCTCCGAGCTGCCCTCCGATACGATCACGGCCAAATGGCGCGAGGCGGCCCACACGATCAAATTCGTATCCGACGGAAAGACGGTCGAGACCAAGACCCTGTACCCCGAGCAAAGGCTGGGAGTCCTGCCTACCGTCACCAAAGAGGGATACGAGTTCACGGGATGGTACTCCGGGGACAAGCATGTGTACTCGACCACACTGGTATCACAGCTCCCGTCCGATACTATCAACGCCCATTGGAGACTTGCCAAACATACTATCACATTCATCTCCGACGGGAAGGTCGTCGATATCAGGCAGATCTATCCCGAGAATCCCATCGGCGCGTTCCCTGATGTGGCCCTGGAAGGCCACGAGCTAATCGGATGGTTCGACTCCGACACCCATCAGGTATCTCCCACCACTCTGGTCTCCGAACTCAAGTCCGACACAATCACGGCCCACTGGAGGCTTGCGAAACATACAATCTCGTTCGTATCAGACGGTAAAACGGTAGCCACCAAGGACCTCTACCCCGAGGAAGCCCTCGGCACATTCCCGGAGGTCTCAAAGGACAAGTACGAACTCGTCGGATGGTTCGACTCCAAGGATGCAGAGGTCTCCCCCACCACACTCGTATCCGATCTGCCATCGGACACAGTCACCGCGAAGTGGAGACTCGCCAAACATACTATCACATTCATCTCAGACGACACGGTCGTCGAAACAAGGGAGATCTATCCCGAGGATCCGCTCGGACAGCTGCCGGATGTTACCAAAGAGAAGTACGAGCTGGTAGGATGGTTCTCCGACAGCCTCCAGGTCAGCGCCGATACGCTGGTATCCGAGCTCCCGTCGGACACGATCACCGCCAAGTGGAAGGAAGGCAAGCACACCATCCAGTTCGTCTCCGACGGCAATGTCGTGACCACGAAGGATCTGTACCCCGACGAGACGCTCGGTGCATTCCCCGATGTCACCAAGGAGAAGTACGAACTCGTCGGATGGTTCGATTCGAATGATAAATCAGTAGGCCCCGACACCAAGGTATCGGAGCTCCCGTCCGATGTCGTCACCGCCAAGTGGAAGGAAGGGAAGCACACGATCTCCTTCGTCTCGGATGGAAAGACCGTCATCACAAAGGACCTCTACCCCGATGAGAAACTGGGAACATTCCCTCCAGTGACGAAAGAAGGTCACGAGCTGGTCGGTTGGTTCGATTCCAACGATGTGCAGGTATCCTCCGACACACTCGTATCGGAACTTCCGTCCGATACGGTCACAGCGAAGTGGAAGGAGGGAAAGCACACCATCACCTTCATCTCCGAAGGCAAGACCGTGGATACAAGACAGCTGTACCCCGACGAGATGCTCGGGGACCTCCCGAAGGTCACCAGGCCCGGATACGAGTTCCTCGGATGGTTCTCCGACGACCTCCAGGTCAGTGCGGAGACCCTTGTATCCGAGCTACCCTCGGACATCATCGGAGCACGCTGGAACGAGGAGAAGTACAAGATCACATACGTCTCCGAAGGAAAGACGGTAGACGAGAAGGAGCTCGCGCTCAGCGACATCCTTGGAACGTTCCCTTCAGTGACCAGGGAAGGTTTCGAACTGGAAGGATGGTTCTCCGGCACCAAGCAGGTCTACGAGGACACCCTGGTCAAGGACCTTCCGTCATACACGATCACGGCCAAATGGAAAGAGGCCAAACATACAATCATATTCGTATCCGAAGGCGAGACCGTCGAGAAAAGGGATCTGTATCCCAGCCAGGCCCTCGGAAAGCTCCCCACAGTGACCAGGACCGGGTATGAGTTCCTCGGCTGGTTCGATTCCGACGGAACCCAGGTATCGTCGACCACGCTCGTATCCGAACTGCCTTCGGATACGATCACCGCCCAGTGGAAAGAGGGCAAGCACACGATCAAATTCATCTCTGATGGAAAGACGGTCACCACCAAGAAGCTGTACCCCGACGAGAAGCTGGGAACTCTTCCCTCGGTGACGAAGACCGGGTACGAGCTCGTCGGATGGTTCTCCGGAGAGATGCAGGTCAGCGCGGATACGCTCGTATCCGAGCTCCCCTCCGATGACATAGTCGCCCAGTGGAAGGCCGCCAAACGCACGATCACGTACATGTCGGACAGCAAGGTCGTAGAGACAAAGCAGCTGTACCCCGACGAGAAGATCGGAGCCTTCCCTGCGGTCACCAAGGACAAGTATGAACTTGTCGGATGGTTCACAGGCAGCACGCAGGTCTACGAGGACACGCTGGTCCAGGACCTGACCTCCAACACGATCACTGCCAAATGGCAGGAGGCCAAGCAGAAGATCGTCTTCATGTCCGACGGCAAAGTCGTCGAGACGAGGGAGCTCACTGCCAGCCAGAGGCTGGGAGCACTCCCTGACGTCACATTGGAAGGCTACGAGCTCGTGGGATGGTTCGATTCCAAGGATAAGCAGGTAAACGCCAACACGAAGGTGTCCGACCTCCCGTCCAACATCATCACAGCGAAATGGAAGGAAGGCAAGCATACGATCACCTTCATCTCCGAGGACAAGACCGTCGAGATCAGACATCTGTACCCGGACCAGAGGCTGGGAACACTTCCCTCGGTCACGAGGACCGGGTACGAGCTCGTCGGATGGTTCTCGAATGACATGAAGGTCTCGGCCAATACCCTTGTGTCCGATCTTCCGTCCGATACGGTCACCGCACAGTGGAAAGAGGGAAAACATACAATCAAATTCGTCTCGGATGGCAAGACCGTCGAGATTAGACAGCTCTACAAGGACGATCCCCTCGGAGCACTCCCGAGTACCACCAAAGAAGGCTACGAGCTCGTGGGATGGTTCTCCGGCAGCATGCAGGTGAGCGCGTTCACGCTGGTCTCCGAACTGCCTTCAGAGACGATCACCGCACAGTGGAAGGAAGGCAAGCGCACCATCACATACGTCTCCGACGGAGATGTCGTGAGCAAGAGGGATCTCTACCCCCACGAGCAGCTCGGCATATTCCCCAAGGTGTCCAAGGAGAACTACGACCTGGTCGGATGGTTCTCCGGCAGCATGCAGGTCTACGAGGACACCCTGGTCAAGGACCTTCCGTCATACACGATCACCGCACAGTGGAAAGAGGGAAAGCACACGATCACATTCATGTCCGAAGGCAAACCCGTCGAGGTCAGAGAACTGTACCCCGACCAGATGCTCGGGGACCTCCCGAAGGTCACCAGGCCCGGATACGAGTTCCTCGGATGGTTCTCCGATGACATGCAGGTGAGCGCCACCACAGTGGTATCCGATCTCCCGTCCGAGATCATCAACGCCAGCTGGGACGAGGAGAAGCACAAGATCACATACGTATCCGACGGAGTCACAGTGGCAACCAAGGAGCTTGCCCCCAGCAGCATCATAGGATCATTCCCGTCAGTGTCCAAGACCGGTTTCGAACTCATCGGATGGTTCGACTCGGAGACCCACCAGGTATCCGAGACCACGCTGGTATCTGAGCTTCAGTCGTACACTATCGTCGCGCACTGGCGCGAAGCGAAACAGACGATCACATACGTCTCGGATGGCGAAACGGTCCTTACCAAGCAGCTGTACCCCGAAGATCTTCTCGGAGCATTCCCGTCTGTATCAAAGACAGGTTTCGAGCTCATAGGATGGTTCTCCAATGATACTCAGGTATACGAGACCACAAAGGTCTCCGACCTGCCTTCGAAGACCATCACGGCCCACTGGAAGGACCTGAAGCGCACGATCACATTCATTTCAGAAGGAGAGACAATTGAGACTAGACAGCTGTACCCCGAGGACCCCCTCGGAAAGCTTCCCGAGGTGACATGGGAAGGACACGAGTTCCTGGGATGGTTCTCCGAGGACATGCAGGTCTCATCCACAACATCCGTATCGGAGCTGCCCTCCGATACCATCAACGCGCACTGGCGCGAGGCCAAGAAGACGATCACATTCATTTCAGATTACAGGGTAATCGAAAAGAGGCAGCTGTACCCCGATGAGACATTGGGAACGCTGCCCACGGTCACGAAGGAGGACCACGAGTTCGTCGGATGGTATTCCGGCAACGAGCTCGTTTACCCCGGAACGCTGGTATCCGACCTCCCGTCCACCCTCATCACGGCGAAATGGAAGGAGACCAAGCAGACGATCACGTTCATTTCCGACGACAAGGTCGTCGAAGAGAGGAAGCTCTATCCGGACCAGCCCCTCGGAACACTGCCTACAGTGACGAAGAAAGGATTCGAATTCCTCGGATGGTTCTCCGGCAGCATGCAGGTATCTGATGCGACGATCGTCTCCGACCTGCCTTCGCACACCATCGAGGCGCATTGGCACGAGGCCAAGCGCACAATCACCTTCATGTCCGAAGGAAAGGTCATCGAGGAGAGAGAGCTGTACCCCGAGGAATCGCTCGGAAAGCTCCCATCAGTGACCAGAGAAGGATATGAGCTGATTGGATGGTTCTCGGACGAGACGCAGGTCTCGGAGACCACCGTGGTGTCATCCCTGCCGTCCAACACGATCAAGGCGAGATGGCACGCCGTCGAGCCCGTGGAGCGCACCATCACTTACGTCTCCGACGGAGTCACCGTGGCGACCAAGACCCTGCTGGACACCGAGCGCCTGGGAGCGTTCCCCACAGTAACTAAGGAAAGCTACGAGCTCATAGGCTGGTTCGACACCGAGACGCACCAGGTATCCGAGAACACGCTGGTGTCCGACCTCGGCTCCTACACCATCACAGCGCAATGGCAGGACGCCAAGCGCACCATAACATTCACTTCCGACGGCACTGTCGTCGAGACCAGGGAGCTGTACCCCGACCAGAGGCTCGGAACCCTACCTGCGATAACCAAGGAGGGCTACAAGCTCACCGGATGGTTCTCCGGCGACATGCAGGTCAGCGCGAACACCGTCGTGTCAGCTCTGCCTTCCGACACCATCGATGCCCACTGGGAGAGGGCCGACACCAGAAAGCACACCATCATGTACATGTCCAACGACCATGTCATCTTCACCAAACAGCTGGCCGACTATGAGCCTATAGGGGAGTTCCCGGAGGTCCATAGGGCAGGTTACGAGCTGGTTGGATGGTTCGACTCCAACACCCACGAGGTCCACGAGGACACCCTGGTCGAGGATCTGCTGTCGCATACGATCACCGCCCACTGGAAAAGGTCCGGTTCGGAAGAGGTAACGATCACATTCGTCTCCGACGGCAAGGTCGTCGAGACAAGGACCCTCATGGACAGCGACAAGCTTGGTCCGCTGCCCACGGTCAGCAAGAAAGGGTACGAGCTGGTAGGATGGTTCGACGCGGTCACCCACCAGGTCAACTCCAGGACCGTGGTGTCAACTCTGCTATCCGATACGATCACCGCCCACTGGAAGGAGGCGGGCGACGAGAAGCACACCATCAGATTCGTCTCCGATGGAAAGACCGTCGCCACAAAGTCGCTGACTGACGACCAGAGGCTGGGAACATTCCCGCAGGTCGAAAAGGAAGGCTACGAGCTCGTCGGATGGTTCGATTCCCGCCACAACCAGGTCTATCCCAACACGAGCGTCTCCAGTCTGCCGTCGTACACCGTGACGGCCGAATGGAAGCCGCTGGACCCCACCAAGCGCACGATATCCTTCGTGTCCGACGGTGAGACCGTATCCACCAAGGAACTGTCGGTGGACGACCCGATAGGGGCGTTCCCGACCATCACCAAAGAAGGTTACAAGCTGAAGGGATGGTTCGACGCCAACGGCGTCCAGGTCCACGAGGACACCCTCGTGTCCGCGCTCCCAACAGACATCGTCACCGCATCCTGGGAGAAGGATGACAGGCTGACCGTGTACTTCGAATCCATGGGAGAGATCTACGAGGTCAGGCACTATCACACCGTGGGAGACGTCCTCGGTCTGCTGCCCGCACCCATGTGGGAGGGCCACGACCTGATCGGATGGAAGAACTCTGAGGGAGAGTACATCACAGCGTTCACCACCGTCGGAGAGCTTCCGACGAACACCGTCACGGCGTTCTGGGAGGAGCATGTAAGCAAGGAGTGGCCCAGGGTCGAGACCGAGACCGAGGTCATCAAGAACCCCGACGGATCCACCACGACGAAGGAGACGGTCATCACCACCACTGAGGACGGTCACGTGGACAGGCACATCACCACCACGACCGAGAAGGACGACGGCACCACGGAGACCACCGACTCGGAATGGAAGTCGTCCCCTGGAGTGCCCGAGACCGGTTCCGACAGCAAGAAGACCCACAAGGAGAACGATGACGGCACCTCCGAGGACGTCGAGGACAGGAAGACGATGAACCAGGACGGCACCTCCGAGGAATACCATTCCTTCATCGAGAACGACGACAAGGACAGGACCACCACGATCGACATCGACTCCAAGACCACGGAGACGGACGGGGACTGGCATAAGGTGCACACCCACATCACCATCGAGTACCACCCCGACGGATCCGAGACCCGGACCACCGACATCGAGGAGGAGTGGAGCGACGGTGTCAAGGAAACAAGGCACGTCGTCACCATGTACGCCTTCGACGGGACCAAGGTACTGGAGACCACCTGGCTCACCAGGACCGAACCCGGATTCGATCCCGTCCTCAATATCATAGACTACAGGGCATGGCAGGACGTCGACGAGGTGTCCGTCATGATGGACAAGATCACCGAGCACGGAATGGATGTCGTCAAGAGCATCGTCGATTCCTACAAGGCCGATGCACAGTTCATCGGACTGATGACCAAGACCGGCACTCAGACCATTCCCGAGGACTTGATCCAGTCCATAGTCGACTACAACTACGGTCTCATCGCCCACAGGGGCGAGGAGGTCTTCGCCCTCGACAGGACCGCCCTAATAGCGATCCAGAGCATCGATGGAGACGTCACCCTCATCATGGACAAGGCCGAGTCCGAGGAGCTCACCGAGGCTCAGATCAAGGCCATCGGAGACGACTACGCAGTGAGCTTGCGCCTCCTGAAAGGCGACACGACCATCACGGAGCTCGACGGCAAGGCGTACGCCATGGTCCAGCCCGGATACAAGTCGTCCTCCGCCTTCAGGGTAATCGACACCGGAGAAAAGCAGGCCGTGCATTCGATGTACAGCGAGGACTACCCCGGAACTGTGTTCGAGGTCGACCATCTGTCGGTCTACGTGATGGAGCACCCGCCGGAGAAGTGCTGGTTCTGGCTGTGGGTGCTGATCATACTCATAATACTGATCACGGCCATCACCTACTGGAAATACAGGCAGTCCAGGGACTGAGCATCCTTATCGATGTCCGGATCCCTGGATCGCCCATTCCAGTCGAATAAGGACCGACGGTTACCCGTCAGCCCTCTTCTTGGAACCGTACGTGATACTCTCGCATCATACGGCTCGAGCCATCGATAACCCCGCTGCTCGGGGCGCCTCACATCGCGCAAGATTTATCCCTGTATCCGCGCTCAT
>JAEEGI010011148.1_pt1 | contig 19439 bp, 16 predicted proteins | sample 8958751 | NCBI WGS metagenome assembly JAEEGI01 (sample SAMN16246545, study PRJNA631951) | gut metagenome | biome: gut microbiome; feature: rumen; material: KS-attached | host: Bos | place: Iran: Karaj | collected 2018-10 | reverse complement strand
TTTGATGTCTTTTTCCTTAATTTGGCGGACACGCTCGCGGGTGAGGCCGAACTTCATGGCTATCTCGTCGAGGCTGAGGGCGTGGGGCATGCCGATGCCGAAGTACATCTTGATGACCTCGCGCTCGTACTCGGTGAGTGTGGAGAGGGCGCGCTCGATTTCCTGCGAGAGGGATTCCTGCATCAGGGCGCTGTCGGTGGGCGGTGTGTCCTCGTTGGGCAGCACATCGACGAAATTGACGTCTTCGTCGGCCACCAGCGGAGCGTCGATGGAGATATGGCGGCCCGAGATGCCGAGGATGCTCTTGATTTTCTCCTCGGGGATGTCGAGCATGTCGGCCAGTTCCTCTTCCGATGGCGGGCGCTCGAGCTCCTGTTCCAGGCGGCTGATTTCTTTTTTGAGTTTATTGAGGGCTCCCAGCTGGTTGGAGGGGAGACGCACGATGCGCGAGTTCTCGGCGATGGCCTGGAGGATGGATTGGCGTATCCACCAAACGGCGTAGGAGATGAATTTGAAGCCGCGTGTTTCGTCGAAACGCTTTGCGGCCTTAATCAGACCCACGTTGCCTTCGTTGATGAGGTCGGGAAGGCTGAGGCCTTGGTTCTGGTACTGCTTGGCGACGGAGACGACGAAGCGCAGGTTGGCCTTGGTGAGGCGGTCGAGGGCTTCTTGGTCACCGGCTTTGATGCGCTGAGCCAGACGGACTTCCTCCTCGGGAGTGAGCAACTCTTCACTGCAAATATCCTGCAGGTATTTGTCGAGCGACTTGATGTCGCGGTTGGTGATGGAATGGGTAATTTTTAACTGTCTCATGGCGTATATATAAATTCCACTCTTCTTTTTACCCCTACATAACGATAAAAATCAAAAAATGTTTCATGAAATAGAAAAAAAAGTTGATATTTGTTTCAACAGGTCTGAAATGTCAAAAAAAAAACGTAAATTTGCATTTTCAACTGAAGATGTAATACGATTATGTTTGAGAGTATTAGTAATAAGATAGAGAAAGCGTTACACACGTTGCGCGGCAAGGGTAGCATTACCGATATTAACATTGCCGAGACGGTGAAGGAGGTTCGCAGAGCCTTGATTGACGCTGATGTGAGCTACCCTATCGCAAAGGAGTTTACCGATAATGTGAAGGCGGAGGCTCTCGGTCGCAATGTTATCAAAAGCATTGAGCCGGGGCAGTTGATGGTGAAGATTGTCCATGAGAAACTGACCGAGTTGATGGGCAGCGAGGCGGTGGACATTAATGTGAAAGGGAATCCTGCGGTGGTGCTGGTTGCCGGTTTGCAGGGCTCGGGTAAGACCACGTTCTCGGCCAAGCTGGCCTATCATCTGAAGAATAAGCGCAACAAGAGTGTTTTGCTGGTGGCCGGCGACGTGTACCGTCCGGCAGCTATCAGCCAGTTGCAGACGCTTGGCAGCCAGATACAGGTGCCAGTCTTTACCGAAGAAGGGAACACCAACCCGATAGACATTGCCACCAAGGCCGTCAAGGAGGCCCGGATGAAGGGTTTCGATGTGGTGATAGTGGATACGGCAGGACGCCTGGCTGTGGACGAGCAGATGATGGACGAGATTTCCGGTCTCAAATCGACATTGAATCCACAAGAGACACTGTTTGTGGTGGATTCAATGACGGGTCAGGATGCAGTTAATACGGCCAAAGCTTTCAATGACCGACTGGACTTTGACGGTGTGGTGCTCACCAAGCTCGACGGCGACACCCGAGGCGGTGCTGCGCTGACAATCCGCTACACGGTGCAAAAGCCCATCAAGTTTGTCGGTATCGGCGAGAAAATGGAGGCACTCGATGTGTTCCACCCGGACCGTATGGCAAGCCGTATTCTGGGTATGGGCGACGTCGTTTCGTTGGTGGAGCGTGCGCAGGAACAGTATGACGAGGAGGAGGCCCGTAAGATTCAGAAGAAGTTAATCCACAACGAATACAGTTTCGAGGACTTCCTTTCGCAGATAAACCAAGTGAAGAAGATGGGCAGCATGAAGGACCTTATCGGTATGATCCCCGGTATGGACAAGCTGACTAAGAATGTGGAGATAAGTGACGATGCCTTCAAGCCCATAGAGTCGATGATTGGAAGCATGACACCCTACGAGCGGCGTAACCCCAGTTGTCTCAACGGCAGCAGAAAGCAGCGTATTGCCGCCGGCAGCGGCCATACGATTCAGGAGGTCAACCGTTTCGTCAAGCAATTCGAGGAGACACGCAAAATGATGAAGGCTGTGAGCTCGAAAGGAAAGCTGGCCAACATGCCCAAACGTCGTAGATAATGAATAATAAATAACCTACAATTATACAAAATACACTCCCATGTTACAGTTATTAGACGGCAAAGCCCTGTCCATCCAAATCAAAGAAGAAATCGCCAATGAAGTGCGTCGGCTGACGGCTGCGGGAAAAAGACCCCCGCATCTTGCAGCTGTCATTGTTGGCAACGACGGCGCAAGCCAGACGTATGTCGCCAATAAAGAGAAATCGAGCCATGAGGTGGGTTTTACCTCGTCGGTGTACCGCTACTCGGAGAATACCTCTGAAAAGGATTTGCTGGAGGCTATCAATTTCCTCAACAACGACCCGGAGATTGACGGTTTTATCGTCCAGCTGCCGCTGCCCAAGCACATCAATGAGCAGCATATTATCGACGCTATTTCCCCTGATAAGGATGTGGATGGCTTTACGGCCATCAATGTGGGTCGTATGGTGCTGGGAGAGGATGCTTTTGTTCCCGCTACGCCCATGGGGATATGCACCCTGCTTCAAAGATACGGCATTGAAACCACCGGCAAGCATTGTGTGGTGATAGGCCGCAGCAATATCGTAGGTACGCCTGTGGCCAACCTCCTTTCGAGAAAGGGGTTCGACTGCACGGTGACGCTGTGCCACAGCCGCACGAAGAACCTGCCCGAACTGGCACGCTCTGCCGATATTCTGGTGGTGGCCATCGGAAAGCCTGAGTTTGTGACGGCTGATATGATCAAGGAAGGCGCAGTGGTGATTGATGTGGGTATCCATCGTATTCCCGACGAAAGCAAGAAGAGCGGATATCGCATTATCGGTGACGTGAAGCACAGCGAAGTGGACAAACTCTGCAGCTGGGTGACTCCTGTGCCCGGCGGTGTAGGACCCCTGACTATCATTTCGCTTTTGCAGAACACTATGAAAGCGTACAAGAGAAATCTTGCCGCCCAGTGATACAAGGCGAAAGCCTTATAAAAGAAATCCCGCATCTGCCACTGGCCGGTGCGGGATTGTTTTGTTGTACGAATGTTTGTTATCGGATTTCGTCCAGCAGGTTGTCGTTTACTTCTAGGGGGGAGTAGCGTTTGCTTTGGCTGCAGTTGACCTTGGAGGCCTTATGGCATATACAGCCCTCGGACTTGCCTGTATAGGGGTCGGTGCTGCTGCAGTGCCGCTTGAATTCCCCGTTTTTCCGGAATAACATTTTGATGCCCAAGCCGAGCATCATCAGTGCCAGGATGGCGAGTGCCAAAAGCAGGGTTATGAGCAATGTGTTTGTCATTGTGTCGTTGCAATGTCTTTATAAAAGAAAAAGCACTGATGTTCAGTGCTTATCTTTGGCTCCCCAAGCAGGACTTGAACCTGCGACCCCCTGATTAACAGTCAGGTGCTCTAACCAACTGAGCTATTGAGGAAGGTTGCTTTATCTCTTTCAAAGCGGTTGCAAAGATACACACTTTTTTTCAATTAGCAAAATTATTTTTGAAAAAAATATTCTTTGCGATGATTTATGTTTTGATTGTCAGATTGTTGCTTTTGGTAAAAAATCAATGATGTCACTTGCTACAATGCCGCATTCTGATAGTTTTTTATGGGCTAAATCACCGGATTTGCCATGTATCCACACACCCAAAGATGCACACATTGCTGCATCTAATTGTGTTTCTTTGTTTTGTGCTAATATTGCAAGTAAAACTCCTGTCAGCACATCGCCGCTGCCTGCAGTAGCCATGCCTGGGTTTCCAGTGGTGTTAATGTACATTTCCCCTTTGCTTCCAGTGGTTTGTGTACGGTTGCCCTTGTAGACAATGGCACAACCTGATTGTCGGCTGATTATGCGTTGCGCGTCCTGCCGTTCTTCCGGGCTCTTGTAAGTGCCGAACAGGCGTTCAAACTCTTTGGCATGGGGAGTGAGGATTGTGGGGGCAAGATGCCCCAGGATGCCCAACCGACTCTCTTTTTCCACAATGTTCACAATCATATTGAGTGCATCGGCGTCTAATACAAGCGGTTTTCCGCATGCTGAGGACAGCAGCGTGTCCAGGGCTTCTGTGCAATTCGTTCCCAGTCCGGGACCGACAGCAATGGCATCGTAACGAGCCAGGTCTTCGGGACGGAACTGTCTTGTCCAGTGTGTGTCGTTGCTGTCGATGGACACCATCGCCTCCGGTACGGCGGTCTGTATGATATCGACTCCCTTGGCCGGGACGTGCACAGTAAGTAGTCCGACTCCGGAACGGAGGCAGGCACGTGCTGCCAGCACAGCGGCTCCCATCTTGCCATAGCTGCCCGCCACAAGCAGTGCGTGGCCGTAATTCCCCTTGTGGCTGTCGGCCGGACGGTGGTTTAGAAAATCAGGCCACACGGGCTTGTCCACCTCAAATGTTATCTCGTCAATTTGTATCATGGTTGTGATGCCAATGTCTTATATCGAAAGCAGGCATGATGTCCAGATGCTATGCCCCAAAAAAGGCGGAAGCCGTTGACAACGGTTCCCGCCTTTAGTTTATTCTGTAGGGATTTGATTAGAAGTGATAGGTGAGACCCATGCCGAAAGTCCAGGTGCGGTTGTAGGTCTTGTAGGGCTTTGCAGCTGTGCTGATAAGGCCGTGGTAATAGTTGCCTTCGAAGTGCAGCTGCCAAGCGGGAGTCACCTTCATGGTGAGGCCGATGCCACCGGCCAAGCCGGCATCAAAGCGCTTGTCATAGCCCTTGACAAAACGGTATGTCCAGCCAGTGTAAGGACGGCTGTCGCCGGGGACATACACGTAGCCGTCGCGGTAGTGCGAAGCCCAGAAGGCTGCATAGCCACCGGCCATGAAGTGGATGCGGACGCTCTCGCCGCCGATAGACAGGTCGGCCATCACCGGCAGTTGGAGATACTGGTTCTGGTGATAGGTCTGATACGAGTTGGTGACACCGTTGAAGGGAATGCTCAAATCGGTGGAGTAGTTCTTCGATACCAGGTTGAGACCGCTGCGGATGCCAATCCATTCATTGAACTGGTAGCCGAAGCGAGCCTCCAGATTCAGGCCGCGCTGGCTATACCATTTGCCGTCCCACATAGCTTGCTTCACAGCCATGTAGTTGGAAGAACCGCCGAGCATCAAGCCGAGATACCAGCCTTTGGCCTCGTCGTTGCGGATATCCTCTTCGGGAATCATGTGGCGGCGCACATCCTCACGTCTTTCGGGATTGTCTTTGGCCTTTACATCGTGGTGGCTACGGGAGTCGACAGTGTAGACGCCTTTGTCGTTCAGCTGGTTGGTGTGCAGGAACACGCGGGTGGAAGGCTGCACTCTTTCCACCAAGTTGGACATCAGGAAAGCCTGATATTGCTCAGCCTCGATAAGCGCGTTGGCCATTCTGCCCGAGCGGGTCTGGATAATCACACCGTACTTGTCTAAAGAGTCCTGCGGCACATTGCTGTCGGCTCTGAAAGTAATTAAAGCCGATACATACTCTTTGGTACCCTGGTTCTGGGCAAAAGCTCCGCCCATCAGGGCAAGCAGCATTACGAAAATTAAGTGTTTCTTCATAGTATTGTAATTATTTTATTGTTCAATTTCAAAATGCAAATATACACGTTTTTTTCCTTTTATTAAAAAAAAGAAATTCTTTATTTGATATTCTGTTTACAATCTGATGGTTGCAACGTCTCTTTATGTGCGTGGCACATGTGTCCCACGACTGTTGCAGACTGTTTTGTCAGAGGTTGGAGTAGCTGGGGGAGAAGGTGTCGCCGCCAGCCACACTGCCTGTGGACAAGCCTTTCTTAAGCCATTTGGAACGCTGGGCCGACGTGCCGTGGTTGAACGATTCGGGCACCGTGTAGCCCTGAGCCTTTTTCTGTAGATAGTCGTCGCCAATAACCGATGCCACATGCAGGCCTTCCTCGATGTCGCCATCCTCAAGCGAGTTGAACATCTTGTTGTCATGATAAGCCCATACGCCTGCATAATAATCGGCCTGCAATTCCAGTCGGACACTGATTTTATTGGCTTCGGCCTTGCTCAGGCGGCTCATCTGTTGGTGTGCCTCTTCCAGCGTGCCCAACAAATACTGCACATGGTGACCCACCTCGTGGGCTATGACATAGGCATAGGCGAAGTCGCCGTCGGCTCCCAGTTGCTGGTACATGCTTGAGAAAAACTCCAGGTCGAGATACACACATTGGTCAGCGGAACAGTAGAACGGACCCGTTGACGATGTGGCGTTGCCGCAGCCGCTCTGCACAGCCCCCTTGAACAGCACCAGCTTGGGAGGCTTGTAGGTGCGGCCCATCTTCTTGAACTCTGCGGTCCATACATCCTCTGTGCCTGCCAATATCTGGCTGGCGAACTTGGCCAGTTCCTGTTCTTCGGCTGTGGCTACATACTCGGTGTCCACAGTTTCGGTTCTGCCGCCCATTTGTTGAACTAATGGGGCTACATTCGTGCCGGTAAACAAATAAATAATGCCTGCAATCAGCAGTCCGCCGATTCCTAATCCGGCTGTTTTTGTTACTTTGCCTCTGCGGTCATCAACATTCTTGCTTTCGCGTCTTCCTTCTAAGTTCATAGTGTTTTATTGTTGGTTTTCTATTTTATATTTAGAGATTGTGTTGCTGGCGCGAGAAGGCCATAGAGTCTTTTGTCCGGTGCCTTGTGTTCTGAACAACAGCCTCTTGCACATGGTTGTACCCCTCTTTTGCCAGTTAAACATACAGCTCTCTTTAAAAATGCAAATATACACATTTATTTTTAATTACTAAAGTTTGGCAAGTTTTATTCCTTATTTCCTTCGACGTCCAATACAGGGTCTATGCCAGATTGGTATTTGTGTCGAGCATATTGGCCGCTTCGCGCGGAATATACTTTTTGTTCTGTGAGGGATTACGTCACCTTTCGTCAACTTACGCCACTGTTCCGATAGTGTCGCATATTTGTCTCCAACGTTACTCTCTGCACCTTCCGGACCCGACGTTGCGTCGTTCTTTATCCTATCGTTTTTCGATATATTTCCCTCATTTTTCCCTTTCTGAAACGGAGAAAGAGTGGAAAACGATCGAATAACGATCGAATAAATGACGACGCTTGAGTGGTCAAAAAGCGAGAGAAAAACATATAAAAATTGGCCTATTGACCGATTTGGGTCAATGTTTTCAGGTGCCCGACACAATATTAAAACGGGGAATGCGTTATTGAATGCATGACTACAAAAATGATTAAATCGGTATTGCTTCTTTTGCTGGCGGTATTAATGGCCATGCCGGCACAGGCACGTAAGAAACCCAAGTATGAAATCACCCTTACCATCAAGAACGGAAAGGATTCGGTGATGTATATGGGGCATTACTTTGCAAAAGGTAATCAAGTGGTTGACACTGCATTCGTGGACAAGAAAGGGCGTTTTGTCTTTTCGAGCGCTACCGACACCCTTCCCTACGGGCTTTATTTTTTCGCCAACCCGAAAGGGACTTATGTCGAGTTTGTGGTTTACCGCGAGAAGCCTTTCTTCTCCTTTGAGACTGATGAGAACGACTGGACATCGAACATGAAGGTGAAAAACAGTCGCCAGAACGAGTTTTTCTTTCAATTCCATGTCATCGACGGGCAGTATTCGAAGGATATCAGCCAGCATAACTATACGATGGACTCGGCAGCGTTTGCCGAGTATAAATACCGCAAGCTGCTGCAGCTCGACAGCGTGAAGATGTCTTTGATAAAGGAGCACCCAGAAATGTTTCTGTCCAAAATGATGCTTTGCAGCAAGGACGAAGAGCCCCCGGTGGTGTCGTCCAACGGAGATACGCTGACTGCCAACCAGCGGCGCAACTACTTTATAGAGCATTATTTTGATAATATGATGCTCGAAGACAATGCGTTGGTGCGCACTCCCAAGGCGGTGTTCTACGACCGGGTGATGGATTTCTACGACAAAGTGCTCAAGTATGCTCCGCCCCAGGTCATCATCAGCTATATGGACCCGATGCTTGAGCGGGCCAAGGCCGCGCCCGATGTGTTCCAGTATCTGCTCATTACCTTGATGCAGAAATACCTGCAAAGCAACGTGATGGTGTACGACGAGATATATGTCCATCTGGTAAAGAAATACTATGCCAGCGATGACAATTTCTGGTCGTCGGCCAGCAATATAGACAAGGAACTGTTGCGTGCCAACAAATGGGAAAGACTGCTTGTCGGACACGAGGCGCCCGAGTTGATACTGTTCGACACCATGCATGTGCCGCACTCGCTCCACGCTATGCCGCATAAGTGGAAACTGCTGGTGTTCTGGTCGCCCAACTGCGGCCATTGCCAGCACGTCATCCCCGAAGTGTACAGGGTGTTCCAGAAATACCAGTCGCAATATGACATAGGAGCGTTTACCATCCTCAGCGACCCGGATGACAAGACTCGCGCCGAGTGGAAGAAATTCATGGCTGAGAAGGGAATGAACAGCCCCGTGTGGCTGAGCCTGGACGGCGGCGAGGCCAATGTCGACTGGCACGATGTGTACGACATCAACACTACACCGCAGATATACCTGATTGACGAGAACAATATTATCCAGGCCAAGAAACTGGGCGAGAGCAGTATTGAGGGCATCATAACAGCCATCTGCGGCCAAGGGTTATAGTTGCGAAAATAACAAATAATATATCATTATGAGAAAAACTACTTTATTAATTGCAGGGTTCGCAGCAGTGACCCTGCTCACAACAGGATGTAAAAAAAGTATGGACAATCCTTTCTTTGCACAGTGGGGTACTCCCTATGAGATTCCCGATTTTGGGAAAATCAAGACCGAACATTACATGCCTGCCTTCGAGGAGGGCATGAAACAGCAGATGGCAGAAATCGATGCCATTGTAAACAACCCGGATGCTCCCACTTTTGAGAACACCGTTGAGGCATACGAGTACAGCGGCGAGCTGCTCAACAACGTGGCCAGTGTGTTCTTCAATCTGAGCGAGTGCGAAAACAGCGACGAGATGGAGGCTATTGCCGAAGAGATTACTCCCAAGCTCTCGGCTCATGGCGACAACATCGCCCTGAACGCAAAACTCTTTGAGCGTATCAAGACCGTCTATGACCAGCGTGAGAGCCTGGGCCTCAATCCCGAACAGATGCGCCTGCTTGAAGAGACCTACAAAGGATTTGTGCGCAGCGGCGCCAATGTTCCCGCCGAGAAACAGGCTCGTTTCCGTGAACTGAATGAGCAGATTGCCTCGCTCACCCTGCGTTTTGCCCAGAATGTGCTGAAGGCTACCAACGACTATCAGCTGGTGCTTGACACCGCTCCCGCCGGCATCACTGCCGACCAAATTGCCGCTGCCAAGGAGGCCGCCAATGCCGACGAAGCAACTAAAGGCAAGCTGGTCTTCAAACTCAACCTGCCCTCGTGGGAACCCTTTATGCAGAATTGCTCCGACCGCGGCCTGCGCCAGCAGATGTGGGAGGCTTACAGCACCCGTTGCAACGGCGGCAAATATGACAACACCAAGATTATCGACACTTTGGTCAACCTCCGCCTGGAGCGAGCCAATATCCTTGGTTTCAAGACCCACGCCGACTATGTGCTGGACAACTGTCTGGCCAAGACCCCCCAGGCCGTGAACACCTGCCTGATGCAGATTTGGGGTCCCGCATTGTCCAAGGCCAAGCAGGAGTGCGCCGAATACCAGAAACTGATTGCCAAGGACGACCCCGCAGCCAAACTGCAACCTTGGGACTGGCGTTACTACAGCGAGAAACTCCGCAAGGAGAAATATGACTTGGACGACGATGTTGTGCGCCCCTATTTCTCTCTCGACAACGTTAGAGAGGGTGCCTTTGCCACAGCCAACAAGCTGTATGGTATCACTTTCCGCGAGAATCCCGACCTGCCCACCTACAACAAGGAGGCTCATGCCTATGAGGTGATGGACGGCGATAAGGTTATCGGCATTCTCTATATGGATTTCTTCCCCCGCGCCAGCAAGCGCAGCGGTGCCTGGATGACCGAGTTCCGTGGCCAGAAGGTGAACCGCGAGGGTGAGAATGTAATCCCCATTATCCAGGTGGTGTGCAATTTTACCAAACCCACTGGTGACAAACCCTCTCTCCTCAATTTCGACGAGAGCGAGACGCTGTTCCACGAGTTCGGCCACGCCCTGCACGGACTGCTGAGCAAGTGCCATTATCCTTCGCTTGCCGGTACCAATGTCCCGCGCGACTTTGTCGAGCTGCCTTCCCAGATTATGGAGAACTGGTGCCGCAACCCGCAGGTGATGAAGACCTATGCCAAGCATTACCAGACTGGCGAGAGCATCCCCGACGAGTTGATAGCCAAGATTGCCGCTGCGCAGACCTATGGACAGGGCTTCATCAACACCGAGCTGTTGGCCGCCTCTTTGCTGGATATGGCTTACCACAGCATCACCGAGAAACAGCATGTGGATGCCAATGCCTTTGAGGCCAACTACCTCAACAGCATCGGTCTGATACCGGAGATTATCAGCCGCTACAAGAGCCCCTATTTCCAGCATGTCTTCACCACTGGCTACGATGCCGGCTACTACAGCTACACCTGGACTGCCATCCTCGACCACGATGCCTTCGCAGCCTTTGTGGAAAGCGGCGACCTGTACAACCCCGAGCTGGCCAAGAAGTTCCGTCACATACTGGAGAGCGGCAACACCATCGACCCCATGACTATGTACATTGAGTTCCGCGGCAAGGAACCCAGCGTAACTCCGCTTCTGAAAGACCGTGGACTGATTTAATAGTTGAAGACTATGGAAAACAACGTTCGTAAACTAACCCGTAGCACCACCGACCGCCGTATTGCGGGGGTGTGTGGCGGTCTGGCCAACTATTTGACGGTTGACCCGGTAGTCCTTAGAATCATATTTCTGATTTCATTAGTCTTCGGTGGTCTCGGTTTCTGGGCCTATCTGGTAATATGGCTCGTAGCACCCGAGGACAACCGCTTAAATCAATAGCAAGTGGCATCATACCCTTGCTTACAAAACAACAATCGGGTCAAGAGCTGTATGCCTTGACCCGATTGCTTTTCTGAGATGAGTGGGAGCGATACCCGTTACATGCTTTCTCTCAATATCTCCATCACCTCGTCTTTTGTCAGTGTGCGGTAGCCGACGGGCAGGATGAGGACGGCATCGGCAACAGCCTGCAGGTTCTCTTCGGTGACGCCCAGCTCGCGCGAGTGCATCACCACGCCGATTTCCTTCATCCAGCTCTCTAAGCAGCCAAGGCCTTCGGTAGCGATTTGCTCATCGCTCTTGCCCTCAGGGCGCACACCCCATACGTTCTTGGCAAAGCGCACAAACTGGTGCAGCCCGTCGTGCATCACGTGGCGGTAGTAGGGGAGGGATACGCTGGCCAATGTCATGCCGTGCGTGGCATCGGTCACCAAGCCGATGGCGTGGCCAATCTGGTGCACCTCCCAGTCGCCGCCCTTGCCGCATTTCAGCAGGGTATTCAGTGCCCAGGTAGCCGTCCACATGATGTTGGCGCGTGCCTCATAGTCCTGCGGGTTCTTGGCGGCAATGCGTGTGGAGTGAATCAATGAGCGCATCAAGCCTTCGTTGATGTAGTCTGTGGTGCAGTCGTCCTTGCCGGCAAAGTACTGCTCCATCAGGTGGCTCATGATGTCGAAGAAGCCTGCCACCATCTGATACTGCGGCACCGTCATGGTGAAACGCGGGTTGAGGATGGTGAACTTCGGGTACAGGTCGGGGCCGAACACTTTGCCCAGTTTGAAACCGGCCTTGCGGTTGGTGATGACGCTGCCGCCGTTCATCTCGCTGCCGGTGCCCACCATGGTCAGCACAGCGCCGATGGGTACGGTTTTGCACGACGGCCAGCCTTGCTTCACCCAGTACTTCTCCCAGGCATCCTCCTCGCAATAGGCCGAGGCACTCACGCCCTTGGCATAGTCAATTGTGGAGCCGCCGCCCACCGCCAGGATGAGGTCAACATTGTTCTCCCGCACCAGTCGGCAGCCCTCCAGCACCTTTTCGTAGGTGGGGTTGGGCATCACGCCAGCATCCTCCACAACGGTCTTGCCTGCAGCTTTCAGCGCGGCAATAACGGTGTCGTAGATACCGTTGCGCTTGATTGAGCCGCCGCCGTAGCTGAGCATCACTGTCGGGCCATAGTTCTTCAACTCATTGCATAGGTGATTCATTGCATCCTCGCCGAAATACAGCTTTGTGGGATTGTGATAAGAGAAATTTCCTTTCATGGTATTATGTGTTTTTAGTGTTTCAAAATAAAAGGGTTATTTGTGACTGATTACAGACCTTTTCGTCTGCAAATATACAACAAAAATACGACATGACAACATGTGTTTTTTTACATGTCCGCAATGTGCGAGATTGTGTTATGAACAAGTGGCCGGGACAGACGGTATCTGTGTTTTATTTGTCTATACTGACAATCTTGTATTTCCGTGTTCCGAGGCCGATGGCTTCGGCGTGCTCAATGGTGTGGACGCCGTGCTGTTTGTCAATGCGTTTGAGCAGGTCGGTTGGGTCGTTGGTGGCTGTCACCTGCTGATTGTTGATGATGTCGATGCAGGCTTGGTCAAGGGCCACAGGGTCGGTGGAGGCCAGAATGCCATAGTCTTCAAGTTTCACCGGTGCAGGATGGTCCACACAGTCGCAGTCAATGCTCATGTTGTTCATCACGTTGATGTAGATGATTCCCTCTTTCTTGTTAAAGTAGTTTGCCACAGCTTGTGCGGCAGCCGCCATGCTCTCAAGGAATCCCTCCTGGTCGTTGACATACTTTGTCCAAAGTTTCAGCATATCGAGTTTGTCCATTCTCCCTGCCGAGTGGATGTAAGCCTTGCCGTTCTTGCTGGCACATCCGATAGAGAGGTTTTTCAGCGCTCCGCCGTAGCCGCCCATGGGGTGACCTTTGAAATGGCTGAGGGCAATCATAAAGTCGTAATTGGCCATGTGACCGCCCACGATGTCATACTTGATGTGCTTCTGGTCCTTTACGGGGATGCGGATCTCGTCGTACTCGTCCATAATATCTACTGGGAAATACTGGGTAAAGCCGTGCCGCTCGATGACCTTCCAATGGTTCTCGGAGGTGTTGCGGTCGTCTTTCTTGTTAAGGGGGCCGCTGGTGTAGGCGGTGTTGCACTCCACTATGGTGCCGTTCACCTCGAAGACCAGATTCTTGATAAGCTCGGGTTTCAAGTAGTTGGGGTTGCTCCCCTCGCCGGTACTCATCTTAATGGCCACGCGTCCCTTGGCCGGAACGCCCAGTGCCTTGTAAATCCTCACGAGAGACTCAGGGGTGATTTCTCTGGTCAAATAGACTGTCGCCTCTTTGGTTTCCTGAGACTGAACGGGTTCTGTCTTCTGCTTGAAGCTAACCATCAACACGGAGGCTGCCATCGCAACTGCTACAAATAATGCTATCTTTTTCATTTTGTTTTGTATTTAATCTGTTTTATATTTCTCCTTTCACAAAAGATTGGTAGTTTTCAGGACTCACCACTGTGAATGTATGGTTGGGGTAGTTTTTCGCAAATGTGTCTGTTAAACGAGGATGCTTGCTGTTATTCCACTTGAATTCATAGGTGTGCAACACACCGTCAATGTCTTCGATATAATCTATTTCTTGCTGCTGTTGTGTGCGCCAGAAGTAGCTTTTGCCGTAAAAACTGTTGTATGCGTTATGTTTCAGTCTCTCGGCAATGATGTAATTCTCCCATAAGGCACCAGTGTCGTTCCGTAGCTCCAGCGGTTTATAATCGCCTATCAGGGCGTTGCGCACCCCATTGTCATAGAAGTATATCTTCCTGCTTTTCTTCAGCTCAGAACGTACATTGCGGCTGAATGAACGCAAATGAAATACAACGTATGACTTTTCTAACAGGTCGATATACCGTTGGATAGTTGCTGTGTTCAACCCCAACAGGCGGCCCAGCTCATTGTATGATACTTCGCTGCCAATTTGCAGAGCCAAAGCTTGTAGCAATTGTTCGATGATTTCAGGTTTTCGTACATCCTGGAAAGAGAATATATCCTTGTAAAGATAGCTGCCCACAAGCTCTGTCAGTGTATCTCGCTCTTCTCCTGTGTTATTCACCACTTCAGGATAGGAGCCATAGATTAACCGACGCTCCAGCATACGTCGTTCCTCTTGCTCACCAAACTCATTGAAGAGCTCTTCGCAAGAGAAAGGATACATCACATACTCATATTTTCGGCCTGTTAGAGGTTCATTGATGGAATTTGACATCTCAATAGCCGATGACCCAGTGGCGATGACCTGCTTTTCCGGGTAGTTGTCAATCAGTAGTTTTAGGGTAATGCCAATGTTCTTTATGCGCTGAGCCTCATCTATCAGTATCAAGTCGGCATCCCCTATTTCAGCTTTCAGCTCTGTTGAGGTGGGCTCGGTCAGTCTGCGTCTCACGTCTGGTTCATCGCAGTTCCATTCTATTACCTTCTTTTTAGTCTCGGAAACCAGCATTTTCAGCAGTGTCGTCTTTCCAACCTGCCGTGGACCAATCACAATAATGGCCTTATTGCGATATATTTTCTTTTCTATCAGTTTTTTAAGCAGTCGTTCTATCATAATTCTTTCGCCTTTTCCGACTGCAAAGATACTAAGAATTTTCGATTATAATAGAAAATTATTATAAGATTTGTCGATTATAATAGAAAATTCTTATGTTATGGTATGTTAAATGACTTTTAATTCCAGCCTCGAAAGCTTCAAAACATTTTCTTGGTAAAAAATGAGCGAGGTATTATTTCCTCGTAATATTTTAATGAACATGTGTCTACTTTTCGTTGTACAACAATCCAAATTTATATTGTTCTATGCTCTTTTGCTATTCTATCAAATAGTGTTCTGTCAAACTTTTTCATAAAGATGTGATTTGGAACATTTTCTTTTTTCTGAATGATGCTGTTGTTTCTCCACAAATAGTATGAATATTTTTCAAGACTGTATATGTCAGTATTCTCTTTGTAATTGTGGCAGCAATAGGTAAGATTAGTCTTGTCAATTAAATCATCAGGCAAATCTTGTATGTTAAATGACCAAATTTCATTTTTGGTCTTTAATTTGGTACCACAGTACTCGTCACTATTATCAATATTTTTACAGAATCGACAATGTTTGATTTTAATACCATGTTGTGCTGCACATCTAATTCCAAATTCAAAGAATGATTCTGATAGTTTTTCGGAAACGATTGTTTCTTGGACAAATATCTCCATAATAGAATTATTCAAGTGACTTCCGATTGAATTGCATGGAATAATAGAGTCATCAACATTACCATGCATTATTCCGTATTTGTCCTGGTAAACATAAAATCTCCTGTAGGAATGAACTTTTTCATTGAATCCGTAAAGTTTAACCCACGGATTTTTCATTTGTTCGATAATTCTTCTCGGAAAGCCGTCCCTGTTAGAATTCGATAATGGCTGCGGTAAATGAAGATTGTCATCATTTACCACAATTTCTACAATGGGGATTCCCGAATTCCTTTTATCTTCATTACATGGATGCTTGTAACATATTTCAATGAATGTTGGTACAATTTCAGGCCGTTTACTATGGCACAGAAGAATATCGGCACGATATTTATCATAACAACCCTCTATTATACAACTGTCATATTTTTCTTTTAAATCAATGGTTACTGTTGCATAGTCATTATGGCAATGGATATGCCTGTTTCCGGTGTTCAACTGACAGGTGTCCACTCCGTTACAAGAATGAATGACATTGTATGAGACATATAAATGATTAAGCAAGCTCCATTGCGCAACAAAATAATCCTTCCAAAGTTTGTGAATGTAGCTTTCATAGCTGCACACATTATTCTTGTGCCGGAAATGGTGTGCATTCTTTTTGCCGAGTACAGGAGTCAATTCCCCATTGCAACACAAGCAACGATAACCATCGTGACGATTAGCATTATTTACAGCTGAGATATGAATGCGATTACCGGATCTATCCACAGCATGTCTGTAGTATTTGTCCTTTTCTATTGTCATTCTTTCATTAACATGATTATAGGTACAGTGGAGTAGTTCCCATCTCCTTTCTTATAGCGAAATATTCCTACTTGGCGAAAGCATTCTCCATAAGATGCAGATATTGTTTGGCGATCATAATATGGTGAACCATCTTCATTGTATAAAAGAACGATGGCTCCTAATGGATTAGGGAGTCCATTCTCGTCAGATTCCCATGCCAATGCAGATCCATCGCTTAAGGCCTGAAATACCTGATAGTTTGAGCAACCCATAACCTCTCCTGCTTCTTTAAAGAATTCCATTCCATCAGGAGAATGCTCTTTGTTGCTATTGCCGATGATAAATAACACAATAAAGGTAACGACAATACCAGTCAGTACACCCAGTAAAAAAATCCAAATCTTTTTCATGATAAATATGTTTAAAGGTCATCAATTGCATTGGAACGGACTTTATCACCGTTTGCATTATCCTCGTAAACCAAGATTACATAACACTCCAGCATGTCGTTGTGGTCAATTCGTAATTCAATTGAACCACTCTCGGTTGAGAAAACGGTAATGTACTGGCATCTGTCATGTTTGACATAATGCATTTTTATGTTATCGCTATCATCTTTACCGCCCCTATAGGATTGGAATTCTTCAACAACAGATGCAGGCTCGCCATATTTCTGTGTGAGCATCTCTTTTAACGATGAATAGTCATTGTACAGCCGAATCCAGGTGTCTTTCTCTGGGAACATGACACCGACTCGGTAAACATATCCAGATTCGTAAGCAATTGCAGCAATGGAACATCCCTTATGGGCGGCAAATTCCCCCTTGAATAAAGCTACCCCTTGCTCTGTTCCAATATATGTAAGGCCTTTTTGTTTCAGTTTACTGACAAATGTACTTAATGTACCGTCAATTGGAACACCTTTGAATGTAAGGTGTTCTGTCTGTGCTGTGGCAGATATGCAAGCCAGAAGCATCATTAAGACAACTATTTTTTTCATTGTGTTATGTGGTATTAAAAGTTATAACCTAATTTTAATGTGATTACCATCGGTGTAAGTGTGCCGAGTTGAAAGTTTTGTTTAGATGGTTGACTTTCTCCATCATCAGTTGATAATGTAGAAAAGACATCTCCTTTGCCTAAATAATAGTAAAAAGCGGATAGGGATAATTTCTCAGTAAAACATATACCGACACCCATACGGAAAGCTACCGCGCCTTTTGTAGCATACGAAATAGTCTCTTTCATTTTGAGGGAAATGTATTGACCGCGATAGAGACAACTGGCTCTTTCGGTGAATCGTATTGGGGAGAGTAGTCTAAGATTGTAACCGATATTCCCCTCAGCAAAAGCACTCATTCCGTTTTGAAAGGGTAGAGTGTACCGAAGACCCACTAAGATTGGAATATTATAATAAGCACCACTCCAATCTAATGAACAAGAAGAGGTAATCGATGATCCTCCATCATTAGCAATCCCTTGTCGACAGCTTGCATCTATCATTTTACTCATCTGCGTTAAACACGATTTTGCATTACTGTTAAGAGGGTTATAATGTAAATCAAATGAAACGGCAAAACTAAGCCGTTCAAATTGTAGGGGGAAAAGAACTATGCTACCAAGACTGAGTCCGGAAGATGCAGCGCCACAGATGGTATTTTCATCAAATAGAGCACAATCTGTTTTCATAGTATTTTTATTATATTCCATTTTGGCAAAATCACCAATTGGAAAGGATCCACCGATGTTTATTGACCATTGAGCTTTCTTTTGTGCAAATGAATTACAGCACAGCAACAATGTAAATGCAATTGTCAGAATACTTCTTTTCATATGTAAACTTAAAACAATGCCTACTCTTTGATGCAGTTTTCGGCTTCTCTGCTTGTTTTTGTTATGAGCAGGAAGCTGGTGTTTAGAATAGGGTATGAAAAAGGCGCAAATCCTTTCATCTGCCACTTATTCTTAGTGTGGGTGTCTGGAATACCTTGAAACAAATAAGTGGGAAAGAATCCACGCCAACGCGTGAACTATCCGCAATCTTATTTCCGTTTCTTGGTAATAGTTTTCCAGACGTTTACACTAAGGAAACAAGAGCGTCAAGCTCAATATGTCTTTGTATTACTATTGTTTACATGACAATTCTTTTTTTTGTTCAACTGGGCAAAAATACGAAATAATTTCGGTACTGCAAAATGAATCTTTGCGAATGAACTGCTTTGTGTATTACGGAGAGTCCATTGTTTGTTAATTGCCCCATGTGGTAAGGTTGTGTATTCTACAGAGTGTTAGTGTTGTGCAAAACCATACAAAATATGTTAAGGGCAATATGCTAAACATCATAAAACGCGAATCGTTAATGATCGTCTATTAATTAATGTTGTATCCGTGTTAATTCGTGTTTGTAATGGTCGTGTGTATGTATGTAATCCAAGTTTTTTGTGTATTTTTGCAGTCTCTAATAATTGGTCTGTTTTCGGTATGTGGGACAATGACAATATCTTGCAGGTTCTGCGCTCTTCGTTGGGGGGTGCGGATGTACGCACTCTTGCCAAGGAGGTGCCGTGTTCGCTTTTGTTACCTCGGCTGTACGATGAAGACATTCGGGTGGCACGCAACGCCGCCTGGGTTTTGACCCACAAGCCTATCACACAAATAAGGACACTTCCGTACAATGATCTCATTGACTTGATTATGGTCACTCCGGACACATCTCTGCGCCGGCTGACACTCAATCTTATGGACCAACTATATTACCCTTTAGGCATACTACGGATTATGGGTCTCCCCATGGATGCGGAGCTGATGCGTACCGATTTCCTCGACTTCTGCCTGTTGCACATGCACATGCCCGAAGAGCCACCCGGTGTGCAGGCTCTCTGCATGAAGCTGGCCCACCGTATGTGCCTGCCCTATCCCGAACTGATGCACGAGTTCTACGAAACCCTCAGCCTTATGCAGCCTGAGGATTGCAAGCCCGGCATAAAACATTTGATAAACAAATTGAAAAACCAACAATAAACTTCTTCATGAGCAAAATAAAATACATTATTCTCTTTGCAATCCTCGCGCTCTCTGCCGTGCAGCTGCTTGCCTGGGGTCCCACAGGCCACCGGGTCGTTACACAGATTGCCTACGATAACCTCAACTGCCGGGCTCGCCACC
>JAEEGI010011147.1_pt1 | contig 19439 bp, 11 predicted proteins | sample 8958751 | NCBI WGS metagenome assembly JAEEGI01 (sample SAMN16246545, study PRJNA631951) | gut metagenome | biome: gut microbiome; feature: rumen; material: KS-attached | host: Bos | place: Iran: Karaj | collected 2018-10 | reverse complement strand
GTGATGATATCCGTGCCGTCGCGGGTGGACATGGACGGCGACGGGGGCACGAGGGGGACGAAGACCTGCATGATGCTGCGGCGGTAAGGCTTCTGCTCATAGCTGATCTTGACCTGGTATACGGCGCAGTCCAGGCCGTAAAGTTTGGCGGCATAGGAGAGGGCGGCGCCCCACTGGCCGGCGCCGGTCTCGGTGGTGACGTTGGTCACGCCCTGCTGCTTGCAGTAGTAAGCCTGCGGGATGGCGGAGTTGAGCTTGTGCGAACCCAGCGGGTTGACACTCTCGTTCTTGAAAAAGATATGCGCCGGGGTGCCGAGGGCCTCCTCAAGGCCGTAGGCACGCACGAGCGGCGTGCAGCGGTAATATGCATATTTCTCCCGCACATCCTCGGGGATATCGATCCAACGGTCGGTCTGGTTGACTTCCTGGTTGGCACATTCTTCAGCGAAGAGGGGATAGAGGTCTTCGGCCTTGATGGGCTGCTTGGTGCCCGGGTGGATCATCGGCTGCGGCTTGTTGACCATGTCCGCCTGGATGTTGTACCACTGGGTAGGGATTTCACTCTCGGGGAGGATGAATCTTTTTTGTTTCATATACTGTCAATAAATGGTTTATAATTCTCTGACTGCGGCCTCGAGCGCCCTGACGGCGCTCTCCGGCGTGGCCCAGCTGGTGCAGAAGCGCACACCGTCATGTTCCTCGTCCACGCCCTGCCAGCGCTCGAATCCGAAGTCTGCGGAGAGCTTTTCGATGGCGGATTTGGGTAGGATCGGGAAGACCTGGTTGGTGGTGTTCTCCACCAGGAACGGGAAGCCCTTGGCGCGGAAGGCTGCGCGCACGCGGTCCGCCAGGCGGTCGGCGTGGCGCGCGAGCTTGAAGTACAGCCCTTCGTTCATCAGGGTCTCGAACTGGATGCCCAGCAGGCGGCCCTTGGCGAGCATGCCGCCGTTCTGCTTGATGTTGTAGCGGAAGTCGTGGGCGAGGGCGGGGGTGCTGAAGACGACGGCCTCGCCGAACAGCGCGCCCTGCTTGGTGCCGCCGATGTAGAAGACGTCGGCGATTTTGGGCAGGTCCTTGGGCAAGATGTCGCAGCCGGAAGCCTCCAGGCCGTAGCCCAGCCGGGCGCCGTCGATGAAGAGCGGCATCTCCCAGTCGCGGCAGACCTGGCGGATGGCCAGCAGCTCGTCCTTGGTATAGAGGGTGCCGAGCTCTGTCGGGAGAGAGAGGTAGACCATCCCGGGCTGCACCATGTGCTCGCGGCTGAAGTCGCTATGGTGCGCCTGCACGAAATCGAGGATCTGCTCCGCGCTGATCTTGCCGTCGCGTGCGGGGAGGGCGAGCACCTTGTGCCCGGTATGCTCCACCGCGCCGGTCTCATGGACGTGGATGTGACCGCTCTCGGCGCAGACCACGCCCTGGTAAGGTTTCAGCAGTGAGGAGATGACGGTGGCATTCGCCTGCGTGCCGCCCACGAGGAAATGCACCTCGGCGTCGGGGGCCTCGAAGATATAGCGGATCATGTCCGCCGCTTTCGCGCAATGGGGGTCCTCGCCGTATCCGAGCGTCTGCTCGAGGTTGCTCTCCCGCAGGGCGTCGAGGATCTGCGGATGGCAGCCCTCCAGGTAATCGCTTTCGAAAAGGATCATGGGATGTCTTCTAACCAAAAAACGGTCTGCAAGATACACAAAAAAAACCGAAAACGAAAAAAGCCGCGATTCACATCGCAGCTTTTTCTCAATTCTAACCAAAATTCTTAACCAATGAAAATCTATTCGACTCCTAAAATAGCAAGACCCGTGCCAAAACAGGAAAGACCAAAGTACGGATTATTGTAAAACTTTGTATTCAAACGCCTTGAGTTCCGCACCGTCGCGGAGGAAGTAGGCGGGGCGGAGGGCGAAGAATCCCTGGTAGTTGTTGTGGTGGAAGGATGAGACGTCCACGTCGCGGGAAATCTCCACCCAGTCGCCGTCCGCCTCGCGCTGCCATAGGCTGGCCTTGTTGCGCTCGTTACGGATGCGGATGGCAAGCCGCGGGCTGTCGCTGCTGATGCCGAAGAAGGCCTGCTCGTTGTAGAACAGGTACAGGCCGGCCTCGCCGCCTTCGGGTACGGCGAATTCCGCCGTGATCTCGTAGGCGGCATCGACGGCCGTGGTGGTCCAGAGCGTGCCGCCCTGGAAACCGGGCTGCCACTTGGCCCAGAGGAGCGGGTTGCCGAAGTCACGCAGGTATCCGTAGTCCGCCTGCAGGCCGCCACGTTCCCACTTGGCGCCGTCCTTCTCTGCGAGTACGGGCCAACCGTCCCGGGTCCATTCGACGCTCTCTATGATGGTGCTGCGCCCCAGGGTGTGGAAGCCGTTGCGGTAGGCGTGGTAGACGATGTACCAGTTGCCGTCGGCGTCGTCGATCAGCGTCCCGTGGCCTTTGGACCACCAGGCCTCATCTGCGGAGTAGGTGTGCACCATCGGGTTGTAAGGGCTGTTCTCCCACGGCCCGAGGGCGGATTTGCTGCGGGCCACCACGACCATGTGGCTGGTGGCGGGGCCGGCCGTGCCGCCCTCTGCACTCACCAGGTAGAACCATTCACCCCGGCGCAGGAGTTTGGGCGACTCCAGCCACATCCCTTCCGTCTCCCATTCGGCGGGGTACTCCCAGCCTTCATAGACTTTCCGGGGACGCCCGGCAGCGGCGAGCCCGTCAGGGGTCAGCGGCGTGACGAAACCGTTGTTGGTATAGAGGTAGCGGGAACCGTCTTCCGCCACGATATGTCCGGGGTCGATCCCTCCTACGTCGAGCTTGACCGGAGCGCTCCACGGGCCTTCGGGACGGTCTGCCGTGACGACGTAATTCTCGCCGCGGCTGGTGGGATAATAGATATAGAACTTGCCGTCCACCCGGCAGATGTCGGGGGCGAAGATGGAGTAGTCGCCGTCCTCGACGGCCCGAGCCACGGGTTCCCAGTGCAGCAGGTCGGTAGAGTGCCAGACCAGCAGGGCGGGGAAGTAGGTGAAGGCGGAATGGGTCATGTAGAAGTCCTCTCCGACCCGCAGGATGGTCGGGTCCGGATAGTCACCGGGGAAAATGACGGCCTTGAGGGGTGCGGGCTTCGGGGCGCAGCCGGCCAACAGGGCGGCCGCAAGCAGCAGGGTGGTTAAACGGGTTTTCATCGGCATTTCCTATAGAATCGGTCGTAAAAATAAAGAAAATGACAGGAAAAAAGAAGCGTGCGACAACCGGCAAAACGCCAACTATGCTATATTTGTAAAAAAATGAATCAAAATGAAAAAGAACCTGATCCTCCTGTCCGCCGCCGCGGTCCTGCTGCTCGCCGGCTGCGCTCCCAAACAGACAGAAACCCCCGATGAACCCCAGGCAACCATGATCGAACAGACTACACCCAATCCCGAGAACGCCGCCATCGCGCAGCAGTTCCTCAAGAAGTGCGGCACCTACTACCTCGCCACCGTCGAGGGTGACCAGCCGCGCGTCCGCCCCTTCGGCACCGCCGAGATCTTCGAAGGCAAGCTCTACATCCAGACCGGCAAGGTCAAGAACGTCTACAAGCAGCTGGCCGCCAACCCCAAGGCCGAGATCTGCGGCTTTGACGGCAACGAGTGGATCCGCATCCAGTGCGAACTGATCCCCGACGAGCGAATCGAAGCCAAGCAGGACATGCTGGACAAGAATCCGTCCCTGAAGGGCATGTACAAGGCCGATGACGACAACACGATCGTCCTCTACTGCCGCAACGCCACGGCCACCATCTCCTCCTTCACGGCTCCCGCGAAGGTCATCAAGTTCTAGGAACCTGGCTGGGAGGGAATCCGAAGTGCTTCTTGAATTCCCGCGAGAACGTGGACGGAGAGGAGGAGCCGACCCGGTAGGCGACCTCGCTGACATTCAGCTCCCCGGCCTGTAGCAGCTCCAGCGCGATGTTCATCCGGTAATTCGCCATGAAGGCCTGCGGGGTTTTGCCTGTCAGGCCTTTCAGTTTGGCGTACAGGCTGCTGTAGCTCATGCTGAGTTCGCGGGCCATCTCCTGCACGCCGACCAATTCATTGTCAAGATTGGCGTCCAGCCAGGCGTGGATGCGATCGATCATGGCCCGGTCGGAGGCACTCAGGTGCGCTTCCTCAGCCTTGTCGGGCTCCTTGATCGTGGTGGAGGTCAGGTTGAGGACGCGGTTCTGGATGAGCCGGCGGTTGCGGATCTGGCTCTCCACGGCGGCCATCAGTACGTCCGGGTCGAAAGGCTTGGGGATGTAGGCGTCGGCGCCATGGCGCATGCCCTCGATATTGCTCTGCGCATCGGCCTTGGCCGTCAGCAGGATCACGGGGATGTGGCACCATTCCGGATTCTCCTTGATGTCCGCGCAGAGGGCGTAGCCGGTCTTGCCGGGTATGATGACGTCGCTGAGCACCAGGTCAGGCAGGGCGAGCTTGAGGTTCTCCTCGGCCTCCAAGCCGTCCGGAGCCAGGATCACGCGGTAGCGCGGTGCGAAGAGCTCGCGCAGGAAGTAACGGATCTCGTTGGTGTCCTCGGCAATCAGGATCGTACCCTCCTTCTCCCCGCCGTCATCTGCAGGCGTCTCCGTGATCGGGCGGTATTCGGTCTCGTCGATGCTGATATCATGGTATGCATCCTTGTGGATCGGAATCTGGAGGGTGAAGACCGAACCTTGCTCTCCGTTGGGCGTGAAGCTGAGCGTGCCTTTGTGCAGACCGGCCAGGCCTCGGGCGTAGTTGAGGCCGATCCCGGAACCGATCACCCCGGTGCTCTCGGCCCCCAGACGGTCGAAACGCTCGAAGATCCGCTCGCGCTTGTCTTCGGGGATGCCGATACCGTTGTCCTCGACATCGATCCGGGCCTGCTGCCCGTCCTCGACAAGACGTACCGTGATATGGCCCTCCTCCGGGGTGTATTTGATGGCATTGGAGATCAGGTTGCCCAGGATCTTGGAGACTTTCTCCGTATCGAACCAGCCGATCAGGCTCTCAGGCAGGTCAGCCCGGAGCGTCTGGTGCTTCTGTCCGGCGGCGTAGGCGAAATTACCGACCATGTTGTTCACGATGGACACCAGGTCGTTCTGGCGGATCCGGAGCGCTTCGTGCTCCTGGCGCCCGCCTTGGGTGGATAGAATCTGCTCCGAGAGGCCGCGCAGGCGCTCCGCGTTGCGGGAGATGGTATCCACCAGCTGTCGGTCGCGTTCGTCCAACGGATGCTTGGCCAGCTCCTTGACCGGGGCGTAGATCATTGAGAGGGGGGTGCGGAACTCGTGGGAAATGTTGGTCACGAAATCGATGTGCTGCTGCTTCATCTCCTCGCGCTGCTTGGCCATGGCCAACTGGCTGCGCTGTTTGCGGATGCGCCACAGGAACCACACTGCACCACCAGCCAGGCCAAGACCCAGCAAGACATACAGGGCCCAGGCCCACCAACTCGCCCAGGGGGCGGGCCGGATGGTGACAGGCAGATGTAACTCTGCGGAGCTCCAGCTGCCGTCCTGCTCGCGCACGCGGGCGCGGAAAACATAATGGCCGGCGGGGACCTGCGCATAGGCGGCCTGGACATTGCTGCTGCGGTACTGCCAGTCGCGATCGAATCCTTCCAGCATATAGGCGTAGCTCAGCAGGGATCCGGCTTCGAAGTCGATGCCGGAGAAACGGAAGTCAAGATTGTTCTCGCGCCAGGAAAGCAGCAGGGACTGTGTACCGGTGGGTTTCTGCGCACCGTTGACGGCGATATATTCGAAAAAGAGGGGGGCGCCGCCCCTCTCGGGCACTGGCGTAGCGGGGTCGATAACCGTGATGCCGCCGGTGCCGCCGAAATAGAGCCGTCCGTCGGGGCCCTTCGCGCAGGACACGAGGTCATAGAAGCGGCCGCCCGAGAAGCGGTCGTCGTGCAAGGTGGAGAAAATGCGGCGTACGGGGTCGTAGCGGGTGATGTGTTCGGAGGTGCTGAACCAGATCCGGCCGTCGTTATCCTCCACGATGGACTTGATGTTGGTGGCGGCCATTCCGGAGGAACTGTCGAAACGGTCTACGGCTCCCGTATGCTCGTTGTAGCGGATGATGCCGTCGTTGTAGGTGCCGCACCAGAGCGTGCCGTCGTGGCCCACGGTCACGAAATCCGTACTGGCGAGTGACGTGTCGCCGATCCGGCGGAACGTGCGGTCCGGCAGGATTTCATACAGCCGGTCGGTGACCGTGAACAGGAACACCCGACGGGATTCCGGATCCGACAGGGTCAGCGTGAAAGGGGCGCCTTCCGGACCGGGGCGGTATTCGGTCCGGCCATCCGGGTTGATGACGGCCAGCCGGCGGTTGAGTGATAGCCACAGCTGCCCTGCGGCGTCTTCGCTGATCGAAAAAGCCTCGCCATCCAGCCGGATGGTCCGGTCCGGGAAGGCCTTCCCGCCGGAAAGTCGGTACCGCAGGACGGTCCGCCGGTCGGCGGACAGGCAGCACAGGCGGCCGGTCGCATCGATGATCATGCCGCTGCTGCCCACGGGCTCCGGACTGATCCACAGGACTCTCCCAGTCTCGGGGTCCAGGCTGCAGAACCGGTCTGCCGCCCGCATCCACAGGAAACCTTCGCGGTCGAAAGCCAGGTTGGAGAGTCGCCCCGCCAGGAGCGGATTCTCTCCGGGGGAGAGGTGGGTGTAGGGACGGCGGTCCGCATAGAAGCGCAGGTCGGACTGCTTGTCGGAGAGCCAGATGTTGTCGTCGCGATCCACGAAGCAGATGTACTCGGGCGCGGACAGATGCTGCTCAGGGACCACCTGCATCACGGATCCTGCCTGGGTGTTGTAGCTGAAAAGCCCCTTGCCGGCCAGGCCCAGCAGCAGGTTATTCTCTTTGTAGGGCAGCAGGAACAGCATATGCTCTCCCGCGACCAGTTCGGCAAGCGGCTGTGGCGTAGGGATCGCTGTACGGGACCGGCCGTCGAAACAGCGGATGCCGCGTCCGGTGGCCACCCAGATGGTGTGTGCGGGGCGTTCGGCGAGCGCAACGACCGGCAGACCCTGCCCGAGGTAGAACTCTTCGAGGAGCCGGAGCCCCTTGTCCAGCACGTCTACATAGGTGCTGTCACCGGAGATGCGCGGGATCCAGAGGTCTCCGCCTGCACTGACAAGGGCGTTGTCGTTCCAGCTCATGCCGGGCGCATAGTAGCGGGCAACCGGCGTGTTGATGTCGTCCTTGCGGAAGGTGATCGGTCCGTCCTTGCCCATCCCGACGACGGTCTCGGAGTCCAGCTCCAGGATCTGGCTGGTGGGGTTGTAGACAGTATTGGCGTAGTGATAGAAGCGTCCGTGCTCGTAATAGCCGATCCCGCACTCGGTCCCGGTCCACAGGCGGCCCGTGGAGTCCAGACACAAGGACAGGATGTTGTTGCTGTTGAGCTCTTCTTCGCCGCTGCCGGCGTAGAAGATGGCGTAGTTGGTGCCGTTGTAGCGGTTGAGCCCGCGGGCGGTGCCCATCCAGATGTAGCCGTCGGCGTCCTGTGCGAACGCCTGGATGTTGTGGTTGGAGATATGATAGGAGAACTGGGCGTTCTGCGCAGCCGCCGGGAGGATACCCGTCAGGGACAGGCAGAATAGCAGTTTCAGGTTCTTGATCCGCATGGGTGATTTGGTTAGTTAGGCTAAGGTACGCCTTTTCGCAGAATTTGCCAAACCTTTCCAAAGAATTGCAATGCTCCCCGGGAACGGACTGCGTACTTTTGCCGAAGATGTTAACAAAATACTATGGATACTGCACGATTCCCCTTATTGACCAGCCCCATTCGGATCGGACGGACCGTGTTCCGCAACCGGATGTGGTCCGCGCCGATGGGCGCCACGGATATCACCGCCGACTGCTGCCCTGGCCCCCGCGTCCAGGGCTTCTACGAACTGCGCGCCAAAGGCGGCGCCGCGGCCGTGACCGTCAGCGAACTGGTGGTCCATCCCGAGACTGACGGCAGCCACATGCTGCACCTCGACCTGGAGACGCCCGGATGCCTGCCGGCGCATACCTTCGTGGCCGATGCCATCCGGCGCCACGGTGCCGTGCCGAGCATCGAACTCTCGCATTCCGGCCAGTATGCCGGGACCTATATGGCCGACAAGAACCGGCAGGCCTCCCTGTGCCAGTGGGGCCCCTGCGACGGCGTGCGTCCCGACGGACGTCCGGTCAAGGCGCTCTCCGGGGAGCAACTGGCGGAAATCGTGCGGGCCTACGGCGAGAAAGCTGGCCTGGCGAAACGCGCCGGCTATGAGATGGTCATGGTCCACGCCGGCCACGGTTGGCTGCTGAACCAGTTCCTCTCCCCGTATTTCAATCGCCGCACCGACGGCTACGGCGGCTCTTTCGAGGGCCGCATCCGCCTGGCGCGCGAGGTGCTGGAGTCGGTCCGGAAGGCCGTGGGGTCCGGATTCCCGATTGAGTTGCGGATGAGCGGCAGCGAACTCTTTGAGGGCGGCTACGACATCGAAGAGGGCTGCCGGATCGCGCATGCGCTGGAGGACCTGGTGGACCTGATCCATGTCTCGGCCGGCTCCTACCAGTTCGGATTCTTTGACACGCACCTGCCGATGTTCGCCGAGCACGGCGCCAACGTGCGCTTCGCCGCCGAGATCAAGAAGCATGTCAGCAAGTCGGTCGCCACGATCGGTGCACTCAACGATCCGGAGCAGATGGAGCGGATCCTGGCCGAGGGCAAGGCCGACGTAATCTATATGGCTCGCGAGCTGCTCGCGGACCCGTTCCTCCCGCAGAAGGTCGAGTCGGGCCGCAAAGATCTGATCGTCAAATGCCTGCGCTGCTTCACCTGTATGGCGGAGCGGCCCACCACGGGCACGCGCCGCTGTGCGGTCAATCCGCTGGTCGGCCGCGAACTGGAGGGTATGGAAGTGACCCCGGCCGCCCGGCCGAAGAAGGTGCTGGTGGCCGGCGGCGGTGTGGCCGGCCTCCAGGCTGCCCTGACCGCCGCCCAGCGTGGGCACAAGGTAATTCTCTGCGAGAAATCAGACCGCGCTGGGGGCATCCTCAAGGCTGAGGAGGCCATCCCCTTCAAACGGGAAATGTACGAACTGGGGCTCACGCTGGAGCGCCAGGCCCGCGAAGCGGGGGTGAAAATCCGGCTGAATACGCCCGTAACTCCGGAATACGTGGCTGCGGAGGCGCCCGATGCGCTGATCCTCGCGGTCGGTTCCCGGCCGCTCGTGCCGCCCATCCCGGGGATCGACAGCCGCAACGTGGTGATCGTCAATGATTATTATCTGCACAAGGACGAGGTGGGGGACAGCGTCGTGGTGCTTGGCGGCGGCCTGGCGGGCTGCGAGTGTGCCGTACACCTCGGGATGGAAGGGAAGAAGGTGCATCTCGTGGAGATGCGCGACACCCTGGCCCCGGACTGCAACATCCGTCACCGGCCCATCCTGATGAAGCAGATCGACCGCTATGTGACCGCGCACACCGGCCTCGCCGGGCAGCGGATCACACCGGAAGGGGTCGTCTGCCGAACCGCCGATGGGAGCGAGGTGCTGGTCCCGGGCACGACCGTGGTCTGCGCCGTCGGGCAGCGGGCGAACCGTGACGATGTGGAGGCCCTGCGTCGCAGCGCCCCCTGGGTGCGGGAGATCGGTGACTGCATCCGACCCGCCAACATCACCCGTGCCATTTACGAAGCCTATCACGCAGCCCTTGACATATGAAAGAAAACAAACGTTGGATCGTCCTGGCAGCGAGCTGCCTGGTGAACCTCTGCATCGGCTCCATCTATGCCTGGAGCGTGTTTGCCGCCCCGCTGGCGGAGAAGCTGTCCGCCCTGCTGGGCCGGCCCCTGACGGCGGCCGACCTCGCCATCGTGTTTACGGTAGCCAACTCCGTCGGCCCCATTACGATGATCTCCGGCGGATTCATCAACGATAAGTTCGGCCCGCGCCGGGTGATTCTCGTGGGTGGGGCGATGTTCGGCCTCGGCATGATCCTGAGCGGCTTCGCCCGGAGCGTCGGCGGTCTGATCGTCAGCTATGGCCTGGTGCTTGGCCTCGGCCTCGGCATGGCCTACGGCGCAACGATCAGCAACTGCGTGAAGTTCTTCCCGGACAAGCGGGGTCTCGCCGGCGGCATCGCGACGGCGGCCTATGGCCTGAGCAGCGTGATTGTGCCGCCCGTCGCCAACGCCCTGATCGGCTCCGTGGGCGTGGACCGCACGTTCTTCATCCTCGGCGGTGCGTTCCTGGCCGTGATCCTGGTCAGCAGCCTTTTCATCAGCGCCGCCCCTGCCGCCGTTGCCGGACCGCGGTCCGGTAAGGCGGAGGGCAAGGACTGGCGTGCAATGCTCTCCGATCCCGTCTTCTACCTGATGCTGACCATGCTGCTCTGCGGCGCCTTCAGCGGCCTGATGATCACTTCGCAGGCCTCCCCGATGGCCCAGCGGATGACCGGGATGACCCCGGCGCTCGCCGCAACCGCCGTCTCTGTACTGGCGCTTTTCAACGTAGGCGGCCGCATCCTTGCCGGGACCCTTTCCGATCGCTTCGGCCGCGTGGCCGTGCTGCGCGGCGCCTTCGTCGTGGAGATCGCCGGCCTCGCTCTCTTACTGCTCACCGGACCGGGCGGACATTTCTGTTTCTTCGCGGGCGTCTCGCTCGTGGGCCTGTGCTTCGGCGCCCTGATGGGCATCTACCCGGGCTTCACCGCCGACCAGTTCGGCCCGCGCCACAACAGTGTCAACTACGGCATCATGTTCATCGGCTTCGCCCTCGCCGGTTACTTCGGACCGACGGTCTGCCGGAGCATCCTCGCTTCCTCCGGCAGCTATTCCACGGCCTTCGTTATCGCCGCGGTGCTGGCTGCCGCCGGCATCCTGCTCTCTCTGTTGTACCGGGCTCTGAGCAGTCCCAGATGAGGGTTTGAAGATTTTGCAAGGTTTTCCGAAAGAAATGCAACGCCTTTCTTGCGCCATTTGGACAACTTTGCAAACGTAAGATTAGCGCAAACTAATTCCAATCAATAACAATCTATTCATTTATGAAAAGAAAACTTTTGCTTCTTCTCGTGGCGGTCTTGACCACCTGCGTGGCTGCAATGGCCCAAGGTACCAAGATCACCGGAAAAGTGGTTGACGCCAATGGCGAACCGCTTCTCGGCGCCGGCGTGGTCGTCAAAGGTACGACCACCGGAGCTGCTACCGACCTTGAGGGCCAGTTCGAACTGACAGTCCCCAGAGGGGCGGTGCTTGAAGTCTCCTCGATCGGCTACAAGACCGTAGAGGTCCCGGTCGGCAACCAGACCCGTTTCGAGATCGTCCTCGAGGATGACAGCGAGATGCTCGAGAGCACCGTGGTCATCGGTTACGGTTCGGTCAAGCGCACCAACTTCACGGGCTCCGTCCAGACCCACAACGTGGGTGAAAGCGCCGTCTCCGCCGTGCCGCATACCAGCCCGCTCGAAATGCTCCGCGGTCTGGCTACGGGTGTCCAGATGAGCCAGTCCGGTTTCGCGGGCGCCAGCCCGAGCGTCCAGGTCCGTGGCCAGAAGTCCATCAGCGGCGGTTCTGCACCGCTGATTGTCCTTGACGGTGTCATCTATCAGGGCCGTCTGACCGACATCGACCCGAGCACCATCGAGAGCATGAGCGTGATGAAGGATGCAACTTCCCTGGCATCCTATGGTTCCCAGGCCGCCAACGGCGTGATCATGATTACCTCCAAGAAAGGAAAGGTCGGCAAGCCGATGATCAACTTCCGCGGAACCCTCTCCCTCGTTCAGCAGAACTACACGCCGAAGCTGCGCACCGGCGAGGAGTACATCACGATGATGAATGACCGCCGCCAGCTCCCGCAGAAGGATGCTACCGGCCAACGCAACATCTCCTGGATGAGTGAGCTGGAGCGTGAGAACTACCTGGCCGGCAGAGAGACGGACTGGTACCAGTATGTCCAGCAGCTCGGTGTCCAGCAGGACTATTCCCTCAATGTCTCCGGAGCAAGCGACCGGATGAACTATCTGTTCGGCGTCTCTTATGGCGACAACACCAACTTCATCAAGGGCAATGAATTCATCCGTGAGACCGTCACCGCCCGTCTGACTACCCACATCACGGACAATATCTCCGCGGGTCTCAACTTCAACTGGTCCGCCACGCAGGATGACGGCGTCCGTCCTTCCTACAGCCGTGCATTCTCTCCTTACGGCCAGCCTACGATGCCCGACGGCAGCTACCGTAAATATATTATCGGTCCCACGCAGGAGACCGCAACCAACCCGCTTTGGGATGTCTACAACGGCCGGGATGTCGAGTCCCGCGGCAATGCCTCCACCCTCGGCGGCAACATCGAGATCAAGTTCCCCTGGATCAAGGGCCTGAGCTACAAGATCACGGGCAACTATAGCATCCGCAACAACCAGAACCGTTCTTTCACCCACGAAAAGAACCTGATCCAGCCGACGGATACGGAGTACACCACCGAGGTGTTCGACAAGTATCTCTCCCAGGCCAGCGGTTCCATCACCACCTCCAAGAGCATCTCCTGGGTCCTCGACAACATCCTCACCTACACGCGTGACCTCGGTGAGCATTACATCAATGCCACCCTCGTGTACACCCGCGACGCCAGCAAGGCCGAAGCACAGGCCTTCTCCGGCTCCGACTTCTCCGGCATCGGCAACACCACGCTCGGCTTCTACGGGCTCACCAACGCCGGCACCCACAAGATCACATCCATCTCCTACACCCTCCATACGGATGTGGGTTACCTGGCCCGTGTGAACTATTCCTTCAAGAACAAGTATCACTTCAACGCTTCCGTGCGCCGTGACGGTTCTTCCGTCTTCGGTTCCGGCCATAAGTGGGGTACTTTCCCCGCCTTCGGTGTCGCCTATACGATCTCCGATGAACCCTGGTTCAAGGTTCCCGTCGTGAATTATCTCAAATTGAAACTATCCTGGGGTAAGAACGGAAACCAGAGCCTGGCTCCTTACCAGACCCTTTCCAATATCGCCATGGGTATGTCGGGCGGTTATGTCGGCTATTTCGGTGGCAAGCCGATCTTCGGTGAGGCCCTGACGCGTCTGGGCAACCCTGAGCTCGGTTGGGAGACCACGATGTCCTGGAACGGCGGATTTGAGGCCGATCTCTTCCAGCGTCGCCTGCACTGGGAACTGGATGCCTACAAGTCCAAGACCACGGACCAGATCGTTCCCCGCGAGATTCCCGTGATGACCGCAGGCCTTACCCAGCAGCAGTCCACCTTGGGCCGCGTCGACAACTGGGGTATCGAGTCCTCCCTGCGCTACAACATCATCCAAAAGCGTGATTTCCATTGGGATGTGAACGTGAATTTCACGATGAACCGCAACAAACTCGTGGAGATTGAAGGTGGCGACGAGCAGGATGACCCGGTGAACAACCGCTTCTTCGGCAAACCGCTCAATCCGATCTACGGCTACCACAATATCGGTATCGTCCAGAAGACCGATACTGAGTATATGCAGATCAACAGTGTCACGCCCGGTGATATGAAGAACGAGAACCTGGATGACGATCCCAAGATCACGCCAGCCGACCGCAAGATCCTCGGTTATGGTCAGGAAGCGTTCCGCGCCAGCCTCAACACCAACCTCACCTGGAAGAACTGGAGCCTGTACATGATGTTCAATGGTGTGTTCTCCGGAGGTATGTACGGTCGTGCCATCAACAACGCCGCCCTGCTTGCCTACAGCGAAGGCATGATGTCCCTCAACTCGATCAACCATCCTTACTGGACCGAAGAGAATCCGAGCGATTTCTATCCGAAGGTGTTCAATGTGGCCGGTAACCCGACCTACATCGCCAAGTATGGTTTCGTCCGTCTGCAGGATGTCAACCTCTCCTATACGCTTCGCGGTGACTGGATGAAGCGCATCGGCCTGTCCTCCGCTTCCATCTATGTGGCCGGTGGCAACCTGTTCTTCATCGCTCCGGGCTGGAAGTACTCCGATCCCGAGGTCCGCAACCCGTACAGCCAGCAGCTGAGAAGGACCTATACCTTTGGTATCAACGTCAGATTCTAATAATTTGAGCTATATGAAAAAGACAATATATCTTGTGATGGGTCTGATCGCAGCGCTTCCTGTCTTCAATGCGTGCAACGACCAGTTGTTCCTCACGGAAGAGCCGAAGACCGTCTATACGAAGGAAAACGCCTTCGAGAAAGCATCCCAGGTTGATGCCGCCCTTGTCAGGGCCTACAACAAGTTCAACCTGATGAACTCTTACAACAATGGTTGGGCCGGCGGCGGCGATGCCGCATCCAATTTCCTTCATGGTGACGGTGCTGACGTCCTTGGCGGGACCCGCGGAAGCGGTGCGACCGGTGGTTTCAACAACTATTGGTCCCTGCAGACCAACGACGGCACGTTGCTGGGTGCCTGGAACTCCCTGTACCAGCTTGCTGCATACGCAAACCTGGTTTTCGACGGCCTGGATGTCATCAAGGACATCGATCCTGCGGAAGCCAAATACCTGGCCGCCCAGGCCAATTTCCTCAAGGGGTGGGCTTACCTCCGTCTGGGAGAACTCTTCGGCGGCGTGATGATCCAGGAGCGTCTGTCCGAGGAACTGAAATTCGACTACGAGCGTACATCCCGCAAGGAGACGTATGACTATGCCATAGACTGCCTGAAGGCCGCTGTTGACGACCTGCCTGACTATCCGAAACAGAGCGGCCGTGTGGCGAAGGGCGTTGCCAACCACTTCCTGGCCGAGGCGCTGCTCGCCCGTGGCATCGAAACCGATTCCAAGGCTGATTACGATGCTGCCATCACGGCGGCGAACGCCACCATCGCTGCCCATCCGCTGGTGATGGAGCGTTTCGGTTCCCGTAGCGAAAAGGGCACGCAGCCTGCAGGCATTCCCGACAACGGTGTGCCGCGCTACAATCCGGAAGGAAACGTCTACTGGGATCTCTTCCAGATCGGCAACTATGCCTACAACCCTGCCGGCAACACCGAGTCCCTGATGATCTATGTCCAGCCGACCTATGACCTATACTCCGTCAACGGGGGCAGCCGCAACGTGTTCGGCGTGACCTGTGGCCCGGCCTATCGTGATGCGACCTGGTCCGAGGAATACCAGGCTGAGAATTTCGCGGCCGGTTCCACCGGAGGTCCGTGGAGAGAGCACATCGACGGCAAGCTCTTCCCCGGCCAGCAGCTGGGTCTCCATCTGACCGGCTCCTGGGGAATGATCGCCACGATGGACTACATCGACGAGGATATCTGGGAAGGTGAGTTCGAGGACGATATCCGTAACTCCCAGATCGTCCGCTGGACGCCTGTCGTGATGGACCAGAAGAGTCCGTATTACCTGCAGAAAACGACCAAGGAAATGGTGGCCGACCGCGCCTATCACGCCCGCGTCTCCTGCAAGTATACGACTTGGGACGAGTGGGGCTGGAACCTCGACCATTCCTCCGGTATGGGTGTCAAGTACCTCTATCAGTATGGCCGTGACTGGTACATCGCCCGCAGCGCCGAGACCTATCTGATCCGTGCCGAGGCCAAGCTTCGCAAGGGTGACGCCGCCGGAGCGGCTGATGACCTGAATGCCGTCCGCGCCCGCGCCAAGGCGACGAAGATGTACACCGCCGGTGAGGTGACCCTCTTCACCATCCTTGACGAGCGTGCCCGTGAGCTGGACTGGGAAGAGATGCGCTGGCCGACCCTGATGCGTATGGGCAAGGGCGGACAGGACGGCCCCGGCTCGAACGACACGATGAAGCGCCAGCTTGAGAAGCACTCCTTCGGTACCGAAGACATCCCCGTGCTTGCCGGCAAGACGTTCCCCGAGTGGACCCTGTTCCCGATCCCGTTCAACGTGATCACCCTCAACAAGGATCTCCAGATCAAGAACAACTATGGCTGGGAGAAGAAAAACTAGCCTCGAGCCATAACGGTTTCTCCTTTCAAATGCAGGGATGGCTGCCGGGTCCGGCTGGACTGGCAGCCATCCCTGCCGTTTTGAAGAGACGGCCATCTAATCTGAAGATTCTGCAAATCCGGGAAAGGACGGACTTGTTAATTTTGTTTGTGTATGAAGAGAATAATTATCCTATTGGGCGCCGTCGCCTTGCTGGTCTGCTGCGCGGCTTCCCGTACCTTGTCTTCCGGAAACCGGGACGACGAGATGAATGTCGTCTATGGAACCGTCGACCGCAACAGCAACGCGCTCACCGTCTCTGAAGTTTCGGTCTCGGAGGCGGAGGAGCAGGTCTACAGCGACATTTTCAGTTACCTGCGCAACAAGGTGCCCGGGGTGGAGGTGGGCAACACCTCCGGTGCCGGCCAGCGTCCGCATATCCAGATCCGCGGCAACCGTTCCCTCCTGGGGGATGAAGGGGAACCGCTGTTCCTGGTGGATGGTGTGGAATATCCCCAGATAGAGACGATCCGCCCCGACGAGATCCATTCCGTACAGGTCTTCAAGGACTCGGGAGCCTCCTCTTTCGGCTCCCGGGGCGCCAACGGGGTGATCTCGATCACGACCAAGGTCGCGCACGAGGCTGCGGAACGCGAGCGCGCTCTGCGCAAGGCGGAGCGGCAGCAGCGCCGCGGTAAATGACCGGAATACAGAAATCAATGATAATCAAAACTATATGAAGAGAAGAATCCTTACTGTCGTCCTGCTTTTGAGTGCGGGACTGTTCAGCGCCTCGGCGCAGTCTTTCGTGGCCGGAGGGGCCAAGGTGGACATCACCCCGTCCGTGAGCGACCTCCAGCGCCCGTCGGACATCATCCGCGGGAAACTCTACGTCCGGGCGATCTACGCTTCCGACGGCCGCAATTCGACGGCCATCGTGAGCATGGATACCCACTGCCACGCCCTGGACGGGGTCATCCGCGAGATCGGGGCCAAGGCCGGTGTGCCGGCGGCGAACGTCATCATCTCAAGTACCCACACGCATAGCGGCGGCACCGCCGGCATTGGCCGGGACAACATCCCGACGGAGCCCCAGATCCAGGCTGCCATCGTGAAGGCCGTCTGCGATGCCAAGGCGGCCGCCCGGCCCGCCCGCGTGGGCTATGGCAGGCGTGCCCTGGACCTGAATGTGAACCGCGACAACTACAACGAGTTCCAGGAGTGGGAACAGGGCCCCAACTGGTCTGCCCCGGCCAGCAAGGACCTGACGGTCATCTCTTTCCTGGGCGAGGACGACGTTCCGATCGCGGTGTATATGAATTACGGGATGCATCCGGTCAACTTCTTCATGAGCGGCGTGGTGAGCGCGGATTTCCCCGGTGACGCCTGCGCGCTGATCGAGAAGGTGTTCGGCGAGCAGACCGTGGCCGTGTTCAGCCAGAGCGCCTCGGGCGACGTGAACCCGGCGCTGGCCTATACCGACATCTTCCAGGAGACGGAGCAGGTCAAGGGCGTCCGCCGTCCGCACCGCGCCACGCGCGGCGCGCTGGACCTCAGCACCAAGGCCGTTCCTGCGGACCAGGCTGCCATCCACAAGGCGATGGTGGACCGCAAGGACGAGTACGTGCATATGCTCGGCAACGCCGTGGGTTTCAAGGCGTTGGAGATCATGCTCTTCGATACGCAATATGAGGTCGACCCCGCCATCCGCGGCGCCGAGACCGTTATCGCGGTGCCGGGCCGCCGCCGGCTGGACACCACAGGCCGCGAGAACTACGATCCGGGTTACGAGCCGGCTGACGACGTGCACATCGGTGTCGGTCTGGTGCGTCTGGGCGACATCGCCCTTGTGAGCGTCAGCGGTGAGATCTATACCGAGATCGGCCTCCGTCTCAAGCACGAACTGCCTGCCTCCAAGCTGATGATCGTGGCGCTCGCCGACGGCCCATTCGAGTCCGGCTACATCTATTCGGACAATGCCGCCAGCCACCTGACCTTCCAGGTCATCGGCTCCCGGCTCCAGCCTGGCCACGCCGAGAAGGAGATCACCGAAGCCGCCAAACGCCTGATCAGGGAAACCCGATAGTATATAAGTATCCCCACTTATTTCTATCTTTGTATAGATAAAAATACCGCTATGAATGACAAGATATCCCGCCGCGAAGCCCTCAAGGGGATGTTCTTCGCCGGCGTCGGCCTGATGGCCGCCAATCCGATCCTTCAATCCTGCTCCGGTGGTGGGCAGAATACTTCCGATGTGACCGCCGTCCCCTGGACGGAGGCGCCGGAAGGCTCCAAGGTCGATACCCGGACCTGGAGCAAGATGGGGGAGACCCTCGGCCTGCTCGGCCTGGGGTGCATGCGCCTCCCGTCGCTTCCCGCCGAGGGAGGCGGTCCCGGTTTCGGCCACGGCGGACGCCTGGACCAGGAGGCCGTGAATGCGATGATCGACTATGCCATCGCCCACGGCGTGAACTATTTCGACACGGCACCGGCCTACGGCGAGTCCGAGGTCGTCACGGGCAAGGCCCTGAGCCGCCACCCGCGCGAGTCCTACAAGATCGCCACCAAGATGTCCAACATGGCCTTCGGCCCCCAGGCACCTACGCTGGAGGCGGCGCAACAGATGTTCGAAAATTCCCTTAGGAACCTGCAGGTGGACTATGTCGATTTCTTCCTGCTGCACAGCGTGGGCAGCGTCGACGAGTTCAACCGGCGCTTCCGGGACAACGGCGTGTTCGACTACATCCTGGAGCAGAAGGCTGCCGGGCGGATCCGGCACCTGGGCTTCTCCTTCCACGGCAGCAACGAGACGCTCCCGCCGATGCTCGACCTCTATGACTGGGAATTCGTGCAGATCCAGCTCAACTATGCCGACTGGAAGGACATGCCGTCCAACTGGGGTCCCTCGCTCGGGGAGACCAGCTCGGAATTCCTCTACAACACCCTCACGGCCAAGGGTATCCCCGTGCTCGTGATGGAGCCGGTCAAGGGCGGCGCCCTTGCCAATGTCAACGACGCCATCGCCGGCGTGATGCGCGCCCGTCATCCGGAACTGACCCCGGCCGGCAACGCGCTCACCTTCGTCGGGAGCCTCCCCAACGTGATGATCACCCTCAGCGGCATGTCCAACATGGAGCAGCTCAAGGAGAACGTCTCCATCTTCACGGACTTCGAGCCCTTCGACCAGAAGGAGATGGACTTCATGCAGACGGTCGCCGACCTCTACAAGTCCAACATCCACATTCCCTGCACGGCCTGCTCCTACTGCATGCCCTGCCCGCACGGGGTCAACATCCCGGGCAACTTCCGGGCCTTCAACACGGCGAGCGACCAGCTCAGCATCCCGGATCCGGACAAGAAAGGCAAGGACTTCGGCAAGAAGAAGAAAGCCTTCCTCAAGCTCTACGACGAACTTGCGGACGGTACCCGGGCCGACGCGTGCATCAGCTGCAACGCCTGCCTGCCCAAATGCCCGCAGCACATCCGCATCCCCGAGCAGATGAAGATGATCAGCGAACTCGTCGCCAAGCTCTAAATCCTTCTATAAC
>JAEEGI010011145.1_pt1 | contig 19442 bp, 17 predicted proteins | sample 8958751 | NCBI WGS metagenome assembly JAEEGI01 (sample SAMN16246545, study PRJNA631951) | gut metagenome | biome: gut microbiome; feature: rumen; material: KS-attached | host: Bos | place: Iran: Karaj | collected 2018-10 | reverse complement strand
GCGCTCGTCCGGGTGCCGCCTCCGGCGGCGCCCCGCAGGCCCGTCCCGCCCGCCCGGCCGGCGGTATGGGCATGATGATGAACAACGGCTTCGAGGCCGTCCTCTGCGACGAACTCGTCCCGTACATCGATGCGAACTTCCGCACGATCGCCAAGAAGGAAAGCCGCGCGATGGCCGGCCTGTCCATGGGCGGTATGGAAACGCACACCATCACCCTCGCCCGTCCCGAGATGTTCGGCTGGTACGGCCTCCTGAGCGGCGGTACCTATAACCCGGAGGAAGTCAAGGGCACCGGCGTAAAGGGCATCTTCGTCGGTTGCGGTTCCAAGGAAGGTCCCGACCAGATCCGCAAGGCTGCCGCCGACCTCCAGGCTGCGGGCTTCAACGCCAAGGGTTACGTCTCCGAGGGCACGGCCCACGAGTTCCTGACCTGGCGCCGTTGCCTCTATGAAATGGCTCCGATGCTTTTCAAGAAGTAAACTGAACCTAGACCACGTGTAGAGGCCGTCCTTCGTGGCGGCCTCTTTTTTGCCGGGATTGATTTAATAAAAAATTTGATTAACTTTGTTTTATAAACGAACAAAACAAACAGCACTCCCCATGAGAATTGTCAAAACCCTGTTATGCCTTGCCGTCCTGATGCCGTTCATCGGATGCAAGAACAATGATGACCAGGAGATCGTCCTCTCCAGCGACAAGGAATGTGTCGTGGTCGGAAACATCAAGGGCCTCAAGAACGGCAAGATAGAACTCGAGGATGAATTTAACGGGTACCAGGTTATCGCCGAGGGGAAGATCCGGAACGGGAAGTTCATCATCCGGACCGAAGTCACCCAGCCGACCCATGTGTTCGCCTATGCCGTCAAGGGCAGGAAGATGGAGCAAGTCAGGTTTTTCTTCCTGGAACCGGGGATCATTTCAGTGGGCGGTGACTTTGACATCGACCAGGAAAATGGCGCCACAGGCACTCTGTCCAACGATTATTGGCAGGCTTTCAGGCAGGAAAGGGATCGCACGGACAAGGAGGAGATGGACGAATTGACCCTGCGCACCTATGAGAATGCCCCTACCGACATCGTCCGGCTGAAGTTGCTTGACGGCGATAACACGACCTGGTCCTCTCCGCAGAAGTCGGATCTCATCCGGGCGCTCGATCCCGGGACTTTGTCGATGAAAGGAGTCGGTGAGATGCTGGAACTCTTTTCCCGGAGAGCCAAGGCCGAACCCAATGGAAAGAACGTGTATATCGACATCGAACAGCCTGACCCGGAAGGAAAGGCCGTATCGCTGAAAGATATTGTCGAAAAGCCCGGCAACAAGTACGTGCTGGTCGATTTCTGGGCCTCCTGGTGCGGGCCCTGCCGGGAGGAGATGCCTTTCGTGAAGAAAGCCTATGACCAGTTCCACGACAAGGGCTTCGACATCTATGCCGTCTCTGCGGACAACGGGGACAGACTGATGGCCCAGTGGAGGAAGTATATCGTCGACAATCAACTATCCTGGACGAACGTCTGCAACAATGAACTGCATTCCAAGGCCCATCTCGACTATGCCATCCAGGGCATCCCGGACAACGTCCTCATCGACTGCTCCGACGGCAGGATCATCGGCCGCAGCCTCCCCGGTGAAGACCTCGCAGCCAGGCTCGCCGAACTGCTGGACTGACGGACGGCTTTCTTGATTGACACCCCCGTGCTGACCCCCTGTCGGGGCCATTCCATGCCATCGCCGACCTTCCGTCAGATCTCAGACAATTCCAGCCAGCGGAGTTCTTTCTCGTCCAGGATGCACTGGAGTTCGCCGTAGCGGGTGGAGGCGGTTTGCAATTCCGTGGCAGAGAGGGTGCCGGAGGAGAGTTTCGCCTCCAAGTCGGCCTTTTCGGCTTCCAAGCGAGGGAGTTCCTCGTCCAGGGCCTTGAGTTCCTGCTGCTCTTTCCAGGTGAGGCGGCGCTTGGAAGGGGCTTTCGCCGTTGCAGATTCCTTCACTACGCTCGGAGTGGCCGTTTTCGCCGCCGCTTTCTGCGCTGCTTCGTAGTCCTTGATGAAGGTGCGGTATTCGGTGTAGTTGCCGATGAAGTCCTTGACGACGCCGTCACCGCAGAAGACGAAGAGGTGGTCCACCAGGCGGTCCAGGAAATGGCGGTCGTGGGAGACGATGATCAGGGATCCCTTGAATTCCAGCAGGTATTCCTCCAGGATGTCCAGGGTGACGATGTCCAGGTCGTTGGTGGGCTCGTCCAGGATCAGGAGATTCGGCTGCTGGAGCAGGATGGTAAGGAGATACAGCCGGCGCCGCTCGCCGCCGGAGAGGCGGGAGACGGGATTCATCCACATGTCGTGCGGGAACAGGAACCGCTCCAGCAGATGCGTGCTGGGAACGGTGTCCATCACCGTCTGGCCCGGGTCGAACTGCATGCCGGATTGGTGGTAGTAGCCGATCTTGAGGGATTCGCCGAGGTCCACGACACCGGTCATCTCCCCGCCCATCGACGGGTTCCATTTCCCCGTGATGAGGTTCAGGAAGGTCGTCTTTCCGGAAGCGTTCCGGCCGACGATCCCCACACGCTCGTACCGCTGGAAATTGTAACTGAAGTGGCTCAGGTAGCATTTGTCCTCCCACCAGAAGGAGACGTCCCTGCAGTTGATGACCTTGTTCCCGAGGTAGGTGCCTTTCATCTGGATCTCGGACATGTCCACCTGCTTGGAGATGTAGGTGTCCTCGGCCCGTTCCTTCAGTTCCCAGAATGCCTGCTTGCGGTATTTGGCCTTGCCGCTGCGGGCGCAGGGGGTCGCGTGCATCCATTCCAACTCCCGCCGCAGGACATTCCGGACCTTGTCCGTCTCCGCATTGTAATTGTCGATGCGCTCCTGCCGCTTCTCCAGGAAGTTCATGTAGTCGCCGCGGTAGATATAGACCTTCCCGCGGTCCATCTCCATGACCGTGTTGCACACGCGGTCCAGGAAATAGCGGTCGTGCGTGACCATGAACAGGGTGCTGCGCGCATGCTTGAGGTGCTGCTCCAGGAACTCGATGGCGTCGATGTCCAGGTGGTTCGTCGGCTCGTCCATGATGTAGAAGTCCGCCTCCGAGGCGAGCATCTGCGTCAGGGCCACGCGCTTGACCTCACCGCCGGAGAGGTCCTTCATCGGCTTCTCCCAGTCGGGGAGGGAGAACTGCGTGAGGAGCCGCTGTACCCGGCGTTCGTATTCCCAAAGATGCTCCTGGTCCAGGTGGTCCGTCCATTCCGCGGAACCTTCCATGATTTGCCGGAAGATGCTCTTGTCCGGGTCGAAGGCGTATTCCTGCTCCAGGAATGCGATCCGGATATCCTTGAGAAACAGGATTTTCCCGCCGCTGTCCGACTTGTCCTTCCCGGCGAGGATCCTCAGGAGGGAGGTCTTTCCCGTGCCGTTCGGGGCGATGAGCGCCACCTTGTCGCCCTCGTTGATATTGAAGTCGATGTGCTCGAACAGCACCTTGGGGCCGTACGACTTGGAAATGTTCTCGATCTGCAGATAACTTGCCATGGGAAGACAAAGATACGCATTTTCCGCAAAAAAATCGGGTCAGCACTCTCTGGACGCGCCCTCCGGGGGCCTGGTGGGTTTTTGGTGGGAATTGGTTATCTTTGTCCGGAAAAAAGACACCGGATGAAAAAGTTGATGACAGCCGTCCTGGCCGCCGTTCTGACCGCCCTTGTGGCGGGGGCGCAGGAGGAGCCGAAGACGGGATGGGGGTTCACGCCGCTGCCGGACGTGAGTTACAATTCGGACATCGGCCTGAATCTGGGCGGGCTCTGCGATTTCTTCTACTATGGGGACGGGTCGGGTTATCCGAATTTCCAGCATCATGTCGCGGTGTGCGGGGCCTGGGCGACGAAGGGATCGTGGTACATGCACGGGCTGTTCGATTCCAAGAAACTGATTTCCGGCGCCCGGGTGACGGGATCGCTCACCTACCGGAACGTGTCGATGAACAATTTCTACGGGTTCAACGGGCCCAACGCTCCATTCTTTCCCGAAATGGACCGGAACCGGGAGACAAGGACCGCCTATTACACGGACCACCGCAAGATATTCCGCGCCGCCGCGACTGTCCAGGGCTCTCTCTGCGGGAAACTGCACTGGATGGCGGGGACCATCTTCAGGAGCATCCGCTTGTCGGACTTCGACCTGAAGAACTACGACAACGGGAACACCTTGTACCGGTCTTACCGCACGGCAGGCCTCATCCAAGCGGACGAAGCCGAAGGCGGGAACAATCTGGAAGGCCGCATCGGCCTCACCTACGACAGCCGCGACATCGAATGGGTCCCGAGCCGGGGCATCTACGGGGAACTGTATGTCAACGGAAACATGGACCTTTCCCACAGGCATTACCACTATGCGCAGTTGGTGGGCCATTTCCGTCATTTCATCCCGCTCGTTCCCGGTTGGCTCACGCTGGCCTACCATCTCGGCCTCCAGCACCAGTTTGCCGGGGAGATGCCCTGGTACAACCTGAACGAAATCTCCAACCTCATCTACCAGTACGAGGAATACGAAGGGCTGGGCAGCCGCTATACGATCCGGGGCTACCGCTACAACCGCATCATGGCGGCCGGCTATGCCTGGGGCAACTTCGAACTCCGCGCCAAGGTGCTCCAGTTCAACCTGTCCGGGCGGCATATCGACATGGGGGTCAATCCCTTCTTCGACCTGGGTACCATTACGCGGAAATACCGTCTCCACGAGCAGCGGAATGCGCTGCCCGCCGACGGGGAACCCATCCTGTACCAGGAAGCGCCCGGGAAACTGTTCGCCAGCGCCGGCATCGGCGGGAAGATCCACATGGACACGAACTTCGTCCTCTCGATCGAAATCGGAAAAGGCTTCGATCCGCAACTGTCCGACCTGACGGTCTCGATGTCCACCACCTACACTTTCTAGGCCGCATTTTCCCCCGTACCTATTTCAAATAAGGATATTTTTCCTATATTTGTATGTTGCCGCATAACTTGATTTCATTATTATAATCAATCGATATGGATAAACTCCAGGAACTTACCCAGAAACTCTATGACGAGGGTCTCGCCAAGGGAAAACAGGACGGTGAAGCCCTCCTCCGGAAGGCCGAAGACGAGGCCCAGGGCATCGTAAAGCAGGCGAAGGAAGAGGCCGAGGCCATTCTCGCCAAGGCCCGCAAGGAAGCCGAGGACTTCAAGGTCAAAGTCGAGGGCGACGTGAAAATGGCCGCCCAGCAGTCGGTCCAGGCCACGCGCACGGACATCGAGAACCTCGTGATCGCGAAGGTCGTGGACGGCACCGTGGACAAAGCCCTCTCCAACGAGGATTTCCTCAAGGGCATCATCACCGCCGTCGCGCAGAAATTCTCCGCCGACGAACCCGCCGACCTCGCACTCGTCCTTCCCGAGACCCTGAAGGCCGGGCTCGAGCCTTTCGTGAAGAACGAACTCGGGAAACTGCTCGGCAAGGGCGTCGAAGCCACCTTCTCCAAGAAGGTCGCCGGCGGATTCAAGATCGGGCCCAAGGAGGGCGGCTACTTCGTGAGCCTCACGGACGACACGTTCAAGGAACTCATCGGCAGTTACCTCCGTCCCGCGACGAAGAAACTCCTGTTCGGATAATGAGCAACTTCGAGTATATCATCTCCAGTCTCCCCTACCTGACCATGGACTTCAAGTATTCCGGCCAGGCGGGATTCAACTCGGTGATCTCCGACATCAAGCGGGACTTGGACGAACATGACCAGGGCCTCGTGGATTTCCTGATCAGGGGATTCTCCGACAAGGAACTGGACGCGGACTTCTACGCCCAGGCGCTGAAGGGCCGGAACCGCTTCCTCCGGGAGTACTTCCGGTTCGACCTGAACCTCCGCAACGCCAAGGTCCGCTACCTGAACGCCCAACTCGGGCGGGAGCCCGACCAGGACCTGATGACGGGCGAGGACCCGGAGGCGGAGGACGTGGACATCGACGGATTCCGCTTCACCGGCGGCGAGTTCGAGGAGGCGATCAAGGTGGACACCATCCTCTCCAACACCGACCTCGTGGCCCGGGAGAAGGGACTGGACGACATCCTCTGGGACAAGATCGACAGCCTCGCCACCTTCCACTACTTCGACATCGAAGCCGTCCTCGCCTACATCGCCAAACTCCACATCGTGACCCGCTGGCTCAAGTTGGACGAGGAAGTGGGACGGGACGTGTTCCGCCGTCTGCTCAAGGATGTCCGCGGCACCTACAGGGGTGCCAATTACACTGAATGATAATTAATTAAAGCAATAGCCAATGAAAACTACAGGTATTGTTACGGGTATCGTCTCGAACCTGGTGACCGTACTGGTGGACGGGCCGGTGGCGGAGAATGAGATCTGCTTCATCGACCTCGCCGGCGTCAAGATGATGGCCGAAGTCATCAAGGTCAACGGGAAGTACGCTTCCGTACAGGTGTTCGAGAGCACCCGCGGCCTGCGGGGCGGCGACAAGGTCGAGTTCGAGGGCAGGATGCTCCAGGTCACCCTGGGTCCCGGCCTTCTGTCCAGCGTCTATGACGGCCTGCAGAACGACCTCACCACGATGGAGAGCGTCTTCCTCAAGCGCGGCGAATACACCGATCCGCTGAACCACGAGAAACTTTGGGATTTCACGCCCATCGCCAAGCCGGGCGACAAGGTCGTCGCCGCCGACTGGCTGGGCGAAGTCAAGGAAGGCTGGCTTCCCCACAAGATCATGGTCCCGTTCTCCTTCCAGGGCGAGTTCACCGTCAAGTCCGTCGTTCCCGCCGGACAATACAACATCGACACCGTCATCGCGGTCCTGACCGGGGCCGACGGCGAGGACGTCGATGTGACGATGACCCAGAAATGGCCGGTCAAGGTGGCCATCAAGGGCTACCGGGAAAAGCCGCGTCCCAACCGGATCATGGAGACGGGCGTCCGCGTGATCGACACGCTGAACCCGATCGCCGAGGGCGGCACGGGCTTCATTCCCGGCCCGTTCGGCTGCGGCAAGACCGTCCTCCAGCACGCCATCGCGAAGCAGGGCGACGCCGACGTCATCGTCATGGCGGCCTGCGGCGAGCGTGCGAACGAGGTCGTGGAGATCTTCACCGAGTTCCCGGAACTCATCGACCCGCATACCGGACGCCACCTGATGGAACGTACCACCATCATCTGCAATACCTCCAACATGCCGGTGGCCGCCCGTGAGGCGTCCGTCTATACCGCCATGACCCTGTGCGAGTATTACCGCGCGATGGGTCTCAAGTGCCTCCTCCTCGCGGACTCCACTTCCCGCTGGGCCCAGGCGCTCCGTGAGATGAGTAACCGTATGGAGGAACTCCCGGGCGCCGATGCGTTCCCGGTGGACCTTTCCGCCATCATCTCCAACTTCTACGCCCGCGCGGGCATGGTCGTGCTGAACAACGGCCAGACCGGCGCCGTCACCTTCATCGGTACGGTGTCCCCGGCCGGCGGTAACCTCAAGGAGCCCGTGACCGAGTCCACCAAGAAGGCCGCCCGCTGCTTCTACGCCCTCGAACAGAACCGGGCGGACCAGAAGCGCTACCCGGCCGTCTCCCCGCTGGATTCCTACTCCAAGTACCTGGAGTATCCCGAAATCGAGGAATACCTGGACGAGACCGTCGAACCCGGCTGGGTCGGGAAGGTCAAGACCGCGAAGAACATCATCCGCCGCGGCAAGGAAGCCAGCGAGCAGATCAACATCCTCGGTGACGACGGCGTCCCGATGAGTTACCATGTGAACTTCTGGAAGTCCGAACTCGTGGACTTCGTCATCCTCCAGCAGGATGCCTTCGACGCCATCGACGCCCTCTGCCCGCTCGAGCGCCAGCGCTACATGCTGGACCTCGTGCTGGACATCTGCGACCGGGAGTTCGACTTCGACGACTTCGAGCACTGCCGCAACTTCTTCAAGGACCTGATCAACGTCCTCCGCCAGATGAACTACTCCGAGTTCCAGAGTGAAGCCTTCCGGAACTACCAGGATACCGTCAACCAAATGACCGCATAAGACCATGAAAGCATACCAAAGAGTCTATACCCAGTTGGAAGGCATCACCAAGGCGACGGTTTCGCTCCGCGCGAAAGGCGTATCCAATGACGAACTGGCCGTCGTGGCCGGGAAACTCGCCCAGGTCGTGCGCATCAAGGGCGATGTCGTGACCCTTCAGATCTTCTCCGGCACGGAGGGCATCCCCACCAATGCCGAAGTCACCTTCCTCGGCGAACCGCCCGTGCTCAAGGTCTCCGACCAACTCGCCGGCCGCTTCTTCGACGCCTACGGCCATCCGCTGGACGGCGGCCCCGAGATCGAGGGCGAGGAGCGCCAGATCGGCGGTCCGTCCGTGAACCCGTACAAGCGCCGCCAGCCGTCCCAACTCATCCCGACCGGTATCGCCGGCATCGACCTGAACAACACCCTCGTCTCCGGCCAGAAGATCCCGTTCTTCGCCGACCCGGACCAGCCCTATAACCAGGTGATGGCCGATGTGGCCCTCCGCGCCGACGTGGACAAGATCATCCTCGGCGGCATGGGCCTTTCCAACGACGATTACCTGTTCTTCAAGAACTCCTTCGAGGCCGCGGGCGCCCTGGAAAAGATCATCTGCTTCATCAACACGACCGAGAATCCGCCGGTGGAGCGCCTCCTGGTGCCTGACATGGCCCTGACCGCCGCCGAGTACTTCGCCGTGGACAAGAACGAGAAGGTCCTGGTGCTCCTGACGGACATGACCCTGTACGCGGACGCCCTTTCCATCGTGTCCAACCGTATGGACCAGATTCCGTCCAAGGACTCCATGCCGGGCTCCCTGTACTCCGACCTCGCCAAGATCTACGAGAAAGCCGTGCAACTCCCGTCCGGCGGTTCCATCACCATCATCGCGGTGACCACCCTGAACGACGGCGACATCACGCACGCCATCCCGGATAACACCGGTTACATCACCGAAGGCCAGTTGTTCCTCCGCGCGGACACCGACACCGGCAAGGTCATCATCGACCCGTTCCGTTCCCTGTCCCGTCTGAAGCAACTCGTCCAGAACAAGAAGACGCGCGACGACCACTCCCAGGTCATGAACGCCTCCGTCCGTCTGTACGCCGACGCCCAGAACGCGAAGACCAAACTCGAGAACGGTTTCGACCTTTCCGACTACGACGTCCGCTGCCTGGACTACGCGAAGGACTATGCCCGCGAACTGCTCGCCATCGACGTGAACATCTCCATCACCGAGATGCTGGATACCGCCTGGAAGTTGTTCGCGAAATACTTCAGCCCGGCCGAAACCGGCATCAAGCAGGCTCTCGTGGACAAATACTGGAAGAACTAGTTCTTTATGGCTGTCAAGTTTCAATACAATAAAACGTCGCTGAACGAAATCGGCAAGCAACTGAAAGTCCGGCAGAAGGCGCTCCCTACGCTCCAGAACAAGGAGAGTGCCCTGCGGCTGGAAGTGCGCAAGGCCAAGGAGGAAAGCGACCGTCTTATTGCCGACCTGGAAGCCGCCATGGAACGATACGACTATCTCGCCGCCCTCTGGAACGAGTTCGACCCGGGTCTGGTGGCCATCACGGACGTGGACCTGCACACCGTGAAGGTCGCGGGCGTGAAGACGCCGGCGCTCGGGGAGATCCACTACAAGATCCTTCCTTTCAACGCCTTCGTCAAGCCCGCCTGGTACGCGGACGGCGTGGCCATCCTCAAGGAACTCTCCCGGCTCGGCATCGAGTCGGAGGTGTACCACGAGAAGGCCCGTATCCTGGACTACCAGCGGAAGAAGACCACCCAGAAGGTGAACCTGTACGAGAAGGTCCAGATTCCGGGCTACCAGGAGGCGATCCGCAAGATCAAGCGGTACATGGAGGACGAGGAGAACCTCTCCAAGGCTTCCCAGAAGATCGTCAAGCAGCGCCATGCGGCTGAGGAAGAGGAGGCCTCCGAGGTATGATCAGTCCGATGACCAAATATTCCTTCATTCTCCTGAACGGAGAACAGGAAGGACTGCTGGAGAAACTCCAGGAGATCGGCCTTGTCGATATCACCCGCAGCGTGAAGCCGGTGGACGGTCAGTCCGCCGCCCTGCTCGCCGAAGCGGAGCGCCGCCGGAACCTCATCCAGGCCCTGGGCAAGATGGAATTCCCCGAAGGGCTGACGCCCGCCCCCGTCGAGGGCAACCTCGCCGATGCGGCCGACGCAGCCCTGAAACATCTGGAAGACCTGGGCGAACAGATGAAGGCCGCCGAGAAGGAGGCCGCCACCAATGAACCTTGGGGCGCCTTCTCCCCGGAGATGCTCAGGATCCTCTCGGAAGCCGGCTATCCCATCCAGTTCCATATCACGTCCACGAAGGCTTTCAAGCCCGAATGGGCGGAGGAATGCGCCGTCCAGATCGTCAACGAGAAGGATGGCAAGACCTATTTCGTGGTCGCAGGCCCTGACACCCTGCCCGACCGCGTCCGCGGCCCGAAGCAGAGCGCCGAGGCTGTCAAGGAGCATATCCAGGGCCTCCAGGCCGAGATGGACCGCGATAAGGCCGTCCTCCTGGGCGCCAAGGCGCGGCAGGAAGAGTTCGAAGCGGAAAGCCGCGAGAACCTTTCCAAACTGGACCTCTATCTCGCTTCGCAGGCGGCCGTGCCCGCCGCGGAGAACACCATCGTCACGCTCGTCGGCTACGCTCCCACGGAGAATGAAGAATCCGTGACCGCGGCCCTCGAGGAAACGGGCGTGTTCTATCTCAAGGAAGATGCGAAGACGGAGGACAATCCGCCCATCCGCTTCCGCAACAACAAGTTCGTGAAGATGTTCGAGGTCCTGACCGACATGTACGGCCGTCCGGCCTACGACGGTTTCGACCCGACGCCCTTCATTTCCGTCTTCTTCCTGCTGTTCTTCGCCCTCTGCATGGGTGACGCCGGCTACGGCCTGGTGCTCATCCTCGTCGGCCTGCTGCTCAGGAAGGTGGACAGTTTCAAGGACATGGCCCCGCTCGTGGTCACCCTCGGCGCGGGAACGGTGGTGGTAGGCTTCTTCCTCCACACGTTCTTCTCGATCGACATCGCCCAGTGGAAGGTATTCGAGCCCATCAAGGGCATCTTCCTCCCCGACGAGATCGGCGGATACGCCGGCGGCATGGTCCTGGCGATCATCATCGGTATCGTCCACCTGTGCCTGGCGATGGTCGTGAAGGCGATCCAGGAGGTGAAGGTAAAAGGGTTCGCCGGCTCGCTCGGCACCCTGGGCTGGACGCTCCTGATCGTCGGCGGTGTCATCGTCGGTGCCTTCGCCCTCACGGGCGTGCTGGACGCGAAACTCACGAAGTGGATCATCATCGTGATCGGCGTCATTTCCGCCCTCGGCATCTTCCCGTTCAACAATCCCGACCGCAACAAACTGGCGAACGTGGGATTGGGCCTCTGGGATACCTACAACACGGCCACGGGCCTGCTGGGCGACGTCCTCAGTTACCTCCGTCTTTACGCCCTCGGCCTCGCTGGCAGCATGCTCGGCATGGCCTTCAACGACATGGGCAAGATGGTACTCGGGGACGGTCACAGTTGGGTGCTGTGGATTCCCTTCATCCTGCTGGTCCTCGTGGGCCATACCCTGAACATCGCGATGTGCGCCCTCGGCGCCTTCGTCCACCCGCTGCGTCTGAACTTCCTGGAGTTCTTCAAGAATTCCGGCTACGAGGCCACCGGCCGCAACTACAATCCGCTCAAGAAACAAACAAACAAATAAATCTTCAATTATGGAACAAGTACTCGGTTATCTCGGACTCGGACTGGTCCTCGCCCTTGCAGGTATCGGATCCTCCATCGGAACCACCACGGCCGGCAATGCCGCCGAAGGCGCCCTCAAGAAAAAGCCGGAGGCTTCCGGTAGTTACATGGTGCTCTCGGCCCTTCCCGCCACGCAGGGTATCTATGGCTTCGTCGCCTTCTTCATCATGCTCGGCAAGTTCGCCGGCGGCACCATCACGGGCGCCCTCTGCTTCGGCGTGGGCGTGAGCGTGGGTCTCGCGTGCATGATCTCCGGCATCCGCCAGGGTCAGGTCTGCGCCAACGGTATCGTGGGTGTCTCCCAGGGTCACAACGTGTTCACGAACACCCTGATCTACGCCGCCCTTCCTGAGTTCTACGCGATCCTCGGTCTGGTCGGCGCCATCATGGCCCGCTAGGGACCTTCCCTTCTGCCAGGACCGGAAAGATTCTCCCCCGGGAGGACTCTTTCTGGTCCTACTTTTGCATAATTCCCGGAAAAACGATTCGTGCCATGAAAAGAATGCTGATCACACTCCTTGCATTGGCCCTCGGGATGACGGCCTTTGCCCAGTATGGTCCCGGACGTCCGGTCGGCGGCCGTGGCGGCGGTTATGGCGGTGGCTATGGCCATAACTACAGCCCCGGCGGATACCGGCGCGGCTACGTACAGGACGGAGCCATCGAACTCGGCATCACGCTCAACCATTTCACGACGGCCGAAAAAGACGGTGTCAAGGCATACCGGCCCGACCGTGTCGGGTTCTTCGCGGAATATCGCGTGGACATCAGCCCGGTCGTGGACATGGGCCTGCAACTGTCCACCACTTTCGGCAAGGGCTCGCTGCTCTATGCCGGCGCGGTTGAGAATCCCTTCGGCGATGACATGTGGTACTGGCAGGGGGCGCCCCTGGTCGTTACGGACATCAATCTCCTCCCCTACAGCGGGTTCAATCCCTACTTCGGCATCGGCATCGGCCCGGGCTTCGGATATGGGAAGAACATCGTGAGAGCGGATCGGAGCCGGGAAGAAGGGAACTGGACGCAAGCCCTGGTACTTAGTCCGCGGGCAGGCGTGGAACTGTTCGAATGCCTCCGGATGAGCGTCCAGTACCAGTGGTACCTGAGCGGTGCCTATACCTACTCGAACGTCGCCTTCGGCATCAGTTGGGCTTTTGGTCCCGGTATGGGCCGCGGCGGCAGACCCCGTTGGTAAGCGATGTCGTTTGACCGGAAAAAGGATGTCGGGTTACCGGCAACCGTCGTATCTGCGGAGACGATGCTCGGCGTCATCGAGACGCTGGGCATCGTCCCGTTTTTTGAGAATCCCATTCCGGGCTATTCCATCGAGGAGATGACTGCCCGGGAGAATTGGTTCGACGGGCAGGAGGACCTCCGCCTGACGCCCTGGGACTGGAAAATTCCCGTCGTCCAAAGCGGCGATGTCGCCTACGGTAAATATCTCTGGGGCGGCAAGGCGGCCTTTGCGACGGTGGAATGGTATGCGGAACTGATGAACTGGCGGCAAAGCCGGGAGAAGTATCAGCCCACGGAGGACCAGCGACGGATCCTGGACTACCTGGAGGAGCACGGCAGCATCGGCATCAAGGAAATCCGCGCCCTGCTGGGCGTGAAGAAAAGCGCCGCCGATGCACTGATCACGAAACTGCAGATGCAGTGCCGCGTCGTCACCGGCGACATCACCCGCGTCTATCGCGGCCCCGACCTCCATTACAACGGTTGGCAGGTCTCCTCCTTCTGCACGCCTGAATCCCTGTTCTGTGCCGATGCACTCCCCGGTCCCGGCGGCTTCCCTTTCGGCGAAGCCCGCACGCTGGAGGTGGACCACTCCCCCGACGAATCGCTGGAACGGCTCGTGGAGCATGTCCGGTCGATCGCCCCTCAGGCATCGGAAAAACAGATCCTCAAGATGCTGGCATAAAAACGAAGAAGTCCCGTTCTATCGAGCGGGACTTCTTGTAACCTTTTGAGTCGCAATAACTTATTTTTTGCGATTCTTGTATCTCTGGTAGAACATATCGACGCGACCGGCGGTGTCCACGAGCTTCACCTTGCCCGTATAGAACGGGTGGGAAGTGTTGGAAATCTCCAACTTCACCAGCGGGTACTCAACGCCTTCGACCTCGATGGTCTCCTTGGACGGGGCGCAGGACCGGGTGACGAAGATGGTGTCATTCGACATATCCTTGAAAGCTACAAGACGGTAGGTTTCGGGATGGATTCCTTTCTTCATTTTACGTAAAAAAACTAATTGTTAACAATTTGGGACTGCAAAGATAGGAATCTTTTCCGGTATTTCCAAATTATTTCATGCGATACGGCTGGTCATCGTACAGGAGATAGCGCTTGGCCTTGCGGATCCACTTCTGCTCTTCCAGTTTGATGTGCTCACGGGCGACATCGAACGGGATGGAACCCTTCAGGTATTCCTCCAGTACCGGATCCGCGAGTTTGGTCCAGAAGGCTTCCTCGAACTCGAAGGCGGAGTAATGTTCGGTGAACCAACGCATCAGGCGCAGGGTGTGCATCAGGCTGTGGTAGTCCTCACCCGGGAGCAGCATGATCTGGAAGCCCGTGCAGCGCTCGCCCGCATAGCGGCCGGCCGCCGGGGTGAAAGAGCAGGGCCGCAGGATGGCACCTTCCACGACGGGAAGGTCCACGGGCAGGCCCGGACGCACGAAAGGCGCGCCGATATACTCGTAAGGACGTGCCGTGCCGATGCCGGGCGTGACAGTCGTATTGTTCCAAAGGCCGCCGCCGCTGTACAGGTAGGAACTGAACAGGCCCGGGATGTCGGAAGCGGGGGCGATGGTCCACGGCAGCAGCTGCCGGTTGGAGTCCGTCGCCCGCGCCGAAATGATATGGATCGGGAACTTCGCGCCGATTTCAGCGCTGTACAGGTTCACCAGTTCTCCCAGGGTGAGTCCATGCCGATGCGCGACCTTCGGAACGAACATTTCGCCCACGACGGCCGGGATCGTCCCCTCCACCACGCGGCCGGAGGGATTGATATGGTCCACGACATAGAGGGACGGGGCGTCATCGCCCAGCAGCTGCAGCATTTCCATCAGCCGCATCACGTCCTTCGTATAGTTGAAATAGCGGACGCCCACGTCCTGGATCTCCACCACGACGGCATCCAGGCCCTGCAGACGTTCCATGTCGAAGTCGATATGGTTCGTTCCCGGGGTCAGTTCGGCGTCACGGGGCGTGAAGACGGTCTGCAGGTTGCCCCGGAGGCGGAAGATGTCGTACATCCAGCGGCTCCGGCCGGTATCCCAGCAGTTCTGCGTGCAGAAACAGCCGATCCGGCCCTCTTGCAGGGTCCGGTCCAGCTGGTCCTCCAGGGGCGTGGTGCGGAAGGAGAACATTATCCGATGATCTTGTTCGCTACGGCGATGACCTCGTTGCCGAGGGCCTCGGCGGCCTCCATGGTGCCGGCCTCCGCGTAGATGCGGATGATGGGCTCGGTGTTGGACTTGCGGAGGTGGACCCACTGCTTCTTCGCCTCGAAGATGATCTTGACGCCGTCGATGTCGTTGATGTTCTCGCTGGCATAGACCTTCTTGAGCTCGTTCAGGATGCGGTCGATGAGGGCCGGATCGCTGAGCTGGATCTTGTTCTTGGCGATGAAATACTGCGGGTAGGTCTTCTTGAGCTCGCTGACTTTCATCTTCTTGTGAGCCAGGTTCGACAGGAACAGGGCCACGCCCACCATGGCGTCGCGGCCGGCATGGATGGCCGGATAGATGACGCCTCCGTTGCCTTCGCCGCCGATGAGGGCGCCCACCTTGTGCATCAGGGTGGTCACGTTCACCTCACCGACCGCCGATGCATAGTAGGTGCCGCCGTGGGCCTCCGTCACGTCGCGCAGGGCGCGGGTGGAAGACAGGTTGGACACCGTGGCGATGGGCTTTCCTTCCTTCTCGGCCAGGCCGCAGAGGTAGTCGGCGACACTGACGAGGGTATATTCTTCCACGAAGGGCTCTCCGTTCTCGCAGATGAAGGCGAGACGGTCCACGTCCGGATCGACACTCACGCCGAGGTCCGCGTTTTCACGGACGACGGTGCGGCTCAGGTCCACGAGGTTCACGGGCAGCGGCTCCGGGTTATGGGCGAAATCGCCCGTGGGATTGCAGTTGAGTTCGATGCACTTGACTCCCAGGCGCTCCAGCAGGCGCGGCATGATGATACCGCCCACGGAGTTGATGGCATCCACCACGACGGTGAAGTGCGCGGCCTTGATGGCATCCACATCCACGGCCGGGAGGGCCAGGACGGCATCCAGGTGCTTGTCGGTGAAATCCTCTTCCTCCACCGTGCCCAGGTCATCGACCTCCGGGAAGGAGAACTCCTCGGAAGCGGCCAGGTCCAGGACGGCCTGTCCTTCGACGGCGGTGAGGAACTCGCCCTTGTCGTTCAGGAGCTTGAGGGCGTTCCACTGGCGCGGGTTATGGCTGGCGGTCAGGATGATGCCGCCGTCGGCCTCCGCGAAGAGGACGGCCATTTCCGTGGTGGGCGTGGAGGCGAAGCCGCACTTGACGACGTCGATTCCGCAGCCCATGAGGGTTCCGACGACGAGCTGCTCCACCATGTCGCCCGACAGGCGGGCGTCCTTGCCGACGACGACCTTATAACGGGAACCGTTCGGCTGCGGCTTGCGCTGCGGCAGCGTGGCGGCGTAGGCGGCCGTGAATTTGACGATGTCGATGGGGGTGAGAGCGTTGCCCGGTGCGCCACCGATGGTGCCGCGGATGCCGGATATGGATTTAATCAGAGTCATACGAAAACGTTTCTATAAATCAGACAAAAGTACTAAATTTGCGGCCGCAAAACAAGAAATATATATATGAAAGGGTTTTGGACTGTTTTGATGCTGGTGTTTTCCAACGTCTTCATGACCTTCGCCTGGTATGGTCACTTGAAACTGCAGGAGATGAAAATCTCCAACGGATGGCCGCTCATCCTCATTATCCTGTTCTCGTGGGGCCTTGCGTTCTTCGAGTACTGCCTCACCGTCCCTGCGAACCGCATCGGCTTCCAGGGCAACGGCGGTCCCTTCAGCCTGATTCAGCTCAAGGTGATCCAGGAAGTCGTCTCCCTGACCATCTTCACGGTCATCGTCACCTTCCTTTTCAAGGGCCAGTCCATCCAGTGGAACCACGTCGTGGCCTTCCTGTGCCTCATTCTCGCAGTTTTTTTCGCATTTTTGAAATAAAAATTTGCAAATCCAGAAAAAAGGCGTACCTTTGCAATCCCAACCGCTGGGTTCGTATAACGGTTAGTACTCGAGATTCTCAATCTCGCAATAGGAGTTCGATTCTCCTACCCAGTACAAAAAAGGCTTCGGAGCATTTCCGAAGCCTTTTTCTTTGTCTTTACTCCCCCTTTTTCTCGAAGAAAAGATCCAGCATTCTGTCGTCGAAATCGCCGAACCATTCATGGAGCTTGGCGGCGGCATCGGCCTTCACCTCGGGGGTGATGCTCTTGATCACGCAGTAGATGCCCCAGGTCAGGGCCGCGAGGTCGTCGGTATAGCCTGCGATCGGGATGAAATCAGGAATCAGGTCGATGGGCAGGATGAAATAGCCCAGCGCGCCGATGATCTTGGCCCGGTCCTTGGCGGACGTGGCCGGATTCTTGAGCACATAGTACAGCAGCAGGGCGGCATACGTCACCTTGATGCCCGCCTTCTTGGCGAACCGCCGGAGTTTCTCCCAGAGCTCGTTCTCATCGTAATGCTTCGCGTATTTCACCATCTCTTCCCCCTTGGGGTCATTGCGGAATTCTTCGTTCATGGTCGTAAACAATTTGTCCCTCCGTCCTGCAAAAATCGGGCGAAGGGACAAAATGTCAGGATGGGGCCGATGCTTACGGCTTGGCAATCGTGATCTTCGGGCCGGTCTCTGCCGTGCCGGACCAACGGTGGGTACCGCCGTTCGGGGCCGGGAGGGCCCCCTTGCCGTTCCCCTGCCAGTTGGCGACGCAAGTGAAGCGGATCCGGAGCGTACCGTCGGCGACGGCCGGAAGGGTGAAGGACTCGGAAATCTCCTCGTCACTCGTCGGTGCGATGTGAGTGTACTGGGCCGATGTGCCCGTTTCCGTCTCGGTCTCCAGCGGCTTCACCGGCGTCCAGGTGGTTCCGTCGACGGACCAGTCCATCCGCCAGTACTTGTGGCCGGTGGCCGAGATGCGGTGGAGGGCCGTGAAGGTCACCACGTCACCTGCAGGGACGTTCTTCAGCGGAACGGCAAACTCCCAGTAGTCGCCCGGCCAGGCGCCCGTGATGTACGGCTGGCCGGTACCGCCGATGAGATGGCCCTTCTTGGCGTTCACGTCCAGGGCGACATTCTCCGGCAGGTCGTTCCAGGAGAGGAAGCCCACGCCCGCGATATTGGACTTGAAGCTGTTCTCCTTCTCGAAGGAATCCTTGTAGGACTCCATCAGGGTTGCGTCGAAGCCCCACTGGATGAGGTTGTTGTCAAAGACGACCTCCTTGCCTTCCTGCCGCACCGTGACGACGGCTTCCAGTTTCTTCGCCTCGTTGTAGAAGCGGACCGTGCCGGTACGCGGGGACTCGCCCGCATTCGCCGCGCGGGTCAGGACGTACTCGTCCCACTCGACCAGCGCGCGGGTCCTGAGCGGGGTCAGGGTGAGCCAGTCGGCATCGACACTGAACGCGTATTCCGTATTGGACTGGACACGGAGTTTGGAATCCCCTTCCTCGGCATCGACCTCCAGGAAGTTGCCCGTGGTCACGCTGATGAACGGATCCAGCAGCTGGCCGGCCGCGCTCTGGACCACGTGGACGACCTTCTCGCTGTCCTCGGAAACGATGCGGATGGTGCCCTCGCGCAGTTCGGAGAGGTCGCTCTCGTCGCAGGTGACGGTGACCGCGGTCTCCGCGCCGGCCACGCCGCCTTCCACGTCCAGGTGGAGCCAGTCATAGGCCGTGGCGATGGTCCAATCGTAGTCCGAGGTGACTTTCAGCGTCTTCGGAGCGCCCGGCGTACCGTTGAAGGTCAGGAGTTCCGGATCCACCTTGATATCGGCATAGACCGGATCCTTCTCCACACCGTTTCCTTCCTTCAGGATGACGACGGAAGGACGGTAGGTATCGTCGTCCACGTTGGTGATGGACAGGCGGGAAGAAGCGGTGGAACGGGAATCCGTGGTGCCGCCGCCTCCGCGCCAGTTGGCGGAGCAGCGCAGGCGGATCTCGAGATGGTCGTTGTTCCGGCGGAAGCGGATGGTCTCCATCACCGGCTGGTTGGTGGAACCGTCGATGTTGGTGGCGACGGTGTACGGCACCTCATAACCGGGCTCGGTGGAAATCTGCGGCGTACCGGCCGCATGCCACTCGCCGCCGTCCAGGTACTCCAGCAGCCAGAACTTCTGTCCCCACTTGGAGGAACGCATCTCGAAGGCGATCTGAACCTCGGTCCCGGCCGGGATGGCGCCGTTGCCGTAGAAGAGCCAGTAATCGTTCACCCACGGTCCGGTGACGCGCGGGTTATTCGCCTGGACATCAAGCTTGTAGTTGCCGGCGGCGTCGGTATGCTCCAGGTCATAGGGGACATACTCGATGTAGCCGATGCCCTGGACCGGGTCGATGCGCGGGTGCTCGTTGTTGAAGGTGGAAT
>JAEEGI010011144.1_pt1 | contig 19443 bp, 9 predicted proteins | sample 8958751 | NCBI WGS metagenome assembly JAEEGI01 (sample SAMN16246545, study PRJNA631951) | gut metagenome | biome: gut microbiome; feature: rumen; material: KS-attached | host: Bos | place: Iran: Karaj | collected 2018-10 | reverse complement strand
ATTGGGGATTGGGCCCAATCCCCAATCCCCAATCCCCAATCCCCAATCCCCAAACCCCCTTATTTAAAATCCAATAAACTTTATTCAAAAAAGATTATTTTTAAAATTAATATTTTATTTAATAAAAAAAATATTAAAATGTTTAAATTTACTATTTTTTACGTTTATTAATAAATAATAATATATGAATGAATTATATAATCTATAATATTTACTTTAATTAACAATTATTATTATCTATTCCATTAAAAAAATATAAATTATTTTCTTGATTAATTTTATTCATTTTTTCATTTAATTGCTCTAAAAATAAATCAGATGCATCACAAATTGGAATTTCAATTATAATTTTATGATTTTCATTGAGTTTTTCTTTATTTTTTTTATTTTTTTTTCCTAAAAAATTAGTATTTATAACATTATTATTCTTATAATCTTTTAAATTTTCTTGTAAATTTTTAATACCATTTAACGCAGATTTATCAACAATAATATTAATATGATTTTTTTTTTTAATTACTTCCACATTAATATTTCTTCTTCTTCTTTTTCCAATTTTATCTTCTAGAATAATTGTAGAATTTTCATTATAATTATTATTTAAATATAAATTAAACCTTTTTTCATTTTCAATTTTTTTAATTTTTTCTCTTCTTCTATATTCATTATTCATATAAAATTCTTCTTTCTTTATTTTTTCTAAAAATTTTTCATCTGTTCTAATATAAATATCATTAAAATCTTCATTATTTCTTTTTCTCATTAAATTGTCCAATTCTTCAACAAAAAAATTTTTATTGAATTCAACTTTATCTTTAGTACAATTTACATAATCAAAAATATCTTGATCATAATTAAAAAGTTCTCTTTTAATATTAATAAAAATATTCTCTAATATTGATTGAGTAATTTTTTTTACATTTAAATAAGCATCAGATAATTGAAAAAGAATTTTTAAAGTTTTATGTAAATCTGTCTTTAAAATAATTTCTAATGAAATAAATTCTGTATAATCATCTATTTGATATAATAATTCAATAATTTTTTTAGAAAAATTTTTTATAAATATTTGATCTTTGAAAATTTGGTTTATATTTGATTTAATCATCGAAATATTTTTAATTATTTTATTAGTCTCAGACATTTTACCAATTTTTTTATTTTTTAATTTCAATGGAGAAGAGAAAAGATCAAATTAATTTAAAGACAAATTTAAAAGACATAGAAATTAATATTAATTTAAGAGAATATATTTTTCAAAATTTTTCTGAAATAATAAATACACCAAAACAAAATAAACCAAAATTATTTTTATCAAATATATCAAAAAATAACCAAGGAAATTACACAAATAGGACAGAACCTTTTGAAATAAATTATAATATTTTAACAGATACATTTCCTGAATCATTAGATTCAGCACGATCATCAAATTATAATCAATCAAATAGTTTAAGAATATTAATTGATCAAACTTATTGTGATTATATAAAGGTTTTAAGAAACATTTATCCTATTTTTAAATTTAATCATTATAAACCAATTAAAAGCGAAGTTAAAATTAGTTCTTTTTGGAATAGTAATATTCAAATTAATCATAAAAATAAAATAAATAAAAAAAATAATGATAATGTAAATGATAATATTATTGAAGAGGTTAATAATAAAAACTTACTTTTAGATGGGTTAGGACTTCAAGATAATATTGCTTTTGATTCAGATAAATTTATTGTTAAAAGAGATTATTTAGAAAGAAATTGTATTGATGAATTAATTATGATTAAAGATGATTTAGTTTTTAAAATGGGGTTAATTGATAAAGAAATTAAAAAAATAATTTCTGAAAATACTAAACTTTTCTATGATTACATTGAAAATAATATTTCAATTAATTTCAAAATAAATAAAAATCTAAGTGAATTGGCTTTACTTAGAAAGTCAAAAAAAGATTTAAATAAAAAATATGTTATTAATTCCTCAAAAATTATGTTAATAGGAAAAAAAATAAATAATATAAAATTGTTAATTAATAATTGTAAAGAAGTTTATAATTTATATAATATATCCAAGGAATTAAATAATATAGAAGAATTAAATAGTGATGATAAAATAAAAAAAGTAAGTGATATAATAAAAAAAGGGAAAAATATAATTAAAAATTTAAGGATTTTTGATAAAAATAAAAAATTAAATGTGATCGATGTTTTTGAGTTAGAATTTTTAAAACATGAAAATAAAGGAGAACAAAACTTAATTTTAGAATTTTCAAAATCTATTGAAACATTATTTGAGTATTGTTTAATATTTGATAAACAAAATTTTATTAATGATATATTAGAAATCAAACAAAATGATTATTACTTAGAGAAGAAAGAAGATAAAAAAAACAATGTTATATTTTTAGAAAAAGATTTTGATTATGATAATATAATGTTTCTTTTAATTTATAATAACTTAGATTCTAATTCAAGAAATGGAAAAATTCATAATCTCTTATTATCAATTATTGAAATTTTAAATTTAATAATTAAAGACAATGTTGATATTAATTCAATTGCAGAATCTTTAAATCATATATTTAAAAAATTAATTTTAAACAATTATGAAAAAATACAAAATTTAAAAATAAATGAACCAGAAAAAATTTTTATTTTAACAAATTGTTATTTAATTATTATTTCAAATTATAATTATATTTTAAATGTATTTACTTATAATTGTGGTTTAGGAATTAAAATTTTTAAAAAACTCACAAATTATATACTTTTGGAAATGAATAAAATTTTAAAGGCAATAATTTCAAGTTATTTACATTTAAGTGTTGAAACAATTAACATTAAAGACTTTATGAATAAATGTGAAATAATGAATGAAAAATCAAAGAAATATTTAGATTTTAATAATATAAATTGGTTTAATTTTATCAATGAAATTTATAAAGAGTTTATTCAAAATTATTATGATTATAATTCAGAATTATTATTAAAAAAACTAAAAGAAGAAGAATGGGACCAATTAAATAATATAGATAAAATTTATCAGGATATTTTTAATTTAATATATGAAATAAATATTAATAATATAGAAGAAAATGATAAATTTAAAGAATTTATTTTATTAGAAATAAAAGATAAAGAAGAAAAAATAGAAGAACAGAGAAATTTATTAATAATAGAAGATAATACAAAAAGTGATAATAAATATAAAGTAATACATTATTTTTTATATATTCTAAAATTCATGTATGAAAGTTTTTTCTTGTTTTCTCATTTAAAAGAAAAATTTAGAAATAATATTATTACAAATGTATATAAAATAATAAATAAGATAATATTTACCTTCAAATCAATTATAATAGATTCTTCTGATGGAAAAATAAATCAAAAAAAATTAATCACAGAAAAAGAATCTTCTTTATTGAATTCAATCATCTTTTTATTAGAAATTATATTAAACAAATTTTTTATAATTTCACCAGATAAATCATTAGAAAAGAATTTAAATGAAATAAAAAATTCAACTCAAGAAATGATAATAATGTTACTTAATATTATTATAAAGGAAACAATAGAATCATTCCAATCTATAAATTTTGAAAATTATCCTTTTTTCCAAAATAAACAATATAATCCTTATATCCTTAAATTTACAAAAATGAAAAAAATATATGATAATCTATTAAATGGATTTAGAAAAGAAGAAATAATAGAAATTTATAATAAAGAATTTAAAGAATTTTTTGAAAAAATGCAAAATGTAATTCATAGTAAATGTAAGATTGAAAATGAAAATGAATTAAAGCAATTTAGAAAAGAAATGAATTATATTAAAAAAGTTTTAGAAATGTTTGATTTAATTGATACTAAAGAGTATATAAATAAAATTGATACATTTTCAAAATTTGTTAATCCAAATAAAGTCTTTAAAAAAAAGAAAAAAAGTGAAAAAGAAGAAGAAAAAAAAGAAATATAAAGACAAACTAATTCATTTATATTTTTGCTTTATAAATAAAAATTAAATAAATTAATTTAAATTATATAAATCAAATTTAAAAATTATTATTTAATCATATTCCATATATATTCTAAGTTCTTTTCTTTTAAAATACTAATTGCATCTTGTTCACTTTTAATTTCCCTCATTTTCCAATTAACACAATTTCTTTTTTTAATACTTCCTTCCCAAATTAATTTACAATTTTCAAAAATATTATTTAAATTATTTCCAATATTTTTATCATTATTTGTAAACTCTTTAATTAAATCTTTTTCTGTTTCATTCCATTTTATTCTTCTTAACACTAATTTTTTAAATCTTTGAATTGCTTTATAACCTCCTTCAACATATATTAAATTACTTAAGGCATTTTCTCTATTCATTAAACATAAACCTGTTAAATATAATTGTTGTGAATTTTTATCTATTTTAAATCTATTTTTATCACTTGTTAAAAATTTAACTTTAAATAAAGAAGCATAAGTTCCATCTTTTAAATCTTTTTCAAATTTTTTTTTTATTTTTTCTTTTTTTTGTTCTTTTGTAAGTTTTCTTTTTTCATTTTCTTCTAACATTTTTTTCTTTCTTATTTCATATTGTTTTTTAACATATAAATCTATTTCTGTTGGAGAAATAAATTTTTCTTTTAATAAATTTAATTTATTTTTTTCTTTTATTTTTGGTTTCTTTGGTTGCTTTAAACCAAGTTTAATTTGTTCTCTTTCATCATTTGCAATTCTCATTCTCTTTTGATGTAATAATTTTTTTTTTTCTTTAAGAGTTAAATTTGTTTCATTTTGAATTTTTTTTTCTTTTTCTAGAATTTCATTTTTTAATTTTATAGGATGATAAACATAAGAATTTAATTTTGAATAAATAAATTCTTTTAAATAATTATTTGAATTAATATAAGATTCAATTTGCTCAAATGATAATAAATTATTATTGTCTTTAGGAAGAAAAGTTTGAAATTTTAGAGGAAGAAAAACTTTATCCCATGATTCAATTTCAGGAATTTGATCATGAAAAGTTAAAGAAACATTATTTTTATTATACTTTGGTTTAATGTCATTATATAATTGAAGAGATATATTTGAATTATCAATATTTGAAAAATCATTATTTAATTCTTTAAATTGAGGTTTATCATTCATTAAAGTTCCTTCTTTATTTTTTTCTTTGTTTTGATTTTTCTTTTGCTCTTCTTTTATTCTGTTTTGTAAATTTTTCATAAAAGAACCTTTTTGAATGAAATTAAAACCATTTTTCATCATTTTTTCTCTTTTTGACATTTTCTTTTGATTTTGATTTTGTTTTTCTTTATGTTTTAATAAATCTTTCACCTTCTTTTCTTTTTCCCTATTAATATTTATCATTAAAGTATATTTATTTTCATATTGCATATGAACATTATCCATATAAATTAAAAATTAAAAAATAAATTCAACATAAATAAATATATAATAGAATTAAAAAAAAAATTAAAAATTAACTATAAAAATAAAATAAACAAATAAATACTTTATAAAATAATGCTATTCCAATTAAAATTAATTTTATATAAATATCATCTTTTATTAAATTATAAAAAAGAATAATTAAATCATTTATTCTTTATTCCCATTTTTGTAGAATTTAATTAGCCATAATAGTTTTAATAATAAGATTTATTTAACTGATTATTGTTTATTCATTTCACTGTAATTAAGTCAGTCAAAAATAAAGATTCAAAATCTTCAGATTATATATTCTTTAAAATAATTTTGTAGAATTAAATTTCGAATTTTTTTATTTTTTATATAAGTAAAATAATTATTTAATATAACTGGTTTTGTATGATGAGATTTTTTTTATTTATTAAGGACTTAATAAACTTCCTAATTTTAGGGTAGAAATTTCATCATTTATTGAAATTCATTTCATATTTTATTAAGCAATTAGAAGTTTCATTTGAATTAATATTACTATAATTACTTAATAACATTTGAAGGTTCTTAATTCTTTTTTTAATATAAAACAAAATTAAAAAATAAATTCTATATCCCTTAATAGAAGTTGACTTATTTCTTTATTTATGATTTTTTTAATATATTGAGCTTTTAATTTTTTATCTTTTTCATCTTTTATTTAATTTACTTAATTAGTTAACTTTCAGATATAAGATATAGAATTATTGTTTCAATAAATAAAATGGGAATGATAACTATGAATCTCATATATTATATAATTCAAAAATTTATTATACTTTAGAATAATTTATATTTTCTTCAATATCTTATTTTGAACTTATCTTATTTATATTTTTTCTTCAAAATTTTGAAGTCCCCATTTAATAGTTTAAAATTTGTTTTTCTTTTAATTTGAACATCAATTTTGTTTGTTAACTAAAATTTATTTTTTTAATTGCGATTTTCTTTTTCAATGTTTTTTACATCAAAAATTATTTCACAAGATCTTTTATATTTTTTATGTATTGTTGTTATAATAAAAAAATACATAAATAAAAATTAAATTAATTTATTAAAATTTCTCTATTTATTTTTTAGTTTTTCAAAAAATGGAAATTCTTAATATATTAAAATTAACTTATTAAAAATAACATAACCATTTAATTAATTATTAAACCAGAGGCTAATAATAATACTTAAATAAATGGAAGAAGACAATTTTTGGAGTGAATCAGAATCAGAATCAGAAAATTCAAATTTATCAAATATAAACAATAATTCAAGTATTAATAACTCTTCAGATGAAAATACAAGTTTTATTAATTCTAATTCAGATAGTTCATCATCATCAGATGATAATAATTTAAAAAAAAAAGAATTAAACGATGACCCAATTCATAGACATAAAAGGAATATAAAATATAAAATAAATCCAGTTAATCTTCCTAGACCATCTTTTAATGATTTGATTTATGTAAATATAAATAAAAATGAAATTTATTATTCTGGTCATGATTATAATTATATTCCTTCTCCAAATTCTAATTTTATAAATCATGAAAAAGGATGTTCTTCAATTAGATTAATAAGACCTTCTATGTTTTATTTACCTTATGATATAAAATTTTACAGTAAAACTATTAAATATTATGGATTTAATATTGAACCTTTTGCAAATGAAAAAAAAGGATATGAAGAGATTTTTAAAGTAACTTTAAATATTGATGATAAATATAATAAAAAAATATTCCAATGTCAAGTTTGTAATGCATATTATCATCCTAATTTATTTGAAATAATTAAGTTAAAAAGTAATTTACATTATAATTATTATACTTATTACTGTAAAATTTGTTTAATGAAAAGAAATTTTTATACAATTAATAATCAAAATATTATAAATTTTAATATAGATAATAATTTAAAAGTTAATAAAAATTTTATATATTTCTTACCTAATATTGAATATGAAGGTAAAGAGGTAAATTTACCTTATTCAATTGATTATATATTAAATGAAGAAAATATTGAATATAATTTTAAAGAAATTATTATTATATATTTAGATATATCAAATAATTCTTTAAAATATGGGTTTATTACATATGTTTTAGAATCTTTAAATCAAATATTAAAAAATAATAATGAAAATTGTTTTGAATATATTATTGCAACATTTAATTATAAATATATAAGTTATTATTATATTTATAATCATTCAATTAAAGTTTGCATTATGAATGATAAAAAAAATCCTTTTTTTCCTATGAGTATAAATACTTTGAAAAATAATTCAGAAAATACAATTAAAATAATTGAAAAAATAAATTCAATTCTTAAAGAGAATAACGAAACAAATAATGATTTAAGTGATTTAGATTTATGTATAAATTCTGCAAATAATATTTCAGAAACTAATTTATTTAATAATATTTTTTATAATATTTTAATATTTAGTTCAAATAATTCTCATTTTTCAAATGATAAATTTTTTAAAATTAATAAACAAATTACTTTTACCTTTTTTATAACATCTGGAAACAATAATAATAATTATTTTCCTTTAAATTTCATAAAAGAAAGAAATTTCAATTTTAATTATTATTTCATAGATTATTCAGATTCAGATGATTATATTCAAAAATTTGAAAGATTATATTATGATATATTTAATATAATTTCAACAAATAAAACTCATATATATAATGTAACATATAATCTTATTTATTCAAAAAATAATTTTTATTTAAACGAAGAAAAAATAAAAGAAGGAAAAAACACTATTTCAATTATTAATAATTTTTCAGATTTTAATTTAGTTTATTCAATGAAGCAATTTACTTATTTCCCATTTGAAAATAAAATTTATTTTCAATTTCAAATTTCTTATTTGTCTCCAATTGATAATAAAAAACATCTTAGAATTTTAAACTATAATACAAGACAGTCAAAATCAATTGAAGAAATTTTTAATCTCTTAGACTCAGAAACTCTTTTAAGAGTTTTATTACATCAATATTTTAATGAAAGTAAAAATATAAATGATATGAATGAAATATTAAAAATAAAAGAAGAGATTTCAACAATTACCATCAATTTATTAACTGTTTATAAATCTGAAGTTTTTCTTGGAAAAACTTTTCGTTGTTTATCTTATCCTTCTTCTTTAAATAATATTTTTGCATATTTGTTTTCTTTTTTTGAAAGAGTTGAAAATAATTTAGTTTATTTAATATATTTATATAGAAACCCACTTTCTATTTTTTTTTTACAAATATATCCATTTTTATTTAGAATTAAATATAATGATGTAATTTTAGATGGTTTAAGTTATTTTTTTTTAAGAACAAATAAATTATTATTCTTAAATGATGGTTACTATAATACTATATATATTTTAAAAGATGTTAAACAAATTATTTTAAGTAAATATTTTCATGTAGAAACTTTTGAAGAATTAATTAAATTGAAAAATGAAAATAAATTAAATTTCTATTATAATGAATTTGAGATTTTTAAAAAAATAATGGATAATAAACCATTGAAAATTATTTTAGTCGATGATAATTATGTTTCAAATAATAAATTTACTTCATTCTTTATTGAAGATAGACAAATTTCAAAACCTAATTATTCTCAATTTATTTCTGACATACAAAATCATATATCAGATAATTTATTTTCAAATATAATTTAAAAAATATGGTATATTAATTTAATATCATTATTTAAAAATCAAAAGAAATAAATTATTTTATTATTTTAAACTTTTTAATATTTCATCGATTTCATTTCCAAGAGTAGAAACTTTATCAATTAATTCCCATAATTCATTTTTTTCAATAAATCTTCCAATACCAGTTAAACTATTTTTATAATCTTCAAGAGTAAAAATAATAATATCTTTATCTTTGTTACTTAACTTTTTAGTTTCTTCCTCGTTATTTATATATTTTTTATATTTTTCAATGTTTTTAATAATAATTTCCATTTTTTGAATTTCATAAGAATCATTACCAAAAGTTATAATTTTATCTTTTTCATTATATTTCTTTTCTAATTGCATTGCTTCTTTAGAATTTAATGGAACTAATAAACAAGGAGTTAAAGCAAATTTCATTATTTCATTCACAATATTTTTTCTTTCATCAAATAATATTTTAACATCTACAACTCCACTATTTGGTTTTTCAAAAAAAATTTTATCACATTTTTCAAAAATTTCATTTTTTGATTTTATATTAGAATTATCTAAATTTAAAGAATAATTTGGAATATTTTCAATTTTGACAATCATATTATTAAATCCATATTCTTGATTTGGAGAATTTATTTTATACATTCCATTTAAAATTATATTTTCACTTTCCATTTGAATTTTTTTTCCTTTATAATATAATTTAAAAGGCTTCATTGAACGGATTAAAAGTAATAAAGTTTCTTTTTTAATATAATCATCTTCTTTTTTAATTTTACGATAATCAGTTCTATGATCTATATATCTCATATCAATTATTTTATTTTCTAAACTTTTATCTAAAATATGAGAATGAATAATAACAACATTTCTATGGTTTATTTGATAATAAATCTTAAATTGAATAGGTTTATTTTTTTTTTCTTTTATGACTTCATTTCCAACAAATAAAACAAAAGTATTATCTTTAATATTTTTAACTTGAATAATATGATTATCAGCAGCTTCATATAAATAATCATTCATATTAACATTTGAAGGTTCTATTCTTGAAGGATAAACTATCATTGGTCCATAACCATAATAACCTTCACTTTCTATACTGATTGGATTATGATAAACTTTTAATATATTATTATTATCTTTTGCATATTCATCTAAAATTTTATTACTTTCTTCTTTAGATAATAAAGTATATATTTTTTCATTTTTTTTATTTGATTCCCTTGAAGGAGCAATTAAACTCATTGAAAAGTCAAAAAAATATTTATTATTTATATAATAATCTCTATTTATTTTTATGTGATTTGAATCGTATAGTTGAACACATTTAAATTGATCATTTAAGTCTTGAATTATTTGATAATAAATTTCTGAGTTATCTTTATTTTTTTTTATTATAATTCTATCATAAAAAAATGTCATTATTTTATGAATTTCTTCACTTGAAAAAACTTTAATTTCTTTTTCTTTTTCATCAAAATATTTATTTAAAGAATCAAAGAAAATATTTTTTTCAAGATTAGTTTTATTTTGATAATCAGTATAACTTTCAGAATTTTTAGCAAGTGAATTTAAAAAAGAAATTTCATCATAATTTTCCATTTTTAAAAGGTATAAATTTCTTTTAGCAATATTTAAAATATTTTCATGTTGTTTATAGTCAAAAACAACAACTTTATCATTTTTACATAAATTTATAACATTTTGAGCTTGATTATTTTTTGGATTATTTTCAATGGGATTTTCAAAATCAAGAATAATTTCATCATTCGATTGAAGAGAATAATAATATTTAAAACCTTTAACTAATATTATAGTATATGAAAAAATATCTTTATTTTTATTCATTTCTTTAAGTTCCCAATTAGTAAAGTCTCCCATAATGTATAATGTATTTATTTGTTCACTTGTTATATATTCTATTGTATATTCCATTATATTACTTTTTATTTGTAATTCATTACTTTTTAAAGATGTATAAGTTGATTTTAATTCTAAATCTTCTTCTTCTTCATTCTTTTTTTTTGGGCCTTCTATTTTACCAAAATTTTCCATTAATAAAGGTTTTGTTTCATTTAATTCTTTTTGTTTTTTCACTATTTCTATTCTTAATTTTGAAATTGAATCCTCTAAAGATTCCAGGTTTTTTATTAAGTCATTTATTATTCCTATATCTGGTTCCATTTTTTTTACCTATTAAATTTGAATTTAATATAAAATTATTTATTAATTTTTAAATTTCAAAGATTTTTATCATTTATTATAATTTAACTCTTTTTCAAAGTTCAATTCAATCGAACCTTTAGATAAAATTTTTAATTAAAAAAAGATTAAAAAGTAGGGATGATATTTCAATGAATGAATCAAATGATGAAAAAGAAAACAATAAAAAAATAAACTCTTTTCCCTTAAATAATTAAATCTTTTTTTTATTTTTTTAAAAGAAAAATTATTTAATTAATATTATAATTGTAAAAATAATAATAGTTATCAATATTGAAAAAATAATATAATTATTTAAAAGAAAAAATTGAAAATAAAATAATATTACACTAATATAATAAAAGTATCTACATTAATTAAAGGAAATTTTATAAACTTATTAAATAACATATACAAGGATTAAAAATATTTTTTTATATAGAAATATAAAGAAAATTTGAGTGATTCTTATAATAAATATTTCTTTAAATGATTCATTGAAAAAATCAAATGACATCAAAAAAAATATTAAGGAACATTAAATAATTAAAAATGCAAAAAAAAAAATCAAAGATTTAAAAAACAAATTTAATTTGATAAAAACATGAAAAGAATAAATAAAAAATAATTTATAATTAATAGTAATTAATTAGAAAAAAAAAATCATTGTAAAAATTTATAAAAAATAATAATGAAGAAATAAAATTTTTTTCATATAATCTTTTTTAATTATTTTTTTTTTCTTGCATTCTTCTCCTTAAAAAATTTAAAAAAGTCGATAGTATTATTCTTTATAGATTCAATGTAATTATCTTTTTCTCCTTTTTTCTTTAAATCATTTAAAAAATCATTTAAATTTTTGGCTTTTTTTAAATCATATTTCTCAATTAAATTTTCTTTCTCTTCCATAAATAAATTATGAAGATCTTCAAAAGTCATATCTAATAGTTTATTTATCACAGGAATTTTTTTTTTTCTTAATATATTAATTACTTTTGTATTCATATCTTTGTTTCCATTTTTATATTTACCATTAATATCCACTTTTAAAATGTCTTCCATATTCAATTTAAACCATTTTTTATTTTCATTAATTGAAATATTTGATGTTATTTGTTTACTTATTCTTCTTATCTTATGATATTGAATTTTCAATTTTGCTTTTATACAATCATTAATTAAATCAATCCCAAATTTAAGGATATGAATTTTTATTTTTCTTATTTGATTATTTAAAGAAAATTTAGTATGAGTGTTTTTTGAGGGTTCTTCTTCATAATCAATTTCGTTTTTCCTTTTTCTACCTAATTTTTTTTTTATTTCTTTTTCTTTTTCATTTTCATTTTCTTCAATATAATTATTTAGATAACTCTCATTATTATCTTTTAAATCAAGAGATAATGGCAAATCTGAGTTATAATCAATGTGTTTTTTCAAAAAAATGGATTCATCAACGAAAGATTCATCATTCAACAAATTATCATCCTTTTTTTTTTCTTCTTCATTTTCTTGGATATAATTATTTGAGAATAACTTTTCATTTTTTTCAGGAGCAGTAATTTCAATTCTTAAAGAATTATTTTCATTTTTTTCTTCATTTTCTTTATTTTTGGAGTTATCTCTTGTTGAGCTATTTTCTAAATCATTTTGATTCTTTTTTTTTTCATTAAATTCCTTTAAATTTTTCATAATATCAAAACTCTCACTACTGTCATTTAAATCAGGAAGATTTGGGAATGTTGAATGAGAATCCAGCTCATCACCTTTCCAAAAGATAGATTCATCATCAATGAAAGAATTAGGATAATCCATTTTTTATAGAAATTTAAATTAAAAATTTCCTTTTATACTAATCTAACATGAAATCTAAATCTATTAAAACATTATAGAAAATTGGAAGGCATATATATTTAAAGTAAATTTTATGATTTTTTAATGATTGTATTTCCTTTTTTTTAAAGACAACAATAGTTTCATGATTTAATTGAACAAGAGCTAATTTATTTTCAAAAAAAAGCTAATAAAAATCTTAATTAATAAAAAAAGTTTATTTTATCTTCAAAAATACATTTTGTAGTTATATTTATTTAAATTATAGAAGATGATTAGTTTTAATTTTTTTCAATTCTCTAAAATTACCAAAGATAATATTTTATTGTAGTATAATAATCAACTCAGATTTTAATAAAAAAAAATAATAAAATATTATTGCTTTTTAAAATAATTATAATAATACAAAAATTACATGCTAAATCTTTTATTATAATAAGAAGCAATCATTATTAAAAAAAAAAGAAAAAAAGAATGATTTAAAGAAATTAATTCCGGTTTTATTTAAGAAAACAAAATGCTCATGAAATAATTAATAAAAACTTAAAGCATCTTAATTATAACAACAAAGGGGAAAACATTCAATTAGATATATTTTTTATCATATTAAATTTTCATAAATTCACTTGATGATGTATTGGTATATTTTTTTCTTAAAAATGTAAATATTAAATTAAAAAATATTAAAATAAAAAGTAACCAATCAAAAAATTTAATTTCTATGAACAATTTTTTTAAGTAGTAAGTTATATAATATATTTGTTTTTGATTGATAAATTAAGTAATGATAGCAACTCAAAAACTATTTATAATGAATTCACTAATTCAATTTTAAAATCAGTTATCTAAGATTTTATCCATTGATTGAATGTTCTGTATTAAAATTATATATTTTATTTTAAATTTTATAAAAATAAAATATAAAAAAATAAATATAAAAAAATATTTCAATGTTACAAGAAAGAAGTTATTCTCCAATATATCAAAATATAAATTCACAGTCAAATTTTTTCAGAAGCAGAAATCAAAACCCATTTATTCAAACTAATAATTCTAATTATTTTAATTCTGAAAACAATTATCCAAACAATGAAAATTTCAGTAATTCTTATTCTACATATAATGAAAAGAATATGTCATTTAATAATAATATGAATAATTTAGATCATTCTTTATTTAAATCAAGAGAATTTCCTTTGTCAAGACTAAATACTTATGAAAATTTAAAAAATGAAGAATCAAATAGAAAAAAAGCTTTAATGGATAATACTCAAAACCAAATGTCATTATCAAATAATTTTCGAAATGGAAGTTATGGAAATTTTGTCAATAATTTTTCAAGAAGTATGAGTTTTAATAATCTAAATAATAGAAATGAAAATTTAGATATGGAAAATAAGTATATCACTCAAAATTTAAATAATGAGAGTTTAACTAGAAATTTAAGACCTCTTAGTACAAATCCAAATAGAAATTTCTTTAATACAATGAATTTAAGTAATAATAATTATTATGATGCTTCATTCTTTGAAGACAATATATTTAATAATTCAAATTATAATAACAATAATAATAATTATGATGGAAGAAGAAGTAATAATTTAAGTGTTATAAATGAATTAACTAATGAAAATCAATATAACTCAAATCCAAACGTTAGAAATGCAGATATAAATATATCTTATGATAATTATGAATTAACTAAAGATCAAAAAAGAGCTAATCAACAAATATATGGAAATGAACTTCAAAGACAAATGTATGAAAATGAACAAAGAAAAAAAATGGAATTGTTAAAAAAGAAATTAGAAGATGAAAAAGATGAAGAAAGATTAAGAAGAGAAAATGAAGAATTAAGAAGAAGAGCTGAAGAAGAAAGAAATTTGACAAAAAGAAATGCAATTGAAACAAAAATTATAAAAAAAATTGAAGAAAAAAAAGAAGAAAATAATAAATATAAAGATGATGAATTAGAATATTTAAAACAATTAGATTTGCAAAGTAGATTAAATTTAAGTAATGAATTAGAAAAATTAAGAAAAACAATTAATGAAGAAACTTTAAGTTTATCTAGAGAAATTAATTATTTAAAAAATGAAACAGAAATTGCTAATAAAGATAGAAAAAAAGCTTTACAAAAAATTGATTTATTAAAAGAAGATTTATCTAGGCAAAAAATAGAAGATGAAATTAGGAAAAAACATGTTTATGATATTATTATTAATGAAAATTATCCTATTTATAATTATAATCAAAGAAAAACTTTTTTTGATTTTCAACCTGAAAACTTAATTAATAAAAAAGCCAATCAAAAATTTGAAGGAGGATTTATAACTAATTCTAGGTTAATGAATTATGAAGAAAATACAAATGATAATGAAAAAAAATTTAAATATAATATTAAAGATGAAGATGTTGTTTTAAATGATATTAAAAGTAAATTACAATATAAAGATAGTGGGATTAAAAATTACAATAATAAAAGAGTTATTGAAGAAGATAATAATGAAGTTAGAAATATATTAAATAAAAGTATTGATAAATTAAGACAAATTAAAGATTATGAAAAGGGAAACTCAAATTATTTATTTAGAAATCCTAATGATTATAAAGTGGATATAAATTTTAATGATCTTGATAATTTTGAAGATGAATATTTATAAAGTATATTTTTTATTTTTTTTATTTATTATAATTTTATTTTATAATTATTTAAAGTTTAAATGGAAGAAAATAAATATAATTTTGAAAATAGTTTTGAAGAATCTAATGATAAAATAAGTAATGAAGAATTAAAAAATAAATTAAAAATAACAGAAGAAGATAATGAAAGAATAAAAAATCAATTATTTTCTTTACAGAATAAATTTTATGTTCAAACAAAATTATTAAATGATAAAAATTCAGAGTTGTCAAAAGAAATAAGTGAAAATGAAAAAATAAAAATTGAAAATGAACAATTTATAAAAACTAATGATGAATATAAAAATAATATAGAAAATCTAACAAAAGAAAATATAAAACTTAAAAATAATTATAATAAAATAAAAAAAGAATTAAATGAAATGTCTAATAAACTTAATGAATCAAATTTAAAAACAAATTATATGATAGGACAATTAGAAGAACAAAATTCAGTTTTAATAAATGAAAATAAACAATTAATAGATACTAAAAATAAATTAGAAAATCAATTAAATTTAATTTATAATGATAAGAAAGAAAAAGAATCTCAAATTATTTTTTCTCTTAAAAATGAAAATAAAGAAAATGAACAAAATTTAAAATGAGAAATTATTTGTTTAAAACAAAAAAATGATAATTTAATAATAGAAAATCAAGAATTAAAAAAAGAATTGAAAAATATAGTTAAAAGCAATAATGAATCAAATAAAAATTCATTTAATCAAAATTCAAATAATATAAATTTAATAAAGAATAACTCAAATAATATTATACAAAATATAGAATTAAAATTAAAAGAAGCAAATGAACAAATAAATATTTATAAAGATAGAATTGAATCACTTGAAAATATCAATTTAATGAATGATAAAAAAATGAAAGAAATTAAATTAAATTTAGCACAATTAGAAAAAGAATCAAATAATTTTAATGAAACAATACAAATTAAAGAAAAGGAAATAATTAAATTAAAGAATGAATTAAATAAATTTAAAATTGAAGAAGAAAAAGTAAAAAACAATGCAAATTTAATTTTAGAGTTAAAAGAAAAAAATCAAACAATAACATTTTTATTATCACAAATTGATAATTTAAAAAATGAATTTAAAGAAAAAGAAAAAGAATATGAAAATCAAACTATAAAAATTAAAAATGAAAATAATCGGTTATTTGAAGATTTACAAAATTCTCAAAAAGAAATTAAAAATCTCATAAATAATTATCAAGGAAAATTATCAGATATGAAAAAAGAAAATGAAATATTGATAAATGATTTAAATAATAAAGAAAAAGAATTACAAGATTTAATAGAAGAAAAAATGAAATTGAATAAAGATTCAGAAGAATTTAAGAAAATAAATAATATAAAATTAAATGAATTAAATAATAATTTTCAAAATTTACGAAAAGAAAATGAAAACTTACAAAAACAATTATTAGAAATAGCAGATTTGACAGGAAATAAATTTGAAATATTAAATGAACAGATTTTAAAATCAAATGAAAAAATAAATTCTTTAATTGATATATACAATAAACATATTCAATTTTTAAAAGAAAGATTTAATAATTTATTAAATGAATTAAATATATTATTTAATTTACAAAAAAATAATCCAAAAGAATTAAATGAAAAATTCTCTGATTTAGTGAAATCAATACAAAAATCTATTGATTTAATAAATAAAATATGTGAAAGAGAAGCTTTAATTGAGAATATTAAAAAAGAATTAAAAGTATTAAAAAATAAAGAAAGTAAATATCAATTGAAAATAAAAAATTTAATAAACGAAAATAATGAATTAAATAATACTTTACAGATAAAAAAATTACAAATGAAAGTTAAAGACTTAAATAATTCTCCTTTAGAAAAATTATATTTTAATTTATCAGAATTATTAAAAAATTATTCTACAATTACAAAATTAAATTTAGATAATAATCACTTAAAAAGTGAAAATCAAAATCAAAAAGTTCAAATTAATTTATTAAATGATTCAATAAAAACCTTAAAAGAAAAAAACAATCAAAATGAAAATATAATTCAAAATTTGAATTCGGTTTTAGAAAAACAAAATAAAGAATTAAATAATTCAAATAAATTATATAAATCAGAAATGAAAAAATTAATTGAAGAGGTTAAAGATATGAAAAATAATTATATAACTAATGAAAAAAAAATGGAATTAAATAACAACAATGAAGAATTAGAAAAAACAATTAAAAAATTAAAAGAAGAATTGAATAGAAAAGGGATTATTATAAATAATATGAGAAATCAAATTGATAGAAATAATCACAAAGATCATATTAATAAAGAGAAAGAAGAAAAAAAAGATAAACTCAATGAAGAACAATTTAAATTATTAAAAAGTGAAAACAACAGAAAAGAAGTTATTATAAGAGATTTAAAAATTAATTTTGAAAATTTAAAAAAAGAAAATAAAATATTAATAACAGAAAAAGATGATTTAAATGAAAAAAATAAGGCAAAAAAATTAGATTTACAAAGAAAAGATGAAATTATAAAAGACTTAAAAAGTAAATTATTAAAATTTAATAATGATAAGAATAAATCTCAAATAATTAAAGAAACTCAAATATTAGCATCTACTTATGAAAAACAAAATAATGATTATATATTAAGTAAATCAACAAAAGATAATTTGAATATAAGTAAAATAAATAATAACAATAAAAAAGTAAATTCAACTTTAAAACATATTTTAAAAGATTTATTAAATATTATTTTGAAAGATAAAAATAATGAAGAACTGGTTAAAATGAATAATTTTTTAGAAATTAATAATGATAATATTGACTCAGAGGAAATTATTAATTTGTATGAAAATTTAAAAGATAAAATTAATGAAAAGGAATTTGTGAATAAAAATAATTTAAATAATTATGATAGTTTTAGTAGATCTCAAAATAATAATATTAATATTTTTAATAAAAATTATAATAATTACAATAAAAGAGATTTAATATATGAGACAACTGATAATACTCAAGGTGCTAATAATTTATATGAAAGTAGATATGATGAAAGTGATGATTTAAATCAACTTTTTTCAAGAAGCAAAGATAATATATTAAATAATAATTCAAATGATTTTCAAAGATTAAAAAATAAGAAAGTAGATATTCAAAGTTTTCAAAATTCAAATAACAATAATTAATTATTTATCATTAATTATAATTTAATATTATTTCTTACAATAAATCATTTGAAAAAAAACAATTCAAAAGAAAGTAAAATTCAGAAAAACAATATAAGATATAGAACTTTTTAACTGAAATTATTATTTTAATATTGTTTGAAACTAAAAATATTCTTTTTGTCATATTAGGAGTTTTCTATAACTTAAAGAACAAATATTACATTCGAAATATCTATCTCACTTGTTCTTTATAAATCATTCATTTAATTTTTATTAAAAATTTTAAGAAAAATAAAACATTTTTAGAAAAAAAGAATTAAAGTATTTATTAATTAAATTTATATGGAGATAGGATAAATACTAGGAAACCTTGGGGATTGGGGATTGGGGATTGGGGATTGTGGAATGGGAAGTGGGG
>JAEEGI010011142.1_pt1 | contig 19443 bp, 7 predicted proteins | sample 8958751 | NCBI WGS metagenome assembly JAEEGI01 (sample SAMN16246545, study PRJNA631951) | gut metagenome | biome: gut microbiome; feature: rumen; material: KS-attached | host: Bos | place: Iran: Karaj | collected 2018-10 | reverse complement strand
TCACACTCCCCAATCCCCAATCCCCAATCCCCAATCCCCAATCCCCATTGAAATTAATGAATTTTTAATTTAAAAATTCATTGTTTGATTTTTAAAAAACATAATTTATTTTTATTTTGTTTTTTATTTATTACAATAAATTTCAAAAAATTAAGTTATCTAAAAAAATGATTATTTTATAATTTGTTTAGAGTCTAATATTATTGTTAAATAATAAATTCGAGTAAAAAATTATGTATTTTTTCAAAAAAAAAAAATTGAAGTTTTTATATTAAAAGTTTTCCATTTAAATCACATTTAAAAAAATAAAAAATTAATAATATAATATTATAATATCTTGATTTAATATAATAAATTAAATAGTTTCAGATAATTTTTATGAATTTTAATAATAATTTTTTTTACTTTAAATTAAGTTATAGAGAATCTTTAATGGGTGTCTTAGATGACAAAATCTCGAAATTTTGTAATAAACTTTATAATTATTTCTCATCAAATAATCAAAACATATCAATTGAAAATAAGCAATGTTCAATATTATCAAATCAAATTAAATTATTATCAGAACCTATTTTAAATAATGAAAATCATGATATAAAAAAAGTAAAAAAATATATAGAATTAAAAGAATATCGTAATGATGATTTTATTATTTCTAAAAATTTACCAAGCAAAAAGTCAAAGTCTTTAAAAGACTTTGAAATATTAAGATTAATAGGAGAAGGTTCTTTTGGAAAAGTATTTTTAACAAAATTAAGAGAATCAAAAAATAATAAACAATATGCAATGAAAATAATTGAAAAAGAAAATGTAATAAAATGGAAGCAAGAAAATAATATTTTTACAGAAAGATATATTCTCCAAAATTTAAATCATCCTTTTATAAGTAAATTATCCTTTGCTTTTCAAGATTATGAAAAATTATATTTAATAACAGATTTTATGCCAGGAGGAGATTTAATGCATAAATTAATATCATATGGAAAATTATCAGAAAGAATTTCCAAATTATATGCAAGTGAATTATTTTTAGCAATAGATTTTCTTCATAAAAATGATATAATATTTAGAGATTTAAAACCAGATAATATTTTATTAGATGAATTCGGACATATTAAATTAACTGATTTTGGTTTATCTAAAAAATTAAACTGTGATGATAATATTAATGATTTAATAAAAAGTAAAAAAAATATTAAAAGACATAAAATTACTTATTCAATTTGTGGCACTCCAAATTATATTGCACCTGAAGTTTATGAAGGAATTGGTTATTCTAAAGAAATTGATTGGTGGAGTTTTGGAATTGTAATTTATGAAATGTTAACTGGGAAATTTCCGTTTAAAAAAAAAAATAAAGATAATACATTTTACTTTAATCAAAAAATTAATTTCAATTTAAAATTTCCTTTAAGTAATGATGCCATTGATTTAATTGAAAAATTATTAGAAAATGATATTCAAAAAAGATTAATTGATCCTTATAAAATTATGAATCATAATTTTTTTAAAGGAATTAATTGGGATGATGTTTATAATAAAAGAATTGAAATTGATAATAATAATTCAAATATTTCGAACAAAAGTGTTGAAGAACAATTAAATGAAAATTTTGATAAAAAGTTTATAGAAAATAAAATTGAAGTCGAAAAAATTTCAGAAAGTAAAAATAAGGATAATAATTATCTTGAAAAAAATTATTCTTCTTTTCAAAATTTTTCTTTTGCTTGTAAAGAAAGTAAAGAAGAAATAATTGCATAATAGATTTTTTTCCATCAATTTTTTTCTTTTTTATTAAATGTAAAAAGTAATTTTTTTCAGGTCAATAAAATTTATGTAAATTAAGAGTTTTATTTTATAATTTTTTTGATGTTTTCTGAAGAATTTAAAAATCAAAATTACTACTTATAAATAAATATCTTTAAGAGGTATTTTTAAATTTTTTTATTATAAAAATATTTATTTATTAAATTATATTAAAACTTTAATATAATTAAAAGATTTTTAATATTTTTTCTGAAAATAAATAAATATAATGGATATTTAAAAATTAAGAAATGTTTAATTTATTAAAAATTGAAAATAATGAAAATAACTTAAATTTGATTTATTATGGAAAATCAGAGAAATAAAAATATTACAGAAATAGTAGAAGATAATAATTTAAACAGTAAAGGAAAAGTATCCTTTGAAGCAATGATGAAAAAAGGAAATTGTAGATTTAATTCAGATATGAATTCACCTTTAAATCATGAAGGTTTAAATTCTTTAAAGGTTAATGCTTCAAATCCATTAACTTCAAAAACAAAAAGAAAAATCAGTTTTATTGATGAAAAAGAAAAAAATAAATCAATTAAGGAAGTTATTGAAATTCCTTCATATAAAGAATATTATATTGATATAAATGAAGATAATAAAAATAATGGGTGCGAATGTAAAATATTTTAAATTTTTATTTATATTTTTATATCATTTATATTTTTATATTATATGATTGAGATTTTATATAAATTTTTATTAATCATTAAAGTTTATTTTAAGAATTATTAAATAATAATTTATGAAAAATGTTGAAGAAAATAATAAATTCAAAATAATCAAAAAGATTTATGTTAAAAAATTATCAAGACAAAATTCTATGTCTTCAACAAAATCAACGAAAAAAAATATAAGTTCTCAAAATAATGAAAATAAGGAACCAATGTATAAAAATCTATTCTCTTTAAAAAAAAAAATACAACAAAAAGAAAAAAGAAAAATTAAAAATTCTGCAGAATATATGCATTTATTAGCAACAAAAGATCAATCACAAATTGATTGGTCAATTAATTTAAGAGAATATAATAATAACATTCAAAAAAAATCAAGAAATTTAAAGCCACCAAGTTTTTACGATGAAGATGAACAAAAATTTAAAAAAAAAAATTTAACTAAATCAAAATCATTAATATTATTGAATTATAATGAATATAGACATTTATTATCAAATAAACCTAATAGAGAAACAATAAGTATGAATACTTTAAATTTTGAAACAACTTTAAGGAAATTTCAATTAAAACATGATAATTCAGTTAAACATTTAAATAAATGGAATAATATAATACCAAAATCTATTTTTAATTCAACAAATTATCTTCCAATTTCAGATAAATTAAATGAAAAATATATTATGAGACCTTATAAAATTCTAAGAAAAAATGTTAGTTTTGGTGATTATCAAATTTCTCAAAAAAATTATGTTAAAAATGATAAATTTGCTTATAATTGGTTTGGTACTCATTTATCTGAACCTCCTTATAATAATATATTTAAAGGAAGAAATTATTTTGAAATTGAAAATATTTTAAATGGAAAAGAAAAAAATAGATTTCAATGTTTATTTCAATTTAGTTTAAGAAATCAATACGAGAAAAAAATTAATAAAAAATAAATGTTTGTATATATATTTTTTATATATAATTTTTTTTTTCTTTTTAAATACTTTTTAAAATATTATACGAATAAAACAGAAAAAATGAAATTAGAAAAAAAGACTATTGTACCTCATCAAGATGAAGTTCAAATAATTTTAAAGAATATTAAAATGAAAAGTAAATTAATAGATAAGAAAATTTCACAAAAAGAAGAAATGAGAAAAAAAGCAGAAGAAAGAGAAAAAAAAGCAGAAAAAATAAGAGAACAAAATGAATTACTTCAAAAAGAAAAATTAAACAGATTAAAACAAAAACAAAGAGATAAAGAAATTAATAAAATTGAAAAAGAATTGAATAAAATAAAACCAAAAGTAAATAATTCTTCTTTTACTCATGAATTAATTTTTGGAAATAAAGATGAAAAATTATCAAATAAAATAAATGTATTTAGTGCTAATAGAAGGAATAAACTAGAAAAAATAAAAACTGAATTTTATAATCAAAATGAAGAAATTAAATTAAATCATAAAATAGATGAAGATAATACATTAAATTTTCATGAAGTTAAAAAAGAACTTAATATAAATGAATTAGAAAAAAAAGTAATAAATAATCCAATATTAAATAAAAATAATATTTATAATGAAGAAAATGATCAATTTAAAACTTTTGATCCTGATGATGATTTTGTTGAAATTGTTGAAGGATATAAAAAGGATTTTGATATAGAAAATTATTTTGAAAAAAAAAATAATTATCCTTTTAATTATAATAGTGATTTACCTAAACAACAAATTTTACCTGTAAAAGAAATTTCAAAAGATAAAGAAGCTAATGAGTTAAGTGAAGAATATAAAAAATTTAAAAAATTAAATAATATTCAACTTGATAATTTTCATAAAAAAAATAAAATTGAAATAAAACCTAAATATAACCTTGAAAAAATTGATAATAAAATTGAAGAACTTGAAAAATTAATAACAAGACCAAAATCAAAACAAATTAATTCAAAAAAAAAATAAAATTTAATTATCTAATAATATAAATGAAAATAAATTAAATTTACAAGATAAAATCTAATAATTAAAAAAATAATATTATTAAAAACTTTAATCTAATATATTATCATTAAAAATAAATAATGATGATATTGATATCTATAATATAGAATTTATTTTCTTAATTTTTAGAAAAAAGCTTTTTTTATAAATAGAAAAGGATTAATTTTAAATAAATATAATTATTAAGATAAAAATTGATGTTAATTAAGCTAATAATAAAAAATAACTTCATTAGTAAAAGTTTTATAGGAAAGATAAATTATTTTGAAATAAATTATAATTTTGAAACAATTTTTCGACATTATTTTGATTTAAACCAAAATAATTTATAAAAATAAAATTTTATAAGAATTATTTTTTCATTCATTATATGAATTGTGAATTATTTTTAAATATTCTTCTTCATTTTTATTAAAAAAATTATTATTTAACTTTTTGAAATCCGAATAACTTACATTTTTTAAGATTACATTTAACTATATTAAAATTCAATCTTATTCACCATTATTATTTAAATTTTTGTGAAACAATTTTTTAGAAAATATTTTATGCTAATTTTATGATTTATGAGTTCATAAATAAGTAATTTAGTTATAAATTTTTTATTTGTATTTTTTTGAATTGAATAATTGAAATGTAATATATAATGAATGATTCATAATTTTTTAAAGAAAAAGTTGTTATTTACCGTTGCCATTTGATTTATATTTTCAAATTATTTTTGAGAAAAAGAGTTTTATAATAAATTTTAATTAAATTAATTTGAATGTAGATTGATAATGTAAAAGAAGAGGAATGAAAAAAAGAATGATTTTGTGTTTCTGTTTGATATAAATTTTTTTTCTTTAGATTAATAATTACCATACTTTACTTTATTTTAAAATTATTATTTTCATTTTTTTAATTAATGAATAAATGAAATAAATTATATAAAATTTGATTTATTATAATATATATATTTTATGTTATAATAATATATTATTAATATTTTTAATATTCGAATAAAATGAATGAAAACATTTTAATATAAGAAATGATTATTAAAATACATCTTAAAAATTAACCCTTTAATTTATACAAAAAATCATTATCAATTTTCTTTTAAAAATCCCTTCATTTGAATTTTATCAATCGCTTTTTTTTTGACTCTGGCAATTTGTTTTAAAAGCACAGTATATTCAATATATTTTCTTCTTTCTAATTCACGAGGGATTAATTTATTAATAGAATCTTCAAATATTTCAATTAATAAAAGTAAATTAATTTTTTCTTCGTGACAAATATTATCTAGTTTATCATGATGAAGAATTTTTTGTCTTTTAGTTCTAAAAATATGGTTACATCCATGTTTACACTCATATTTTTCAATTTTAAATTTCATTTCTTCATTCCCAATATCATCCTTTTTATCTTCAAGAGTGTTACATTTTCTTTTATCATTATCTTTTTCACTATAATTCATATTATTTTCCTCATCATCCCCATTTTCACATAACATAATTAAAAAATTAATTCCAAATTAAAAAAAAATAATTAAAAAAATTAAATGCAACCAGTAGTATATGCTCAACCTCAAACTGTATATGTTCAGCAGCCAGTGGTATATCAACAACCAGTTTATGATGAATCAAATCGAGAAGAAGCATTAATAGCAGGAATGATGATAGGAGGAATGATGTCTAGACCAATGGGACCTGGAATGTATGGGCCAAGACCTGGAATGTATGGACCATATGGACCATATAGACCATATGGACCTAGAGGAGGAATGGGGTATAGAAATGGAAATGCTCATGCCCTTTGTTGTTGTTTTATATTTTAAGGATTATATAGTTTTTTTGTTTATTTGATTATTTTTTAATTGTTTTTTTATTTTTTTTATAGTTGTTTATGAGAAAAGAAATAAAATTGAAATGACAGAGGAATATTTTATATTGATTTATTAAATATTTTACCTTTTCTGTTAGTAGAGTTGTTTATTTAATTGGATAATATATATTATTTTTCTCAATAAACGTTTTTTTCAACCTTAAATTAATTATATCCATTTTCTTAAAAAAATTTGAATTATTTAATAATTTTAATTAAAAAGCTTTTGTAATAGGATAAGATATAAAAAGAATGTCCTTCTTTAATAATAAATTAAAAAATGAAAATGAAAAATGAAATTCTTGATTTAACTCTAAGAATTAAGTTTAATTAGGAAAAATAAATTTTATATTAATTTAAAAAATAAATAAATTTTTATCTTTATTTATTATTGAATAAAAAATAAAATGTTTTTTGATGTTAAATGGACTAAATTTTTTAATTGTAAAAAAAGAAAAATTATTATACAATTTTATTGTTTAAACTCAAAAAAAATATATTATTTAACAAGATAATCAATGTATTAAAAAAAGATAAAATTTTAAAAATAATTGAAAATGTCGTTTAATTCTTGTATGATAGTACTAAATATATAATAAATTATTTAATTTTATTAAAATTCAAATATTTCAAACAATGAATGAAAAAGAATTTGAATCATTTGATAATAAAAAATACTATAGAAATAAAATTTGTTATATTTTACTTGGATTCAATTCTGGATTAATCACCCTCTCAGATTTAGCAATAGAATATTATTTAAAAGATGTTCTCGAAGTAGAACCTTCATCATTAGCTAATATGACTGCCTTCACAAAATTTCCATATATAATAAAATTTTTATTTGGTTTAATCACAGATTTATTCCCAATTTTCGGATATAGAAGAAAACTCTATATTTTAATAATATCAATAATTTATGATATATCTTGGATAATTGTTATTTTTATAGTTAATAATATATATATTTTTCTTTTTTTAATTTTTATTATAAATTCATGTATTAGTTTCAGTACTGTCATCGCACATGCTATATTAATTGAAACTACAGAAATGGAAAATAATAATAATAAAAGTGATGTAAGTTTATATTTTTTGGTTAAAAATTTAGGAATGTTAATAGCTTCTTATATAAAAGGAATTTTATTAGAAAAATTTTCTATTAAAATAACTTTTTATGTTTCGGCTTTTAATAGTATATTTTTATTCATTTCATATTTTTTATTTGTTGAAGTACCTATAGTAAATGATAATAATAATGTAAAAGTTTCTATACAAAATTCCCAATCTAATAATAAAAAAGAATTGTCTTCAATCAAAAAATCATTTATTTCATTTAAAAAATATTTATATAATAAAGATATATTATTTACTTTTACTTTTTTAATGATATTAGTCAGTTGTCCTACTTATAATGAAGCTTTATTTTATTTCACTACAAATAAACTAAATTTTACACCTTATTATTTTGGAAATATTCACACTATATCAGTTGTAGTAAATTTATTTTTTATTTTATTATATAAAAAGTATTTATCAAAACTATCATTCAAATCAATAATTATTATTGCTAAAATTTGTTTATTTGTTGTTTTGATGCTCAATTATTTTTTAATAAAACAAAATATTACTAATTTAATATCTAATTATTATTTATATATGTTTATTTATTCAATGAATATGAGTTTAATTACATTAAGAAATTTACCTATTTTTGAAATAGGTGCAATTTTAAGCCCAAAAAATTTGGAAGGAACAGTATATGCAATTTTTATGGGAATATTGAATTTTGGACAAATTGCTGCAAGTTTTTTAGGGTCATTATTAATGAATTATTTTAGTATTTCTAAGAATAACTTTACAAATTTAATTATAATGATTAATATAATTAATTTAATTGGAATTTTGCCTTTGGGTTTAATTGGTTTTATTCCTAAAAAATATTTACAAAGAGAAATATCCACAGTAACTATAAATAAAGAAGAAGAAGATAATAAGCATCTAGTAAGAATAGAAGTTCAAGAAGAAAAAATTTAATTATATAAATAATATTTCCACCCAAACCGTATTATTTTATATTTGATTATTTAAGGGATAATAAAATAATTCAAGAAAAGATAAATTATTATTTTTAATATTAAAATATCCAAAATAAATAAATTTGAAAAACCAAATATTTTTTCAAATCGAATTGTGTTTAACATTTTTATTCATTTTTACATATTTTGATTCTTTTTCCAAGATTAGTTCATATTTTTATGAGAAACAAATTTCAAGATTTCTTCTTAACTAATTGAAAAAGTTAATGTTTTTTGAAATGATCTTAAATTTCAATGAATCTTACGTTTGAAGGGATTTTTATTTTTCTTCAATTATAGTTCCATTGAGTTTGTATTTATTATTTCAATATATAAAACAATTTAGAATAAATTCTTTTTTATTTTTTCTCTTAAATATTTCTTGTATTTTTTTAATGAATCAAATTAATGCAAATAGTTAATTATATATTAAATTGATTATTTTAAAAGTATTTTTAAATAATTAATTTTTAAAAAATGGTATTTTAATTGGAAAAGTAAAATTTGAAAAAATTTTTTTAAAAAAGAATAGTTTATAATCAAAAATATTACCTGTTTTAGAAAATAAAAAAAAGAATTATAAAGAACTAAAACTTTTAAAAATCATAATTTAAAATATGAATTAAAACTTAAGGATAAAGAGTTCTATAGCATCTTAATCTATTTAACCATTCTCCAAAATTTCTTATTGAATTATTTTTTGTTCTGAAATGATATAAAATTCCTATAAAAATCTCGATTCCAAATTCAAAGAAAATAAGATCAATAATTTCACTTGAAATAAAAGTAATCATCCAAGCACTTTTTTGAACTTTCCAAACAGCAACAAAAGTAAAAGTAATATAGATACAAATAAGCCAAATAATAAAACATAAAATGAATCCTATACTATTTGAACATTTATTATGAGATTTTAATTTTTCATAAGCTTTTAAAATTACTAATTGACCTCCTTTCATTACTAAATGAAACAGTCTTTTTCTTTGATATGCTGATGTAATAAAAAATATAATAATAACATAAGAAAATAAATTACTCGTTATACAAGTAATAATTGATAAAATAATACATTTTCCAAAAGTTTTTCCTGTAATTTTTTCTTTAGCAGTTAAAATAACAGAAATTAACATCATATTAATATAAATTTGTGTAATTAATACTGTTAATTTTTTCCATCTTTGATTAAATAAAGATCTATTTAAAAGTGGTCCCATTAATATATGTCTTGAGGAAATATTCCATTTAATAAATTCTGAAGTAGGATATTTTAAATTAGTATAAGCTTCAAGTGCTCTAAATCTTTCTTGTTTTTCATTAGTAAAATCTTCTGGTAAATTTTCATTATCATTTTCTAAATTATGAAATCTTTTCAAAGAAATATAATTTGGTTGAGTTTTATCTGAATTTACAAAGAAATTATATTTTTTATTATTTAACTTCATTTTCTCCTTTAATGAAAATATTTTATTTTTACTTCTTCTTCCCTTATTTTCACTTTCTTCCTCTTCTGAATTTTCTTCCTCAGAAATCTCTTCTTCTTCTTCTTCTTCTACTGGCTTTTTTTTTTTCTTTTTATTTAATGATAATTTTTTATTAATCTTTTTTTTTCTTTGAGATTTGCTTATTGTTCCTATTTCGGTAAAGACATTTTCAGTTTCTTTTTCATTTTTATCACTTTCAGTTTCAAAATTAACATTATCAAACATTTGTTTAATTTCTTTTTTGTTTTTTTCTTGAATATTAAAATTAGGAATTATTTCTTCAATTTCTTTATCTCCTTTTTGATTATAAGGAAAATGTACTTTAACAATTTCTTTTTTTAAAAACTCTAATTGTTCTATTTTTAAAAAATATTTATTATCTCTACAACAACAAACAAAACAAGTAAATAAATATAAAAACATGATAAAGCCAATAAACAGAAAACCAGGATTTTTTATATAATTATCTTTCCATTTGAATAAAATATATTTTTTCAAATAAAAAAACCTTCCATCAATTACAAAATCCATTTTATTTGGAGTTAACATACAAGTAAAAGAAGTTAAATGATTAGAATGAAAAATAATATAATTAGAGTCACTTGTAAAATTCTCAAATGTTATTCCATTTGTTGAAAAAAGAGATTTTTCATTTGGAATGTAATAAATACCACTTAAATTATATGCTCTTGAATATTTTGCAATTCTTTGTTCAACCGTATCATTGAGGACTGCTCCTGATTTATTTATATAAATTGGATCTCTAAAAATAGGATCATTTGGTAATTTATAATTTGAAGGATCAAAAAGAAATTTTTGTTCATTTATATAATTCAACCAATTATAAGAAGTGAATGAAAAATATAATTTTATTGGATTTGAAGGATCACAATCCTTTATTATTATTTCTTTTCCATTATAATCTAAAAGTTTTATAGAAATGAAATCAGAAGTTATGTTAGGATAAAATGTTGAATCATGACTAAAAGGATATTGTTTATATTCAATTATATTTAAATAATAATTAAATGATAATTTTTTTGAAAAGAGACAATCCATGAACAAAATATAAGATTTATAATTCTTAGAAAACTCTTTTTGTTCATAAAACTCTGAATCTGAAAAACTTTCTGTTATTGTAAATAAATAGTAATGAATGTGAGTTGATTCATATTCATAATTAGTTATTCCATTATTAATTAAGAAAAGTGTTAAATCTTCTAACATATTTACATAATCTTTAAAAGCACTTTCATAATTTGTTTGTTGAGATGTTAATAAAGTATAGTTTCTAAATGGTAATCCTGATGAAATTTGATTGGATAATTTTAATTGATTTAATTTAATATAAAAGTAATTAAAGTAAAAATCAATATAATCAAATAATTTATCAATAAAAGAACTAGATTGTAAAATATAAGTAACAGCATTGTTTTTTAAATAATTAATAAATTCAACAAGAAATCGGGTAAAAAAAATATCATCTTGGAAAAAGAATTGAGCTGCATAAAAAATATTATAAATACTATTAAATAAAATATCATCACCTATTGTTAATCCTCTACTTTCAATAATATTAAAAACTCTACCATACATTTCTTGGAAATAATAAGCTAATTTAGAATAACTAGTTTTTAAAATATTACAATTGTTTCCTATATGTGATGATTTACAATTACAAGCAATAGTAACATCAATAACTCCACAATCACCATTATAATTACAATAAGTGTCTACACAATTAGGATCATTCATTAATATTTTAGCTCCATCAAGTGAAATTTCAAAAGTTGAATAATATAAACTTGGTTGAACTTCTCTATGAGGATTTAGACTTACACTTTTTAAAAATTCACTTCTTGAATAATATTTTAAGTCTTCAATATCTGGATTTAAATCATAATTACTTAATATTTCTGTTAAATTATTATTTTCTTTATCATCAATATGATTTACTATTGTTACTTTTGTTGATGTAATTGATTCTGCGCCATATCTATCTCTAACTTTACAAAAAATTTCCAATTTAGTTGTAGGAGGTTGATAAAATCTAACAGATAATTTACTGAAAACTTCATTATTAGTGGACCAATCAGTAGATAAATTTATAATTGTACTCGTTTGATCTTCAATATAATAAAAGAAATATTCTAATAATTCAACATTAGTATTTTCATCAGTGAAATCATAACATGTCATAATAAAAGTAGTTTCTTGAGGTAAACCAATAATCGGAACAACTTTAATATAACCATTTTGAGGTGATTGATTCATAGTAAGAGTCCAAGAAACAGATACAGAGACTTTTTCTCCATTATTTTCTTTTATAATTTCTAATTCAAAAACATATTTGTGTCCAATTTTAAAGAAAGAAGGATTTAAAGGAGTATCAAGTAAAGTTAAATCGCCAATAAAAGGAGTATCAGATTCTGATAATAAATCATTATATCCTAATCCTAAATTAATATTATTTGTTTCTTCAACATTAAATTTCCATAAAGTAGTATACCCTGAAGCAGTTGCTCCAATAACAGTAGCAACAATATGATTAAAAGTATTTACATCAATTGGAGTCACTGTATCAACATTTTCTAATGATGCTTCAGCATCGAAAATTACGCAAGTATTTGGTCTTGTTAAACTCTTTGTTAAACCTACACTTTCACAATTTTCAATACATGTATTATCTTTATAATTGTAATATAAGGATCCTGTACATTCTTTACAATTATTATAAAATCTATCTGTACATCTATAACATGTTTCATGACATTCTCTACATTGTAATATTTTATCATTTTCAAAATAATGAGGAGGACAATTTTCAACACATGAACCATCGTTTACATACAAATATTTTTTATTTTCTGGACAAATTAAACAATTTGAGTTTGAATCTGCAAATGTAGAACATGATGCAGTTGAACTTTTTGTTTCACAATTTGAATTTTCTTCTACATAAATTTCTGTATTACCACATAAAGTAAGAAGAGATGTTTTACCTGAATTTTTTGGATCTATTATATTATATCCTACATAATCTGATTTATAAATTAATTTAATTTCTGTTTTTGATAATTCTTCAATCAAATATAATTTACTTCCAATATCTCTATATAAATTTCTATAATACCATAATAATCCTGGAAAAGTTTTCTTTAATAATTCCACATCATTATAATTAAAATCATAATATCTAGAATCTAAATATTTAAAGTTATATTGTTGCCATAATTTAATTTCTCTGATAAAAATATAACCAAAATTAGTATATGAATCATCACTTCTGTATATTTTAAAAAATTTATACATTGCTTTTCTAGCATCATTATTAATTTCTTCATAGTTAGGATAATTTTCTCTTTTCGCTTTTAAATCAATTTGATTATTTAATAAAAAGTATTTTCCTTTTAAAAGATCAGTCCCACATTTTATATGTTGCCAATTATAAAAACTAATTGATTGAGTATTAGAATCAGGAAATTTATCTGAAACTGAATTTGTGCTGTCATATATTGGAATACATTGGACTCTTAATAATCCTTCATTAAATATTATTATTTTATTATGGTAATTCCATTCAACATAAATTTTCTTAAAATTATTAGTTTCTTCATTATAACTATAAATAAATATCCAAAATTCTAAAGTATATTCATATGTTTCAGTGCTAGGTGCATTATTAATAGAAATTGGATTTATATTTGAAAAATCAATATAAGGTATTTTTTCACAATAAGTTTGAAAATTATCATTTCTTCTTAACCAATAAACTCCCTTTGTTAAATCACAACTACAGGTTTGTTCTCCGTATTTATAGCAAAATTCATCACAATCACTAAAGCAATCATAACAATGCTTTACAGATTCCATGTTATTATCATCATATTCAATTTCTATATAGTTATTATCAATCTCATCACATGTTTCTTGGCTTAACCCATTAAAATATAAAGAATAATCAAGAGCACAAACAACATTAACCGCCGAAGTAATTTCATCTTCTGAAACACAATTTTTACCAAATAATTTTAAATGAATAAATAAATCTGAGCTTTTATTAGATAATATTTTGCCATAAGCTCCTTGATAAAATTTACTATAAATCCTAATATCATAAAATAAAGCAATTATTTCATTTCCTATATTAATTTGAGATATAGGAATTCCTGATTCAGGAATTGAAAAACCATCACTAAAAGGAATATCTATTCTATCAACAATTAAAGTAAACATATGTGGATAAATTTTATTAGTTCCAGAAGAAATATAATCTGCAATTAGGATTGGAATCCATTTCCCAATATAATTTTTAAAATTTAAATCTTCAAAAGCTTTGATAGTATTAACATATAATAATAATGAATTTTCATCGTTAACTCTATTGAATGCTAAATATGTACTAGAACTTAATGATAAAATAATTGGATTTTGAGTATTAACTCCTTTTAAAATTCCATAAAATTTTATCCAAAAAGTAAAAGTAAATGAAGTTAATTTTGTTATATCTGAAGTTGCAGTTGAAGTAACAAAGGAATATTCTCCTAAAGTAGTTGAAGGAGTTTTTAAATAAAAACTATTATTTGAAAATACACATTTTTGCCCATATAATACATAAGTCTCGTTACATTCATAACAAGTGTTGGCACTATTACTATAACATCTTTTACAATTGTCATCACATTTTTTACCAATTAAAACTTTTGTTTCCGAATCAATAGATTCAACATAATTTCCAATATGTGATATTCCCCAATCAAATTTATTTGAATAATTATATATAATTAATTTATCTTTATGATACATATCTAAAGTCTCCGTTACAATAGCAGCATTAATATTCTGATTATAAATTCCAATTGTATCAATTAAAACATTATTATCTATATATTCTATTGTTAATGGGTAGTTTACTAATAAACTGTTTGGAATATCAGAATATGTTCCTCTATTAAATGCTTGAATTGTTTCTACTGTTGCTAAATTTAAATTCCAAATTCTAAAATTATTATAATATACACTTCCATATTGAATATTTGGACCACAAATTGTAGAATCAGGAGTCCCTGGATTTGAACAAAAATATAAAGTCATTGATAGCGGATAATTCGTTATGCTAATTGTTTTTTTTTCATTATAATTAAAATTTTGATAAATTGTAACACTATTTTTCTTAGTTATAATTAATATTTTATTCCATTCATATTGATTTATTTCATTTAATTCCTGATCTCCATTATTTTCAAAGGAATAATAATATTTTAGATTCTCTCTATAAATTTGATGGACAGTGGTATAAAAAATATAATATTTTTTATTATTGTCATTCCATTGGCAAATAACATTATCTAACATAAACCATAATTCAATAATGTATCCATTTGGAGCATAATTTTCCCAAAAAGTTTGTGTGTATTCATGATGAAAATTATAAGGATAATTACAGCTATTATAAAATAAAGCACTTATATTTTCCTTTGAAATACATTGATAATCTATTCTTGGACAATCATTTACACATTTAAAATTAGTAACATAATTTTGAAGATCATTTAAATTATGCGGGCAATTTTGTAATATTTCAGTACTTAAACAATCAGCATTACAAATGCCAAAATTTGTTGCTGAACCTGGAGTTCTTAGATTATTTTCACATTGATTTTTACATTCTGTTGAACCATCTGAATTTATATTTAAAAAATAATTTTTTTTACATAAAAAAGGAGTATTTTCATCCATACAATATAGAGCATTTAAACTTGATAAATCACAATCATCTATACTTTCACATAAATTTGTTTCACTATTATATTTTTCTACTTTATTTATATCACATAAGGGTAAAAATACAAAATTTGAAGATAATTGAGGGTTAACAAATCTTGATTCAACACTTACTTTATCGTTAGAACATTTATATTTCTGAGAGCATCTTGTATATGTAATATCTATTCCACCACTCTTTGATTTATAATTGGCAAAATTCATTGCAAAAGTAAGAGCAGGTAAAGTTTCATTTCCAATTAAAGATAAATCCATGTATTTATAATTAAAATTACTGGGTATAAAATCTCTAAATAAATATAAACACCTAAAATAGATTTTTGAAAAGGATAAATTAGGAATTTCAACCTTTAAGTTTGATTTTACTCTTAAATCATAATTTCCAAAAAATCTACCTATAGGTTGATCATTATTAACTTGTGTGTTATTATAATCATATAAAATTTCAGTATCCAATGAATTTTCCAATTCATTAAAATAATATTTCCTATTATAATATGAGACAGCACATTGAACCCATAACCATTTACCAGCAATGTTAGAAAATTCACTTTTTTGAAAATTTAAAATTTTTGTAGAATCTCTATGTTTTATGGGATCAATATAAGGTTCATAATTTTGTGGAAAACAATAACCATTTAATTTTTGAGATTCGGTTAATAATGAAATTTTCATATGATTTTCCCAATCAATATGTATTCCGTCACTTATTGCTGTGTCATCTTCTAAAAGAACCCAAAATGCAATTCCATAATTTTGATTAAAACTAACATCGATTTTTGGGACGGTGAATCCTTTTGATAAAGATATAAAATTTACACAAGATTTGGATTTTTTATCATAATATTGTCCTTCTTGTGTACAAGCATCTAATGAAGTGAAGGAAGATTCATCTAAATAATTACTTGTCATTCCTGGTTCTGTAATGACTTCCATTGGAGTTGGACTTTGACTACTATCTAATGTTGATGATTTTAAATTTTCACATTCTTTAGACACACCACAAACACAATTCCATTGATAAATGAAATTATTAAATTTATCTTTGTTTTCATCATTTATTTCAATTTTTGCTAAAAAAGATGCTGAGGGAATTGCATCTTTCCATAATCTAATATTTGTCAAAAATAAAACTCCCCAATTATTTTTGGATAAATCTTTTATTGTAAAGTTTGTGGTTACAGAATTTGTTAATCCTTCACTAGCTGATCCTTCAAAATCAGAAGATTTACTTTCATCATAAGAATTAAGATAAATATATTTATTTTGAAAATCAACAGCACAATGGAGGAAATTCCATTGACCTACAATAAATCTAATTTTTAAAGAATCTTTAATATTATCTGGAATACATGTAAAATAATATTCATCATCATTATCTAAGAAAACTTGAATGGCTCCATGATTTTTCCAATTAGCTTCCATACCACCAAATTTTTTCTCAACATAATTATTTGCAAAAATCCAAAATTGCAAAGTAAATTTATGTGTATCTTTAACAGTGGTAACATTTTCAACAGTTATTTCAGATGAACCTGCAAAATTAAAATATTTAGTATTTTCACAATGAAAATTTGAATAATTTCCTATAAATAGATGTTTTTGTTCATTATTATAATCACAACAACATAGAATATTACTTTTACAATCTGAACTGCAATCTGTGTCGCTGCATTTTTTGAAGGCTAAGGAAGATATTTCAGGTTTTAAATCTCTCACACAATCATATTTCTCCTCATCATCACATAGATTAACACTAAAAGCAGGTGATTCATTTGAATCAAACGCTATTGCTCCTACATAAAATGTTGAATACATTTTAAATTTTGAAAACAATGCATATATATTATTTGAAAATGTAATTGGAGATAATTCTAAATTATATGTTTGTTCTATTTTCAATGGACAATTAATATTTAGAACTTCAAACCTTGTCATTGAAGGATAATATGATTCATTGTTTTTATTATAATGTGCAACACTTATAAAAGTCCATTTTCCTACCAATTCTCGAAAATTATAATAATTAGCTAGAATAAGTTCTTTGTCTGATTTTATTAGAACTAAATTTAATCCTGTTGTGTCAGAATTGTCATCCATATTGTATGTAATTTTTAAATGTTCACTTAAATTAATAATAGTTCCTATATTAGAAGAAAAAAAGCCAAATAATTTTATCCAAAATGTAAATGTAAAAGGGTTTATTTTGAGATTATCATTAATTCGAATTTCATCTGAATTTACTTTGTTTGGGAGTATAAAAAAATCATCAATAGAATCACTAGAATCAATGCATTCGCCATTTGATATTACATTTTCATCATTACACTTATAACAATAATCGTTGGAAAAACATTCTTTACACTTTGAATCACATTCGGTTTTAAATCTTTTTTTATCATAATTATATTGAGGAAAATTCCATTCATTATAAGAAAATCTTACATCTAAAAAATTATCATTCTGATATTCATATAATTTATTACCTGCAATTTTCTTCTCTTTAAGAGGATAATATAAAAGAAGTGAGTTAATACTTTTTTTTTCAGAATAAAATTCATCATATCTTTCAATAACATATGGTTGAGCTTTATTACCATCCCAAACACGTAATTTTTGATAAAAAGCTGATCCCCATTTAATATTATTTCCATCACAAGTAGATGGTTCATTATTACAAAAATATATCTTTTGTAGAGGGAGTTTCTTTTCCATTTTAGATGAAGGACTTGAAAGTATATATTTATTTATTAAAACAAAAATTTGTGTACGCTCAAGTTTTGGTTTATATGGATCATATATAACATTTAAAATTATATGATACCATTTATCTTCTTCTATTATTTTAATTAACTTATCATTCAAACCATCATTCAAATATATATATAAATCATTATTAGGTTTAACAAGTAATTTTAAAGAATTCAAATAAAAATAATATCGATTTTCTTTAATTTCTTCTTTTATTTTTTTAACATTCATAAAAAATTCGACAAAATAAGAATTTAAGTTATATTTTGATAAATCAATTACAATATTTCCAGGATTATAATAATAATCATAATAAAATACATTATCCTGTGAGTTTTCACATCTATAAAAAAGATTATAATAATTATTTTCACACTCAAAATTATCTTGTAAAGCAGTTAATTCATTTCCATTTTTTATGCATTTTGTATATGGAAAGTTATTACATTCCAAATTACAAATTCCTTTATTATCATTGATCCCATAAATCATTGAATAATCATCAGGACAATTATTTAGACATTCTTCTAGATTATTATCTAAAAAAAAATTTGGTAAACATGAAAAGGGAATCCCTTTCACTGAATTATATAAACTGTTATCTTTCATTGTTACTTGTCCAATATTATTTAAATCTGGAGATGTAAATTTAGTATTTGCTTCTGTTAATAAATTTAATCTTTTAAAATTTCTTGGCGGACGAAAACCTTTTGAATTTTTTTTGTCTTCATGTAAATATAATTTTTGTTCATTTATTTTTTCTGAGTAATCATAAGAATGATATTTTACAATATAATAATCTGATTTTTTTTCAAGTAAATCTAAAGGTAATGATAATATTAACTCAGAATAAAAATTAGGTTGAATAAATTTTTCTAATTGATAATATTTTATATCATATGGATCAGGTAAATATTCTTTAAAAACATAAAAACTTTTCAAATAAAAATATTCAAAAGAACTAAATTCTAAAAAGTTTAAATCAATAACTTCATTTTGTCTA
>JAEEGI010011140.1_pt1 | contig 19448 bp, 12 predicted proteins | sample 8958751 | NCBI WGS metagenome assembly JAEEGI01 (sample SAMN16246545, study PRJNA631951) | gut metagenome | biome: gut microbiome; feature: rumen; material: KS-attached | host: Bos | place: Iran: Karaj | collected 2018-10 | reverse complement strand
CACTCGCCCAGGTGCCACACAGGCGGAATGTTCCCGTGCTCCTCGCAAAATTGTCTCAGGCTGTCTCCTGTTACGGCAAGCGCCTTGGTTGAGCAGAACCCCAGCTTCAGCAGTGCAAACGAAGCACATCCGTTAGTCAGTATCAGTATATTGTTCTTCAGCAGTATCTCTGCCGCCTCCACTATATGCTTCTCTTATATCAGTCGTGGGTTGTTACATCCCACAAGGTTCACTATGCCTCGTATCCTGCCCTCTCTCAGCGCATCGGCAAGGTCTCTCAGGCCTCGTTCAAAGTGTCCTGTTGCCCACTCCACCGAGAAGCCCATCTCCGCCTCCACCTCATACTGTGGTATCTTCACTGGTACATCGCGGCGGTCTTTGAACGCCTCTATAGCCCTTTCCACTATTCGCCTTGCCAGGTTCTTTATGTCGCCAATGTTCGAGTGCTCATGGTCAAAGCCATAGTGCTCAGCGCCAGGCAGTCGTGCCGAGTCGCTGGTGGTCACCACTACGGTGCGGAAGCATTGCGCCACATCCATTATCGTTGGGAATACATCCTGCACATCTGCCACCCATAGGTCTAGTGCTCCTGTGCCCAACACCAGTTCCGAACCCACTGCATTGCTCAGCGGTATCACTCCGCCATAGCGGTACATCGCGCTCAGTCCTGAGCAACAGATGCCATAGAACTGTATGCCCTCAGCGCCTGCCTCGCGTGCCTTGCCCTGATATTCGTCGCTCTGTCCTATCTTCACTATTTCGCGTATCAGCAGCGGCGAGTGTCCGTGTACTGCAATGTTCACCCATCCCTTTTTCAGTGCTCCGAGGTTCACCTTTGACGTAGAGCGGTGCGGCAGTCCATACAGACAGTCCATGGCTATGCCGCTGCCAAGGCATGATGTCCAGGCAAAGCTTACGCCAGTGCGGAGAAACTGCTGCATCACGTTGCGCCAGTCACCGTCTGTACCAGTGGTGGTACGGTGAAGACTTTCAAACACTTCATGGTATGGCGATATGGGTATAATGCCAGCCTTCTCCCATGCCTCTATCCTCTCTTTTGGCGCATGGCTGTATATGGTCTTGTGCTTACCTGGCACCGTTCTGCTGAGGTCCTCCAGCAGTATGTCGGCTATCTCGCCCGCAAGCTGTCTTATGTCCTTGCCCTCGGTGTCCAGTCCGTATGTCTTTGCCTCAGCCAGTATCTTCTTCTCACCCTCTATGTCAATAGGCGCCTTGCCCTCCGCGGCATATTTCAGTGCCACCATGCTTGCCCTGCCTCGTGCTCCGTGGCTGGCTGTTCCTGCGGCAAGGTGCCTCAGCAGGTTACGGGCTGCTATGAGGTCAGCATCGGCACCACACACGCCGCGAGGTGCTTTCTTCGTTAGCCTGCATGGACCCATGAAGCAGTTCTTGCAACAGGTGCCTGCAATACCGAAGTTACACTGTGGCTGCTGACTGTCAAAGCGGTCAAACACCGTCTCTATGCCCATATCCTGCAGGTGCAGCAGCATCTCCCTCACAGCAGGGTCAGGCGTCTGCTCTATCTGTTGCTGCTTATTGGGAAATGTCTTGCGATATTCGTTTACAGCCGACATATAATCCTTAGTATCTCCGTGCACATGAGGGTGCTCGGGATCATGATGGTGGTGGGCATGCGACCGCTGATGGGCTATAATCTCCTCATCGCTGCGCTTGCCTGAGAATACCTCCTCAAACTGTTCGTTGAGGTCATGATGGTGGTGATGATGTTGTTCTGCCATAGTTTTGTTGAAGTAATTTCGTTATATAATTTCGAGTGCAAAATTACGAACTTTGCTATATTCTGCCAAGTTTTCACCAAAATGCAGAAAATAACACTAAATTACCTCGTTTTGCAGAACAAAAATCTTTTCCTCTGATAATTCAAGCGCCTCAAAAGAACGATATTCTTTTGAAGCGCCTACATCCCTGATTCATGCTACGTTTCCGCCATCCTTCAATCTTTTCCTGACTTCATCAATGCGTCACCCAAATTCATTCTTCATAGTTTATCATGTCAAAAAGCGGTTTGATTGTCTGATGTTTTTCCGTCAAGAATAATGTTTTAGAGTACAGCTTACCATTTTCAGGCATCCTGACACGTATAGTGGTAATGGTTTTAGCAGCATCCAGTACATGTCCCACGCTCATGCCAATATTCTTCATCTTGATAATTCGTTCCAGCTCCTTATAGACTTTATATGCGATGAAACAGATGCAGACGTGTGCTTCAATTCTGCGTTCTGTAAAGTGAAACATCGGACGCATGTCCAACGAGCCCTTAGATATGCGGAACGCACGCTCAACGACCCAGAGTCCGTGATATTCCGCAATTACCTTCTCTGCTTCAAGATTCGTATTCGTAATGTAACCCTTCAGCCCGTCCCATGCGCTATCCTCTGCAATCTTGGTTTCGCTGATGACGACCTCGACACCCTTGCTTATCTCAAGAAACTTGTTGTATCCCCGTCTGTTGACCTGTTGCTTGGTTATATGTCCGCTCTTGTAAGCTTTGCGGAGCCGTTCTACGCCCCGGTTTCTGTTGTAGGTGTCTTTCCTTGCACGTTTTTCTGAATAGCTGACGATAAGTTTCTCACCATTGTCACGATTGTATTCGTAACATGCATTGTCCTTTTTCTCAAGTGACAGGACCCATTCCCTGACGGCATTGCTTTCATTCTTGATTCTTGCTCCAAGTATGTATTTATACCCTGCTTCTTGAAGCAATTTCACGTTGTTCTTGTTCATCAGCCCCGAATCTGCAACGACTATAAAGTCTTTGCCAAGATTGAAGCGTTGCCTGAAGTCATCTATCATTGGTATCATTGTAAAACCTTCATACTGGCTTCCGTTAAACAGTGAATAGGACAAAGGGTATCCTCCCTCTGAGACGAGCAGTCCAAGGACAACTTGCGACTCGGCAGTCTTTCCGTCCTTGGAGAACCCCGGCTCACGAAGTTCATCCATTCTTGATGTCTCGAAGTATAGCGTAGTGACATCGTAGAACATCAGCCCAATCTTGCCGCCGAATATTCTTTTTGTATGCTCGACGCTTATTTCCTGCGCCAGTTCCATCTGGGTGTCATACAACTTGTCCATGTATCGGTAGATGCGGTTCAGATCTGCATCTTCATCATAGTACGACTTTAAGTACTCGACTGTTGCCAGCTTGCTCATGGGCTGTGACACGCGAGCTATTACAAGGTGACGCAAGATGTCGTCCGGAATCTGATTGAAGCCAATGCCGTCATAAACCTGATCAAGCAGAAGCTGTGTCCCGTTGATGAGCACATTGTCTATATTACTGATGAAGCGTTCCGTTTCCTCAATCTCGCGTCCTCTCTTGTCATCAAAGTCTATTTCCTGCTGCCCGTCATGATTACGAAGCCAGCGTTGAGCCTCCGAATACAAGATGTCCGCTTCGTCCTCAGACTTTGCCGTTCCAAAATGCCTTATCTCACGAAACTTTCCATTAGCCTTACTTACGGCTACCACACTTATAGAGCCTGAGCGGTTTTTCTTCCTGCGTATAAACATGGCGCAAAGGTACGCATTTTCCTGTTTGCGTCACCCAAAGTCACCCATTATTTAGACGTAACTGCTTGATTTTCAGTCTGCGCTATGTAATGGCGCAAAAAAGTGATGAAGTCAGGAGGCATGTATAAGGATGCCGGATACATCTACGGTCCTGCCCTTCCAAGAACATTCTACCTCGGTTTTAACTTGAAGATTTAAGTCTTATTCAGAAATAAAAAAGTCGGATTCCAAAAAATAAAGGAACCCGACTTTTTTGTTTATCGTTGCAACGTGATGCCCATCAGTCCGGCAACGACATTGTTGCTTAGCGTGCGTAATCTAATGTATTTCAGTCGCTTCGATTTGTCCAGCGGAACGTCGAGGATGATTCCTGCGCCGCCGTCAATCATAATCTGAGCGCCTTTAACGCCCAATTCCTTTTGCAGATTGCTGCTCACCTTACCGGTTTTCAGACAAAGGCGATATTGCGGTTCGGCATGTCGGTTGAAAGCCTGTCCGTCTTCGAAGAATGCCTGCTCTATCGGCGCCCAGTTTACAGGACTGTAAAGCGGATATTTCTGAACCGTATCGTCGGTATACAGAAATTCTACAACGGCGTTGTTTATGTTGCATTGCATCGGGTTTGTAGAGCCTGCCATCATCAGGTAGGCGTGCGATGCCTTTCCGCTTACGCTTATGAGCGATTCGTTTGGATAATTATCGAACAACGAAGTGTAGACGATGTTGTTGCCGTCCTTCGGCGAAAGCCATTTCACGCCGTTTGGAGCGACGAACAGACTGTCTTTTATTGCATTACGCAAGCCGCTGTCATCGATGCTTACCGTATCTTTTGGGTGACACCATTCCGAATATCCGTGGATAGGAATCGTAAGCGTGGTATAAGGCGAGCGAGGCGATTCGTACCTGTTTCTGAAGATGTCAGTAACCTTTGCGTTGAAGTACTTGCTGATGTCAATCGGTTCTAATGCATCGACGTTGATGTCGCTGAACTGACCGGCAACAAGCGACGATTTGTCTCGATCGCTCTCGTCGAGTGCGGTAGAAATCCACCATGCTCTGTTTTCTTGCTGAAGAAGAGCCAAGCCCGTGTTCACTCTCACGACTTTTGCCTTGCTCTTGCTAATCTTGCTGCCATTGCCTTTCAACTCGATGCTTACCTTCTGTCCTGCTTTTGCAAGCAATTTGAATATAACATGAGGCATGTCGAAACTCTCGTTGTCGCATCTGTAGTCAAGAATCTGACAGCCATTTTTGATGTCGAACTTTGTGTATCTTGCAGGAATTCTTAGCGTTATGGTATCGACATTTGCAAAGTTATGCTTTATCTCGTACTTGTCCGATGTTCCCTCGCGTTTGAAACTGTAGAAGATGTCGGGCGTGGTGATGTCGGCGTTTGCCCAGTCTTTCGGAAAGCCCGGATTTATGGTTAGTCTGCGATGCAAGGCATCTGGCTTTATGCCGAAAAGTCCCTGAACAACCAAGCGCGATGCCACTCCAACAGGGTCGCCGAAATCGCGATAGCACTCGCCTCTGGCAGCATCGTAATAGCTTATCTGACCGATGTTTCCGGGACAACTGCCCATATACATTCCATCGAGAATGCAGCTCTTCATCAGTTTGAAGCCAGCCTCTTTGTTGCCAGCCTGAAAGAATGCGAGCGCGGTGTGCATAACCTCGGCAAAAGCCACATTATTCACGCTCCAATCGTATGGCATCCAATTAGACGACGAGATTGTGGCATAATCGCCGGCGTTAATCATCTCATCATCCTTCGTAATTCCGCTAGATTTTATTGGAATATGCGGAATATTGTTTGTTACATATTCGGTTGCACGATAAGCCTGATGCGGCGTTGCTATGTCGCTGTCTATGGCGTGATAAACCGTCCAGACGGCAGGAACGTCGTGCTGGCGTTTCAGACCAATATTATCGTTGTATTCAGCCCACACGCCGCGGTCGTTCATCCATAGTTTGCTGTTTATCGCCTTCAGAATTTCCTCTGCCTCGGTACGGTATGGAGCCGCGTCCTCGCCTATCAGTTCGGCAATTTCGGCAGTCATCTTGTTGGCACGATAATTATATGCTGTTGAGTGAGTTACGTCTCCGCTATCGTAGTAAAGACCGTCGCTTGCCCAGATGCACGCGTATGCATCGTAAAGATGATTGTTGTCGGGGTCGAAGTTTCGTTTTTCCCATGCCAGATGCAGCTTTAGCTTCTGCCACATCTCTCGCGCAAAATCGAGGTCGCCAGTCCAGTTTAGATGCCACAGAAGTTCGTCTATGTAGCACAGATTCATGTCGTAGTGATTCATGTTGTCTGCCTTGTTCGGATAGCGGCAGATGTAGCCGTTGCTATACATCGGCGAACCCCATTTCTTCTCGGCACGCGCAGAATTTAGAGCAGCATCTTGCATCGGATGACTGAATTTCTGCTCAACATTTGTAACCATGCTTTCGGCATAGTTGCTGAAATGCGTTCTTGCGCGGTCGTGCCAGCCAAGATAGTCGCCCGAGTAACCCGCTCTCCACCCCGGAAGTTGAACACGCCATCCCACAGCCCCGTGCAACCACACTTTTTCATCCCAAATACCGTCGGCAGCAGATGTAAGGACGCCGCCAAGAGTGTTAAGAAATTTATCTGGAGTATTTATAACTACTTGATTGGCAAGATGGTTGCTTTGTAACTGAGTAACGGCAAAGAGCATTTTCCCATCGTTAAGAGGCATCTTTGCAACCGAACCATCGTTATATCTTATATATATTTCCTTTTCTGGCTTTATCTCGGTTGTCATTAGCGGTTCGTGCTCCTTCGAAGCCTCAAAAAAGTTGGGCGTGGTTTCTACGCCCATGTCGCCATTTCGGTAAAGATGTTTCGCCTCAATCATCGAAACGACACAACTTATATGCGAGCCTTCTGGCATTTTGTTGCAGACAATCCGCCAGATAGCCTCGTCGTTGTCGTAACAGCACATAGCCGTCATGTCAATATCGATTCCGAGCGATGAGTTTCTTATGTAATATTTTCTCTGTCCGGGAAAGTAGTATGCTGTGCAAAGTTCCAGTTCGTCGAAGTTCAGCCTCTTGCCGTCTGCCAGATGCAGAAAGAACTGGATGTTTCTCTTTTCTTTTTTTGTGAAGGTGGCAAACACAGGCCGGTCGCTTGTCTCGAGTCTGAAATCGGAGTGTCCGCCATATAGGGCGCGAGTGTATCTGTTTTTTCCGTTATAAGAGGCAAATCCTCTGCCTTCTGGAAAATACTGAAGACTACGCTCAGCCTTTTGTGCATATATGTCAGATGATGACGCTAAAGTTAATAAGAATGTTAGTGTGTATCCAAATCTGTTTATCCTCATGTACTTTTTAATGTTTACTGTTCTTAAAATCCGTTGGCGTCTGCCCGGTAAACCGCTTGAAGTTGCTCAAAAACAGTTCGGGAGACGGGAATCCCAACTCATAAGCCACCTCCTTTGCCGTAAGTCTTTCTTCTGCAAGCAGTTTTTGGGCTTTTTTAATCTTCAAGGCGGCGAAATATTTGGCAGGCGATTCGCCGGTAATCAGTTTAAATTCCTTTCTGAACCACGAATAACTTACGCCAAGTTCTCTCGAAAGCACGTCCCAGTCTATCATTTCAGAGATGTGCTCGTTCATGTAAATCTTGCTCTGCTCAATTTTCTGCTTTGTCGAGAAACTAACGTCGTCGGTATTGTCGGCTGCGATGAACAGCAATCCGAAGATGTGGAACGTAATTCCCACAAGACAGTCCTGAAAATGCGAGAACTTGTTCTCTGCCATCGACAAGGCATTCAGAAACAACTGAATTATTTCAGAATTCAGACCAATGTTGAAGCAGCAGTTCTTCTGCTCCGGATATGTTCTTTTTATCAGATTGAAGAAAAAATCGCCCTCGAATCCGATGAAATATTCCTTCCATCCGGTTTTCTGAAGCGGATAATAGGTGTGCCGCTGTCCGGGATAAAGCAGGATGATTGTACCTTTCTTAATGTGTATCTCCTCGCAATCGGGGTCGTCGAGATTTGGAATAAAGATGCCCTCTCCGTCGGTTATGTACACAAGCTGATACTCGTTGAGCACTCTGCCCTTCTTCACGCTGAACAGATAACTTGCGGGGTGTTCGCTAACCGGATAGTTGCTTCCGGCAGGAATCTCCTGAAAGCCGACGGTATTTATCCACGCACCAAGCCTCTTCTCATCGTCGTGGTTTGTCAGATAAAAATAATTCGATTTAATAGTACACATTATAGTTAGCAGTACAAGTTTTTAATGATATAGAGTGCCACAAAGATACGAATTGTTTTGAATAAAAACAAGAAAACAAAAGAAAAAGGCAGACGTTATGCGCGTCTGCCCTATGAATAATACCGTTGTTAAACAAATATTAGTTGTTGATAAGAGCCTCGTACTCCTTAGTCTTAGCCTCGTTGTCTGTGTTGTAGTAAACACGATAGAGAGCCTGAATAAGAGTCTTGTCTTCTGGATTCAAAGCGCGAGCCTGCTCGTAGAATGGCTGAGCCTTGATGAAGAACTCCTTGAACTCCTTTCTGTCATACTTGTTTGTTGGAGTCTTGTCGCCATACTCCTGAGCCAAGAACTCGTAGCAGTTACCGATGCAAGTGTAGGCTGTACCGAAGTCGTCCTTAGCGTCGATAGACTTCTTGTAGTAAGAGATAGCCTCCTCGTACTTCTTGTTTGACTGCAACAGGTAACCCTTGATGAACAAGTTGTAGTAGTCGTTAGGGTTAGAAGCAAGCATGTCGTCGGCAAGCTTCATAGCCTTCTCCGGCTGGTTCTTTGAGTTGTAGTAGTCGACCATGCTACCGAAGAAGAACTGAGCCTCCTTAGGGAATGCCTTCATACCCTCGATAAGAGTCTCGGTATACTTAGCCTCGTCTTCCTTCTGCTTGTATGACTCAGCCTTGAACTGAATACTGTTCTTAGCCTCGTCTGCATTCTTTGACTTTGCACCATAAGCGGCATACTTGATAGCAGCATCGTAGTCCTTGTTGTTCATTGCTGCCATAGTAGCGTAGTAGCCGATAGTTGCAAGAAGTGTATCGGTTGCAGCAAGATTGTCCTTCTCGAACATCTTCAAGTTAACCTCGTCAACGTATGCGCCGAAGAACTTCTGTGCCTCTGGATACTTGTGAGCGTTGAAATAGTGGATACCACCGTTGATAAGGTTACCACGGTCTGCCTTCATGCGGGCAGAGTTGTCCTTTCTGTGCTTGAACTTAACCTTTCCCTTTGCATCTGGAACAGCCTCAAGTTCGTCGCACTTAGACCAGAACTCATACATCTTTACAACGCTGTTGTAGAACTTAGTTGTGTCGTAAGGCTTGCGAAGATACATCTTCTGGTTTTCCTCGTCGTTGATTTTTGACTGAACATAGCCTGCAATGTGCCATGCTTCTGCATTACTTTTAGTTTCAGGGCTGTTTGTTGCATCGAGGATAAGAGATTCTGCCTTGGCAAAGTTCTTGCCGTCGGCTTCTGCCTTAGCCTGCTTGATATTTGCAACCTGTGCGAAAGATACACCAGCAAGCATCATTAGAGATGCTGACAATAATACTTTCTTCATTTTTAGATTTATTAAATTAAACGTTTTTTTCTATTATGTCAAGCGGCAGGCGGCATGTCTCAACCGCCTTTCGCCTGTTTCTTAATTTATTCTTCGATATTCTCTGTTGTTGTATCCTGAGAAGTCTCGTTCTGAGCGTTGTCGTCGGCAATCTCATTTGGGTCGATGCCTTCCTCGAGTTCTTCCTCCTCGTCGGCAGCAGAAACCTTGCAGATGCTGCTGATGTGGTCGTTACGCTTCAAGAGGTCGATGAGTTTGACACCCTGAGTTGCGCGTCCCATGATGCGCACGTCGGCAACCTTCAGACGGATTGTTACGCCGCTCTTGTTGATAATCATCAAGTCGTTGTCGTTAGTAACCGCCTTGATAGCCACAACCTTACCTGTCTTATCTGTGATGTTCAGAGTCTTCACGCCCTTTGCGCCACGGTTGGTAATGCGGTAATCCTCAATCTCGCTTCTCTTTCCGAATCCCTTCTCGCTCACAACCATAACGGTCTGATTCTGAGGATCGTCAAGACAAATCATTCCTACAACTTCGTCCTCGCCGTCCTCGTCAAGAACGATACCCTTAACACCTGTTGATACACGACCGAGCGAGCGGCATGTGTTCTCGTTGAATCTTATTGTTCGGCCGTTGCGATTTGCAATCATCAACTCGTTGTCGCCGTTTGTCAGAACAACATCAACAACGCGGTCGTCTTCGCGGATATTGATTGCTATCACACCATTTGCACGCGGACGAGAGTACTGCTCAAGGCTTGTCTTCTTTATGATACCGTTCTTTGTACAGAATACCAAGTTGTGGCTCTTTACATATTCGGTATCGTTAAGGTTCTTGACGTTGATGAATGCGTTTACGGCATCATCAGCCTCGATGTTGAGCATATTCTGGATGGCGCGTCCCATTGATGTGCGGTTGCCCTCCGGAATCTCCCAGACCTTAAGCCAGTAGCAGCGTCCCTTCTTGGTGAAGAACATCATCGTGTTGTGGGTTGTAGCCTGATAGATGTACTCTATGAAGTCGCTGTTGCGCGTTGTGCTTGCCTTGGCACCTACACCGCCGCGAGCCTGCGATCTGAACTCGGCAAGCGGAGTACGCTTGATATAGCCGAGGTGTGATATTGTGATGACCATATCGTCATCTGCGTAGAAGTCTTCTGGGTTGAACTCATCGGCAGAAAGAACGATTTCTGAACGGCGGCTGTCGCCATACTTGTCCTTAACCTCAAGAAGTTCGTCCTTGATAACCTTCATACACAAGTCGTTGTCCGAAAGAATCTGCTGATAGTAAGCAATCATCTTCAACAACTCTTCATACTCAGCGTGCAACTGCTCCATCTGCAAACCTGTGAGCTGGCGCAGACGCATCTCGACGATTGCCTTAGCCTGAATCTCATCGAGTTCGAAGCGGCTCATCAAGCCTGATACTGCTGCCGCTGCATCGCGCGACGCACGGATTATGTGAACAACCTCATCGATATTGTCGCAGGCGATAATCAAGCCTTCCAAGATGTGTGCTCTCTCCTGAGCCTTGCGCAAATCGTACTGAGTGCGGCGGATAACCACATCGTGACGATGTTCAACGAAGTTGCTGATGCACTCTTTCAAAGAAAGCAGGCGTGGACGGCCGTGAACAAGGGCGATGCAGTTTACGCTGAAGCTGCTCTGCAAAGCCGTCATCTTGAACAGTTTGTTCAGAACTACGTTTGCGTTTGCGTCGCGCTTAACGTCTACTACGATACGCATACCCTCGCGGTCGGACTCATCGTTTACATTGCTGATGCCGTCGATGCGCTTGTCTATAACCATCTCGGCAATATTCTTGATGAGTTCAGCCTTGTTTACGCCGTAAGGAATCTCTGTTACTACGATTTTGTCGTGAGCAACATCGCTCTCTATCTCAGCCTTGGCGCGCATAACCACGCGACCTCTACCTGTTTCGTAGGCATCGCGAACGCCGCCCATACCATATATGTATCCTCCTGTTGGGAAGTCTGGAGCCTTGATGTACTGCATCAAACCGTCAACGTCGATGTCGCGGTTGTCGATGAACGCAACGCATCCGTCAATAACCTCGCAGAGGTTGTGTGTAGGAATGTTTGTAGCCATACCCACGGCAATACCGTTAGCGCCGTTTACCAGAAGGTTCGGAATGCGTGTCGGCATTACTGTCGGCTCTTTCAATGTATCATCGAAGTTTGGAGCCATGTCTACAGTCTCTTTCTCAAGATCCTGCATCATTGCCTCGCCAAGTTCAGACAGACGCGCCTCGGTGTAACGCATTGCTGCTGCGCCGTCGCCGTCTACCGAACCAAAGTTACCCTGACCGTCAACAAGAGTGTATCTCATGTTCCAGTTCTGAGCCATGCGCACCAGCGCACCATAAACAGAAGAGTCGCCGTGTGGATGGTACTTACCGAGTACCTCACCTACGATACGCGCACTTTTCTTGTATGGTTTGTCATGTGTGTTGCCCAACTCGCCCATTCCGTAGAGGATACGGCGATGAACAGGTTTGAATCCGTCTCTTACATCCGGCAATGCTCGCGCTACGATTACCGACATAGAGTAGTCGATGTAAGAGGACTTCATCTCCTCCTCAATGTTGACTTTTCTAATTCTGTCTACTTCAGCCATTTATTATTTCGTTTTTAGTATTTTTAATGCCTTAAAAACCGTAAAATCCGTTTTAAGCGGCTTTTCGGCTCGTTTTTAGCGTCCAAAGATATTTATTTTGCGCGAATCAAAGTGTTAAAAAATGTAAAGAAATGTTAATTTGATGTTAAATTTTGCTTAATCTATGGCTTCAGAAACTCTTTTTTGTTTTGCTCTTCAGCCAAAATCGATGCAAATGTAACCCATAAGGTTTATTTAGCCAAATATATTTGTCTGTATTTAATTAGGTGTAACATTTTTTAACTTTCGCGCTATGGGCTTGGCTGTTTGTGCCCAAAAAAAGCCGAAGAGTGACTTTTGCCAAAACAATCTTTTGAAAAGTTGTTTCGATTTCGATTTTTGTTGTACCTTTACATGGCATTTCTCCCGAACGAAACCCGAAGGAATCCCGAACAAGGTTTGAACGATTCTTAATGGCAGAGTTTGCAAATTCTCCAAGCGAGTATAATCTAAAAAAATAAGGAAATGAACAAATACAAGAAGGCAATAGAACGAAACGAGGTCAGGGATTTTCTCTTTGGCTATGGTGAGTATTATCACCATGATCGCGATTGGGGAACTCATGTACAGAATTACTGATTGTATTACGGTTTTACAACACACACAAATATTTGTGTCGAATTCGCGCATTAAACAAATAAATACAAGCCTGCAAACAAAGTCCAAACAAAATACCTGAATTAAACTAAACAAACACATCATCCAACGTCCGCAATCAAAAATAAGTTGAACAAATTCGGCAAAATTTTCACATCTAAAATAATAGTGTTATCTTTGCAGTTCACAAAATTACAAAGCGAAATAAAATGGAAGCAAAATATACTCCGGAGTGTATAACTCTGCTCGAACAAAGCAAGGAAACTGCAAAGACTTTTGGTGGCGGTGGAATAAAGCCGGAACACATTTTCTACACGCTTCTGACGATGAAAAATCAGTATATCAACAGTATACTCGAGTCGTTCGGCGTTAATATCCCCGATGTGATTAGCAACATGGAGAGCCATCTGCACACGTCAAACGTGCTTGAGGTTGGCAACAGCGGCGAGGAAGGAGTTCTCACGTCAGAGTCTATGCGATACATCTCTGCTGCCGAGGACGAGGCTTACGTTCTTGGCGATGAGTTTACTGACCTCATACATGTCCTTCTGGCATCGCTCAAATTCACGATGTTCATCGGCACATTCTTGCTTAGCAAATACAATCTGACATACGAATCTCTGTCTACTTTTATCGAAAATGAGGGTACGGAAGATGAGATGCACCTGTCCGATGATTCGTCTTACGACTACGAAGAAGACGATATTGACGACGAGGACGAAATGTTTGACGAAAACGACGATTCGTTCTCTAAAAACGCAGGCCAGCCGATGTTCGGAAACGGCTCTGCACCTGCTCAGAAAAGCGTGAAGCAGGCAAAGGCAACCCCTACCCTAAACAAGTATGCCGTTAATCTGTCGCAAAAGGCAGCCGAAGGCAAACTCGACAACGTTATAGGTCGCGAGAAGGAGATTGAACGCGTCATTCAGATTCTGTGCCGCCGAAAGAAGAACAATCCAATACTCATAGGCGAGGCCGGCGTGGGCAAAAGCGCCATCGTTGAAGGTCTGGCGCAGAAGATAGCATCGAAGCACATCGTTCCACAGTTGCTCGACAAGAAAATCTACACGCTCGACCTCTCGCTCGTGGTTGCTGGAACAAAGTATCGCGGTCAGTTTGAGGAGCGAATGCAAGCTATAATGAAGGAGATGAAGCAGAATACCGACATCATCCTCTTCATCGACGAGATTCATACGCTTGTAGGCTCGGGCGCAGGCGGCGGAAGCATGGACGGAGCAAACATTCTGAAGCCGGCTCTTGCTCGCGGAGAGATTCGCTGCATCGGCGCAACCACCACAAAGGAATACAAGTTGAGCATCGAGAAAGACGGTGCTCTGGAACGACGTTTCCAGAAGGTAATGGTAGAGCCAACAAGCATCGAGGAGACAATAGAGATTCTGAACAAGACAAAAGAATATTACGAGAAGCATCACAACGTTAAATATACTGATGCTGCCATAGAGGCGTGCGTAAAACTGACTGAGCGCTACATCACAAACCGATGTCTGCCAGACAAGGCCATCGACGCCCTCGACGAGGCAGGCTCACGCCTTCAGATTCATATCGACGACATTCCAAGTTCTATAATAAAGAAGGAGGAGGAATTGGCGCAGGTTATGAAGATGAAGAATAATGCTGCAGAGGAACAGAACTTCGAACTTGCAGCAAGTTTCCGCGACCGTGGCATAATGCTCGAAAACGAGATTCAGCAAGAGAAGAACAGATGGAAGGAAAATCTGTCGAAAAAGCGCATGACGGTAGACGCAGACACCATAGCCGAAACCGTTTCGCTTATGAGCGGAATACCAATCCAGCGACTTGCAAAGGACGAGAGCGTGCGCATTAAGGATATGCGCCAGACGCTTAAATCGCACGTCATTGCACAAGATACAGCCATCGACAATTTGGTGAACGCAATCCAGCGCAGCCGCGTGGGACTGAAAGACCCTAACCGACCTATCGGCTCGTTCCTCTTCATCGGTCCTACTGGTATCGGAAAGACTTATCTTGCCAAAGAACTTGCAAAATGTATGTTCGGCACGGAAGATGCGCTAATCCGCATAGACATGAGCGAATACATGGACAAATATAACGTTAGCCGAATGGTTGGCGCGGCTCCGGGATATGTTGGCTATGAAGAGGGCGGACAACTGACCGAGAAAGTGCGCCGTCATCCCTACTCTATCGTGCTTTTCGACGAGATTGAGAAGGCGCATCCCGACATCTTCAACATTCTTCTTCAGGTGATGGACGACGGCCGTCTGACCGACAGCGAAGGCCGTACGGTAAACTTTAAGAATACCGTAATCATCATGACATCGAATGTGGGAACACGCAAACTGAAGGATTTCAGCCATCAACTCGGATTCTCATTCAACTACGGCGAACTGAACAAGGAACAGGCCGACGAGGTTATCAAAAAAGCCGTGAACAAACAGTTCTCGCCTGAGTTCATAAACCGAATAGACAAGATTATCCAGTTCCAGCAACTCGACGAGGCTGCAATTCTGAAGATTGTAGACCTTGAATTGTCCAAACTCCATAAGCGCATCTTCGATATGAAGTTTGCCCTGCGTGTGTCTGATGCGGCAAAGAAATTCATAGCAAAGAAGGGCTACGACGTTCAGTTCGGAGCGCGTCCGTTACGTCGCGCCATCGAAAACTACATCGAAGACGACGTTGCAGACTTGCTTGTAAACAACAATCTGCCTGAGTGGTCTGTCATCTTTGCCGACTACAACGAAGGCGACGAACGACTGACCATCAAAGTTGAAAATGAAAAAAGCAAAGATGAACAGGACGCATCTGCGCGGCAAACAAATTTAAATTGATTTAAATCAATAAATACTAAATATCATGCTAAAAAACATTGTTTTGTTTGCATGAAAAGCACAGATGTCATATCTTTGCACCAACAAAAAGAGATAAAGGTAAAGATTGTATACAAAAAAGGATAATATTACTGGTGTTACAAAGGTTAAAGATTGTAAGGATAATTAAAAAGGAAAGTTTAGTTTTAATTGAAGAGGTTAAAGATTGAACAGAAAAGATTCAAAGGGTAACAGAGAATAAAGATTGAATGAATAATTTTCGAGAAAGAACAAATTACTTGAGTAATGAGAAAAAGAGTCGCTTATTGTAAGTGGCTCTTTTTTCGTTATTTATTTGGTGATAACTGCGCTTTTTGCTATATTTGCACGAATTTTTTATACGAGCATGAGATTCAGAATTGCAAAATATATTTTCACCGTTATACTTTGTCTGCTTTCATTCCTTACGCTGAACGCACAAAAAAGAACGAAAAATAAACTAACTGCTCCAATCCCGAGCAGCAATTATAGCGGAATAGATGTATCGCACCACAATGGCAAAATTGACTGGAATAAAGTAAAGAAAAACCGCAGGATAAAATTCGTTTACATAAAGGCAACAGAGGGCGCAGACTTCGTAGACCCAGAATACAACCGCAACCTGAAAGGCGCGCGCAAGGCTGGTTTCAAAGTTGGAAGTTACCACTACTTTCACATGACATCATCGCCCGAATGGCAGTTCAAGAACTTCATAAAACATGCTCCGAAGAAAAAGCAGGACCTTGTGCCGATGGTCGACTTTGAGACGTGCGACGGCTATAGCATAAAGCGCACACGCAAGGCTCTGAAAAAATTCGTGTCTCTGCTCGAAAAATATTACGGTAAGAAACCTATTATATATAGTACGATGTCGCATTACAACGACATCCTCGCCCCCGAATTCAACAGATACCACCTGTACATAGGCAGATACAGCGACTGTCCGCCTGTGATTAGAGGAAAGGGCACGTACACGATTTGGCAGTACAGCGAAACAGGAAGAGTGAAGGGCATAAAACGCTACGTCGACCTTGCCAGATTCCATGACAAGCACAATCTGAAGGAACTTTATCTGCGCTAAAACATAGAATCGACCAATAAAATACCTTAATGGCACAATATTTTCTTTAAAAAGATTACATTTTTTTTAATTTATTTGTATATTTGCACCGAATAGTAAAAGTTGAGTTTTATTAAAAACTTTAATCTTGATCAAAAATGAAATTTAAAGTAATAGCATTACTTCTTGCAGGCCTTTTTTCTTGCACTTCTGTGTCGTTGGCACAGACAGATGACAAGGTCTACCAGATTGTAGACATTCCAGCTACATTTCCGGGAGGGACTGAAAGTTGTATGAAATATATAGCATCACACCTTGAATACCCACAGAAAGCATTGGAGAAAGGAGTTCAGGGTAAAGTAACCGTTGGTTTCACGGTAGAGATTGACGGCTCAATTACAGATATTGGCGTTGTAAAATCGGTAGACCCTGATCTTGACGCAGAGGCTATGCGCATCTTTTCAAAAATGCCAAACTGGCAGCCGGGCGAGTTGAACGGACAAAAGGTAAGATGCGAATGTTATTTCCCTGTGATTTTCAAGTTAAGATAATACAGAATGTTAGCATAACATAAAAGGCGGAATCAAATAAAGATTCCGCCTTTTATGTTTATTACTGCTTATTCTGCTGTTTCGTAAGTTTTCTGAGAATGTCTCGGTTAAGAATGAGAATCTTACGGTTTGTCCTGACAATCTCCGACCTTACCTTGTCGATAACTTCGGTATGAAAAGCGTCGAGATTGACATATTCGAAGAATGTCTTCACAAAGTTGAAAACCATCGGTTTGGCTTCGGTATTTACAACAACCTTGAGTCCGCCGCTAATCATCTCGACCTCAACATCGGCATCACTCATTACAGGGTCTCCGTCGTAGTGGATAACGCCGGGTTTGCTGCGATGGATAGTCAGTTTTTTACATCTGAACGACTTTATACAACTGTTCTTCTCTATCGTCTTTGTAAAAAGCTGAAGAGCGATAGCCGTTGCCTCCAGCATATTGAAAGGCTCCATTACCGTAACATCCATAAGTCCGTCGCTCATAGATGCATTGGGGGCGATGTAAGCATTATTTCCGTATTGAGAAGCGTTGGCACAAGCTATCAGAAAGGCTTTGTATTTGTGCGTGCCAGCCTCGTCTTCAATCTCGTAAGTCTCGGGCTTGTACCTTACACCCTCGCGAAGCGTGTTTTCGAGATAAGTCAGAGGTCCTCGCTTTCCTGCCTGAGCAAACTTTGCGCTGATAAAGGCATCGAAGCCAACTCCGCATGTGCAGAAGAACGGCAGTCCGTTTATCTTGCCATAATCAACACTTTCAACCACACCTTTATTTATAATGTCGATGGCTTTCTTTGCCTCCATCGAAATCTGCAAGTGTCTTGCCAGTCCGTTTCCCGAACCGCACGGAATAATGCCGAGCGCCGTATTGGTGTGCGTAAGCGAGCGTGCAACCTCGTTTACTGTTCCGTCTCCGCCAATGGCAACGACAATATCAATGCCGTCTTTCGCTGCCTGCTCGGCAAGTATCGCCGCATGTCCTGCGTATTCAGTCTTCTTAATCTCGTATGTGTACTTGTTCTTGTCGAGTGATGACTCAATCTGTTTCAGGATTGCTTCCTTGCCTTTTGTTCCGGATATAGGATTGACAATAAAGACTACCTTTTTTATAATCATATATGAGTTGATATCTTTTTGAGTTGACAAAATTATAACAAAATAAATGAATAGACGAAAAAAGGGGCTGACTTTTGGTCACTATTGTATTTTTTTCTACATTTTTATTCGACAAGTCAGATTTCTTACTATCTTTGCACAGTTTTTTGTGTTCGTAGAAATGTACACAGCGGAAAAACAACGGGTTTGTCCCGACAGAAAATTGATTTATGGGTTTATTACAAGAAAAATTTAGTAAATATACCGAGCCTCAAAAATATAAGGATTTAGGTATATATCCATACTTCCGCGAAATTGATAGTCCACAGGACACGGAAGTTAACATGGACGGTCATAAGGTTCTTATGTTTGGTTCAAACTCATACATGGGCTTGACATACGACCAGAGAATTATCAACGCTTCAATCGAAGCAACAAAGAAGTACGGAACAGGTTGCGCCGGTTCAAGATTTCTGAACGGAACACTTGACATCCACGTTTCTCTTGAGAAAGAGTTTGCAGAGTTCCTTCACAAGGACGAGGCAATGGTATTCTCAACAGGTTTTTCAGTTAACGCAGGTGTCATCTCTGCCATCGGTAGAGACCGCCACGCTACTTTAATCTGTGATGACCGCGACCACGCTTCTATCGTTGACGGTTGTTCAAACTCGTTTGCCAAGACACTCAAGTACAAGCACAACGACATGGATGCTCTTGAGAGATTGCTTGCTAACTTGCCAGAAGACCAGATTAAGCTCATCATCGTTGATGGTGTCTTCTCTATGGAAGGTGACCTTGCTCCGCTTGACAAGATTGTTGAGTTGAAGAAGAAGTACAATGCCAGTCTGATGGTTGACGAGGCTCACGGCTTCGGTGTATTCGGAAAGCAAGGTAGAGGTGTTTGCGACCACTTTGGCGTTACCGACGATGTTGATATCATTATGGGTACATTCTCGAAGTCGCTCGCTTCAATCGGTGGTTTCTGTGCTGCGGACAAGTACACAATGAACTATCTGCGTCACACAACTCGTACGTACATCTTTACAGCAAGTGCAACTCCGGGTGCTACGGCAGCAGCTCGCGAGGCTCTTCACATTATTCAGAACGAGCCTGAGCGTCAGCAGCATTTGTGGGATGTTACTAACTACGCTTTGAAGCGTTTCCGCGAGGAGGGCTTCGAGATTGGTGAGACTGAGTCTCCTATCATCCCATTGTATGTTCGTGACCCTATAAAGACTTTCGAGGTAACAAAGATGGCTTTCGAAGAAGGTGTGTTCATCAACCCTGTTGTTCCGCCAGCATGTGCTCCTCAGGATACTTTGGTTCGCTTTGCACTTATGGCAACTCACACAAAAGAGCAGGTTGACCTTGGCGTTGACCGCCTGAAGAAGTGCTTCAAGGCACTTGAGATTATTAAGTAAAAAAGAATTTTCTTGATATAAGAAAGTCCGTGATCGCTGATG
>JAEEGI010011137.1_pt1 | contig 19450 bp, 16 predicted proteins | sample 8958751 | NCBI WGS metagenome assembly JAEEGI01 (sample SAMN16246545, study PRJNA631951) | gut metagenome | biome: gut microbiome; feature: rumen; material: KS-attached | host: Bos | place: Iran: Karaj | collected 2018-10 | reverse complement strand
CATACCAGATGTCAAGACACTTCTCAAAAACTTGATATTTGTCCCGATTTGCTTCATACTTGGAAAAAAGGAGGCTCTGCCATGTTCAGAAGATCATTGCTTGCGATAGCGCTGCTGTGCCTCGCGATAGCGGCCTGCCCGCTCAGAGCGGAGGCTGCGGGAGGAGTGCCTGTCGATACCGCGAATTTCCCCGACGCGGTCTTCCGCGGCTACGTTTCAGAAAACATAGATACCGACGGAAGCGGCGATCTCGGCACGGAGGAGATAGCGGCCGTCAAGGAGATCAGCCTCATAGAAAAGGGAATAGAAAAGCTGGACGGCGTAGAGATATTTACCGAGCTCAAGAAGCTGTCCTGTGCCCAGAACCTGCTGCAGACCCTCGACCTCAGCAGCAACAAAAAACTCGAATTTCTGAACTGCTTGGGCAACAAGCTGACGGAGCTCAAGCTCCCCAACCGCCATACTCTCACGGAACTGCACTGCAGCTCCAACCGCCTCTCGAAGCTGGACGTCTCTGGATGCTCCACTCTCAAGGAACTGACCGCCGCGGGCAACCCGCTCGATAAGATGGGGGACGGCCTGGATCTGGAGTATTTCAGCGATCTGTATTATCTCAACCTCGAGAACTGCACGGGCCTGAGCTCTCTGAACTGCAGCTCCTGCCCTCTGGTGACCTTGAAAGTAGATGGATGCAGCTCGCTGAAAACGCTCACGTGCACTGGCAGCCAGCTGACAAATCTGACTTTGAACCGCTGCGGCTCCATCGAAACGCTCTACTGCATCGGGAGCAAGCTCTCCAGGCTGGATGTGTCCGGCCACAGCAGCCTGAAGATCCTGAACGCAGCAAACAACAAATCGCTGAAGGAGCTCTACTGCGGCGGCTGCGCCCTGACCGCTCTGGATGTGAGCCTGTGCCCGAATCTGGAGCAGCTGGACTGCTCGCAGAACGCCCTGAGCTCTCTCGACATCACGGGCTGCCCCAAGCTGTATCGGACCTATGTCAACGGCAATGATCTGGCGGAGCTGAATATAAGCAAGTGCCCGCTGCTGGCCGACGCGGTCGAGAACGGCAGCTCGTCCCAGACGGAGGGCGTCATTACCTACTTCAACGGCGATAACGAGCTGAAGGCGGACGCGGATACCGAGGTCATTGCAGGCGTCGCTGTGCCCGTCATTACGGCTCATCCGGTAACGCGCGTCGTTCGCGCCGGCAGCTCGGTCAGCTTCAAGGTCTCCGCGAGCGGATACGGTCTGTCATACAAGTGGCAGATTAGCAACGACGGAGATATCTGGGGATACCTGACTGGTGAAGGCTGGAATACCGACACCTACACCATCAATTCCGTGTCTGTAGAAGCCAGCGGCACCCGCTATCGCTGCGAAGTGAGCAACAGCGCGGGGAGCGTGATGTCGCACAGCGCTCAACTGACTGTCGTAACTCCTCCCGGTTTCCTGCTGCCGGGTGATGTCAATCTTGACGAGACTGTCGATTCCAAGGACCTCACCGCGCTCGCCAGGCACGTCGCACAGATAAGCGAGCTCACCGACCCGACCGCCCGCGCTAACGCCGACGTGAACGGCGACCGCGATATAAGCTCCACGGATCTGACCAAGCTCGCGCGCTTCACCGCTCATATCATAGACACGCTCGAGTAGGTCTGCCTCGCGCACATTAGAAATCAAAGATCCCCCTGTCCGTAACGGACGGGGGGATCTCTTCGTGTTTCTTGTTTCGCGGCGCGCTTCGGGCGCGCTGCTGACGCCGCGGCGCTTCCGCTTCTAAGCTGCGTCTACTCCTTCTCGAGCAGGTGAACGTTCGCCTCCTCGAAGACCAGGCGGCACTCATCGCCGACCTGGTAGATCTTCTTGTTCTTGGGGTTGTACTCCTGAAGCTTGACGAGATGGTCTCCGACCATCACGTGGTAGTTCTGGTAGGAGCCCATGAAGGCCGAGAGCAGGACCTTGCAGGGGAGTCCGCCTTCGTCCGCGAGGGTCGCGGATTCGGGGCGCAGGACTATGGTCTTGCCCGGCTTGCCGATCAGCTCGCCCGGGAGGAAGTTCGCCTCGCCGATGAAGTCGGCTACGAACTCGTTCTTCGGGTGGTAGTAGATCTCCTGCGGGGAGCCCATCTGCTCGACGACTCCCTTGCTCATGATGATGATGTTGTCGGAGAGCGCCATGGCCTCGGACTGGTCGTGGGTGACGTAGATCGCGGTGATGCCGACCTCCTGCTGGATGCGGCGGATCTCGGTCCTCATCGTTACCCTGAGCTTAGCGTCGAGGTTGGAGAGCGGCTCGTCGAAGAGCAGCACGGAGGGCTCGATGACGAGCGCCCTGGCGAGGGCTACTCTCTGCTGCTGGCCGCCGGAGAGCTGGTTGGTCATGCGGCTCTCCATGCCTTCGAGCTCGACCAGCTTGAGAACGCGGGTGACTCTCTCCTTGATCTCGTCCTGAGGCACCTTGCGGAGCTTGAGGCCGTAGGCCACGTTGTCGAATACGTTGTAGTGGGGGAGCAGCGCGTAGGACTGGAAGACCATCGCGGTGTCTCTCTTGTTGGGGGTGAGCTCGTTGATCGGCTCGTCGCCGAGGTAGATCTCGCCCTCGTCGGGGGATTCGAAGCCGGCGATCATCCTCAGCGTGGTGGTCTTGCCGCAGCCGGAGGGGCCGAGCAGGGTCACGAAAGTGCCGGGCTCGATGTTGAGCGAGGTGTCCTTGACGGCGTAGAATTCCTTTCCGCTCTTTGGATCCTTGTATATCTTGGAGATGTGCTCGAGGCGCACGCCCTTCTTGATCTTTTCCATTTTAGTCCTCCTTGACTACCTTGCTGGTACCGAAGTGCTTGATGAAGAGGTTCATCAGGAGCACGGCTCCGTAGGTGATAAGTATCAGTATGGTCGCGAACGCGCAGGCCAGTCCGTAGGAGCCCTTCTCCGCGAACTCGTTGATCTGCACGGTGATGAGCAGGAACTGCGGGGTGACCAGCAGTATGATCGCGGAGATAGCGGTTATGCTCCTCACGAACGAGGTGACCAGTCCGGAGAGGAAGGAATCCTTGATCAGCGGCAGGGTCACGGTCATGAACACCTTGAAGCTGTCCGCGCCCATGTCGTAGGCGGATTCCTCTATGGACTTGTCGATCTGGCGCAGGGCCGAGATGCCCGAGCGCGTGCCGGTGGGCAGCGAGCGCACCACGAACACTATGATCAGTATCGCGGCGGTGCCGTAGATCTCCTTGAGGAAGCCGGTGTGGAAGATGCCTCCGGAGAAGCCTCTTATGTATCCTACGCCGAGTACCGTTCCGGGAACGGCCATGGCCAGCATGGATACCGCTTCGATGAAGCCCTTGGCCTTGAAGTTCCTCTTGACCACGAGGTAGGAGATGATCATGGAGAGCAGGGCTGTGATGGGCGCCGAGATGAGCGAGAGGACGAAGGAGTCCTTGAACGCCTTGAAGCCCTTGTACCTGGTGAATACCAGCTGATACCACTTGAAGGTGAAGGGGAAGAAGCTGTAGCCCCAGGTCGGGAAGAGCGAGCCGATGGGCACGCAGATGTACATCAGTATGACGAAGCTCGCCACGAGGCTGCACAGTATGGTGAGCGGCAGGCGCACGCTCCTGTCCTCGATGAGCATCCTGCCCCTGGAGGCCTTTCCGGTGAGCGTGGCGGCCGTCTTCTTTTCGAGATAGTATTTCTGGACCGCGAACATCAGAAGCGTGATGCACAGCAGCACGACCGCCATCGCGGCGGCGCCGGGCTTGTCATAGGCTCCGGTTATCTGCAGGTAGATGGTCGTGGCCAGGGTGTCGTAGGAGCCTCCGATGATCATCGGGTTCGCGAAGTCCGCGATCGACTCGATGAAGGTCACCAGGAAGGCGTTGCCGAGTCCCGGCAGGATCAGCGGAAGGGTGACGCTCGTGAACACCTTGGAGCGGCTGGCTCCCATGTCTCTCGCGGCTTCCTCCAGCGAGGGATCGATGTTCTTGAGCAGGCCCTTGAGCATCATGTAGCAGACCGGGAAGAAGGTCAGGGTCTGTACTATGACTATGCCCCAGTAGCCGTAGACGCTGTTGTGGTATATGTGCAGCAGGTAGCGCGTTATGATGCCCGCCTTGCCGAAGAGCATTATCATCGACAGGGAGAGCACGAACGGAGGCGACACGACGGGCAGCATCGATACTACCTTGAAGAGGCCGCCGGTGAACCTGCCCATGCGCACGTACACCTCCACGTAGGCGAACAGCAGGCCTATGAGGGTGGAGGCGATGCCGACCACGAAGCCTATCTTGAGAGTGTTCCCGATAGCCCTCGTGAACGACGGCATGTTGAATATCCTTTGGAAGATCGAGATCCCGAACTGCCCGTCGCCCACGAAGCTGTCCACGAGAAGTATGGCCAGCGGGTAGAGGACGAAGAGGGTCAGGAAGGTGATCAGCAGGACTATGGTCGTGACCATTATGGGGTCGGCCATGAGCTTCTTGCGATCAAGATCTGCTCCTTGCTTTGATCGAGCCATAAGGGGCTCCTTTCATAAAAACAGGGGCGGACGGCATATGCCGCCGCCCCAAGATACTGATGCGGTAGTCTTTGAGACGCTACTTGACCTGGAACCTGGACTCGTCGCCGGTGTTGGCGCCGGAGTTGGCCAGAGCGGTCATGACCTCTTCAACGTAGGTCTTGATGTTGGCGGTGGCGTCCTCGAAGTCGTAGTCGATAACGTTGTTCGGGTCGAGGCCGAAGTCATAGGCGGCCTGCGGCTGGGTGGCGTTGTCGAGGACGAGGAACTGATAGGAACCGTTCTCCTGAGCGAGGTTCACGCAGTCCGGGGACAGGGCGTACTCGATCCAGAGCTTGGCGGCGTTCGGGTGCTTGGCTCCCTTGAACACGGCGGTGGCGCCGATCTCGCAGGTGGTGCCGCTGGACGGGATGATGAGCGAGATGTTCTTGTAGCCGTTGTCGAGGATCTGGGTGATTCCGTCATGCAGGAAGCCGATGCCGATGACGCACTCGCCGGTGCCGACGTTCTTGGACGGGCCGGAGCCGGACTTGGTGTAGACTTCGATGTTCTTATCGAGGTCTACGAGGTACTGGATACCCTCGTCATGGCCGTACTTCTGGATCATGGTGTTGATGACCAGCTTGGCGGTTCCGGCGGTGTTGTAGTTGGAGAGCCAGATGAGTCCCTGATACTCGGGCTTGAGCAGGTCGGGGAAGTCCTTCGGGGCTTCGAGGCCGAGTCTGCTGAGCTCATCGGTGTTCACCATGAATCCGAGGATTCCGGTGTAGATTCCGAACCACATGTTGTCCTTGTGCTTGAACGCGTCCTTGGTGATGTGGGAAGCGTGTACGGCGTCGTACGGGTCGAGCCAGCCCTCAGAGGCCAGCACGTTGTACGGATCGGTGGTGCCGCCGAAGAATACGTCGGCGGAGGGGTTGCCCTTCTCCTCCTCGATCTTGGCCTGGACTTCGCCGGTGGACAGTCTCTGATAGGAGACCTTGATGCCGAAGAGCTCCTCGAAGTGAGCGCAGGCAGCGGAGAGGTACTCCTCCTCGCAGGAGCCGTAAACTACGAGCTCGCCTTCCTTCTGGGCAGCCTCGATGAGGTCCTCGAGACCTTCAAATCCCGCGGGAGCGACGACCTTGGTCTCTTCTTCTTTCTTCTCTTCCTTCTTTTCTCCGCAGGCGGCAAGGCTGAAGACCATTGCCAGAGCGAGAAGGATCGCTAAAAGCTTTTTCATAATAATTCTCCTCCTAAAATTTCAGGGCCGCCTCCGGCCTCGCGGCCGGTCCAGGCGTACGCCCTCAACTCCATATTTTACGTGCGTATAGGAAGATAGTCAAGTATAACGGAATTATATAAATGGAGGCGCTGCGAGCCGGCCGCGGCCCGCTCAGTCTCTATATTGGTCCGCTCAGGGGAAAGCGCCCGGGGGATGCCGGCCGCGAATACTTCCTCCTCCGGAGCATAATGGGCTATAAACGCCGCGCTTCGCGGGTTATAATATCCTCATGAGCGCGCTCTATCTCAAGATCATAGCCATGGTGACGATGCTGATCGACCACTGCGGGGACGTATTCTTCCCGCGGCTGTATTTCATGCGCGTCATAGGGCGGGTCGCGATGCCGCTGTACAGCCTCATGCTGGCGGACTCCTGCAGGCATCTGAAGGACCGGCCGGACAGGATGAGGCGCTTTCTGGCGTTTCTGGCCGTGTCGGCTCTGATCTCGGAGCCGTTCTACGATGAGTGCTTCTTCGGCGGCTTCCCGTCGCCAGAGAGTCACAACCAGGTGCTGCAGTTCCTGAGCTTCGCGGCGGCATACGCTATCTGCGCGTGGATAGACAGACGCTTCAGAGGGGAGAGGAGCGCTGGGGACTCAGCCCCTGCGGGGACTGAGCTTGCGGCTCCGGCACGGGACAGCGGGGATCTCTCCGCTGCGTCTGTCCTGAAGTTCACCGTCTGGGCTGCCGTGACCGCGCTCAACTGGTACTTCAGGCCGGGCTACGCCGCGGCGGGAATACTGCTTCCGCTCGCGTACCTGCGCTATCTGGACAGGCTCGGGGGCATGAGCCGCGGGGAGCGCCTCCGCGTGAACGCGCTGCTCATGCTGGGCTTCATCTACTGCCAGGCGGCCGAGCAGTTCACGGAATATCTCGGCGCCAGGGGACTGATATACGCCGCGGCGGCTGCCGTCATACCGAACCTCAACTGGGGCGTATTTCTGGCCGTGCCGTTTCTGGCCGCCTACGACGGCAGCTACGGCAGGGTATCGAAGCTGTTCAAGAGGGCCTACAGGGCCTTCTACCCGCTGCATCTCGCGGCGATCTATCTGCTGATGAGGGCGCTGTGACGGCCCGCGCTGACGAGCGTCACTGAAGAGCTCAAGATAAAGGGGGAAAATATGGACGGGTCTGTCTATCAGATCATAAAGAGCAGCCTGGACGGGGAAGGAAGGCTTCCCGCCGGCTTCAGCCTGCCGGATGAGCCCGGGAAGGGCATACGCTGGGCTCCCGGCGCGCAGGACGGGGTATTCTTGTATCACATGTTCGATCCCGGCGACGCCGGCTTGAGCGACGGGCAGAGGGAGCTCATGGAGCAGGGCGTAAGCGCTCTCGCGGATCTCAACTTCCCCGTTGCGGACGCGCTCTTCGGGGAGCTCACCCGCGATAGGCGCGCCGTTTCGCTGGTCGATCCCCTGCAGCGCTGCGTGATCGACAGGCAGGCGGAGATCGATCCTGACGACATGTTCAACGCCGCCGTGCTTCTGATGACCTGTTCGGAGAATCCCGAGTGCGTCAAGATCGGCCTGGAGCTCATGGAGCTCTTCACGCAGGTGGATGCCGGGACCGCGGACGTTATAAGGACGCTCGGGGCGTACGACGAGTTTACGCTCTGCGCAATATGGGCTTTTCAGAGGAGCGGGGACCTGAACAGCGAGATCTTCGAGTTCGCGAAAAAGGTCCGCGGCTGGGGCAGGATACACGCGGTAGAGCGCCTCGAGCCTGAGACTGAGGAGATCAGGAGCTGGCTGCTCACCGACGGAGCGGACAACGACGTCATGAGCGCGTATTCGGCGCTGGCCTGCTGGGACAAGTCCGGCGCGGAGGAGCTGCTCTTCTCAGATCCCGCGGGCATAGGCAGGGAGCAGTACGCGGGGCTCTCGCTCATCATGGGCGGCCTTCTGGACGAGGGGCCGGTGCCCGGGATCTCGCAGCTCCCGGACAGGGCTGAGATACTGAAGAGATTCCTGGAGCTCTCGGAGCGCTTCGAGCTCAGCGAGGAGGAAGAATGCATCGTCTCCGCCGCTGAGGACAGGCTTAAGGAGGAGGCGTAGCTTATGAAGAGCACTCTCAGAAAGAGCGATTTTGAGGAGATCTACAGGCTGCTCGACACGGTCTCGCCGCTGGACTGCGACTGCGGGACTCTGTGCGGCGCGGCATGCTGCACCAAGGGCGACGACCCAGAGATGGGGATATACCTGCTGCCGGGCGAAGAGAAGCTCTTCGACCGTGACGAGGACTGGCTCGAGTGGAGCACGGAGAGGGCCGAGGACTATGATTTTCCGGATTCATGGCGCGGCGCCGTGCACTTCATACGCTGCAAGACCCCGCCCGTCTGCCCCCGCGAGAAGCGGCCCATACAGTGCCGCAGCTTTCCGCTCCTCCCGCATCTGAGCGAGGACGGCGAGCTGAGCCTGGTCTACAACGACTTCGAGACCCCTTACCGCTGCCCGCTCATCGAGGAGGAGATCCCTCTGAACGACGATTTCGTCTTCGTGACTCTCGAGGCATGGAGGCGCCTGATACAGGATCCGCTGATCTACGACCTCGTGAGGATGGATTCGAAGGCCCGCGAGGAGGACATTATGGAGCTCGCGGAGAAGCTGGGGCGCTGAGCGCGCCCGCGGCGCGGAATGCGCCGAGAATGACCGGCGCGCAGGAGAGCTTGAAGGGCGCCGCCGCGCATAGATCATGAAAAAACTCCGGGGTATCCCGGAGTTTTTCGGTGGACCTTTTTGCCTGCCATGAGCCTGCAGCCGAGGGTCCCGGGTCGGTAAGCCGGGAGCTCTCCCGCTCCTGCGATGGGCAGGCCGTGCTTGAACATCTCGCCTTGGATCTGAAGTGGAGTACTGTTCACGCGTTAATACTACTAAAAAGATAGGAATAAGTCAACGCTAATTCCTATCTTTTTGATGTGAATCATATTATTCCAGCACCGCCGCTCCGAGCACCTCGCCTATTGGCTTCCTGATGACGAGGTCGGCGATGGAATCCGCCTGCGCCTCGCTCATGTTGATGACTATGATGTGCCCGCGCCTGAAGTAGCGGATCAGGCCGGCGGCGGGGTAGACCGCGAGCGAGGTGCCGCCTATGATCAGCAGATCGGCTTCAGTGATGGCGTAGATCGAGTCCATCATCACGTCGTCGTCGAGGCTCTCGCCGTAGAGCACGACCTCGGGCTTGATGTCGCTGCCGCAGTCGTCGCAGACGGGGATCCTGCCCCTGCAGTTTTCGGGATCCATGATGTAGTCAAGGCTGAACGCCTTGCCGCAGCGGGTGCAGCGGTTGCGCCTGACCGAGCCGTGGAGCTCGAGGACTCTCTTAGAGCCCGCGTCCTGGTGCAGCCCGTCGATGTTCTGCGTGATGACAGCCTTGAGCTTGCCCCTGCGCTCGAGCTCGGCAAGAGCGAGATGCGCCTTGTTCGGCTTCGCGCCCTCGGCGATCAGGTTCTTCTTGTAGTAATCGTAGAAGGTCTCGGTGTTCCTCCAGAAGAAGTCGGAGCTCAGTATCTCCTCGGGGCTGACGCCGTACTCCCGGCGCGCGTTGTATAGGCCGGTCTCCGAGCGGAAATCGGGGATGCCACTCTCGGTCGAGACTCCCGCCCCGCCGAAGAAGACTATGTTCTCCGCGTTCTCGATGAATTCCTTAAGCCTTTTGATCTCGTCTTCCATTTGCGCTCCTCCTTTCGCCGGGGCTCGTTCCGGCGTACGTCTTGCCGCGCAGGCGTCTCACGCCAGGCGCTTTACCGCGTTCCGGCGCTCAGCCCGAGATGTCCACGTCTCCGATGATGTTCAGATCGTAATCCGGATAGGCTTCGGCGACCTCTCTCCTGAGGGTCTCTATAGCCTCCCCGCGCTCTGCCTTGAAGTCCAGCACCGCGTCGAAGCGCAGGGTCTTCCTGACCGTGTCGGCGTAGAATCCGTGCATCTGCAGAACCCAGTCGTGGGACAGTACTATCTGCTGCACGCGGTCGCGTATCATCGAGGCTTCGTCGTCGGTGGTGTTGTAGGAATAGACTCCGACTCCGGTCACTATGACCCCGGTCTCGGAGTAGACCCTCGATTCTATCCTGCGCGTGAGCCTGTCGACCTCCTCTACGGTCATGGTGTCGGGGAGCTCGATGTGCAGCGACGCGAGCTCGCGGTCGGGGCCGTAGTTGGTGATGAAGATGTCGTAGGTCCCCCTCACGCCGGGCTCCTCGCTTATGATCTCCTTGATGCGGGCTACGACCTCGTCCTCAGCCCGGTGACCGAGTATGTCGTCGAGGGTCTCCTGCATCATCTCAAGACCCGCCTTGATTATGAAGCCGGAGATGACGGCGCCGACCCAGGCCTCGAGGGATATCCCGGAGAATGTGAAGATCAGCGCGCTCACGAGTACGGAGAAGGACAGGATAGCGTCGAAGCTCGCGTCCGAGCCGGAGGCTATGAGGGCGGTGGAGTTGACCTTCTCGCCCTGGGCTTTGACGTAGCGGCCGAGCAGGATCTTCGCGGCTATCGCGACCGCGATTATGACCAGCGACACTGTGCCGTATTCGGGCGTCTCCGGGTGGAGGATCTTCTTGACGGATTCAACCGCGGAGGTTATGCCGGCGTAGAGCACGATTGCGGAGACCAGCATCGCGCTCAGGTACTCGACCCGGCCGTGGCCGAGCGGGTGCTTTTTGTCAGGCTTGCGCGAGGCGATCTTGGCGCCGATGATGGTGATGACCGACGAGAGGGCGTCGGACAGATTGTTGACCGCGTCCAGTATGACGGCTATGGAATGCGACAGTACGCCGACCCCGGCCTTGAAGGCCGCGAGCAGTATATTGACCGCTATGCCCGTGAGGCTGGTGCGCACGATGACGCGGTCCCTGTCGGTGGTGGTTTTGCTGCTCATTATGTATCTCCTTGCAAAAGCTCAATTATTTCCAGATATTATATCACTTTGCCCGCTCTCCTTAATAGCTTCTTAATCATTTGAATACTATCTTCTTAACCGGAAGCGTAGGATAATGACAGCGTGAAGGACAGGAGGCAGCATGTACAGCATTCTAATCTGCGACGACGACAGGGACATAGTCAGCGCCCTGAAGATATATCGGAGCGACCCCGAATACCGCATCATCGAGGCATTCACGGGCAGGGAGGCGGTCGAGGCCGCTGAGCGCGAGGAGATCCATCTGGTGCTCATGGACATAATGATGCCCGAGATGGACGGGATCTCGGCGATGGTCAGGATAAGGGAGAAGAGCAACGTCCCCATCATCCTCCTCACCGCGAAGAGCGAGGATTCGGACAAGATCCTCGGGCTGACGGTGGGCGCGGATGACTACATCACCAAGCCCTTCAATCCGGCGGAGGTCACGGCGAGGGTGCGCTCGCATCTTCGCCGCTACACCCAGCTCGGCAGCAGTGTCAGGGGCTTCGAGCGATACGTCGTGGGCGGGATAGAGCTCGACGATGCCGCCAAGGAGGTATTCCTGGACGGGGAGCCCGTCTCGCTCACGCCCAAGGAGTACGAGATACTGAAGTTCCTCATGGCGGGCTCGGGAAAGGTCTTCTCCCCGGCGGAGATCTACAAGGGCGTCTGGAAGGACGAGCCCTACGGAGCCGAGGGGACGGTCGCGGTGCACATCAGGCACCTTCGGGAGAAGCTGGAGTACGATCCCGCGGATCCCAGATACCTCAAGGTGGTCTGGGGCCAGGGCTACAAGATCGACAAGAACGGGAGGTGAGCTTATGAAAAGCGGCATCAGCGGAAACATGGCGCTCAAATGCGCCGCCTTCATCGGGGCGGTGATCAGCGCCGTCCTCGCGGCGTTCTGGTTCCTCTGGGGTGTGCTCGCCCCGGAGATGGGGATGGAGATGAAGAGCTCCGTCCGTGAGATCATCGGCGTGGAGCCGGACATCGGAGGATCTTTCCTTCGCGGAGGGCTCTTCGCTCTGCTCTTCATCGTCCTCTTCGCGTTCCTCATGAGCTCTGCGGGCCATCGCCCCGGAAGCGCCGGGCCTCAGCCCGGATGGGCCGGAAGGGTGCCCTTCGACGTGATACTCGCTTCGGCGGCAGCGTTCATCGTCCTGACTGTCTACGTATCCATTGAATGCGCCGAGCAGGCGTGGTACATCGACAGGCCTGATCTCCTGCCGCTCTCGGCGGCAGCCGGCGCGGCGCTCTCGCTGGCGGCCGTGCTCGGGACCTGCATGAGCTTCGCCGCGAGGGTCAAGCTCGGCGGATGGTACAGGAACACCGTCTGCTTCATGGCCGTAAGCCTCGCGTGGAGGATCGTGAAGGCAGGCGCAGGGCTGTCCTGGCGGGCACTGAAAGCGCTGTTTTCCGGCATCCTCAAGTGCCTCAGGAGCTTCGCGACCGGCGTCCGCGGCCTCGTCTCCGCAGTCCCGCTGGTGTGGAAGGGCATCATCGTTCTCTGCGCGCTCTGGACAGTCGAAGCGGTGCTCACATTCGCCGGGCGCGATTCGTATGCGTTCATATTCTGGATCCTGCTGCGCGCCGCTCTCCTGGCTTTTGCGGTATATTTCCTCGCCTCCATGAGGCTGCTCGAGAGAGCCGGCCGGGCGCTCGCCGCCGGCGACCTCTCATACCACGTGGAATCCGCGAAGCTTGCCCCCCTGCTCAGGGGACACGGCGAGGATCTCAACTCCATAGCCGCGGGGATGAACCTCGCCGTGGAGGAGAGGCTGAAGAGCGAGCGCTTCAAGACTGAACTCATCACGAACGTCTCGCACGACATCAAGACCCCGCTGACCTCGATCATAAACTATTCGGAGCTGATAGCGAGGGGCGAGGGGGGCGAAGAGGACCGCCGCGAGTACGCCTCTGTCCTCAAGCGCCAGTCCGAGAAGCTCAAGCGGCTGCTCGAGGATCTCGTTGAGGCCTCCAAGGCCTCGACCGGCAGCCTCGACGTCGCGCCGGCTCCGTCCGACGCCTGCGTGCTCATCGACCAGCTCGAGGGCGAATACGCGGAGAGGACCGCGGCAGCCGCGCTGGAGCTCATCTGCAGCGCGCCCGAAGGGCCTGTGCGGATCATGGCCGACGGCCGGCGCATGCAGAGGGTCTTTGACAACCTCATGAGCAATGCGATAAAGTATTCACAGCCGGGAACGAGGGTCTATGTGGACCTCACGCTCGAGGGCGGAGACGCCGTGATAAGCTTCCGCAACACCTCGCGCGCCCGCCTGAACGTGAGCGCCGACGTGCTGATGGAGCGCTTCGTCAGGGGCGACGAGTCGCGGACGACCGACGGGAGCGGCCTCGGGCTGTCGATAGCCAGGAGCCTCACGGAGCTCCAGGGCGGGAGCATGTCGCTGGCGATCGACGGCGATCTCTTCAAGGCCGTACTCAGGTTCCCATTGATATAGCCTATGATCATCCATCCTTTCCCGCCGCTCTATTCGGCGGACTCCAAAACGCTCATCCTCGGCTCCTTTCCCTCGGTAAAGTCCAGGGAGCAGGGCTTCTACTACGGCCATCCGCAGAACCGCTTCTGGAAGGTGGCCGCGGCCGTGTGCGGCAGGCCGGTCCCTGAGACCGTAGAGGAGAAGCGCCTTCTGATACTGGAGAGCGGGCTCGCGCTCTGGGACAGCATAGGAAGCTGTGAGATCACAGGCTCCTCCGACGCCTCGATCAGAAACGCCGAGCCCAACGACATCGCCGGGCTGCTCGCCGGCTCCGGGATAGAGCGCATATTCTGCAACGGGACCCGCTCATGGGAGATCTACATGAAGTACCAGTACCCGCTGACGGGGATAAAGGCGGTGAAGCTGCCCTCGACCAGCCCCGCGAACGCCGCCTGGAGCCTCGAGAGGCTCATCGAAGCCTGGAGGGTGATCGGGGAAGGGAAGTAAAAGAGAAGCGTCTGAAAGGCGCGGGGCACACTAAAAGCAAGGCGTGAAGTATATTAAAAGCGCGGACCCTTCCGGATCCGCGCTTTTCTGTTGTTTTAATAAAGAGGAAGCAGGCTTTTTACAGCAGCGGCTCGCTCACGCCCTCAAGCCCCGCGAGCTCGAGGAGCAGCAGGAACGCCCTCTGGGGTCCCTTGTAGGCGTCCTTGGGGTTGAACCTCTCGGTGACGGCGTGGCCGTCGATCTGGGTGCCGCCGCGTCCGACCGCGATGCCGGGGATGCCCATGCTCAGGGGGATGTTCGCGTCGGTGCTTCCCGAGATCAGCCTGGTCTCGTAGCCTGCCCAGTCGTTGGCAGCGGCAGCGGCGAGGACTATGGGAGCGTCGTCGGGGAGGCCGCCGCCCGGGCGGTCGCTGACGATCTCCTTGGACAGGGTGAGAGTCTCGGTGGGATGGTTCCAGCGGGCGAGCTCCTCCTGAAGGCCATCCTCGACGGCCTTCTCGACCTTCGCGCGGAGATCCTCGAGTATGGCTCCGTCCGCGGAGCGCATGTCTATCATCATAGAGGATTCGGCCGGGATGGCGTTGATCGAGACTCCGCCGCTCACGACGCCGATGTTGAAGATGGTCTTGGGCTCGTCGGGGACGCGGATCTCGGCGATCTTCGCGATCGCCCTGCCCATGGCGTTGTTGCTGTTGGGGATGCCGAAGGACAGCAGGGCATGGCCGCCGCGTCCTCTGAACGTGTACTTGACCTTGTGGCCGGCGGTCGCGGTCCTGCAGACCGCTCCCGGTGTGGTCCCGTCGATGGAGACGAGAGCGCTTATCTCGGAGGCGTGCTCCTTGAAGATGTTGCGGATGCCGTAGAGATCGCCCATGGTCTCCTCGCCGACGTTGCCGACGAACCAGATGTCGCCCTGTGCCCTTACGCCGCAGGCGCACATCGCTTTCGCGATCGCGAGCACCTCGACCATGCCTCTGGTGTCGTCGCAGATGCCGGGCGCCCAGATCCATCCGTCCTCCTTGACGGTCGGCGTGCAGTCGACGTCAAAGCTGAAGACGGTATCCATGTGGCCGGAGATGACGACGGTGGGACCGTTTCCAGTGCCCCTGAGCACTCCGATGACGTTTCCGACGCTGTCCATCCTGACCTCGTCGAGGCCGGCGGCGCTCATCATCTCGAAGAATCTGGCGGCGCGCTTCTCCTCATGCCTGGAGGGCGACTTGATCGCGACCAGCTCGAGCTGCTCGTCGAGCGTCTCCTTTTCGTGGGCGTGGATGTGCTCGAGGACCTTTTTGACCTCGTCCTTTGCCGCGAGGGTCTCTATAACTTTAGATAGATCGTTCATTTTTAGCTCCTTGGATGAAATAAAGATGAGCGGCAGGCGCACGCGGCGCAGGGGGGAGGCGCCGCATTGGAGGCCGCGCCTGCCGCTGCATGGGGATTGGCTAATTTTTTAGGATCAGAAGAGGACCTTTTTCTCGGCGGGGATGGCTTCGGCGAGCTTCCTTCCGTCCTTGACGGAGAGGACGACCGCGGAGTCGCGGTTCAGCGCGTCGTAGTAGTTCTTCGCGTCGAGTGCGATGAAGCTCGCGGGCTTTCCGGCCTCGATGCCGTAGCGATCCTGGATGTGCAGGGTCCTTGCCGCGTTGGTGCTGATGAACTTGTAGCTGTTCATGATGTCCTCGTAGCCCATCATCTGGGTCACGTGGAGCCCGAGGAAGACCACGTCTCTGAGCGATCCGCTGCCCATCGGGTACCAGGGGTCGAAGATGTCGTCGTGCCCGAAGGAGACGTTGAGTCCCTCGGCGGTGAGCTCCTTGACCCTGGTGACGCCGCGCCTCTTGGGGTAGGTATCGACCCTGCCCTGGAGGTGGGTGTTGACCAGCGGGTTGGCCACGAAGTTGATGCGGCTGAGCTTGAGCAGCCTCATGAGCCTCAGCATGTAGGCGTTGTTGTAGGAGTGCATCGCGGTGGTGTGGCTCGCGGTGACCTTGTCGAAGAGACCGAGCTCGAGCGCCCTGCAGGCGACGGTCTCAAGGCCTCTTGAGGCCTCGTCGTCGATCTCGTCGCAGTGGACGTCCACGAGCCTGTCGTTCTCAGCGGCCAGCTCCAGCGCGAAGTTCAGCGACTCGACGCTGTACTCCCTGGTGAACTCGTAGTGGGGGATGGCGCCGACGCAGTCGGCTCCCATCTCGACGGCCTTCTTCATGAGCTCCTTGCCGTTGGGGAAGGAGAGTATGCCGTCCTGCGGGAAGGCCACGATCTGGATGTCCATCCAGTCCTTCAGGTCCTCCCTGAGCTCGAGCATGGCCTCCATGGCCATGAGCTTGGGATCGGTCACGTCGACGTGGGTCCTGATGTGCTGTATGCCGTTGGCGGCGTACATGCGCACGACCTTGTTGACTCTCTCGCGTATGTCGGACTTGCTGAGCTTGGGCTTTCTCTTCTCCCAGCAGGCTATGCCTTCGAAGAGGGTGCCGGACATGTTCCAGACCGGGTCGCCCGCGGTGAGGGTGGCGTCGAGGTGCACGTGCGACTCGATGAACGGGGGAAGCACGAGCCTTCCGCCGAGGTCCACGACCTCCTCGCCCGGATCGGCTTCGAGCTGGCTGCCGATCTCGGCGAACTTTCCGTCCTTTACGCGGATGTCGGAAAGCGTGATCGAGTTCTCGATGTAAGCGTTCTTGTAGAGCATGAGTATCCTCCTACTTGCTCGCCTTTCCGAGCACGAGGTAGCAGATGCAGGCCACGATCATCGCGTTGACGGAGGCGATGCCCCAGTGCACGAAGTTGCCCACGAGTGCTCCCGCCACGACGCCGAGCACGGCGCCCCAGTTGACCTCGGTGCTGACTTCCTTCCTGTACTTGTCGCGGTTCATGAAGTAGTCGAGGATGATGATGCCGCCGATCGGGGGCAGGGTGGCGTTGAGGAAGCTCAGCCAGCCTACGAAGTTGTTGTAGAGCCAGGCGGCGGTCACGGTGCCGAAGATACCGGCGACGATGACGAGCGGCCTCTTGGCGATCTTGGTGATGTTGGAGAGTCCGAGCGCTCCGGTGTAGAGAGCGTTGTCGTTGGTGGTCCAGATGTTGGCTCCGAGCACGATGAGGGCGGGAACGGCCAGGCCCTGGGCGATCATGACGTAGAAGATGTCGTCCTTGCCGGTGAAGGCTCCGCCGACGGCTCCGAAGGCGAACATGAGGGTGTTTCCGATGAAGAAGGCGATGACGGTGGTGATGATCGCGATCTTGTTGTCCTTAGCGAATCTGGTGAAGTTCGGGGTCGCGGTGCCGCCGCTCACGAAGGAGCCGATGACCATGCCGATGGCGGTGAAGAGGGTGATCCCTCCGGTGCTCTTGGCGAAGACTGCCTCAAGCCCGCCGCCCGCGGAGGTCGCGGTGACCATGGAGTAGATGCCGAGTATGGCGATGAGGGGAACGGAGACATAGCTTACGATCTCCATGCCGCGGATGCCGAAGTAGGCGGAGGCGGTCATGCAGACGCCGGCGATGGCGATCAGGACCATGGGGCTAACGCCCAGGATCTCAGCCGCCGGGTAGCCGAACATCGCGGCTCCTACGCCGAACCAGCCGATCTGGGTCGCGCCGATCATCAGAGAGGGCAGGTAGGATCCCTTCTTTCCGAAGGAGCGCTGGGCGAGAAGGTCGAAGGAAAGTCCGGTCTCGCTGCCGATGTAGCCGAGGAAGCCGGTGTAGCAGGCGAGCAGGGCGCCGCCGATGACGACGGCCCAGACGAAGCCTGAGAGATCGAGCCCGTTGCCGAGGTTTGCGCCTACGGACATGCTCGCGGAGAAGAAGGTGAAGCCCAGCATGATGAAGAACATCGCCAGGAATCCCTTGCGAGACGATCTGGGTACCGCCTCGAATGCGTAGTCCGCGTCCTTGTGCTGCGCGGGCTTTTTGGTGTTGTCAGCCATTGTTTGTGATCCTCCCTTTTCAAACTGTTTTAGCGGATTGCTTCGGTGTCCTTAAGGATCGTCGTCGCGGCTGACGCCTGGCCTTGAAAAAAGCGGCCCTCCTGCTAAAGGAGAGCCGCCGCGTCTTTGCATGCGTTCAGAACTGTCCTTGGAAGCCTCTCTGGACCTCCTTAAAGCACCGTCTGAATAATATATTGCCGGCGGAGCTTTGTCAATAATCCCGCTCGGATAAATAATCGGATATAGGGCGCCGCTGTATCCGAAATGAAGATGGTTTGCCCGCGGAGCGGCTATGATCCGCGGATGCGGGTACGCAAACAGGGGCAGATGTTATATCAAATCAAAGAAATAGAAAAGTAACAGTTGTCTTCAAACAATTCTGATGCTATATTTATATATGTATAGTTATGTTTAGGTTCGGGCAGACATCGGAGGACGCCTGGATCCCGGTCACTTGATCCTTTGTTATAGTTTTTATTTATATTTTTTATAATATCATAGGGGGATACTATGAGCAACAGACTCAGAAGATTCATCGCCCTGCTGCTCGCGGCCTTCGTGGTCCTCAGCGGCATCGAGCCCGGATTCTACAGGGCTCTGGGCGAGCTGGACTTCGACCTCGGAACCGTGTTCGCCGCGCCTGTGGAAAAGCAGATAGTCGTGAACACCTACGATGTCACCGCTACCTCAGAGGAAAACGCGCTGGTTCCCAATAGCTCGTTCGGTTCGGGCTATGAGCTCCGGATCTACGAATTCCCGGCATCGGTCTGGGATCCCCGGGAGTCCCAGAACAGCAGCTCGCCGTTCGGCTTCGATATGACCATGGAGGACTACAACGCCTTCAAGTCCTATCAGCTCTTCAATACCGGAGGCACGCCCTTTATGGTGACAGAGCAGGATTACAAGCTCAAGCTCACCATGGAGGAGGGCGCGACCGAGGAAGATCCTTATTTCGTAGTCTTTATGGCTGGCGGCGAGCCCGAGCAGGCCTCCGCGGACTTCCCGTTCTCCACGCAGAGAGCGCCGTCTCAGTTCACCTGCTTCAGCATCGTCATGTACGACGGGACCAACGCAGGCAACCTGTACATGCCGCCTCAGCAGAGCGGTGACAGCATCCCCGTAATGGCTTTCTATGACCCCACCTACGGCGAGCTTGATGACGTCGCCGTCACCTTCGACACGACCGAGTTCGAAGGCGACGCGTATCCGGTCTACGCGCAGCTGTCGGTCTTTCTCCAAACCACAGCGCTGCCGATCCCCGTTCCCATGCCTTTCTATTATGTTTACGAGGCTAAGGTGAGCGCCAAGATCGAGGAGGACGGTTCCGCCACCTTCCACATCCCGTACGGGACAGGAATGGCGGATCTGCCGCTGTTCCCCTACGGGGAAGCACCCTATATCCCCGTTGCTGTGGGGATCTACAGCGACGCGGCTCTGAGCGAGCCCGACAGCGGATGGACTCTCGCGAATGCTGAGCTTTACGAGGACACCTTCAACGTATCTCCCGATGGCTACAGCTTCTTCTGTTCTTATGATGACGGCGGACATATCGTATATCTGATCCGCGGGGATAATAACTCCTACCATCCCGGCGGAGTGTTCGCGCCCACCTTCGAGAAGGGCAGGATGGCAGACGTCTCCTTCGACATAGTTCCCTATTCGTCGACCCCGGAAGAAGCATATCCGGTCTACGTAGAAGTCGAGATGCGGCTCGGCGACACCTTCATGGGTGGCAAGACCGTGGAGCTCAGCGCGAACGGCCGCGTTCCCGTCGAGTTCTCCGTTCCCGTTACCACGGGTGGTCCCATCTCCGTCGAGCTCCGTCCGTACAAGGATGAGGAAAAGCTGGTGCCCGCGACTGACTGGGTGCCCGAGAACCTGACCAGCGCG
>JAEEGI010011135.1_pt1 | contig 19452 bp, 11 predicted proteins | sample 8958751 | NCBI WGS metagenome assembly JAEEGI01 (sample SAMN16246545, study PRJNA631951) | gut metagenome | biome: gut microbiome; feature: rumen; material: KS-attached | host: Bos | place: Iran: Karaj | collected 2018-10 | reverse complement strand
GGATATGTGGGGTGCTTTCAACGTTCGTGAAGACCAGTTGGGTTCGATGACTGTAGGTACTGTGGTAGATGCTTTTGTGCCAGCCTTCAACAAGTCCGTCAAGATGAAGATATACTATCTGAAGGATCAGGGAACATACGCCGTTTGGAAGGCTACCAAGGCCAATGGTCAGTATGATCTGAAGACTTTCGAGGTGAAAGCCCGTCCTGTAGAAAAACTTGAAGGCTTGCGCCCAGGTATGTCGCTGATACTGAAGCAGTAGTCTGCAATGAAGCATCTGAGGCAGATATACGATATCATGTTGCGTGAATTGTCCATTTTGCGCAACAACTATATTTATCCCTTCTGTATGGTTGTGTTTCCATTAGGGGTGATGATATTCTTCACCTCGCTGATGGAAGACGGACTGCCTACTGAGATGCCGATAGGTATTGTGGATGTCGACAATACCACCACCACACGTGCTTTGATACGCCGTCTTGATGCCTTCCAGATGTCACGCATCACGCATAGCTATGCCTCTGTTGCTGAGGCCCGCAAGGCTATCCAGAACAACGAGATATACGGTTTCCTGTATTTCCCCAAGGGTACGACAGAGAAACTGTTGGCGTCGCGTCAACCCAAGATATCCTATTATTATTCGTATACCACATTGGCTGCAGGCGCCTTGTTGATGCGAGACCTGAAAACAATTTCCACGCTTGGCTCTGCTGCTGTGGGGCAGGCGACCATGCGTGCCAAGGGGTTCACCCCTGAACAGATACAGACCTTCCTGCAACCCATCAAGATCGATTTGCATCAGATAGCGAATCCTTGGACCAGCTATAATTCCTATCTCTCCACGATGATAGTGCCTGGTATGATGATGCTGTTCATATTCCTGATTACGGCCTATTCACTGGGTACTGAACTGAAGTTCAACAGCTCGAAACAGTGGTTGGAAATGGCCGATAATAATATTACGGTAGCCCTGATAGGCAAACTCCTGCCTCAGACCATTATCTGGCTGGCTGTCGTCTATAGCTATCAGTATTATGTGTTCTTCCATCTGGGATTCCCCCACTTAGGTAGTCCTTGGATGTTGGTGCTGTTGGGACTGATGCAGGTGTTGGCGTCTCAAGGCTTTGGCGTCTTCGCCTTCGGTTTGCTGCCTTCGCTCCGCATGTCGATGAGTGTGTGCTCACTATGGGCTGTGCTCAGCATATCGATGGCTGGTTCGGCCTTCCCCGTCATGGGTATGGACCGTCCGTTGCAGTCGCTGTCGTGGCTGTTCCCGCTGCGCCATTATTACATGATTTACCAGACTTGCGTGTTCAACGGTTTTCCGCTCATCGAGTCGTGGTTCCACTTTGCAGCCTTGGCAGGCTTTCTGCTGTTGCCTTGGATGGTAGTCAAGAAGATTAAAAATGCAATGCTCACCTATGTCTATATTCCATAAGATATACGAGGACCTGCAACACGTCTGCTATATCTGGCGACGTGAGATGCAACAGGTGGTGAAGGACGAGGGTATTCTCATCTTTTTCCTCGTGGTGCCCATTGCCTATCCGCTGTTGTATTCCTGGATATATAACAACGAAACCGTTCATGAGGTGCCTGTCTGCGTGGTCGATATGTCTAACACCGGCCTCTCGCGTGAATTTGTCCATAAGTGTGACGCGTCGCCTGACGTACGTATTGCCTATTACGCACAGGATTTGGACGAGGGCATCTCGCTGGTGAGTCGTCAGTTGGTGAAAGGCATCTATTTCATTCCACCTGACTTTGAAACCAATATCCTGCGTATGAAGCAGGGAGTTATCAGTGTCTATTGCGACATGAGCCTGATGCTGACGTATAAGGCCATCTACCAGACATCCATGCTGGTGTCGATGGATATGGGTAAAGCCATACAGACAAAGTTGAGTGGACTGTATACCAGTCGCGAAGAAGCTATCTCTGCCAAACCGCTTGAATATGAGGATGTGCCTATATTCAATCCGAAGGGAGGCTATGGCTCGTTTGTCCTGCCTGCTGTGCTGATGCTGATCTTACAGCAGACGCTGGTGCTTGGCATCGGACTTTCCGCTGGTACAGCCCGTGAGGAGAATCCGCTTGGTGCGCTGGTGCCTGTTGGCGACAAGCGCTATGAGTCATCGTTTGCTATAGTCTTTGGCAAAGCCATGGTTTACTTTATGATATATGCCGTCATGGGTGCTTGGTTGGTGGCTGGTGTTCCACGATTGTTCCACTTCCCACAGTTGGCGACGTGGCAGTCGCTATTGACCATCATGTTGCCTTATACGCTGGCATGTATCTTCTTTGGTATCGTGGTGTCGTGTCTTGTCAAGTATCGCGAGAACGTCATGCTTATCATGGTCTTTGCCTCTGTGCCGATGTTGTTCCTGACGGGTATCTCATGGCCTCAGAACAACATTCCTGGTTGGTTGCAAGGTGTGTCGTGGATATTCCCCAGCACGTTTGGTGCACGCGCATACGTCCGCATGAATTCTATGGGGGCTACTCTCTACGACGTGCTGACGGAATATCGCATCCTCTGGATTCAGGCTGGAGCCTATTTCCTATTGGCTGTGGCGGTATATCGTTATCAGATATTACGTGCCCGCCGTTATGCCAAGGAACGCCTGATGTTCCTGAAGCATAATAGGGAGGCACGTATGAAAGAGGTAGCCGACTCATAATCCTTCCCTCATCCATCATCCATCATCCATCTTACCTAACACCTACAATCTTCGTCTTAGGCAGTTCGCGGTTACGTTTGTTGACAACAGTGACGACGGCTTGTGCCAGATTGATAAAGGCCAGTCCTGTGGCTGTCTCGCTGCTCGTGGCAGCCGGTTCACCCGCATCGCCACTCTCGCAGATGCTCTGTACCAAAGGAATCTGAGCCAGTAAAGGCACATTCATCTCCTCAGCCAGTTTCTTGCAACCTTCCTTGCCAAAGATGTAGTATTTGTTCTCAGGCAGTTCAGCAGGCGTAAACCATGCCATATTCTCTATCAGTCCGAGGATGGGCACGTTCACCTTCTCGTTACGATACATGTCGATACCCTTGCGTGCATCGGCCAAGGCTACCTGCTGAGGTGTCGACACGATGACAGCGCCCGTAATACCTAATGTCTGGAGTAGGGTAAGGTGGATGTCGCTAGTGCCTGGAGGTGTGTCGAGAATAAAATAATCCAGTTCGCCCCAGTTGGCATCGGCTATCAGTTGCTTCAGTGCGTTTGTTGCCATACCGCCACGCCATAGTGTTGCCGTATCAGGACTGACGAAGAAACCTATGGACAGCATCTTGACGCCGTATGCCTCGATGGGTTCAATGAGTTGGCGACCATCTACCTCAACAGCGTAAGGACGGGCATCCTCAGCGTTGAACATCTTGGGCATAGAGGGACCGAAGATGTCGCAATCCAGCAAACCGACTTTATAGCCCAAACGTGCCAAAGCGATGGCTAAGTTGGCTGAAACTGTCGATTTGCCTACACCGCCTTTACCACTGCTCACGGCAATGATATTCTTGACCTCAGGCAGCAGTTTGCCAACTTCAGGGCGTGGCTTCGACTTGAATTCCGTCTGTATTTCCACCTCAACGTCCTGGCCGCAGTGGTATTTGATGGCAGCCTCTGCAGCCTTTACTGTCGATTTGAGGAATGGGTCCGTATCGCGTGGGAATTCCAGCACTACAGTAACCTTATTGCCGTTGATGGCGGGCTGGTCGGCCACCATTTCACTTTCTACCAAGTTTTTCTTCGTGCCGGCATACGTCACCGTTGCCAGCGCATCCATAATCAGTTTGGGATATAATGTCATTTTCTACCTTGTTTTCTAAATTTGACTGCAAAGGTACGAATTAATTAGTAATTTGTACGAAAAACTTAAATATTATTTGTTTTTTTACTCACTTATTCGTATCTTTGCCCCAAGAATGAAATAACTATTTATTTAATACGAACGCTTATGAAAAAGATCACGATTCTATTACTGGCCTTCATGGTGCCCATGCTGATGCAGGCACAGGCAAAACGTCGCCCTGCAGGCGCCAAGGCAGCTACAACGGCTAAGAAACCTGCCCAGAAAGCTACACAAAAGGTGAACAACAACTTTGCCATTGTGCAGTTCGACGAATGGATGAAACATGACGTCTTCGAGGACGAAAACAACATCTATTTCCTAGGCACGACCTATGGTGAAAATACCTTTCGAGCTATCGACAAGAAGACGGGCGATATCCGCATCGTCGTACCCAAGAAGAAGCGTGCACGTCCTCAAATCTGTAGTGCGGGCAGTAACGGTAAGGATGTCTTTATGCGCATCGAGAACAAGGGCATTATCCGCTTCAACGGTACTGATGTAAACACTTCAGAGATGATACTGCCCCAAAGTGAGCAGTATAAAGGCCACCTGATCTTTGGCAATCGTGGCGACAGGATTATCGGTTCGCCTGATGGCAAGCAGATTGCGTTGGTTGGCGACGATGTCGTGGCTTATGATTTGGAGAAGAAAATGGTGGTGCGCCATTGTGGAGCAGGCATTCTTAAGACGGATGCCAGCGTTCTCTTCCTCGACAACGGTACCATCGTCAAGGGCTGTCCTTTTGCGCTGATGTTCATTAAGCCACAGCTGATCCCTGCTCCCAACATCGAATCAATGAATAAGACCAACCTTCAGAATGTCGATGAATACAATATCAAGAAGATTGGCAATGGTGGCGGTGGCGAGGCTACCGATGTCATCTACTATCGTGCAGACACAATGCTCTATGCTGGTTTTGGCGAGCAGGTGCTGAAGACGCGTACTGACAAGATTGCCTGGCAGGAAGCCTATACGCTGCCTGGCGAAAACAAGAAGTTCGTGCATATTGCAGCTATGGGCAAGAACCATGTTATCGGACAGACGGACAACTACGAAAAAAAGTTCTACGTTTGGGACAATAAGGACTTCACAGGTCAGCCCACAATCCTAAAGAACATCGATACAGGCATTGGTCAGCCAGACAAGTGGACGGGTATTGTGGAAACGAAGAAGATAGAGGGCTTCACCAAGGTCTTTACCGATTCTGCCAGCAACCTGTGGATTCAAACTGGCGATGGCGAATTTGTCATCTACAATCCTGATGGCATCGTTGGCCTCACCGCCTTGAAGGGTAAGCTGACGAAGAACGAACTGCCTAAGGAAGAAGACTAATCTTCGTCCTCGTTAATACTGAGGATGTGCCTACTGCGGACTGAAGCAATGCCACTTCAGTCCGCAGTATAGTATGGAGGCTTCTGCTGTACTTTCTACATCGCAAACATCTGCACCAAATAATGACAATTATGACAAATGACAACGTCATTATTTGAGCATCGAGATTCCCGAAACATCCTTGAATTTACACATATTTATATATAATATATATATTATATATAAATATGAATCTATTTTGCGGTTTGTCCAAGAATCGCCTGCTTGGAAAATGACACTGTCATTTGTCATGTTTGTCATGCTGTCATTGTCTTTTTAGGGAAATTTTTGCTACCATAGGAGGGAAAAATATTTCCCTAGTATAGTAGCAATTGATACCATTAATACCCCATTTTCCGCATGACAATCGCCTCCCAATATCCACAATCTGAACCCACTTTCCACCGCTCCGAATACCCTTTTCTGCCATCCGAGCCTACATTCCATCTATCTGCCGCCCTTTTTTCCGAATGGCTTCCCACCGCTCAAGTACAAGTTTCCCGATGCTCAATTCATGACGCATGACAATTATGACAAATGACAGCGTCATTCTTTCACCATCCACAGCACTTCCGTCTTCCGCACTCGATGAACAACATGCCGTTTCTCTATCAGCAACATGCCGTTTCTCGATGAGCGAGAAGCCAAAGTGCCAAAGAAAGAAAAGAATCGCTACCAGTGGATGATAGCGATTCTTGAGTTTGGGTGTCAAAGTCACAGGGGATTCCCTATGAGCACCATAACAATAAAGGTTATGGCGTGATGTCCATTTCTGTATGCTCTACCTTGACATGATATTTCTCATCGCTATTTTGTTCTACATATTCGTAAATTATACCATATTCGGCTTTCATATACAAAGCATTCGAGCCAGTACTTACCATTTCATTAATGATGGTTGCTTTTATTTCATTTTGAAATGCCTCACCGCTCTCACGCAGTGCCTCGATAGTAGCTTCTTCTCCATCTAACAGAAACCTGCAGACAACATAATCCCCTTTTAGATACGCGCGACTGAAAATGATTCCATCCCCCATATCTTTAGGGCAATCCTCGTTCAATTCAGGAATCACGTCATTTCGGATACCACTACGAGCATCATCTTTTGACACAATAGAACCGCACCAGCGCACGATGGCTTTGGAACCTGCATCGGAATGCCAAATAAGGAATCCGATAAATCCGACCACGACAACGATTAATATCCAAATGGTATCAGCGTCCATTGCTATTCTTAAACAAGTCCATTCTTGTGTCCCTTTCAGCCGAAATGCCACTAATTAGTATCCACCTAATACGGGACTTAGAATGTCGAAGACGTTCTGGTCTCCAGCAGCCTTTTGGTTCTTTGTAATTTTACCGTCTCCATCACATCTGTTGCAATCGACGTAGCGATTTAAGTCGTACCTGAAAGTTTTGCCACTACCACTACATTCTGGGCAGCTAACTGTAACCTTTTTGGTTTCACCTTTGGTCTGTCCACCCTTTTGGGGTCCAAGATTCTTCGTTGCCATCTTCATGACCTGACTGTTGATGTCCTGCTGTTTCTTGGCCATAGATTCCTTCGGATTAGGTGCGAAGTTAATCATCGCGCCCTGCGCAATGATGGCCTTCTTGTTCATGTCTACCACATAGGTCTTCAGGAAAAATGTTTTCTCGGTACCTGTCAGCAAAGTTGCGTCCAGCGGCACGTAAACAGGCACGGTTATCGTTTTGGTACCAGTAACGGGATCCAAATCGGTATCACCCTCGCACATTGTTTGGCTGAGGTTTGCCAACTTTGCGATGGTCATATTCTCAGCATTCCACTTGCTGTTGTTCAACAATGCAATACAGCTGCATTCCTCTTGTTTGACATTGCTGGCCTGTAACTGTACGTTGATCGTCACATAGGGACCATCCTCGTCGATGTCAACACCAGCATATTCAGTTTTCAACACTTTCACGTTGCCTGCCAGACACATACCAGCAGCAGTCAGAAGTGTCACCATCATAAAAGCAATTATTTTCTTCATAGACTTTTGTTTTAAATTGTTTTGTTTTAGATGTCTGCGGCAAAGATAGGCATAATAATTGAAAAATGCAAGTTTTTATGTATAAAGTTTTATTGGTGTCCGATAAAAAATTGAGCTGAGCCTACAGAAAAGGGGACAAACCTTTCGGCAAGTCCCCAAAGATTTGTAATTTTGCGTTTGCTACAACCAAATATTCCAAATCTATGGGCAAAGGTACAAATTTCTCCGGACAGCCGGTACTAAGTCAGCTAATAAAATTGATGGACAGGTCAAAAATTAACACTTTAGCGTCAAAATCGGGTGCAAACTACTACACGAAGCATCTCGATGGGTACTCACACCTGGTTGTGATGCTCTATGCCGTGCTAAGCAATCTGCGTTCCCTGCGTGAAACCTGCCTTGGTTTTGCAGCCAATGCTACCCGCATGAATCATTTAGGCATCGACCACATGATATGTCGCAGTACGCTGTCCGATGCCAATAAACGGCGCAAGTCCAGCTTCTTTGGCTCCATCTATCGCATGCTCTACAGGCGTTATGCGCCTGTTTTATCGGACAGCCTGTCGAAAAGAGAGGTTTCTACGAAGCTTCACGTGATGGACTCAACCACGATAAGCCTTTTCTCTCAGATACTTAGGGGAGTTGGACGTAATCCGAATAATGGGAAGAAAAAAGGCGGGATTAAAGTTCATACCATTATTGAGGAGAGCATCGACCTTCCTGTTTTCGTCGACTATACAGAAGGCATAGTGCATGACCATGAGGTTATGGAACGTCTGTTCGATCTTCCCTATGGATCATTCATAACCTTCGACATGGGCTATACCGACTATCAGCTATGGAAACGGCTTGATGAAACCGGCTACAAGTTTGTCTGTCGCCTGAAGGATAATGCCAAATTCAAAATCATCGAGCAGCGAAAGTGTCCTGAGAAAGACATCATCGCAGACCAGATTATAGAGTTTACGTATGACAAGTATGTAGAGCGTCCCATGACAGAGGAGGAACTTAAGCATCGTCGTGGCAGAAGACCCAATTCTGGTATTGTCACTGTGAAGGAGCGTGTGCAAGGTACATACCGCTGTCGCAGAATAGTCAGGCGTACTGACGATGGCAAGGATACCATTGAGTTCATTACAAACGTACTTGATTCTAAGGAGATGTCGGCAGAGCAAGTCTGTGAGACGTACCGCAGGCGCTGGAGTATCGAGTCGCTCTTCAAAAAATTGAAACAGAACTTCCCGTTGAAGTACTTCCTTGGCGATAACGCCAATGCCATCGAGATACAGATATGGGTGACTATGATTGCCTACCTCTTATTGAGGGTTATGCAGACAAAAGCCAAAAGCAAGCTGGCCTTCTCGAATATCGTGATGCTTACCAGGGTAACTCTGGGTGCATATATCGACCTTATTACGCTGCTCAACTGTCCGAAACTCGACTGGAACCTGCTGGAACAACAACGGGCGAGGTGGGTAGCATGTCAGAATACACGACAATTGGAGCTTTTTCCTACGTAGGAGGGGTTACTTTTTGAGATGAGAATTAAATCTGCCTGTTTAAAGGCGGTTTCAAACGAATATTAATCAATTCCGATTTTTATCGGACAGCAATAATACGAAATAAAGTCCGAACCGCCAAACGATTCGGACTTTTTTTTATTTCAGGGTAGTGATTCTTTTACTCCGGCTCTGGTAGGTTCCATTCAAAGCGTGGAGCCAAAGTAGATATCTTGCCAACAACATAATTGACAATGTGTACAGCATCGGCAATATCGATATCACCATCACCGTTTGCATCAGCAGCTGCCTCAATGAACGTGGTATTCGGCTTACCAACAATATGATTTACAATGCAGACGGCATCGGCAATGTCTATCGCACCATCGCCATTGGCATCGCCCTTTAAGTAGTTTGGCGAAAGATTGATTGTGAAACGGTTGTCAAACGTTCCAGCCTCACTGGTAAAGGTATATCCACCAACTGACAAATCGTGGGTGATGCCTTTCACATTATCTATCAGATATGCGGTGCAATCCAAACGGGCAGCACTAATAGTAGTATTACCAGCGTTTTTAACCATTATTCCTAAAGGAATGACACCATCAGCCTTTGGACGCTCATTAATGGAATATTTAGTATTCTCTGCATCTAAAGAGTAAATCTGGTAGTCGGCATCATTACTAACAAATTTTGATGCATCAGTACCTGTATCATAGCTTAATGTCTTTTCTTCGTTAATGACAATACGAGTCTTGTCAATTACAGTATTGTCAGGACCTATGGTCAAGTTGATAATCTTTCGCGTAGAATTGTCAATATTGCCACCTTGACTGGATGGCTCCTGAGGGTTCTTTGGATCGTAAGGGGTTTCTGAGAAACAAGCCTCCAACGTGGTGTTAGCACTGGGCATCGTGAAAGAGAGCCACCGACTGTCACTGATGATTTGGCCATTCATTTTCCATCCTTCAAATTGATAACCAAAATTCACATAGGCCTCAATGTATAGTTGCGATTCTTCCGCAGTCTTAACACCACTGGCCATATTAAATGAACAAGCCCCCTCAATATTGGACTTCAGATAGAGATAATACTTCCTCTTTACCGTTGACGATGACGGTTCTGCAGGGCTCTCAGGCTCGAAGGGCGTATCAACCTTTTCATAATGAGCAACGAAATTATACTTTCCTTTCGTAGCAGAGAAGTAAAAGCTCTGGCTATAGGAAGTCTTCTCTCCATTCAGAGTCCAATATAAGAAGTTATATGTATAATTCTCGTTATTATTGGCATTGGTCGAAATGTAGATAGCATCACCGTTGGCAATAAATTTGCCACTTCCCGATACGTATGAACCTTCTTCGTAATTGGTGCTGACAGTCACTCTGCAGAAGTTAGTCTGATTAGGTTCCGCAGGATTGGTCGGATTGTAATCATCGTTCTGTGCAAATGCCATTGTACCGCCTCCCATCATCAGGAGGCAGCACATTAGCATATTAATTAAACTCCGTTTCATCATGGTTTATTTATTTTACCACAATCTTTGCAGATTTACCTCCATACGTTACGATGTAAGCACCAGCATCCAGTCTTACAGTACCAGAACCTTGTATAGAGCCTGCTTTTACGCCACTAACCTTATAGATATTCATTTCACTATCATTGGCACCTGCCACGACAATACCGCCATCAATAGGAGCTATATTGACACCCTCGATACTCTTAGCAGTAATCGCTGTAATATCAGTTCCAGAAATCAGAGTGAAACGATTATCAAAGGTTCCTGCTTCAGAGAAGAACGTGTATGCACCATTATCCAGCAGATGAATGGTTCCTGTCTCATTATCCTTGAGAGCCATACGGCAGTCCATCATATCTGCGTTAATGGTATATTTACCTTCTGCAGAAGCTACGAAGCCGATGCGAACTTCACGATTTCCATTAGGACGTGCGTTAACTGAATACTTCACATTCTTAGCATCCAAAGTATAAATCTGTGGGACATTAGCCATGCTCATGAACTTATTAGCATCACGTCCTGCCTCGTAATCCATTTTGTTTTTATCGTTGAAGATGACACGAGTCTTGTCTGTTGAATGACCATCCGATACACTCAGGTTAATCAGCATACGGTTTTCGTTAACTCTTCTTGCTGCTCGGCGTGCTGCACGGTTTGTTGCCTTTTGTTCTGTTTCAACATAAGTTGCGCGATTCTCGTCTTCAAATGTAATGTTGTCGACATTGTCTGGAGTCTGCACAAAGTATGCTTGGAATGGATGGAAGTCATAATCGTCATCACCAGGAACCACAGCAGTGTAAGTTTGTTGCTCGTCATCCCAGACAGTGATAGGTGCATCAAATTTATCGGCAAGGTCATCAAGTCCATAGTAGCTCAAGTTGGGATTACCCACGAAGTTCCAACTGGCATCCTGTGCATTATTTGACTCGATAGACTGCAGGGCCACTTCTTTCTCTGTCTGTTTGGTTGTAAAGTCAGGATTATTTACAGGCAGTTCCAAATCACCAGCGGTATTACTCTGGAAGATATATCCCTGATTGGCCTTCAGCACATCGCCTTCAACATTCTTCCATCCACCACTACCATTAGCCGCACGTGTCTCTGCATCATAATAACGCCATACCCACTTTCCGTCGTGCTTGACATCTGACAACTTGACATCAAATGGGAAACTGAAGAAGTACCAACGTCCAGGATATACGTTAAGGATAAACTTCAACTCCTCAACATCCAGGTTGCCATTTGTAATCAGTGAAGGATAGTTGGCACCATGTTGCCAGTTCATAACGAGATTCTTCACTAACTGCTCTCCGTCACCAATGAAAATCAAACCTGATCCAGGCTCCATGGAGCCATCAGCTGGGTTGTTATCATACAGGTTCTTAATAGGTTTCACAAGATTAACGATATAATCATAACCACGTGGCGTATACCATGCCTCGTAAAGTGCTTCAAATTCCTTCACATCCAGGAACTGACTCCACTGGGTGTTCAGATAATACTGATAGAAACTGTTAGAAGGTGCATAGAGATCTACGCCTGTATAGTCGAAAGTGTTCTGATTAATCTGAACAGGAACAACAGTATAAGCATAGACAGCTTTCAAGCCGCAATTCTTAAATGCGTAATCGCCAATCTCGGTAATCAAGCTGGGCACATGAACTTCAGTCAGACCATTACAATTTTGGAAAGCATTGTTCTCAATTCTTCTTAAACTGGTAGGCATGTGCAGATTCTTCAATCGATAGCAAGACTGGAAAGCACCTCTTCCAATTACTTGCAGCCCAAGACCTGCAGATTTTATTTCTGCGAAGTCAATTTCTTGCAGATTAGAACAACCACTAAAAGCATGGCTTTCAATTCTCTTAAGCGTGGTTGGCAGAGCAAGCTTATTTAAGCTGGAACAGCCAGAGAATGCATTAGATTCAATAGTTTCAATACCCTTGGCGAGATTCAGTTCTCTCAATCTGTAACATGATTGGAAAGCACTATTCGGTATTGTTTTTACTGTTCCAGGAATAGTCATGCTCTTCAATTGACTATTTCGGAAAGCTGAAGAACCTATCGAAGTGAGAGATGTACCTAATATCGTCACACTTTCAGCCCCAGATTCCGCAAACGCATTATGTTCGATGGACTCTAAATTAGTCGGCAATACAATCTCTTTAATGTTCTTCATCTGATAGAACGTATATGGGCCAATTGCATTCTCAGTCGTATGGTAGCCCTGATAATACTCCATACCGCCATCATTATCCAAAATTGTTGCTTCCTCCAGGTCAAGATAACGCAAGTTTGGCATCTTGTTACGAATCATCAGGAAGTCCCAACCATTCATTGTACCTCTAATCTTCAAATTAGTCAATGCCGTAATTCTGTAATCACCATTCACTCTTTCCAATGCATTCAGTGCTGGCAGCAATGCAGGTGATGATTCCATTGCAACCAAGTCAACAGATACCAACTTGAATCCTTGAGGACAGATTCTGTCTTCAATATTACCTAAAGTATTCCATACGGCAGCGTTACGATAGTTGGATACTACGGCATCTTTTACAAATATCCTTGCATCTTCGTTAAAGGATGAGATGTCATTAAGTGTAGGTATATCAGTCGCGTTGATGGTTACATCAGATACGTAAGGTGCGTTGAAAGCATACTTCTCGATGGTCTTTACTGTAGATGGAACAATAAAAGTAGAAACGCCTTGTTGTCCATAGAAAGAGTAGGCGCCTATCTTTGTTGCACCTTCTGGAATATTAACTTGACTATGAAGGGCATCACCTTGCAGATAGAGGATAGGAGAAGCTTTTCCTTCGCCTCCTGATTGTCCAAATGGTGTGGCATACTGATCCTCGAAAGTAATCTTACACCACTCTATGATTGAGCAATTAAAATCGACTCTCTCAATGTTATAACAACCATAGAACAAACCAGCCGGCATAACAGTCACATTGCAGCCTATAGTGACATTTTTCAAATTATTATCAAATATGGTGTAATTATAGCTTCGACCCCATTCATATTCATAATAAAATTGATCAGCTAAAACAATGTTTCGGCCTATATAAAGCGTTTCTACAGGAGAAGCACCAAAGGTGCTACACGTATTATAATATCCCCCTTCTGTTAATCTCTGCCCATTTCTTAAAGATATAGCATCCTCGCTATCCTCAAACACGACCTTGTTCAATGCTGTACACCCACCAAATGCATTGTAGCCTATAGAAAGAACAGAGGCAGGAATTGAGATTTCTTTCAGATTGCTACAATTATAGAAAACATATTCATTTATAGCATTCAGTTTGCTGCTAGTTTCAAATTCTACGTTGGTCAAAGCAACACAACCATTGAATGCATATGAACCAATAGTCGTTACAGTTGCAGGAATTGTCAATGCTGACAGTTTAGTACATCCGTCAAAAGCATGTTGCTTAATAGTATTGAGACCACTATTCCAAGTTAATGTCTCAAGCTGGCTACAACCGAAGAAAGCATAATCACCAATGGTGTTCACTGATGAAGGAATAATAACAGCGGACAAAACACCACATCCCTCAAACGAACGTAAAGGAATGGCCTGTATCTTATCAGACAACGTAACCTTTGTCAGCCTGCTACAGTTATAGAACTGATAGTCGCCCATTTCCGTAATAGTAGCTGGCATAGTGTAATCGCCAGCCCTCAGCTGCGGGAAGCACAATATCTTGGTCACCTCTTTATTATATAATACGTTGTCTGTGAGTGTGAAGCTAGTATTTTCCGTTGCCAACTGTATCGTATTCAGCGAAGACAAGCCCTTAAAGGCACCGTCGGCAATACTTGTAACAGTAGCAGGAATGGTCAAGTCTGTAATGCCAGTACAACCATATTGGAATCCATGGGATGGAATCGATGTGATTTCATCAGGAATTACAAATGCACCACTTATTTCAGAGCCATTGAAGAGAACTTTACTGTCTTCGGATATATTTGTAGAAGAGAAAGGCGATGAATAAGGATCTGTAAAGTCGAAACTAAGCCATTGAGCCAAACCGCCTTTCACATCAACATTTGTCAAACGGTAGCAATTATAGAATGTGTATTTCGGTATAGAAGTGACTTCCGAGCCAAATGTCACCTTATTCAGATTTGACTGGGCAAAAGGTGAGCTATATGAACTACTGTATTTCAATGGGCGGCCCCAATACAATTCGTTAAGAGTGTTACAGAACATCGGGTAAATACTAAAACCATTCCCTTTGCCATCATCAAACCAACTACTATTACTACCCGTTCCCAAAGTCAACTCTGAATTACTATCCTCAATGGTCAATTTCTTGATTTGAGGATTATCTCCAAAGGCGCTATTCTCAATTTTGGTCACAGTTGCAGGTACAATCAACTCATCAATCGACACATTATTAGGAAAACTACCGGACTTAACCGTGGTTATTGTGGCAGGAATCGTATATGTTCCGCCTTTCTTGGCCGGGAAACCGACAATTTTGGTCACGTTCTTGTCGTACAGTACGCCATCAACTGATGTGTATAATTCATTGCCTTCTGCAATTGTGATAGAAGTGAGATTATTCAGAGATCTGAGCATAGAACTACTAATGTATTTCAATGTCTTAGGCAGAGCTAACGATGTTAATTTTGTCCCTTTAAAAATGCTTTCGCTATTATTAAATGCCTCGACCCTAGGCATCGTTACAGAGGTTAACATTGAGCATTCATAAAAGGCATAATCACTAATAAACACGACGCTAGATGGCAATTGAACGGACGTCAAAGACTTATTTCGCATAAAAGCATAATTATCAACAGCCACAACTGGATAATCAACACCATCTTTTGTTACCTTATCAGGAATGACAATATCACCTTGATAGGTCTCCCTGTTATTCACCGACCAGGGATCAAGACTTTGGTCATACGTCACAATTGCTACATTGTTATACGAAGAACCCTCATGGTATTGGTGGTTTGCATCGTAGTAATAGTAGTTCCAATAACTTCGTAGATTATAATACACCCCGTCAATTAAGACGCTGTTCTCATCTGCCAAAGCAGACATACTTACTGAAAGCATCACCAATGTGGTGAAGATTGCTTTCAAGGATTGTTTTAGTTCTTTCATCGCTATCATTATTTAAAATTAATACTCAATCATATCTAAAGCTTCAACAACTATGTAGTATAAGGTCAGTATGCTTATATTTGTGTATTCGCTGCAAATATAGAAAAAAAAGTCCGAACCGCCAAACGATTCGGACTTTTTTTTATTTCAGGGTAGTGATTCTTTTACTCCGGCTCTGGTAGGTTCCATTCAAAGCGTGGAGCCAAAGTAGATATCTTGCCAACAACATAATTGACAATGTGTACAGCATCGGCAATATCGATATCACCATCACCGTTTGCATCAGCAGCTGCCTCAATGAAAGTGGTGTTTGGCTTGCCTACCACATAATTCACGATACATACCGCATCTGCAATGTCCACATCGCCATCACCATTCACATCGCCTTTGACATAGTTTTCTATCGACAGTTTTGAAATGGTTTCCGGCATAGAGACTTTTTCTGAACCGTCTGTCAGCGAGTACTTGGCATTCTGAATCTTCACAGCATAATCGCCTAAAGCCACTTCGTCGGCCACATTCAATTTCAATGTCATGATGGTACCGTCATTACCTTTCACTTCCTTCGACTGTATTGAAAGCACAGCAAAGCTATACACACCCGTTGTCTCGTTATAGTTCATGTCATTAGAGTGACCATTGTGACGATCGCTCAGCGTATAGCTGTCAACCGTTACGCCTTCAGGTAACTTCAAATCGAAGCTGTAGGCGTTCGTTGCCTGTGCATTCTTCAGATTGATAGTCAAATTGGTAGTACTACCCTTCGCACCTATTGCAGCATTAGCATAAATGGCATTGGTAAGTGTGGAAATGTCAGTAGGCTCAACTTCCCCTGTTCCTAAATATGTTAGACGGAAGTCATCGAAGCAGACCCAGTCGTCCTTAACGCTCTCATCAAGGCTGATGCCAAAGGTGAGAGTGCCGTCGGTAACGGTAAAGGATAGCTCGTTCTCATAATATCCTGCCATGAACCAAGTGTTGGCATCATAATTCTCATGTGGAATGTAACGCGTTTGTCCATTGTAAGTCACGTCTATGCCACTCCATCCGTCAACCTCATGTTCCTGCGCTTTGGCAGCAGCATTCATCAGTGTCACACTATTACCGTTGGCATAGAACTTAGCCTTGGCATTGTCGGTGCCTTGCATGTAATCCACAAAAACGTCATCTTTGTTGCCCGGACGATGGAAGCCTTTCACTTTCAGCAGATAGCTGCCATTAGGCAGGCCGTTGACAGTCTGATGGAAGTCGAATGTCCGTTCTCTATACTCAGCTGTAGAGCTACCTAAACCGGGGCCGTCTTCACCCTCTTTCCAACTCCAGCCGTCTGCTTCATTGGTAGCAAAAGTAGGATTGATGATGGCACCCGTCACATCGAGTGGCAGCAGACTGGCGTCAACTCCTTCTCCCAGTTTTGCGATATAGGTGGTGCGCAGGTTGCTCATCGCGTTGTTCACGCTCTCCATGTTTTGGGGATTATCAGCCACAGCTTGTGCATCACTCGTGCTTATGCCGATGGCAGCGGCACAGGCAATGAGTTTGTTCAGGTCTTGGACCTTTGCATTGATGTTGTTGCGCTCATCGTTGATACGATTCTGAAGCTCAAAGATAGTTTCCAACATTTCTATATAGGTGGTTTCGCTGTTGTTGAGCACAGCTTCTTCACCATTGGTGTCAAGCCTCAGTGCCTTAGCGGTGGTCACAAGTTCTTGCAGCCTTGCCGTCTGCGTATCTGTACGTGCTGGCAGGGCTTCTACCGTCCAAGTGATATTATTTCCTGCGGTTATGTTGCCATCCACATAATTTGCCGAAGGATTGTTAGCCATGTATGTACCGGGCATGGCTTCCTGACCATAGGTGGGATGAGTGGCCAGCGACTGGATATAAATATGTCCTTCACCGGCGTCGGTAAATGTCCAGCTTGGGCAGGCTTCGGATTGTGCCCAATCCTTACTATAGTCAACATACACCCTTTCTCCCGTTCTGTAAAGCAACTGATTGTTCTGACTGCCAAAGGGGAAATAGATGGTATAGCTGCCGTCAGCCTGTTTGTATAGTTTTACAGGCAATCCCTCGTCTGCTAATACGGCTCTCCATTCATCATCCGCATTCAGGTACTTGCCCGTCTCCACGTTCTTCAAGAAGTAGAAATTCGCCATGCAATAGTCAAGATTGGCACCGCCACCCGTGTCGTCAAGATAGATGGCCATCGTGTTTGTACCCTTCACAAATGCTGAGGCAGGGATGTGATGGTTTTGGCATCTGCCGTTAAAGCCTGCATCAACCACTTGTGTGCCGTTTATCCACACCTTGATGTTGTCATCATGACGAGAACAGAAATAATATCCTTGTTCGTTCACTTCATCAAGGTTGAAGGTGCGTCGCAAATAGTAGCAGCTGTTTTCCTTTTCCCAGATGGTATTCACGACGGTGAAGTCGCTTTCGTAACGTGCGATGGGACCTGTCAGTGTTTTCCAGCTGCTGTCGTCGAATTCAGCATCCGTCCAAGCGTGTCCTGCGCCATCTGCGCCAGGTTCTTTGCCAATCTCGTCAAAATACGCGTACTTCATTTCCCAAGCCTGCTCAGTACCCCAGGGAATGATTGTGCTTTCAGGGATAGCTGATGAAAGTACTGACATCTCTACAATGTTGAAATCCTTCCAGTATTCAGCAGCCTCATAGGCAGACTTACTATCGATAGGAACATAAAGCGTCACCTTACTGGGATCATCAACCAGACACTGATCGTGCATTTCATAGGGTGTTTCGTCATTTACCGTAATGGCAGTCAGGTTGGTACAGCCACCGAAGATAGCTTCAGATGCCCATAGTTGCACATCCTTTGGAAGTTCAATAGATGTAAGAGCCGTACAATTCTGGAATGTGCCATTATTCAGTATAACACCTTCAGGCAACGTTACCGAAGCCAAATTATAACAGTCCTTGAAAGCGTTTGTCTCGATATCCCACACAGTAGCAGGGATGTTGACAGATGTCAGTTTTGCGTTCGTAAAGGCAGAGGGAGCAATCGCCTGAATAGGGAATCCCTCAGCCGTTGCGGGTATCGTGATAACTCCTGTATAATTGGCATTAATACAGCAGAGAGGATTTGTATATGTCTCAGGCCTATTAGCCGCAGCATAACCTACAGAGCATCCTATCTCGCTTGCCTTACCCATGGACTTGCCTGTATTATCAACTACGAAAAACATCTCAACATCTTCTGGAGTCTTTGCTACAAAGAGGTCACCGACCTCTAGACCCGTACCAATCGTCTTGCCATTGATGGACACAAGACGACAGTCCTTATTTACTGTTTCTGGCGTAATGCCTTTATAATTAGTGAGTTTGCCGCAGAGCACCACCTCGTCGCCAAGGTTTGGCACACGGCCGCCATCATAATTCTGCTTGTCGAAGTATAGGGTACGATAAACGTAGAACTCACCGTTCTTTGTTCCGTCGTCCGAGATATAGAACGTGGCGTTGCCGTACTGATAGCTGAAGTTATTTTGTATCGTACTTATCTTGCCTTTGACGTAATATTCCGTTTCCGTCGGAGTGTCTGCCGACAGTCCTGCCACGAGAGCATTAGCTTCAGTACAGGTAAAGGGGGTAGTTTCAGTACCAGCAGGAACTGGCAATTCTATAATTTCCTTAAAATCTTTCCAGTAGCTAGCGACTTCGTATGCGGCCTTACAACCATAAGGTACATATAGTGTAGCATTGGAACGATATTGGAAAGTAGAATAGTCACTAATATATACTGGTGTTTCCTTATAAATGGTAACACTGGATAGTTTTTCACAATACCCAAAAGCACCACTTTGGATAGAAGTAATACTACTTGGAAGAGAAACAGATTCTAATGCTTTGCAGTAAGAGAATGCATCATAGCTAATAGAAGTTACTCCTTCTGGGATGATAATAGTCTTTAGATTGCTACAATACATGAATATATTAAATATTGATAATCAATAACTTACACCTTAAACGGTAGAAAAGTGGATTGGACACGTCAAGAAGTATGAAATGCGGGAAAGATTTAACGTTTTTAACCTTATTTTACCGCAGATTAGA
>JAEEGI010011134.1_pt1 | contig 19459 bp, 17 predicted proteins | sample 8958751 | NCBI WGS metagenome assembly JAEEGI01 (sample SAMN16246545, study PRJNA631951) | gut metagenome | biome: gut microbiome; feature: rumen; material: KS-attached | host: Bos | place: Iran: Karaj | collected 2018-10 | reverse complement strand
ACCCTTGAAATATTCCTTGAGCCAAGTCATTGCCGGGCGGTCAACGCCGTTTTTAATAAGGCCGGAATTACCCTCCTCCAACCAAGTTTTGCCGTAAATGTAGCCCCAAAGGGTTATGCCTGCAACGTATTCTGTTTCCATCAAGAGCGGAATATGCTCTATGTAGCACTTTTTCTGAAGATTATCGTCCTTGTCTCCGACATCGTATTGTGTAATGTATATGGGAAGGCCCGTTTGTTCGTGTGCATCGTTAAGTGCGCGTTTGAGGACGGAGAAATGCAAGCACTTGCGTTTGCCGCTCCCTTGTGTGGTTGTTTCGTGAAACTGCATTCCAAAGGCATCAATCGGCGCACCCTGGGCCTTGATTTTCTTAACAAGGTCTATGGCTTGCTCCTTATTCCATTGGATTGTATTGTAGTCATTGTAAATTAGGATGGCTTTGGGCCAGCGTTCACGTGCCATTTTGAACGCCGTGACCACGAATTCGTAGTTTCCGCTATCGCCGCCTAGCGCCTCAATCAGTTTGTTGCTGGAAAAACTGGAATGATAGCTGTTGCCGTTTTTGACAGCCTCGTTTACTACTTCAATCATTTCGAGGTCGGGGTAATGCTCTTTAACGGCGTCTATCCAATCTGTCCAAGCTTTTTTGGTTTCGTCAACATCGAGTTTGCTTAACCATTGTGGATTTTGCGATCCCCACAACAGGGTGTGGTACGTAAAATGCGCATGATTCTTTTTTGCCCAATTATAGGCGAGGTCGCAACCGGTCCAATCGTATTCACCACGTGTTTTTTCGACATAGCCCCAAACGCACCCGTTCTCGGCAGTAATCTGGTTCCAGTAGGTGCCAAAATCTTCGGGGATTTCACCAAAAACGGGAATGTTGCCCAAAAACTTGGACGCGCTGTCGGCGAGGGCCGCAAAAGAAAATGTCGATACCGCAAGGGCAATTGTCAAAGCCTTAAATATTTTTGAAAACACACTCATTGCGACCCCTTATTTTTTTAGGCTACAGCACGCAATAATAAATCTATTCGATAATATGCGGATATTGCTCATGGGAGCGATTAATATCATTGACAAAATATCTATGGTTGTCTTTTTACTTGAAATTTGCTGTTAATGTGGCGATTTCGCCGGGGAGGACTGTCCGCGTTTGCTCCGTGATTCCGTCGCTCCAGCCGGCCCAAGTGCCGTTTGCAGAGGCTTCTGCCGTAACCGTCACGGGGGTGCCCGCGAAGAAAGGGATCGTGAGCGTCGGTACGTCCAGTTTGAGTCCGTGAACGGCGATTGTTCCAGGGCCGTTTGCGGAAAGCGTCATTTGTGTTGCAACCCCAAGCTTGAAGTATTCCCGGAGTTCGTTATAGACAACGTTGGGGCGTTCCTTGGCGAAATCTTTTATCATGTCGAGTTGGTTTGCCATGCGACTCTTGCTTAGTCCCCAACGTTTTTGGTCACGCGGAATTTCGGCTTCGATTTCTGCCATCATCTTTTCGATGCGGGCGAGGACTCTTGAACTTTCGAAGTTCATCTGCAATAGTACGGCCATGCGGTTCACGAACGCGATCTTGAAATCTTCGTTTTCGAGCATGCGGCGCAACAACAGCGTATGTTCGGGGCCGTTCGGCCACCCCTCTCCATCTTCGGCTGTTGCAAATTCGAATATGTTGTTCGTGTAATCGCTGTAATCGTTTCCCATGCCAAAATCGAGATCGTACAGGAACCATTTCCATTTCGTGTTCGGGCTTGTCGAACGCCATTTCTTGATGTTGTTTGCCGGCCAGTCTCGGTTGTTTGCATAGAGCTCTGTTTGAATGTAATTGATGAAGTTGTCAACATCGATTTGTGATGCGATATAACTGTAATTTTCTTCATTGTCGAGGTGGTGCGTTTCTAGCCAGTCCATGAGGGCCACGTAATCGACGGAAGAACCTGCTGTAACGATGTTGTCTGTTTTGAGCAGGTCTATGGCGTCTGGGTCGATTCCGTAATGAGTTTCGAAGTAGTATTCGTTAGAACGTTCGCGGAGATCGTGAATGCCGAAGTATTCGCCGTTGTAATACACGATGGCAAAACGCCCGCGCTGGTAATCGACCCCGAGTCCTTCGCTTAAAGAACTTGCAAGCCTGTCGCGGATGTAGTCGTTCTCGTAATTGCTGCCGTTGTTCCGCAAGATGAACGCCTTGAAACTTTTGAGTTCTGGAAATTCGGGAAACAGGGGGTATTTGAGGCGTTTGTCGCCGTATTTCTCGCGGAACGTGATGACCACGGATTTCTTGTCATTTTGGCGACTGTAATTCCCGAAAATCTTGAGTCCCGCTTGTTTTTCGAATACAGGTCTGCTTGAACCTAATTCCAACAGTTCTACAGTCATGGGGATTTCTTTGTCGAGCCAGTAGTTGGCTCCGTAATGCGGTTCTTTTCCTTGTGCAAAATTCCCTTCCATGTAGATTCCACTATCGGGATGGAATAGCGAATTCGGGTTTGCGGTCAGGAATATCGCTGGAGCCGTCGGAGCGTCTTCGAAAATGTATGTGCGGTTCAGTTCGTTGCCGGGATGCGCTCCTGCGACAAAACTTGCACATCGGATTACTGTCGTATTGATTATCTGCAATGCTGTTGTTACGGGGCTGCTTGCTGTGGGGGCGATTCCTCCTTGTTCGCAACGGACGGTCGCGTTTTCCGGCAGCGATACTGCGAAGGGTTTGGAGTAAAACCCGGACGGTGGAAATTCTGCAAGCGTGTCTAGCGATGGCGAATAGGACTGCACGATGGGGGCAGATGTGAGCCCGTATGGAGTCGGTTCCGCATATCCAAAACCCACGGTGCCGTCAATCAATGTACCGAAATTCCAACTTTGTCCATGCGGCATGTTGGGGTAGGCGACTGAATCTGCGATAGTCGAGTTGGCGTTGATTAAGTACAAACGACCGCCTGATTTTTTCAGCTTGAAATTCGCATGTGGTTCATGACCGCGGTTTCGTGCAATGTAGCTGAACACCTTGACCGTCACTTCTTGCGTCTCGTCCGATGCTGGACTCATGCGTGTGCCGTAGATGTTTTCGAGGTCGGGAAATGTCGTTCCTGTCGGAATTGCGGTGCGATAGACTGTCGAAGAATCTCCCGTCCCGGTCAGTACGATTTCGTAACCCTTCCAGTCATCGATATTCGGTTGCGTCAGCCGAAACGAAACTTTTCTGCCCTGCGTGATGAACGCTTGAATCAAAATTTCGTTTGTACTTGATATATCGACTACGTCCTCTTTTGCAGAACTCCCTGTGCCAACGAAAACCGCGATGGATGACCAGCCCAGTTCTTCGTTTTCGCCCAACTTCATGATGGCGCCGAAGCGGCCTATGCCGTTTTCTTTAAAGCAATTTTTCGCTTTGCTGTCAAGCGGGTTTGCGTAGCTGTAGCCCGGTGGATCGCTTTGGGCGTCGGTCCATGTCCAGCATCCTGGCCCAATCATGTTGGTTGAATCGTGCGGCGCCACAAAGTCTGGAATGTTCTTGCCCGAAAGAAAAACGAGCATAAATGACTGCGGCGAGATTTTTACGTTCCCGAAAGCCCATTTGAACGGTTCTTCCAGAGAATCCGTCAAGTACATTCCAGATAAATCTACGGAATCGTTTGACGTGTTGAACAATTCTATCCATCCGTCGTCGTCTCCCTCATGGTCCTTGTAAGAAACATTGATCGGATCGACTTCAGTGAACATTATGGCTCCACCCACAAACGGGAGTGAAGGCCTTGAACTGTTCGAACTGTCGGCGGTTGAAATCGCCAAATTAGGCGTTGCGCTGTCATCGGAACACGACGACAACAGCGCAGAGAGCGCAGCAGTAAAGCATAATTTTGAAATCCGCCGATACACCATGTATTTGAATATATATTCTAAATACCGGATTAGCTTTTATTTTTGTTTTGGATTTATATTTGAAGTAATCCATTTGACAAAAATGGCAATTTAAACCTCAAAACTATCAGGAGAAAATAATGACTGCAATAATCGGTGCCGTTCTGCTTCTGCTCGTCGTTGTAATGAGCGTTGTTATGCTTCTTAAACATCCGGTAAAGTCACTCACTTCGGGAGGGATGTTCAAACTAGCCACTGCAAAAGGTCGCGCCATCTTTGTGGTTCATCTGCTATTGCAGGTTTTCTTTGCCATTCTTCTTTTGCAGCTCGGTCATGTTGTTTCCGCTTGGTTCTCGCATAACGTAACTAAAATCGTCGGGATTGTCGTTGCGGTTTATTTAACCTTGAGTTGCCTTCCAGGTTTTCTTGCGAAAGGTAAGAAAGGCCAACTTGTTGTGGCTCTGCTCTCGGTTGTCGTAGTAGTTTGCTACTGGTTGAATGCTCTCGCTTATTAGTTTGCGTTTCGATTGAAAAAATTTTCTATCTTTGCTTTTAAATTGGTCAGTTCGAAACCATCCTGACCTTAGGCCACGGCATTTTCAAAAATTCCGTGAGCCTATAAACCAAAACTAGGAGACAACATGCGTTCAGAAGCTGAACTCGAAGGCGTTACGCTGCTTGGCAACAACAAGACGCAATACAAGACGACCTATAGCCCCGAAGTGCTCGAAAAATTCCCCAACAAGCATCCGGGTAACGACTACATGGTCACGTTCAACTGCCCGGAATTCACGAGCCTCTGCCCGAAAACGGGCCAGCCGGACTTTGCCGAAATCAAGATCAACTACATTCCTGACCAGTTCTTGGTGGAATCCAAGTCGCTCAAGCTTTACATGTTCTCGTTCCGCAATCACGGGGATTTCCACGAAGACTGCGTGAACATCATCATGAAGGATTTGGTGAAGTTGCTCGATCCGAAGTACATCGAGGTCGAAGGCATTTTTATGCCACGCGGCGGCATTTCGCTTTATCCGTTCGCGAACTACGGTAAGCTTGGTACGGAATTCGAATCCATCGCCAAGAGCAGACTGTTTTCCGCTATTGACAGGAGAAAGTAATCGTGCAAAACGAACTTCTCCTCATAGCCTCCATTTTCGTGTTCTTCGGAGGTCTTGTCGCCTTCTTCCGCTTCTTCGGCAAACAGGGCATTTTCGCTTGGACTGTTATCTGCACGATTGCAGCTAACATCGAAGTGCTCATCCTCGTGCACGCCTTCGGGCTTGACACCACGCTCGGCAACGTCATTTTCGCTTCGACGTTCCTCGCGACCGACATCATGAGCGAAATATTCGGCAAAAAAGAAGCGAGCCGCTGTGTCAAGATTGGTATCCTCGCGAATGTGACTTTTATTCTCATTTCGCAGAGCTGGTTTTTGTACATCCCTGCTGCAGGCGACACAATGGCAGAACCCATCCGCACCGTTTTCGCGAACACTCCGCGTGTGATGCTTGCGAGTTTATTTGCGTACGCCGTCTGCGAAATGTTCGACGTATGGGCCTATCACGCTTGGTGGAAATGGTCCGAAAAGAAGTTCGGCGACAAAAAAGGTTATTTGTGGCTCCGCAATAATGGTTCTACGCTCGTGAGCCAGCTGATTAACGTGGTCGTGTTCAACTTGCTTGCGTTTGCGGGCGTTTTCCCGTGGAATACCATTGGCGAAATCCTAATTTTTGGCTACGGTATCTTCATCGTGACATCGCTCATGGACACTCCGTTCGTGTATCTTGCACGCCGCATTGCCGAAAAACACCCGGAATTGCTGAAGGAATAGAGGCTAGATTTTAGGCCGTAAGGCTTTGTTGCGTGCCAGTTTACCGATTTGTGATATTCCTTATTTCTTTTTATCTCTTAAATTTGTATATTATGAATCGTTAAACTCAAAACTTGAGAAGAGGATTTTATGAAGTTTTCCCATGCTTTGCTTTTGGCTTGCTCCCTTGCGTTTTTTGCTTGCGGTGGCGATGATGAAGAAGATTCTCCGGCGGGTCCGTCCAAACCCAGCTATGATTGCACTGTGAAGAATGGTGTCAAGGTTGTTTATCCGGCTGGTGGTGAAGAATTCAAGATTGGTGACGAAATTACCGTGATCTATGGATCTTCTGTTGACGGTTCTGGCTACCGTTTTGTGTTCAAGGTCGATGAAGAAGATATCGGAATGGATTTGTTCGATGAATCGATGGGCCTTGATGGCAAGGGCGATGGCAAGACTTGCTACGAACAGAAAGTGAAGCTCTCGAAAGATGTCGTGGAAAAGACTACGAAGGGCATTATCCGTGTGATTCCTTACGAAGATTCCAAGAAGGGCGCTAACTCTGGCACCTTCACGGTCAAGTAATGAAATCTCAGTTCAATGATTCTAGTATCACCGTAGCTGTAGTCGGCTGCGGTGGTTTTGTTGGTAGTCATCTTCTCGATGCGATATTGGCGCGTACCCAGTGGCGCGTGTTTGGCGTCGATTTGGATTTTTATAGGATACAGCACAGGCTTCGTGACGAACGTTGCGAATTCATGGTGGCTGACCTCGCCGATAAGAGTGTCGTTGAACGAATTGCAAAATATCCGGTCGTTGTGAATCTGGCGGCGATTTGCACGCCGAGCCGTTACATGGCCGAAGCTCCCGAGGTCATTCGCAGTAATTACGACCATCCAGCATCATTGGCGGACGCTTGCGCGAAGTCGGGTTCCTGGCTGATTCATTTCTCGACATCCGAAGTTTATGGGCGCACTTCTGCGGACGCTGGCTTGCTTGTCGAAGACGAAACTCCGTTGACGTTTGGCCCGGTGACGGCGAGCCGTTGGAGCTATGCGACGGCGAAACTCCTGACAGAACGCTACATCGCGGGGCTCAAGAATTTAAAATGGACGGTGGTGAGGCCTTTCAACTTTGTCGGACCGTACATGGACTTTATGCCGGGCGTCGATGGCTCGGGCATTCCGCGTGTGCTTGCGAATTTCTCTTCGGCGCTTGTGCGGGGGGAGCCGCTGAAGCTTGTGAACGGCGGTGTCGCAAAACGCAGTTTTACGAGTGTTTTTGACGCTGTTGATTTTATGTTCGCGCTTTTTGAAGCGGGGCTGGCAGGAAATTCTGTTGAAAATGATGCTGGAAAATCACCGTTTTCGCAGGCGTTCAACGTCGGCAATCCAGACAACGAAGTTACGATTGCGGAACTTGCATACAAAATGCGTCGGATTTTTGCTGAAATCAAATGCGTGGATGTTGAATCTATTCCTGGACCGGAGACTGTTTCAGGCGAAGAATATTACGGCGAAGGTTATGATGATTCCATGCGTCGCTTGCCATCGGTCGAAAAGGCGGAACGCTTGCTTGGCTTTAAAGCGCAGACTCCGATTGACGTTGTTCTGCGCGAATCGCTGACGTGGTTTGTCGGACATTATAGCAATACAAGTCATCCTGGTACTGATTCTGCTTCATCCTAAGCCGCGTGAAGGATCTTGTTATGTCTTGTCCTGCGATAGACTACTTCATCTTCGTTCCCGCGTATAACGTAGAAAAGACTCTTTGCGAAGTCCTTTCTAGAATTGACGAATCCGTTTTGGCGCGTGCGCATGTGCTTGTCATTGATGACGGTTCTCGTGATGGTACGGCGCAAGCTTTTCAAAAATTTATTGAATCGGATTATTTGAATGTTTCGGTGAATGCTGAATTTGAGGAAGATGCGTGCAACCTCAAATCTCGTTTCGAATATTTAAAGTTTGAACAAAATAGCGGTTATGGCGCTGTTGTCAAAAAAGGAATTGCCGAAGGCTTGGCTTCCGGTGCTGCATTTATCGCTTGCTTGCACGGCGACGGTCAATACCCCGCTGAAAAATTGGGCGAGTTTTTTGACGAAATGGAAAACCGCAATCTCGATTTGTTGCAGGGCTCGCGTCATGCAGTTGCGGGGGAGGCAAAACGCGGCGGTATGCCTTTGTACAAACGGCTTGGCGGGGCGTTTCTTACCTCGCTTGAAAATAAAACATTCCGCGTGAAACTTACGGACCGCCATAGTGGCTTTATCGTTTATTCTTCGCGTTTTTTGGAAACGGTGGATTTGAATCGCCTCAGTTCTTCGTTTGATATTGACTTGGAACTGATTTCCATTGCCGATGCCCGCAATTTTGCCATAGCGGAGCTGCCCATCTCCACGCGCTATGCCGATGAAAAGTCGAACCTCAACGTGGTTACGTATGGTTTGCGTGTTTTGCGTCAAGTTTGGCGAAGAATGCAGTGTAAGAATCCCTAGTTCTACTAACGAAAATCCAATAACTAGCGACTATTGACCAATAACTATATATATTTAAAGTATGGTTAAAGATTTAATTCATGCTCTAAATAATGTTCTGCTGGGGAAACAAGATCAAGTGGAAATGCTTGTGATGGCGCTCCTCGCGGATGGTCACGTGCTGATTGAGGATGTTCCGGGGACGGGCAAGACGACGATTGCAAAAGCTCTTGCGGCGGCTATCGGGGCGGACTTTGCGCGAATCCAGTTTACGCCAGACTTGCTCCCGGCGGATGTGACGGGGGGTGCCGTGTTCAAGGCGAATACGGGCGATTTTGAAATTCGCAAGGGGCCTGTCTTTACGCAGGTCTTGCTCGCAGACGAAATCAACCGTGCGTCTCCGCGAACGCAGAGTGCTCTGTTGGAAGCGATGGAAGAACGCCAGGTCTCGCTGGAAGGCGAACGTTATGCGCTCCCGAAATTGTTCATGGTGCTTGCGACGGAGAATCCTGTGGAATTCCATGGCGTGTTTCCGTTGCCCGAAGCGCAGATGGACCGTTTCTTGATTCGTTTGTCGCTTGGCTATCCGACATCGGAAACGGAACTGTATATTTTGCGTGCCCATCGTGACGGGCGCCCGCTTGATACGCTCAAGGCGGTGACGACTCCGGACGAAGTGATTGCGGCTCGGAATGATGTTCGCAAGATTCACATTGACGAAGCGCTTGAAACATACGTGGTTTCGCTAGTGCAGGCGACTCGCGTGAATCCGGCGGTGCGTTTGGCGGCAAGCCCTCGTGCGGGAATCAACATCATCAAAATGGCGCAAGCGTGTGCGTATGTCGCTGGCCGTGATTTCGTGAACCCCGATGACATCCAGCATGTGTTTTTCCCGGTGATGGAACATCGCGTGTTCGCCAAGGATTCCAATACGCCCGGCGCTTCAAGACAGATTCTCGAAGGAATCTTGAAGCAGGTGCGAGTACCGAAGTAATGCATTCGTCATCCTGACGCCAAAGGCGGAAGGATCCAGTGAAGTCTAAAAAAATATTTCAATGTCATCTAATGGCATTAAAAAAATGTAGCTTGCTGTATATGCCTAAATATAGATATGCAAAAAATGAAAATGGTGTGATTGTCGATATAAAAAATGTATCGAGTCATGGTGATTTTGTTTGTCTGGGCTGTGGTCAGCTCATGAATGCGAATATAGGTCAAAAAAATGAACATTGCTTTTCACATCGAAACCGAGATGCGGATAGCAGTTGTCGTCCTGAAACATACTTGCATGCTTTAGGGAAGGAAGCTTTTATTAGGCTTTTTTTGCTTCATAAAGAAAATGGTACACCTTTATCCATAGCATCTAAACGTTCTTGTGTATGCGGTGTTAATCCTTGCCCATATGGACAAAAGGAAAAATGTCAAAAACAAGAAAATGATACATTGGAAATATATCCCTTTTATAATCAGTATGAAGAAGAAAAATGGGATTATGAATATAGGCCTGATGTTTTGCTTAAGTCTGTACAAGGAGAGAAACTTTATATAGAAATTTTTGTTAATAGTCCCTGTTCGCCTCAAAAAATAAATTCTGGGATTCCTATAATAGAATTCTTTTTGAAAGATGAAGATGATTTAGAATTGTTCACTGATGAATCTTTTGCTAAAATTGATAATCCGAAAATCAAATTCTACAATTATCCAAAATCTCCAAAGATTCTTTATAACTGTTTTAACGGTGACTTAAGAAGGAATGCTCTTTGGGGTGATTCAACTAAACAAAAAACAAATATTTCTTCAAAAATAGATTCGTCTAAATATGTTTTAGCTGTTTTGTATAAGGATGGGCGTTTAGAAATAGAACGGGGTAACATAGAGCAGCTTTATGATTTCTATGAATCACAAAAAATGAAAATTGAAGATTATTTATTGGCTAATTTGCAAAATTTAAGAGCTGAGCTAAATGGTTCTGTTGAAGAATCAAAATTTGATCTAAAACTGAACAAAAATTTAGCGGAATTTTTTTCTGAAGATTATGAATGTGTCAAAAATTGTTTCTTGTGTTTTAATAGGGCTGATGAAACCAAAGAATATAATAATGGGGAATATGGACTGTGCACATATGATGGACACAAAAAAAAGATTCATTATACAAATGCGAATATTTGCAATCATTATGAACCTATGAAAATTGATCATGAAAATATTGACCGTTGGTCGAGTGTGTTATACGATGCATATTGCAATAATCGTTTTTTAGATTGAATCTTTAGAAACAAAAATTAACTCCTAATTCCAAAATACCTCTATGTCTCTCTTCCACTGGTTCATAAACGCAATTCCTCGGAGCCCCAAGCGCAAGGGGCTTTTGATGCGTTTGTACTACATTTGGCAAGAAGGCTTTACGCAGGTGGGGCATGCTGCTGCGGCACTTTTGATGTTTTCGATGTTCGCGGGGGCGGTGCCTGGATTTTGGGCATCGTGGGTGTTTTGCGGTCTTGACTTCATGTATTTCTTGGCGCTTGTGCCGTGCCTTTTCATGACGGCCCGAAAGAGCAAGTTCAAGGCGGATAATATTACGGTTCGGAACGTTTACGAGGGCGAAACGGCAACGGTCAGTTTGCATATTGCTGCAGAGGACAAGCTAAATGCGGTGTCGCTTGGATGTTTCCGCATGGAATCCTCTCTAAAATGTGAAGAATCTGCGCTTGTTGCTGTTGCTGCTGGCGAAACGATGGAGCTCACGTGTAAAATCCAGACTAAAAAACGTGGCGCATTTGACATCCCTAAGGTGTCCGTGATTGTTCCTGAAATCAATGGCGCTTTGCGTTATGCTGCGAATTCTGGAAAGGCGGAACTGCTTGTGTTCCCGCGGCCGGTGCGGGTGAGTGCATTTCCGTTTTTGACATCGGGCGCGAGCGGCATTGTATTTGCTCCGCTTTTGATGCCGAGTCTTACGCGGGGAATGAATTTTGTAGGTGTGCGTGAATATCGCGAGGGTGATTCCTTGCGCGATTTGCATCACAAGGCGTTTGCCCGTTACGGTAAACCGTTCACGAAAGAGTTTGAAACGGAACGCGGTGCGGGAGCAATTCTCGTGCTTGACGTGACGGCGCGGAATTTGCGTGAGAAGTCATCCGTTGAAATGCTAATCCGCTTGGCTGCAGGTGTTGGCTTGTGGCTTCTGGAGCGGAGCGCACTTGGACGTTTCTTTATCGGCGATGACGAAATCCCGCTTGTGCAAGGGGACGGCGGCGTGAGTCTCTTGGAATCTCTTGCGCGTATTCCGTCTGCATCGCTTCTGAGATCGGCTGCGTTTGGTGATTCTGCAAATGCGCGTAAACTTTGGTCGCCAGCGGCTCGCCCCCTCGGCCCTGTGCTTCGTTTGGGGCTGTTTGCGACCGAGGATCCGCTAGTGCATAAGCAGGTTATTTTGGACACTCGTGCAAAAAATTCTGACGATTCGAAATCTGCGATTTCCGACGATGTTCTGGCGGTCAACGCTGCGCGTCTCGAACATGCTTTTCGTGAATGGCTTTCTGTCGAACGTGGAACTGAATTGTCTCGCGAAACGGAGGTGAGTTTATGATGAACTTCCGTGAAATTTGCAAGACGATTTTTTTCTGCATCGTTTCCGTTAATTTGGGTATTTCCAGCGGACTTGAAATTCTCGGCTTTATTTTTGCGGGCCTGTTTATTGCAATTCATGTGAAGCAGTACTTGCTTTCGAAAAAATCGTCGGCGCTTTCGCTAGAACTTTTGCCGGCACAGCACAAAACCCCGCGTTACAGGAAATTTTTCGCATACGGCGCGATTGTCCCGTGTGCGCTGTGGTGGGTACTGACTCCGAGTGTTGAATCCGGCGTGTCTCCGTATCTAGTCTTTATCCCGGCGTGGTACATGCTTTATTTGGCTTGGCTGCAAAAACGGAGCCTCGGGAACGGCGGTTACGAGGTCTTTGTCGTGTTCAACGGCGTGGCGGTACTTTTTATGGGATTGTTCCATGCTCCCCGTGCGTGCGTGTTGAGCGGAGTCGTGGCTTTGTTGCTTGCTGTTTATGCGTTCGGGCGCCCTCGCGTAGCATTGTATAAGTATCTTCTGTTTGTTCTTTTGTATGCAGGACTATGCGGTTCGTCTTATCTCGGTTTTAAATATTGGAAAAGCAACCGCTATTACAGTGGGCGTTGGGCCGAAGATTACTACGTAAAGAACCGTGTGATGGGTTTTGATCCGGTGGCGGCCTTGGGCTCGTTTTCAAGTAACTACAATTCAAAGTACAATAACGAAATTGTCTTGCGTCTTTGGGATACGCTTGCTCCAAAATACTTGCGTGCCGCTGCTTATGAAAAATATGTGGCAGGTATCTGGAAACTCCCGGCGAAAGCGGAAAGGAAACTTTATCCGGCGCGTTATCGCGTAGATTATGCCGTTTTTGAAACGGAAGATTCCATAGCGGTGGCTCCGGGTATCAAATCGGTTTGGGTGCAGGCGACGCTTGACAATTTTGGCTTCATGTTTGCGGCTCCGAATGCGGTCGGCGTGGCGAGTAAGAATGCGGACTCGCTGGATTATTATTCGACGAATGTTTTTGCTGGGGCGAACGGAACGCGCAGTGACTGGTATTATTACGTTTCGGATTCTGCAGAAAATCTTGCCATTGCGGCTTCGAATAGAGACTCTTCTAAACTGGATTTTGCGTTCTTGCAGATTCCGAATAAAGAAATTGAACTTCTGGATTCTGTGATGGTGGCAATGGAGCTTCCTCGGCAACATGATTTGGGTGAATCCGAATTTGCCGTTGCCAACTTAAAGACAATTCAAAACTATTTTATCCAAAACTTCAACTACTCGTTTACCGTTTCCGGTTATAGGGCAAATTCAAAAACGGATCCGTTAGTCCGTTTCTGGCGAAATAAGGAAGGGTATTGCGAGTATTATGCAACGCTTGCGACGCTTCTTTTGCGCCATCAGGGGATTCCTGCGCGTTATGTGACTGGCTTTGCAAACCCGGAGCGTGTCCCTGGTCGGCCTTACGTGACGTTCCGCCGTCGCCATAGTCATGCGTGGGTCGAAGTTTATATCGACCATAAGTGGTACATCTATGATCCGACACCGCCTTTGACGGAAATGGTTTTTACAAAGTCTTCTTGGTTCGCTGTAAAGTTGGAGGGGCTGAAAGGCCGTGTTTCTTATATTCTCCATTTGTTAAAAGATGGCGAATGGCGGCGAGTTGTCGATAGCTGGCAGACGACTTCGGAACGCATTGTTGAAAACCCTGTACTCTATATCGTTCTCGTTGTTTTGCTTGCGGTTTTTGCAGTGCTCAAATTCCGCAGAAGTCGGCAACGGTTGAGCCGACAAGCTGTTTCAAAAAATGCCGCACATTGGGTCGCTCTCCTTGAAAATGCCGAAAAACGTTTAGCGCGGTTCAGTTTTGTGCGTGCTTCTGGTGAAACCGTTTCTGCATTTGCAAAGCGCGTGAACGGGACTATTGAAAAAACGGCAGAAAATGAGGATGGTTCTTCTGTTCGAAATGTCAAGGAAAATGAACGTCGAATTCGCGAATGCACCGTTGCATTGACGCAACTCGAAGAATACGAAAACAACCGCTGGAAAATCTAGCTCTAGCAGATTGCAAGTTAGTTCTGCAGGCTATAAAAAAGGCGGGACTTTGCCCGCCGTGAATATATTCCATTCAAGTTAAATTTATTCCGCACTCACGAACGTATAGACTTCGTACTTGTCCTGCAATTCGTCCAAGGATGCGCTTCCGCCATATTCTGGCCTCATGAAGAACAGCTGCTTAAACGTCATCGTGACTTTAGCACCTGAAACGGCTATTTCTGGCGTGATGGTAGCCTCTACGTATTGTCTTTCCGGTATGCATGCGGTATTGGTGGTCGCTTTGAGGTGTAGTGCTGTTCCGTTGAGTTCCCACGTGCCGTAAGTCTTGGTGAGGTCGCAACCCGCCTTGCTGAGGCTGGAATGCGTAAATTCAAATGTTTTTACGTTTTTTTCGGCGATATAGAACTTGACTGTTGCCGGGCTCGATGTTAAATCGTGGCTTGGGTCGATGATATAGACGATGTCATTACCGACGGCGGTTGCTCCTGTTGGACCGTTGATGCTCCAAGTGCCCAAGAGACAATCGCTTGTGAGACCGGTGGCGCATTGTTCTGCCTTGGTCGGCGGGGTGGATGTCGATTCGTCACCGCAGGCGGTGAAGAGTGTTGCCGCGATGGCGAGCGTTGCCAAAATCTTTATTGTCATAGAAATCCTCGTTTTTCTGTTCTGAATATAAATAAAAAAAGGGGTTTCATACCGCTATGGCATGTTTTTTCAAAGATTTAACATAAAATGGAATAAAAAAAAATATATTAAGTATAGTTGTTGGTTGGGGCTATATTTGAGCCCTGAAGGAGTGTAAGATGAAAGTCTCGCGTTTCGTGAGCTTGTTTTTCGGTTTGGGGCTTGCCGTTTCTATGGTTTCTGCGGCTCCGGATCCTAACTTCCACATTTATCTCGCTTTTGGCCAGTCCAATATGGAAGGCCAGGGCGATATCGGGTCGCAGGACAAGTCTGTTGACGAGCGTTTCCAGTTGCTCTGGTCCGCAGATGCAGGGTCCTGTAACCAGGGCGCATCCAAGGGGAAATGGATCAAGGCAATTCCGCCGCTGGCACACTGCCAGGGTGCGAAACTCGGGCCTGCTGACTATTTCGGGCGTACCATGGTCGAAAAGACCGATCCCCAAATCAAGGTGGGTATCATCGTGGTCGCTATCGCGGGGTGCAGTATTGATTTGTTTGACAAGACCGGCTATGCAAATTATGCAAGGTCGCAGCAGAGTTGGATGACTCAGCGAATCAACACGTATGGTGGAAACCCTTACGGCCGCATGATAGAGATGGCCAAGAAAGCGCAGGAAGAGGGCGTCATCAAGGGCATCATCTTCCATCAGGGCGAAACGGATGCCGGTAACGGCCAGTGGCCCTCCAAGGTCAAGAGTGTTTACGACAACATTATCAAGGATTTGGGCCTTGGGAGCGATATTCCGTTCCTGGCGGGCGAGGTCTTGCGCAGCGGTTCCAGTTCCGGCGCGAATAACAACATTTCGAAACTCCCGCAGCAGTCCAAGAACTTCTACGTGGTTTCTTCTGAAGGATTCAACCAGGCTTTGGGCGATGGCCAGAACGTTCATTTCACATCGCAGGAATACCGCGACTTCGGTAAGCGCTACGCCGAAAAGATGATAGAAGTTCTCGGCGACAAGATTAAACCGGAGGCTTCTGCGGTATCGAGCAGCAGCGTGGCCCCTGCAAGTTCATCTGCTGCGGCGCCGAAGTCGTCTGCAGCAGTTCCTGCATCGTCCGGGAGCGTGGCCAGCAGTTCGTCACACTCGCACCACAGGAGTAGCAACAGTCATAATCCCGGCAGTTCTGCAACTGAAGGCGTTGTGATTCCGAATGCAACGTATGCGTTGTCCGTGGGCAATATTGTATCTGATGGTAGTATGCTCCAGGTGCCGCTTACGGTTGCGCGTACTGGCGTCGTGAACGTTCGCCTTTATTCCGTGCTTGGTAATGAAGTCTCCAACATCACGGATGTCGTGAATACGGGAACGAACAGCGTCCAGATTTCCAGGAAGAACATTCCTTCCGGCGTCTATATGATGAGCGTCCAGATGGGTTCTACTCATGTTACGAAGCGCATCGACTTGAGCCGCTGATTAGTTCTTGCAATACGACATCTTCGATTACGTCGTCTTGACGCGTTGTCACCCCGGACTTGTTCCGGGGTTGGCTTTTTTTACGTGATTTAGCTGTGTTGCAGTCATCTACAACGGGTTTTACCTTTTTTCGTTTAAAGAACGAGAACGGATAATATATTTATAAACTGTTGGGGGATTTTATGCCCCAAGGAGTGTGTAAGATGAAAGTCTCGCGTATCGTGAGCTTGTTTTTCATTTTGGGGCTTGCCGTCTCGGCATTTGCGGCTCCGGATCCGAATTTCCACATTTATCTCGCTTTTGGCCAGTCCAACATGGAAGGCCAGGGGACTATCGAGGCTCAGGATAAGACTGTCGATCCCCGCTTCCAGATGCTTTCGACAATCGATAACTTTAATGGACGTAAACTGGGAACGTGGAACGATGCGATTCCGCCCCTCGCTAACAAGCATGGCGGTTTAGGCCCCACAGACTATTTTGGACGCACGTTGGTCGAAAAATTGGACCCGCAAATCAAAGTCGGCGTCGTAGTCGTGGCTATTGCTGGTTGTAGCATTGTGGCGTTCGATTCTCCTCTTGACCAAGGCTATATGTCCACTCAGGCTGGCTGGTTCAAGGATATCGTCAAGGATTACGGTGACGATCCGTACCAGCGTCTAGTCGAGATGGCAAAGAAGGCCAAGGAAGACGGCGTCATCAAGGGTATTATCTTCCATCAGGGTGAAACCGATGAGGGTGACAGTGATTGGCCCAACAAGGTCAAGAAAGTCTATGACCGCTTGGTCAAGGATATCGGGCTTGACGAGAACATTCCGTTCTTTGCGGGCGAAGTTCCGTATAACGGGAGTTCCAAAGGTACGAACACCAACATCAGGCAGCTTCCGAACAAGTCTAAGAATTTCTATCTCGTGTCTGCCGAAGGTCTCAATGATCTCGACATGATGCGCATCCACTTCTCTTCGCAGGGCTACCGCGATTTTGGCAAGCGCTATGCGGAGAAGGTGATGGAAGTTCTCGGTGACGATCTTAAGCCTGTAACGACGACTTCGTCGAGCAGCAGCGAAGCTCCGGCAAGTTCTTCTGCGGCTGCGCCCGGTTCTTCGGCGGCGGAAAGTTCTTCAAGCGTTTCAGGTGGTGATGCAAGTTCGAGTTCTACGACGGGTATCATCATTATCGGAAATGCCGCTCCCGCGTTGAATGTAGGTCGTGTCTCGTTTGCCGGTGATTTCTTGCAGGTCCCGCTTTCGCTTGCCCGTGCAGGCGTGGTGAACGTGCGCCTCTATTCTGTGCTTGGCAACGAAGTTGCGAACGTGAACCGTCTGATGGTTTCAGGCTCGGGGAACGTCTTGATTTCTAGGAAGAATATCCCGTCGGGCGTCTATATGATGAGCGTCCAGATCGGTTCTTCGCATGTTACGAAACGCATCGATTTGAAATAAATAGAAACACATCCTCAATGCCAAGGGTTCCGTGCTTTTGCATGGAACCCTTTCTTATTACGTTATACTGACGACATCCAATTCATCGCCTGCAACTTTGAACTTGACTTCGTATTTGGCAAATGAAAAACCGTAGATGCGTTCGGGATTGTTCTGGTAGGCGGGGCGTGGGTCCTGCTCCAGTATTTCGATAAGCGTCGAGTGTTCTTCGGAACTTAATTTGTTGAGGGCGTCGGAATCCTTGACGTGGATTTTGTTGCGGAGGACGGTGTCGGCAAATCCGCCAACGGCTTCGGGATGCGCATCGGCGTAGGGGAGGTACGGTTTGATATCGACGATGGGCGTTCCGTCCAACAGGTCCGCACCGCTAACGACGATTTCGGGGCCCTCGGCACCGTTGATGTTGATTTGTTCAATCTTGACGCAAGAGAGTGCAATCGGGTTTGGCCTAAAGCTGGAACGAGTCGCAAAGACGCCTAGACGCTTGTTGCCGCCGAGTCTTGGCGGGCGGACGGTCGGGCTCCAGCTCTCGCGAATGTTCTCCGAAAAAATCCATACGATCCAGAGGTGGCTGAAACCTTCGAGACCGCGCAACGCATCGGCATTGCGGAACTCCGGTTCGAAGCGGATTGTTGAGCGCATGCTTTGTACGAGCCCGCTTTGCCGCGGAATGCCAAACTTTTCGTGAAAGTCGCTCTTGATTCGTGCAATAATTTTAAACGTCAGTTCTTGCATCGTCTAACAACATAGCAAAAAAGAAAGGCTAGAGTCTGCAAGCGTTCGCATTGCGCCCTAGCCTTTTTAAGTGTGGGGATTGGTATAGTAATTGAAACTTTTGCTTATTTAATAGCGATGGCCTTTCTCAAGAGCAACTTGCCGTTTGTGTCGACAACTTTTGCAATGTACTTGCCGGTCGGGAACTTCTTGAGGCTTACGCTTCTGTTTCCGTTCACATTTTCAGAAAGGAGCGTCTTGCCGTTCAGTGCCACGAGTTCGAACTTGCTTTCGCTCGGGACGTTGACATGCAAAGTCCTGTTCTGCTGTGTGAGTGTTGCCTTGCCTATATTCATCGTGACGGTGTTCATGCCCAAAGTCGGGTCTGTCGGGGTGACGATATCGACGAACTTGGTGCCTTCCGGTGCGCCCACGACAAGGCCGCGACCGACCGTACTCATATAGACGACGCCGAAGTTGTTCATGTCGCCCTGCACGAAGTTGCCGTTGCCAGGACCGCCGTACTGGTGAGCGTCATCGTTCACGCGTTCGAAAGTCTTGCACTTGTCCGTACTGCGGTAAATGCCGATCGGGTCGCCCGATTTTGCGGCACCCCAGATGAAAATGGTTTCGTAGGAGGCGCCTTCCTTGGCTTTGCCGATGCCGACGGAAATCGCGGTGCTTGCGCCTTCGCATCGGTTCCAAGTTTTGCCGCCGTCTTCGGTGTAGGCGAGGCCGTATTCCGTGAAGCCCTTCGGCTGCCAGACTTGAGCTTGGTCCATCGGAACCCAGAGGTGACCTTCCCTTTTCGGGACGGTGCGGATGAGACCTGCGCCGTTGTAGTATTCGCCGGCACCTTCGTTCTGGAGGCGGGCTTCTTGAGCGGTGAAGTTCTTGCCGGCGTCTGTCGATTTGTAGAGCGTGCCCATGGAACCCATCACGTAGAACGTTTTCGTATCAACGGGGTCTGCTACGATGCGTGCGTATTGCGTCTGCGTGCCGGTTTCGACTGCGGTCCAAGTGGCACCGTTGTCATCGGAGCGATAGACCGTTGCGCTCTGGTCTGGGCGGTGGAGGATTACCTTGCCGTCTGCGGAGAGAACCACGAGGCCTTTGCCGCCCTTCAGTTCTGTCTTTACGCTGTCCCAAGTTTGTCCTAAATCTTCAGAGCGGTACATGACGTTGAAGTTCTTGGATTCGTAAGTGTAGTACTTGGTGATAACGCCGGTGCGGAGAAGCGTTCCGGAAAGCGGAGCGTATGCCATGCTTTCGGTCGTGCCGATAATCGGCGTGTGGCGCGGAGAACTCTTCTTGATGTCGGTGTAAATTGCTCCGTCGTAGTCTTATCCTTGATGTGCTCCTCGCAAACTTCCCATCTTCTCACCGCTCATTAATCAATTTATTTATGCTAGTCAAAAACTGATTAGCCAATTATGTTTC